>Ga0187833_10002486_pt1 | contig 19702 bp, 17 predicted proteins | sample ETNtaG_37_FD_167968 | JGI IMG/M metagenome (GOLD analysis project Ga0187833, IMG submission 167968) | Marine microbial and viral communities from oxygen minimum zone, Eastern Pacific Ocean - ETNP2014_SV_400_PacBio MetaG (Illumina Assembly) | ecosystem: Environmental > Aquatic > Marine > Hypoxic...
GGTTTGCGCTTGCCGATACGGTGCCCGGGCCTTCATTTATAATAAAAGCGAAATCCTTTGTTGTAAAGAACCCATCATCCAGTAGGAGTTTTGTTTTAAAATCTTTTATTTCATATGCATCATATTTAATCTTGTCCATGGATATATTTCCATGGATATTCATTTTTTCATATAAATTTTCGTTTTCTTTTGCTGATAACTTACCGTTTATGTCTAGATCAACGACACCATTTCCTGTCATGTTAATTTCTGATGGAAACATTCCGGCAAATTGAGCAGTTGTTTTATCCAGATCCATGTTCATGGAAAGTTCGTAATCAATATTCTTCTCCTTGCTTAGATTTGCTATTCCTCCTTTTGATTTCATTTCGAGGAAATCAGCTGAGATATCCATTTGTTTGATATTTACAGAATCTTCCGCAATTTTATAATCCAGTGTATGTATAAGTTTAAGGTCGAGATTAGATATCCTGTTATTCTTAAGAGGCCCTCCAGTTGCAGTAATACCGTGTAAAATCGTGGTTCCGCTTAGTTTTAATTCTTTTTCGATAGAGCCGCTTGTAATAATATCAGCAGCAATCTTGCCATTAACGTTCAGGCCCTGAGGTAAAGCTACAATACTTTGGAGATTCTGTGTGAGCTTTTCAACATCACTTGACAAAAGCATGTTTAAGTCGATTTCTCTGTTTTTATTTAAAGCACCCGAAGACTTTATTTCTGCAAAGCTTGTTTTCACGCTGAGGTTATTTATCTCGAGATTACTATTTTGTAAGTTGTATTTCACATCATGTATAACTTGAATCTCCGGTTCATTTATTGGGCCAACTGTCCCAATCTTTGCAGATAAGTTTTTTAAATCTGTCGTGCCTTCTACTTCCAGCCTGCTTTGCCGGCCTTTAAGTTTCATGTTTGATTGTACGTTTCCGGCAACTTCAATATTCTCAGGCAGTAGTCCGCCAATTTCGCTCATTAGTTTTGTTATGTCCAGATTCAGGAAGATTTTGAGATCTAAATCTTTTGCATTCTTAAGATCTGTGGCCATGCCTGCAAGGAATAATTCTGCAAAGTTTGTTTTAATACTGATTTTGTGGATTGTAATTTTATCGTTGGATATATCGATATCTGCATTCTGGGTTAGCTTAATGCTTGGTTGTCGTATAGGATTATCCCCGGGCAGTCCGCCGATAATGTTCAGATTTGTTATTTCTGTATTTCCGTCTATGCCTATCACTTCTTCAAGCTGCCCCTCAGCCTTAATTTCCGAGGAGATAGCTCCTTCTATCTGCATACCTTCAGGCACGCCCAGTATTCCTCCAAGTTTATTGGTAAGTTTTTCCAGGTCTACGTCCATGGAGAAATCAAGGCCTGTGCCGCCTTCACCCATGAACTTTGCCATATCAAAATCTGCTGCTATCTGCGCAAAACCGGTTTTCATGTTAAGTGTACCCCTGGCACTTTCCGGGTTGATTTCTCCGTCTTTTACCAGTGATACATTTAAGGAGATATCTGCGTGTTCAATTTCACCTTTTGTTTCAATGTCAAAGGAGCTGTTAAACTCAATTGGTCTGTTCAGAGAGTCGACGTTTAAGGTGGTATTCAGATCTCTTATAATTGTTTCTTCCTGCAACTGGTGGTCAATGAACGTAAATTTTCCGTTACTGATTTTTGCTTTGATTCTGGTATCAAATAAAAATGCCGGAATAACCAGGGGGGTATGTTTCGGCCTCTCAACCGGTTTTCTGGATATCTCAGGGACTGGCTTTTCAACTGTTTCAGGTGCAGGTGCAGGTGTTGGTGTTGCAGGTTTGCTTATATCTTCGTCACCGGGTACACTTACCTTGCGTTTCTGCAAAACAATCTCGGGACTGTCAATTATCAAATCGTTTATTCTGATTTGTTTGCTTATGAGCGGAAAGAAATCAATATCACAGAGTATCCTGTTTACCTTAACAAACGTATCTCCCGGAAGATCTGAACTCTCTTTAATATGAATATTTTTTATGTCAAGGCCGCTTGACCAGCTCATATTTATGTCATCAATATTTACTTCACGGCCTAAGCTTGTTTCCAGATTATTTATGATCTTGTTCTTTACCATGTCGGAGGAGACAATGGTTGGGATTAGTAAGATTATTATTCCGAGAATACCGATTACACCACCGATGGATATACCAACTATCATCGGCCATTTTCTCTTGCGTGTTTTTACTATTCCGGTTTCTTTACTTTCCTCTTGCATATTCCTTTTAGTTTGAGGATATCTGGAAAATCATGACATAAGGTCAATAAAACCTTGTGCTTTTGTGGTGGTAAATAACAGCTGGTACATAATTTAAAGGAGTGTGACATGTGTATTTTTATACAGTTTGTAGTTTATTTTAGTACATAAATAATGTCAAGGTAATTCCGATTCCTGATCATACCCCAAAATTAGTTTGATTTGCATAATTTATATTATGCCCTAAAGGATGTTTTTGGCAGGGCTTGTGAGAAGGTTTCCGGCAAAAACCTGCTCCAAATTACTGCTTACGTCAAAATAAAAACACCCAATTCATTTTCAAGCCCTTTTACACTCTACTTTAATGCATTACCATACTATTTTATTTGCTTTTCCTGGTTTTATGGGGTTAAATTTATTTGAGAGTAAATTAGAGTATGTGTTAAGGAGTGTAAACAAAAATGCCGGATATAAATGTAAGTAAATCTATTGCCAGGGAATTAATAGAAGTTATTAAGGATTCAGGCGTAATAAACCGACTGAGTATCACACCAAAAGAGATCCGCATAGGAGTGTTCTATACAGGAGTCGTATTGAGCAGCGGCCATGCGGGTATGTCATACACTCCTGTTCAGGAAATACCGGAGGCGGTGTGCTGCCCGCGATCACACGCCAAGATGCCTGCCGCAGGAGAACTGCTCAAGATGCAGATTACAGGGCTCATGGATTATGCCCTCGATGATAATGCTCTTAAGGCAGCCGTTGGTATGGCAACATTAAATGCGCTCTCTTCTATTATGCTGGCAGACGACACTTGCAAATATAAACCCTCGGCTTATGGCAATGCCCTTGATCTGGTAGAGATTACCGCCGCCGATACCGTTGCAATGGTAGGGGCCTTTCCGCCATTTATAAAAAGAATCCAGGAGATTACGAAGAACCTTTTTGTGATTGATAAGAACCCGAAGGTTGTCGGCAAGGGCGATTCGATCAAGATAGAATCGGCAGACCGTTTGAAGGAAATAATACCCCGGGCAGATATATTAGTTATAACGGGTGTTACACTCGTAAATCACACGCTCGGCCCCATACTGGAGCTAGCCGGAAAAGCAAACGAGATCGTTGTTGTAGGCCCCACTGCCAGTGTTTATCCTGAACCCCTCTTTAAAAGAGGAGTAACCGTTCTGGGCGGCGTAAGGATTACGGATGCGGCCAGGATGATACATCTCATCGGTGAGGCAGGTTCCGGATATGACTTTTTCGAAAATTGCGCTGAGAAGGTAATAATGCGTAACGAGGTAATTCCCGCCATGCAAAAGGATTGAATATTTAATATCTGTGTTTGATCCCCGCCTAACAGTCTGGCGGGCAGGCGTGCTTTATCCGTGGTTAATTTCTTCATTCCAGGAGCTTCATAACATCCAATGGTTTTTCAATCAGCACCTTTGCCCCGCTTCCCCTTAACTCTTCAGCTGACCGAAAACCCCACAGCGCTCCAACAGGGAACATCCCTGCTGCAATAGAGGTCTTCAAGTCAATTTCTGTGTCGCCGAGATAAAGAAACTCCGATGGCGGAATGTTCAGTTGCTTAGCTATTTCCAACGCACCTGCCGGATCCGGCTTTCTGGGTACGTCATCACGCTGGCCGAAGACTACATCGAACCTCCAATCAGGCAGGAAACCTTCCATGCACTTTATTGTATATTCGTGCGGCTTGTTAGAGAGTACGGCCATCTTCAGTCTGCGGGCAGTAAGTGTATCCAGCAGCTCAGGAATTCCGTCGTAGGGTGCTGTCTTCACATTCCAATTCCGGCCATAATCTTCCAGGAACGCATCAAGGCATGGGCGGATAATAGTATCGATTCGTTTATCTTCAGGCAATACGCGGATAATAAGATTACGTGCACCATCACCCACAAACCGGCGGTATGTATCCATATTGTGAGCAGGAAATCCGTTTTGCTCCAGAATGCGGTTTACGGCATCACCTATATCCTCAATTGTATCAAGCAGCGTACCATCAAGGTCGAAGAGTATAGCTTTGTATGTCATTGTGTTCCTTTCCCTCTTTAAATGTTGTTTCGATCATAGTACGGTAATTTTACATACTTCCGGCACAATATTATAGTATAATTACCGGCCTGAACAGGTATCCTCACAGTCAAAATTAAATCAAGAAATGACACAAACGCTTAAAGTGCTTGCACTGGAACCCTATTACGGCGGCAGTCACAAGGCATTTTTGGATGGCTGGATGCAGTCAAGCTGCCACGAATGGACGCTTGCAAGCCTGCCTCCCTGGAAATGGAAATGGCGCATGCGTCATTCAGCCATAACCCTGGCTGGTCAGACAGCCGAGAAAACAGAAGCAGGCGAAGAGTGGGATATCATTTTCTGTTCTGACATGCTTAATCTTGCTGAGTATCTGGGACTTGTTCCTCCGTCCATACAAAAGCTTCCGTCCGTCGTTTACTTTCACGAAAACCAGCTTACTTACCCGGTGGCACATCCGCAGGAATTCGATTTTCATTTTGTACTGACAAATCTCATTACCGCCTGTGCCGCTACTGAGGTGTGGTTCAACTCTTCATACCATCAGGATATATTCCTGGGCGAACTCCCGGATTTTCTGAAACGTATGCCTGATTACCAGCCGTTTGAATCCATTGAGGAAATTCGACGTAAATCTCTTGTCAGGCATCCGGGAATTCATCAATTTCAGAAGAGGGGGGAGAGGAGTCCGGGGCCAATGCGCATTGTATGGGCGGCAAGGTGGGAACACGATAAAAACCCGGAGCTCTTTTTCGAGTCACTGCGGATCTTGAAAGCGAAGAAGATCGAATTCAGGATCAGTGTTATGGGAGAACAATTCAGACAGGTTCCCGATGTCTTTAACCGGTCCCGGCAGGAGTTCTCCGATAATATAGATCTGTGGGGATACCAGGAGGATCGCAGCGGCTACGAATCGGCTCTATTAGAAGCAGACATTTTTGTATCTACTGCGGATCATGAGTTTTTTGGATTCAGCGTGCTGGAGGGCGCAGCGGCAGGGGCATTCCCCCTGGTACCCGAAAAGCTTGCTTATCCGGAGACGCTGGAACTGAATGGCGGTAACGAAGACTTTTTCTTTAAAGGCGGAGCGGAAGAGTTGGCTGAGAGGTTGGCCGGACTGTCCGAGAAGGTGCGGGGCAACAACCTGTGGAATGGTGACCCAGATCGAGCAATACGTGTAGTAGGAAAATTCTTCTGGAATACAAAGGCTTGCTTGCTGGACGAGGAACTGGTAAGACTAATTTAACCACGGACTGACACGGATGCTTTTCAATTTTCCCTGCCCGCCGGTCTGCTAGGCGGGAATCTACAATCTACAATATTAAATATTCAATCTTTATGGCGGGTCCCTATTTATTCAGAGAATCTATGGTGTCTTGTTGTTCATTATAAATACATTCCGGCACAACCCGTAGTGACTTCCATAGAAATAGAAGTACAACCATTATTAATAACCCTGCAAATTCATATGATATTGCCGTTAAAATGTTATTATATTCATAAAACACACTACCACCATTAACAAATGTTCCAATGCTTATAATAGGAATCTCATATATTTTCTGCTCTTTTATAAATTTCCATGTCTCCTTTCCTGCTCTTGAAAGACGAATATTATGATATTTTCTTGGTTCCATACACTTACCTCCCATTGTGAACTCTTATTATATGATACTGAGTGTAATGTTCAACGGGAATAAACAACTCTTCTAACTTAGAGGGATTTAATTTAACGCGGAGCTCGCAGAGAAAAGAAAATGGGACGCAGATAACGCTGATTAACGCAGATAAACGCTGATGTTAAAGACAAAAGAAGAAAAGGCAAAAGACAAAAGACATTGGACGCGGATATACGCAGATTAACGCTGAGGTAAAAAGGCAACAGAAGAAAAGAGAAGTTTAACAAAACAAAAGATAACTGCTTTTACTCTTTGTGTCTTAGTGCCTTAGTGGCAAAAGGCAAGGATTACTCCTCATCATCCGGGGTTGCATCTTGCTGTTTTGCCGGAGTGTATGCCCAGGTTGGGACGCCAAATCTGCCTCTTGAATTTATTACTTTTTCAAACTGCTCATCACCATCAGTATCAATTATTATATAATCTACAGGCTGTTCAGTATCACTGTCAATTCCATACGAATATATCTTGTCGTCGACTGACAGCACCTGAATTCGACCCCCAGCCGGTGTAAAATATATTCTCAGTCTTGTTTCTTCGTCCTCCTCTTCTCTGTTAACATCTATATTTTTATCTAAAACCATCTTCATATTACTTATATCGGGGACTTTGCATATGTCTAATTCCTTTGCCAGTTTGTCAATCCATTTTATTACACCGGGGTGATCGGGTTTTTGCTCAGAGCTTTTTAGAATATATTTTAATGCATTGGGTAAATCGTTCTTCTTGTAATATGTGATACCTAAATAGTATTGAGTGGAAGGTTCGTTTGGCTCTATTTCCAGGGCACGATCATATGCGGCAATAGCCTCTTTAAAATCTTCTGTATTCTTAAAGGCCAGCCCTAAACTGCTATAGAAGTTAAAACTTTTATTATTTTCATCGTCTTTATAGGGGTTGAGCAGGGATATGACCAGATCCGAATTCTCCTTCGGATTTAACTCTAATGAAAGAAGTGCCAGCGCTTCATAATCAAACTCACTGATCGCTGGTTCTTCTTCCGGTTTGACTTTGTCTGCCCGGGGATTCTCGGAACGTATTTTCATATTCTTTCTGGCCTGGGCAGATGGGTGAGCAAATAATAGTATTAATAATGTTAGAATAAGAATTTTTCTCATTATTTTACCGGTGTTGCGTGATATGTTACTATAGTAATTAAACAATACCAGATTGTCCAATATCAAGCTGATTCAGTCAAGGAAGATTTGGGAAAAGAAGAAAAGATTTACGCCCGCCAAAAAAAAAGACATTGGACACAGATTAACGCAGATCAACACTGATGTTAAAGACAAAGCAAAAGAAGAAAAAAGAAAAGACGGGTTTCACGCTGCCCGGACTGGAAAGCGCCGAGGACAAGAAGGCGCAAAGGACACAGAGAAAAGATATAGTGTAGGTTAAAGACAAAAAAAAAGACATTGGACACGGATTTTCACAGATAAACACTGATGTTAAAGACAAAAGAAGAAAAGGCGAAAGACAAAGAAAAAAAAGATTTGCGAGTTGTGAATTAAGAACGAGATCTGTGTTCAATCAGCGTTAATCTGCGTCCCATTATCATTTGAATTTTTTTAATTGAAAATGTTTTTTGTTTTGCGTGGTACAAATGTAGTAAAACTTATCCTGCGGAATGTAGATAAAGGGAACGTCCTCTTCTCTGCGAAACATAAAGTGTGAAAGGATCATACGGTTTACAGCCCTGTGGCCGACAATCATAATGTTGTCCGAGGGATTGCTCAGGTAGAGGGCTTTTTTAATGCCGCGGTTTATCCTCTCCTGCATGGTGGCATATCCTTCTCCCTCGGGATAGACATAATTATACTTGTCCTTTCTTCTTTCAGCGTATACTTGCGGCATCTGTGCCCTTATTCTCTTATAACTCATGCATTCACAGATTCCGCTGTTGATCTCGTCGAACTCTGCCAGGGGTATGACGGTGCAGTCTTCCTGGGCTTCTTTAATGGGTGAAGCGGTTTGCTGAGTCCGTTTCTTCTGACTGGTGAATATTAAAGGGATTCTTTTCTGTTTAAAATAATCAGCGAGTGCGACCGCCTGTGCCAGGCCTTTTTCGGTCAAATCCGAGTCTCCACCGATGCGGTCTTCCGTGTTATAGTATGATTCACCATGCCGAATAAGGAAAAGGCTTTTTACAGTATTTGTGACCAGAAAGTCCCTGATCTGTTCGTAGTAGGGAATATTGTCGGAGATCTCTTCTTCTATAACCCTGTTGTGGAGGGAATCGAGCCTGATGTAATTTCTTTCACTTTCCAGGGGTTCCTCAATAGATTGATAAGAGGATATCCTTTCCCTGAAACCCTTGATTGCTTCTTCCCTGGTTAGATGCCCAAACTCGTCCAGATCGATCTTTCTGAGTATGCTTGCACTGAGGATTTCCTCATTGTTGTTCACACACTCTATAAACAGGATGGGGTGGTCATTTAGCCTGGACTGGATCCTCTCCCTTCTGTCCCGGCTGATATTTGATGCATCCAGAATTGCAACGTTTCCGGTGCCGCTCAGAAACTTTTGAGCTCTTTCCATATTGGTAAGGGCAATCTGTTCCCTGATGGCAACTCCCTCACTGTTGTTTGAATCGAAAAACCCGGCATAGGACGTGTTTTCCCGGATTGTCTTTCTTCTCAGATCACCGTTGTTGAAGATCCTGGCCTTTACCGATTCATGCACCAGGCTCTCTTTGAGTTTGGTTGCAATGGTGGATTTCCCCCTTGCCGGGAGGCCCACCATAGCAATATACAATCGCTGGTTTTCCATGGCCTTTAATTCTCAGAAAAAGTTTGATAGGATTACAAGATAAGCAGGCAGTTTGTTAAAACGTGTTAAAACCGGTTTTTGTTTGCTATTTGTTGTGTGACAATATAAAAGAATGTCTTCGGATAGTATCAATTTCGTAATGAAGTGTCAAGGTTTTGCGGTCAATCTTGCCTTTTACTTCTTTTTCTTTTGCTTTTTATTCTTTTTTTTAATGGCCTATTTGTTTATAATCCGCAGAATTATTTTTACCACTCATCCTGTTATCCGATAAAAAAGAATGGCAAAAAAAGATATTGCAAAATCTTCAACAAGTAATAAATTATCCATTACATTTTTCCTCATAATAATGGCATATGCTTTCTTCGTATCATGTGCCAGTTTTTACGAAAGAACAAACTTCACTCCCAGAGATACAGTGCGTCATTACAGCGGCAATGAAGAAATGACCAACAATGAGTCAAATTACGAGTACGACGAAAAGCTTCTGGAGGAAGGTTTCCATTTTCCCAAATCGTATAAAGAAATCGTCGAGATCACCCATGTACACGCATTCACAATTCCCCTGATCCTGTTCGTCATGTCACGCATCCTTTCTATGACATTGTTAAGAGACTGGATAAAGACTACAATTTATAGTGCTGCTTTCGCAGGCACTGTAATGAATTTATCCGGGCCATGGTTAGTAAGATTCAAATCTGACGTATTTTCCATATCCATAATAGCATCATATTTTCTTCTCGGTATTTGCTTTATAGCCCTCATATCTATACCTATGTACGTTATGTGGTTTAAGTCAAAAGAAGCAGATAGCGGACAGGCACAAATGACATATGACGAATAACTAATTACAAACTTAGCTCCCCGGACATAAAGCGTTCCTCGGACTGGAAAGCGCCGAGGACAAGCAACAAGTGAGGACAAGTAAAAGGCACGGATTTACACGGATGAAACACGGATTATAATTAAATCCAAATGTCAAAGCTCAAAGTTCAAATGAAATCCAAAATCAAAAGCTCAAAGTTCCAATCAAGCCCAAATGTCAAAGCTCAATGGTTAGGTAAATCCAAATGTCAAAATCCAAAGTTCAAATGAAATCCAAAATCAAAAGCTCAAATCTAAGAAAAAACATCTTTACTGTTTTGTCCATTTGATCTTCAGGCATTGATTTGGCATTTGGGTTTTGGCATTTGGATTTGACTAACATTAACTTGTATCTAAACAGGGTGTAAATTATGGAAGTGCTTGATCTCGCCGCTTTGCTTTTAACCCTGGCGGCAATTTTCAGTTATATCAATTTCCGGTTTCTCAAGTTACCGACTACTATCGGCATTATGCTGATCGCCATGCTTATCTCTATAAGCCTGGTAGTGCTCGGTCACTGTGGTTTTGAAAGCATTCAAAACAAGGCAACGGTGGTGTTAGAGGGTATCGATTTTAATAAAGCCCTGATGCATGGCATGTTAAGCTTCCTCCTGTTCTCAGGGGCATTGCACGTAAACCTTGAGGACCTCGCCCAGCACAAATGGATCATCAGTATACTGGCTACATTTGGTGTAGTGATGAGCACCTTTATAGTCGGAAGCATTGCCTGGATAGTTTTCCTGCTAATCGGGCTCAAACTGCCGTTTATTTACTGTTTGCTGTTCGGAAGCCTTATAGCGCCGACTGACCCGATAGCCGTGATCGGTATTTTAAAGAAAGCGGGAGTTCCCAAAAGTCTGGAAACCAAGATCACGGGCGAAAGCCTGTTTAATGACGGCGTAGCCGTAGTTGTGTTCCTGGTTATTATGGGGATTGTCACTGGAGGCCATGACGTTACTGCCGGACACATAATGCTCCTGTTTATGGAAGAGGCCGTAGGTGGTGTGCTTTTCGGGTTGGCCATTGGTTGGATAGCTTACAGGATGCTGAAGAGTGTGGACAATTATCAGGTTGAAGTGCTGATCACTTTGGCATTGGTCATGGGTGGTTATGCCCTTGCTAACGCCATACATGTCTCAGGCCCTATTGCAATGGTGGTTGCCGGGATCTTCATAGGCAACAGGGGGCGTCTCTTTGCCATGAGTGAAAAAACCAGGGAACACCTGGATTCCTTCTGGGAGTTGATAGACGAAATATTAAATGCAGTCCTCTTCCTGTTAATTGGCCTGGAGATACTGGTACTTACCGTTAAGGGAAACTATTTAATTGCCGGCCTGATTATGATTCCGGTTGTACTGCTTGCACGTTTCATCAGCGTGGGTGTGCCCGTCACGTTTATGCGGCGCGTAAGGGATTTCAGTCCTCATGCAGTTAAAATTATGACCTGGGGCGGCCTGCGTGGCGGTATATCAGTTGCCCTGGCCCTGTCCATTCCGAATGGGCCCGAAAGGGAAGCTTTATTAACGGTCACATACATCATAGTGATATTTTCCATACTGGTGCAGGGCCTGACCATCGAACGTTTTGTGTCCTCAAAACAAAATAAATGAATAAGTTTATCGATCCCAAATTGTTCAGCCTGCCACCTTCGACAAAATTAAAACAGGCCGGCTCTAATCAATTTGACATAATTATTCAACGCAAAAGCCGCATCATTATGAAGGACGGTAAAGGCGTGCTGGCGAAGGTTGACAAAATCAAGCATCACGTTCCAAAAGCAAAAGTAAGCCTGAGGACATCAGCCCCTGTCTGCAGCAAAACAAAGGCGTTCCTCGAAGAACGTGGCATAAGCGTGCTGGAGTGCTGACAAAGATGCAAGGCATATTTAACGCAGAGGACGCAGAGGACACAGAGAAAAGATATAGTGTAGGTTAAAGACAAAAAAAAAGACATTGGACACGGATTTTCACAGATAGACACTGATGTTAAAAGCAAAAGAAGAAAAGATTTACGAATTACGATTTTAGATTTACGATTTCAGTCATTTGGACTTCCCGCCTAGCAAACCCGCCTAACAAACCGGCGGACAGGCCGGCGGACAGGTAGGCATTGATTTGACATTTGAGCTTTGGCATTTGGATTTGATTCATCAATCTACAATCGGCAATCAACAATCATCAATCCTTAACACCCGAGTTCTGTAAGGAATTTTTTTAATAGTTCTTCCGGCAGGCCGACCACGGTTGAAACATTACCCTTAACCTCTTCAACAAATTCTCCGCCGCACTCCTGTATTCCATACGCTCCCGCCTTATCCAATGGTTCGCCTGATTCGACATAATCATTTATTTCTTTTTCCGACAGCTCCCTGAATTTAACTTCGGCCCTTTCATATCCCACCAATTCTTTATATATTTGTGTATCGATAACGGCCAATCCGGAGAAGACACTGTGACAGTTGCCGCTGAGTTTTTTCAGCATCATATATGCATTGTCAGGAGTTAAAGGCTTACCAAAGATTTCATTATCAAACACAACTATAGTATCACAGCCTATTATGACTGAATTTTTATGGTTTCCTGCCACCTCCATGGCCTTGCCAAGGGCATTATCAGAGACCAGTACTTCCGGTTCTGCCCCGCTTAGCTTTTCTTTAAAATCTACAGGTGGGTTGACTGTAAAATTCAAGCCTAAATCTTTCAAAATCTGCTCTCTTCTTGGAGAAGATGATGCAAGGCATATATCTTTCGTGCTCATGATTTTTTAAATTATATTGTTAAAGAGAAAGGCATAGCCACGGATAGACACGGATCAACCCCCGGACAAAAAGCGCTCCCCGGACTGGAAAGCGCCGAGGACAAGCGAGGGCGAGCAAAAGGCACGGATAAACACAGATGCTTTTCAATTTTCAATCTACAATATTAAATATTCAATCCTTAAGGCTTTAGTCACTTTTCTTTCTAAATGAGGTGTATAGATATCTTAATTCTTCTGATTTCAGCAGAAATGATGCGGTAAAGAATGCTGTGAGGGCTGCTGCCAGGGGTATAAGGAGCCTGATGAACTTTATCATAAGTTTTCCATCACCGGCTGGGATCATTTTCAGCGTTATCCAGCACGCAATGTACATGCAGAAGGTGGCAATCAATGTCTTGAGAATTGATGCAAGAATGTGTTTGTATCCGGTGAGATTGAGCTTCTTTTGGAGAATGGCAAACAGGATTATTACCTGAACTGTTGCGCTTATGGCTGTTGCCAACGCAAGTCCTCCTTCCCGAAGAAACCAGATGAGGGTCAGATTGAGAATGAGGTTGAGTCCCACCATAGCGATTCCTACCTTTACGGGCGTTAGTGTGTTTTGCATGGAATAAAAAGCCCTTACGATTACGTGAGAGGCGGAGTAGGCCCATACGCCAAGGGAATAGAAAAGGATAACGGCAGCCGTTCTGTAAGTGGATTCTGCCGTAAATGCATTCCTTTCGTAAAACAACTCTATGAGAGGCATTCGTAATAATATTAAGCCCACGGACGCCGGTATTCCGATAAATAATACAACCCTTATTGCCTGGTTGAATGTGTCGGTGAAGCTTGTCCAGTCTTTACGCGCGGCATGTGTGGAGAAGAATGGAAATACGGCGGTTGCCATTGCTATCCCGAATACGCCCAGTGGAAATTGGATCAATCTGTCACCATAATACAAAACTGATACTGCACCCGTTTCCAGAGGATATGGTATTGCAATTCCGGCAACCAGGAAGTTTTCAGGACCGCCGGGAGATTTGGCAAAAGCTATTGCAATAACACTATCCATTAATACGTTTATCTGAACTGCAGCCAGGCCAAATATTATAGGCAGCATCAGGGCAAGGACACGTTTCAGGCCGGGATGTGCAAAGTATAATGAAGGTTTGAAGGTTATTCCCTCTCTTGCCAATACAGGTAATTGTATTGCCAGTTGAACCATGCCTCCGATAAGGATGGCTATGGCAACGCCGAATATCTTTTTATCTAATGTGCTGCCGAATACCGGTGTAAGTAATATTACGCCCATAATCCAGCATACATTCAGGGCGACAGGTGCGAGGGCAGGCATGAGGAAGTGTTTGAGTGAATTCAGGACGGCCATTGCGAAAGCCACCATGCATATGAAAAGTACGTACGGAAATGTTACCATGAGCAGGCTTAGTACTAATTCCCATTTCTGGTTAAGATAGAAAACGGTAGGTATTACAGAGAACGAAATCTCTGCCAGTACAACCAGGCCTCCAAGGATTATGAAGAGTAGTGTTCCCGTTATGCTTACGAGTTCCCATGCATCTTTCTTGCTTTTGGTTTCGAGATATTCTGTGAAAACGGGAATGAAAGCGGCGCTCAATGCTCCTTCGCCGAAGAGACGGCGGAAGAGGTTTGGTATCTTGAAGGCAACGACGAAGGCATCCCAGGCCAGGCTGGTACCAAAGAAGCTTGCACATATAATGTCCCTTGCAAGTCCCAGAACCCTGCTAAGCATTGTGCAGAGGCTAACGGTCTTTGCGGATTTTAAGAAACTCTTCTTTTCAGGCATAAGATAAGATTCCTCACGCGAAGGCGCTAAGAACGCTCCCCGGACTGGAAAGCGCCGAGGACAAGAGAGAAAAGAGATACAGCTTAGGAAAGCAGGAACGGCCGGAAGTTAAAAAATAAAAACCAAATGATAGTTCTTCAGTTTTTTTCCTGAAATTCCTGAATTCCTTAGAGGTATGAGTCTTTTCTGTTATTACTTTCTCCTTAACTTTAGTCACTTTAAACTTTAGCTCACTTCAGGCACTTAGTTTTATCTAACTTCTCTTTAAACCGTCTTGTAGTTAGAGCTATATCGTCAGAACCTATGATTGCCGAGCACACTGCCACTCTTGAAGCTCCGGCCTTTAGAACCTCATCCAGATTTTCAAGGGTTATAGCGCCTATGGCAAGAAATGGGATATTTATTTCCCTGGAAAGTTCCTGAATAACTTCGAGGCCTATAGATGGTTCATAATCTTTTGTCGTGGTAGGATAGACGGGTCCGATGGCAATATAATCGGCACCATCTTCCTGCGCCTGCCGAGCCTGTGTTATATTGTGTGTTGATACCCCGATGATCTTTTCATTGCCAATGATTTCTCTTGCTTCTGTTATACTCATGTCATGTTGGCCTAAATGGACGCCATCTGCATTTACTTCCCCGGCAACTCTTACGCGGTCATTAATGATCAACAGGGTTCCGCTTTTGGCCGTTATATCACGTATCTCTCCGGCCAGTGATATGAATTCATCGTCAGATATTGTTTTCTCGCGTAATTGTATGGCATCTGCCCCGCCATCAATGACAAGTCTTGCCGTTTCATTAACCGATCTTGCAGCAATTTTGCCGCTAATTAAGACATAAAGTCTCATTCTATGAAGATGGTCTTTTTTTGTCATATTTTTTTGATTTTTATGGCTTTCTGAATAAACTATTCTATGGGAATGACGTAAAATTCTTAACATAATAGCCTGAGTACTTCAAGTTTTATCTGAGGGTTAGAGAAGAAATAACCCTGATTTGATTTGACACGTTTTGTTGTCTTGTTATAATTAAAATTTAGAAGTCTAAATCCTCTCAAAAAGAGTCATATCTTGGCAAAAGCTAAAGAATATTGCGGTTTATTCGGGATTTTTGATTGCGATGAGGCAGTAGAGAAGGTCTTTCGAGGGCTTTATTCTCTACAACATCGCGGTGAAGAAAGTGCGGGAATCGCCTCTTCTGACGGCAAGACTATAATACATCACAAAGATTTTGGATTGGTAAATGATGTTTTCTCTCCGGAGAGCTTGCACAGAATAAAGAATCCACACGCCATTGGCCACGTCCGTTATTCTACTTTTGGCTCAAGTGATAACATAGACAATGTTCAACCCATGGTGGTATTATATTCCAAGGGTGAAGTTGCAATTGCACATAATGGCCAACTGCTGGATGCAAGCAAGCTGAGATATGATTACGAGCAGCATGGTTCAATCTTCCACACAACATCAGATACAGAAGTCATCGTACACTTGATGGCTAAACCAAGTCATGTCGAGAAGCCAAATTTTTCTCATGTGTTGAATCATTTAAAAGGTGCATTTGCTCTCCTGATCTTAACTAAAGATGAAATGGTAGGAGTACGGGATCGTAATGGATTTCGGCCGCTTTCAATAGGGAAGCTGAACAACAGCTATGTACTGTCTTCTGAAACCTGTGCCTTTGATCAGATTGGTGCAGAATTCGTAAGAGACGTTGAACCCGGTGAGGTGGTTTATATTAATAAGGATGGCTTGAAAAGTGAGATATACTGTTCGCCAAGGCGGATTCGTCCGGCGTATTGTATATTTGAGTTAATCTATTTTGCCCGCCCCGATAGTAATGTATTTGGTGAAAACGTCCATCTTTTCCGTAAAAAGCTTGGGAGGAAGCTTGCAAAGGAATTTCCCGTAGATGCTGATATTGTAATCGCTGTTCCGGAGGGGGGAAATTCAGCCGCAATGGGTTATTCGGAGGCTTCGGGTATACCATTAGAACGTGGGTTTATAAGAAACCACTATGTTGGAAGGACGTTCATTCAGCCTGAGCAGGGGAGCAGGCACAAGAAGGTTGAGCTTAAACTTAATGCGATAGCGGAAGTTGTGAGAGGTAAACGGGTTGTTGTTGTAGATGATTCTGTCGTGCGTGGAACTACATCAAAGTCCAGGTTGAAGCTTTTGCGTAAGGCAGGTGCTAAAGAGGTACACCTGAGGATCAGTTGTCCTCCACATCGTTTCCCATGCCATTACGGGATTGATTTTCAGATTAAGGATGAACTTATTGCAGCCAACCATACACTTGAAGAAATAAAAGATTTTCTGAAGGCGGACAGCCTGGGTTATCTGAGTGCAGAGGGGATGTTGGGTTGTACGGCTTCTCCGCGTAATCATTATTGTAACGCTTGCTTTACCGGCAATTATCCTGCCTCTATTGAACATGTTGGTAAAAAGACGCACATAAAAGAACCAAAAAACAGAAAGGCGGTTACGATATAGAAGATGGCAGGATTCAGCTATAAAGATGCAGGGGTTAATATTGAAGCTAAGGGTAAGTTTACTACTGATATTTATCATCAGTTGCGCAGGACTTTTGGTCCTCGAGTTATAGAGAACCCCGGTGGTTTCGGGGGCCTTTTTTCACTGAATTATAGCTCGAAACTGTTCGCAAAAGATTACAAACAACCGGTACTGGTAGCATCTACTGATGGTGTTGGAACGAAGCTGAAGATTGCCTTTATGATGGACAGGCACGACACCATAGGAATAGATTTAGTAGCGATGTGCGTTAATGATATTCTGGTGCTTGGAGCGGAACCTCTGTTTTTTCTGGATTATATGGCCAGCAGCAGAATGATCCCTGAGAAAATGAAGGAAGTGCTTCACGGGATTGCGAATGGATGTTGTGAAGCAGAATGCGCCCTTCTGGGAGGGGAGACTCCCGAGATGCCGGGTTTTTATCACGAGGGCGAGTATGATTTAGCAGGCTTTGCAGTCGGTATTGTAGAAAAAAAAAAGGTAATTAATGGGAATGACACCATCACAGGTGATGTCGTTATAGGTTTGAGTTCAAGCGGGCTGCATAGTAACGGTTTTTCTTTAGTGCGTAAGGTATTATTTGACAAAGCCAGGCTGGACGTAAATAGTAAGATCAAGGCTATAAACGGAACTATTGGTGATGAACTCCTAAAGCCGACAAGGATATATGTTAAATCGATTAGGAATCTTTTGCGTTATTACAAGCGGAAAAAGGTGATCAAGGGGATGGCTCATATTACGGGAGGCGGTTTGATAGACAATATTCCCAGGATCTTACCTGAAGGGTGTTCAGTACGAATCACTAAGGGTGCCTGGCCTGTTCCTGAGATTTTTAATGTAATACAGGAAAAGGGGAAAATAGATGAGGATGAAATGTACCACGTCCTTAATATGGGGATAGGAATGGTCTTAATTGTTTCGAAGCATTTTGCATCTTCTATAATGAAAAAACTAAAACGAATGAAGGAAGATGCGTTTATTATAGGAAAGGTGGTAAAGGGTAATAAAAAGGTAGAGATGGTGTAGTTAAATATGAATTGCCTTCTTCCTGAAGACTCCCTGGTTGCCGATAATAATATACACACAAAAACCAAGTGCAAGCATAATACTAGGGTACAGAATGAAGAAAACAAGGAGTGTGAAGAAGAGTACAGATGTGATTAATAAAGAAACCCGGTCGCGTTTGCTTCCTACGACATCTACAATCCTTATGTATGGGACTTTACTCAACATCAAGATGCCTAAAACAAAGATAACACTTGGAAGGCATGTTGCAACGGAATGATAACCGAGCGTGGTCTTGAGATAAGCGTCCAATAATATTAATGATGCGACTGTGCCGCCCGCAAGTGTAGATGGTAATCCTGTAAAATATTTACTTCGTTTTTTGCCGGAGTTGTTTACTGAGTCGAATTCGAATTTTGCCAATCTAATTGTGGCACACAATGTATAAAAGAAACATACGAACCAAACGGCAATAGGAGCATTATAAACACCCAGCCTGCCGATCAGGAATGCTGGAACAAGTCCAAAAGTTATCAAGTCAGCAAGCGTATCTAAATGAGCACCCCAGGCAACATTTGTTTTTGTAAGTCTTGCGACCTGGCCATCCAATCCGTCAAACACCATAGCCGCTATAACGAGCCAGGCTGCATATGCCAGTTCATTGTTTATAATAAATACAATTGCACCAAAGCCGCAGGCGAGATTACCCATGCTGACGATAGTAGGCAGATAATTTTTTGCTGTTGATATATAGCGTTTTACTCTCGCTATAGTTCGTTGATATAATGGTAGGATTTCCATGGGCGCTGTAAGCGTATCAAAAAAGATGCCATTAAGATAATTTTGTAGAGAAAATATACATAAATTGAAATAAGATCATATTATTTAATGTATTATATATATTTGAAAAGTATTTTACATTTGGCCTTTTCTTAGAAAACGGCCTTATAGTGCAGTAAACTTACTGCACTATTATATGATAATACTGCATTACGGTTAGTATGTGTGCAAAACCTGTGAAAGAGACATTGGATAAAATCGACAATATAGTAACCATTCTTAAACGAGAAAACAAGAAATATATTGTACCTATTGTTACGATTGTTTCCATGACAAAAAGTCCTTTTATGGTTCTTATTTCCTGTCTCCTCAGCTTAAGGACAAAAGATAAGGTTACAGCCGAAGCCTCAAACCGGCTTTTCAAACTCGCAAATAATCCCGAAAAGATGCTCGGTTTAAGCATAAAGAGTATTGAAAAAGCCATTTATCCTGTTGGTTTCTACAAGACAAAAGCAAAAAGGATTAAAGAGATATGCAGGGTCCTGCTTGATGATTATGAAGGTGTCGTCCCCAATGAGATTGACGAACTCTTAAAGCTGAATGGTGTTGGCCGTAAGACTGCCAACCTTACAGTTACTCTGGGTTATGGCAAGCTGGGAATATGCGTGGACACGCACGTACACAGGATCTCAAACAGGCTTGGTTTGGTAAAGACAAAGACCCCGGAGCAGACAGAATTTGCCTTAAGAAAGAAACTGCCCCAGAAACACTGGTTAATCTATAATGACCTGCTGGTAACATACGGCCAGAATCTCTGTGTGCCCATTTCACCCTGGTGCAGCAAATGCAGGATCTTCAAGTATTGTAAAAGGGTTGGTGTGAAGAAATCCAGGTAAGAAGCAACTCGCCCGTACCGAACGGTACGTTCGGGCGGGGAGGCAAATGGTTAGTCAAATCCAAATGTCAAAGCTCAAAATCCCAATGAAATCCAAAATCAAAAGCTCAAATCTAAGAAAAAAACATCTACTGTTTAGTTCATTTGATCTTCAGGCATTGATTTGACATTTGAGCTTGGTCATTTGAACTTAATTTGATATTTCTTTTCCAGTAAGCTTAGTGTAAGCCTCAAGATATTTTTCAGACGTCGTCCGGATTATGTCTTCAGGGAGTGAAGGTGGCGGTGGATTCTTGTCCCATCCGCAGGACTCTAAATAATCTCTCACGAATTGCTTGTCAAAAGATG
>Ga0187833_10002489_pt1 | contig 19689 bp, 15 predicted proteins | sample ETNtaG_37_FD_167968 | JGI IMG/M metagenome (GOLD analysis project Ga0187833, IMG submission 167968) | Marine microbial and viral communities from oxygen minimum zone, Eastern Pacific Ocean - ETNP2014_SV_400_PacBio MetaG (Illumina Assembly) | ecosystem: Environmental > Aquatic > Marine > Hypoxic...
CTGGAGTGCCTTGGACACGGCGGGCCGCGTTGTGTTCTCAAGGAGCCCTCTTCGGACCGCGGCGTACACGGGGGCGTCAATGAATGTGCCTTTGTGCTTCCCAAGAGGGGGTTTCTCCACCGCACGCGCGTCGTACCAGGTCCGGAACGCCTCGATGGCCCTTTCCGCGAATCCTTCCACATCGGGTGCGTCGGCCGGGTTACCCCCTGTCCACAGAGTGCGGCAGAGGGGGGAGAACTCCACGAGCTCCCGTACATCACGCTCATCCATATCGAGCATCTCCGCGATGCTCGTCGTCGTCCGTGTCCCATCGCATAGGGAGTATACGGCGTGGTCGCGCTCGATGAGCCTGAGCGACAGGCCCCCGCTCATGGAAGCAGAGTATACTCCTTGGCGCTCGTGCAGCTCGACATTGGGTAGGAGGCAGGCCCAAATATCCTCGTCCTGTATCCCAATGAGGGGTGCGGCCAGCTGGACGACCTCATCCACGTGTGCCGAGGGGGAGCGGCGGAGAACATACCATAGTGCTCGGAACTCCTCGTCCTCAAGCGGTTCTACCGACAAGGGATTGCCGGAGTGGGGCCGTAACCGGTACCCTTCCGTCGTCCGCTCCGGCCGCCACTTGGGTGAGGGTCGGACCACTTCCGATCCATGGAGGGTGTTACGCAGGTCCCTGGAAGGGACGGGTTTAATATCAAGGAGCCCGAGGAGGGCCTCCGCCGTTGGTTGCAGCTCAGCCTCCTTTGGAAGGGGCATGAGGGCCTCATACAGTTGTTCGATCCCATCGGGGACTTCTCCCGGGAACGAGCTCATGGCGGTGACCTTGCCCTCATCGTACCATATGGATAGCCCGAGGAGGAGCGTTGTCAATCCGTATACGAGCCCGACGGAAGAGCGCAGGGGGGAGGATGCGACGAGCTCTAAGGAACCGTCAGCCCATCGGCCAACGGCGGCCGAGCGGTCATCCCCGTACCCGTCCACCGCCAAGGCAGTGCATCCATCGAATCCCGAGCACAGAGCCGCCGAGGCCAAGTGGGCCGTCTCGTGGTCGACGGCGGCCACCTCTACAGGCGTGGAGCGCTCGCCCGCAAAGAATGTACGGATCCGGTCCACTTCCTCCTGATTGCGAAGACGAACGTTCGTGGAGAACAATGACGCGAGCTGGGCCCGGGACCTACGGTGTGGCGGTTCGATGGGGCGTGCCCCCTCGCCTCCGTATGCGACAAGGTCGATATCATCAGGAGTGAGCCTTGCCAAGCGTAATACCTCGAAGATGGAGTCCCGGGGGAAGTGGCCGGTGTGCTTGTCCCTATTGAGCCGCTCCTCCTCCACCGCGGCCACCACCTGACCGTCGCGGACGATGCATGCCGATCGGTCATGGGCCTTGAAGGACACCCCGAGGATGTTCACGCTGCTGGCCGTGTGCGTCAAGGTTTAAAGGGATTGGGGTGAGGTGTCCGAAGAGGGCTTTTACCTCACGGAGCGGAATATCCGGTCGAGGTTCCCTGCGAGCACTAGACGGCGAGCTCGACCACGAGGGACAGCGGCCAGCACCTTGGCAAGCTCCACCCGAGCGTCAAGGTAGGGATGGTCCGAGCCGTAGAGCACCCTCCGCGGTGATGCTCGCACAGCTTCTGCGATCACCCTGACGCTCGCGTTCGACGTATCAGCGTACACATTTCGCTTCTTGAGCAGGGGCAGGCAACCCCGCGAGAGATGGCAGAGGATGAGTGGTGTTGGACCGCCAGCGAGCTTGTTCAAGTACTTGGGCGATGCGAATCCGGCTCCCGTATGGAATACCAGCGCCAAGCCGAGGTCCCGGGCACGCTCGAAGACGTCCGCAAGCTCCGGGTGGTCGGGACGGAAGCACTCGACGACCGGGTGTAGCTTGATACCCACTAGCCCGAGCCGTCCTACCTCCTCCACATGCGCAACGGCGTCTGGGTGGCGCGGATCCACCCTGCCGAACGGGATGAGGTCATCGCGTTCACGGGCGGTACGCGCGAGCTCGCGGTTACGCTCGGGGTAGGAGTGTGTGGACGGATTTGGGAACACGAGGGCCCGCTGCGTTCCTAAGGCGGAAAGAGTGGCGTCCATGTCGGTAAGGGAACTGGAAGGATCGAGCTCGGGCACCCATGGGTCCGAAGGACCAATATGGACATGCGCATCGCACAGTCTGCCTGCAAGGGGGGCCAGAGCGGCGGCGAGCTCGTCCATGCTACTCTTCGTCCACGAACCTGGCGATATCCGTCTGGACCGACTTGGCGTCGTAGCGCTCCTTGAAGATTCGCCAGATTTCCTCGTGCACGACCATCTCGTCACGATCGCCGTCCACGATGACCATGTGATGGCGGCGCGCAAGCTCATGGTACTTCTTCCGAACTCCCGTGAGGAACTCCACGTTCTCGAACTTCTCGCCTTCGTAGTGGAGGACCTGTTCCTTCCGCTTCATGGTCACCTCGGGAGATACGTCGATGAGGATGGTGAGGTCGGGCATGAGCGCGAACTCGTGCATGCTGCGGATGAGCGTCTCGTCCACACCCTTCATGGTCTGGTAGGCGATGGACGAGAACAGATAGCGCTCGCACAGAACAACCTTGTTCTCATTCAGAGCGGGGAGAATGAGCTTGTCCACGTGCTCGGCACGGTCCGCCGCGAAGAGGAAGCAGTCGGTAAGGGGGTGGATGTCCCCCATCTTGAGGACGATCTTGAGGAAATATCCCGTAAGTGTTTGAGTGGGCTCGCGGGTCGCGAGTATCTCGAAACCCTCCTTACGCATGCGTCGTTCCATGAGCCAGAGCTGAGTACCCTTTCCGGATCCGTCGATACCCTCGAGCACGCAGAAGAACGGCTTGCCCATGGCGGGGGAGGGATGGGCAAAGAAATAAAAATCCGCCGTCAGGGTTCGTTGAGGTCGTCTGCGAACGATTTAAAAATCTTGGGCCGGTAGCCGAACACGATGGAGGCTCTTTACGTTCAGCAGTTTGCCGATACCCGCAAGCATCTCGAGACCAGTACCCGCATCATCCCCACGATGGTCGTCGGGTGCGAGTCCACGAGGGACGTGTGGATCAACTTCTCAAGCCTTGACGAGATCAAGCGGTTCTCGAACAGGTACGAGGGCAAGCTCAAACCGTACCTCGACCTCGCCCATATGTGGATCTCCAAGGGCAAGGGGGACGAGCGCGTCATCGATGGCAACTCACAGGAGGCAGACGAGCTTATCCGGGAGCTGCGCGACAGGGGAGTGAAAATCAAGAACTCGCTGGGCGGGAACGGCGCCCTGGAGTCCTCGGCCCTCAAGGCACTTGGGGCCAACGTAGTCTTCGTCGGGAACATATTCCCCAAGGTGCTCAAGCGGCTCCCCAATCGTTCCAAGAAATACTTCGAGTTCGTCGACTTCGATTTCGCCATCACTCTTGACGAGCTCGATCCCAAGTCGCTCATTATCCAGGCCGGCGGAACTGACCGCTTTATCCTCTGCGACGGAGAGGGCCGACGCTGGGAACACCTTCGGGACTACGTTGACAGCATCCCTAATATCGTCGAGGAGGTCAGCGAGACATACGGCATCATCGACTCGGTCAATCTCGTGGGCTGGCATGTCGTGTTCGCTACCGACAAGAACGGCCTTGACAAGGTATCCGACCTCGTTGACAAGGTGCGTGGGAACACGCGGTTCCTCTTCACCGATACTGGAGCGCTCACCAAGACCTCCAACATGGACCGGAAGTTCCTATTCGAAAAGGTCTACGACAAGTTCGACGTACTCTCGGTGAACGAGATCGAGCTCGAGCAGCTCCACGAGGCCCTCTTCCCTCGGAAGGGCGACCAAGTGACCCAGATGGCAGATATACTCGGCGCTGCCAAGAACCTCAAGGCCATCTGGCTCCACACGAGGACACACCACGTCTGTGTTAAAAAGAAGGACTTCCTCACCCTGGATACCATCATCAAGGCGCAGAACTTCGCTGCGATAGCCGGTGTGCTCAGGGTGGAGACCGGTCGGTATCCCCGAATGGACGAGATGATCGATCGGTTCAACACCCTCAATTTCTCCGAGGAGGGTATCTCTGCCGCTGAGAAGATAGTAGAACAGTACGGGGCGGAGTCGAAGGACGGTACTTTCACCGTCGGGGGAATGGAAGGAAGCATCGTGCCCGGCCTGGAATGCCTGGACTTCGAGTCCGAAGTGGGTGCCGGCGACGCTTCGTCCTCTGCGTTCACTTACATGCTCTCGGTGCTGGGACGGAAAAGTGGAGTTTGATAAGTCGTGGGACACTGGCGTAAAGATAGCCGGTGCCCTGCTCGTTATCCTCACGCTGTACCTCTTCTCGCCCTTCATCGGGGATATCGTGTTCGCCCTTCTGCTCGCATACATAGCGCTCCCGCTGCGACGTTCTGTTAAGGGGCACGTGGCCAACCGTGACTTGATGGCCTTCATCACGACGACACTCATCATACTCGGTATAGTGCTCCCTGCACTGCTCGGGTTGCGCTTCATGCAGGGCAAGATAGTCGTAGGAATGCAATATCTTGTGGACCAGGGCATCTTCTCACATGAACATCCGCTTGTACAGCTCATATTCCAGGAATGGGAGCAGTTCCAGGAGATGACCACACTCCTCAATGCCGTGTTCGACGAACCCTACATTGGTCCCGTGCTCGACCAATTCGCTCTGCTCATAGCCACGCTCCCGGAACGCGTCATCCATCTATTCATGTTCCTCGTGTTCCTATTCTACTTCATCCGGGACGGCCCGGAGTTCCACGATAAAGTCCTCGATTATCTTCCGAAGAAGCAACGGACGCGGGTGGAGGAATACCTCCACGTGGCCGATATAGCGATCTATGCCACCATCTTCGGACGGTTCATCACGGGAATCGTCTGTGCGTTCGCCTCCGCCTCTGGGCTCTATATACTAGGTGTCCCCAACGCTACCCTGTTGGGAGTGGCCGCAGGCATAATCTTCATCATTCCCCAAATAGGTGTGTGGATCCTCTACATCCCCCTTTCGGCCTACTGGGCTTCCATGGGCCAGCTGGGACTGGGGGGGCTCATCCTCTTCCTGGGCATCACGATCGGTCTGTTGGACAATGTGGCCTACTCGCTAATCGTGGGTGACCGGATGCGCCAGCATGGTGTGCATCCTATATTCACACTTGTGGGTCTGATGGGAGGCCTTCTGGTGTGGGGATTCAAGGGGCTTGTGCTCGGACCTATCGTCGTAGCCCTTTCAATCAGCTTTATCCGGACGATGATCGTCCCCGCTCCCACGCCCCGCAAGAAGTGAGCTCACGGCTCGTTTGTGCCCTTCATTGATCGCGTAAGCGACCATCCCTCGTCCGGGCATCCCGTAGACGACAACGGAACCGAGGGGCGCCAGCATCGTGACTGGGATAGCGGCGAGGTCCTCCTCTCCGGATACCACTACTCGTGCCGGTGGTTCACGGAGGCCTTCGGACACGGCGTCCCACAGTGCCTGTGTGACCACGCCTGCTGGATTCTCGCATTTCAGTTCACGGGACTCGTAATCCAGGGCCCGTCGATGTTCCTCGATAATAGGATGGCGACGCTCCATCATGTCGATGATGGCAAGATCTGGTACGATACCAAGTGAGATGAGTGTGAACGTAACGCGGTCACCAATGCTCACGACGGGATCCTTCCGCTCATCGAGCCAGACGACGAATGAGCTGCCATCCTCGAACAACTTCCCATGGACCATGCGGAGCACATCGAGATCATCCTCTCGTAGCTCGTAAATGACCATGGCGGGATGGGCTCGACGGGAAAGGTATAAGAACCTTGCCGGAAGGGGGCGCGGTGACCTTCCGGGAAGTGGTGGAAATGCGGCACGAAAACATGTGCGGTGTTTATTTTGTTTAATAATAAAACATAAATATACACACGTATTGCGCAAAATTCTGAATAAACAAGTTCATTCTGTGAGGCCCTCACTTTCCTCGTGAGCGTCCTCAAGGGCCTCCACGATCGCCTTGGCGGGATTGCGCTCTTTCTCAATTTCCTCCTGCTCCAAGCTCTCAATTTCTTCTTGTTCCTGGTCCAGAAGCTTCTCTGCGCTCTTAATATCTTGCTCCACATCCTCAAGAAGTCCCATTGAACACAAAGAGCCGTCCATTCCTTAAGAACCTTATCCCCAGAACCGCTTCGTGCGGAAGAACGTCCTCTCTCCTTCCATGATGTCACGAAGAAGTTCGTTCTCGTTGTCGTGAGGGCGCCCAAGGACGCGGGCCGCAGTGCGGGGGCCGATGCCCTTTCCGGCAAGGACCAGTAGAGCTCGTGGTCCATACGAGATGAATAGGTCAGCTGATAGCCTAAGGGACCGCACTCGGCGTCCATCCTTGGCACCCAGTTTCTCACCGCGGGCATCCCGCTTGAGGAGTGCATCGTCGTCGGATCCCACGGTGGCAAGCAGACGGGCACCGCAGTTCCCGCATTCCAGGTCATCTGGCACCGTCTTTACCATGAGCGAGGTATCCCATGCGTTGCAGTGCATACAGAAAAGATGGATACGGGTAGAGAGGAGGCGTTCGCGGAAAATGCGCATGATTTCGGCATCGGGGCGTTCGGGGGACACCACCGTCCGCTTCGGGTGCTCGATGATAGACCGCGCAAGGGGTGAGCATCCGCTGGCGTGACCGACTGATAGAGTTCCGTCGGCAATCATTCCGATGACCTCGTTCGTGTGGGGGATGTCGAGCTTCTCGGTGAACACCTCGTTGCGGGTCTCGCGGGCGAGAAGTGTGCCTGCATAGGCCTCCACGATGCGTTTGAAACTGATGCGTGCATGGTCGGCGTCCTTCTTGATGGCACCAAAGCGTCGGGCCACGTGCAAGAAGCGCCAGCGATAGAGGGCACTGTCCTCCACGATACGTGTGAGGTCACGCATGAGATGCTCGGTGCCGAGGTTGAGTATCAATCGCTCCACAAGTTCAGTGTCGGGGGCCCCGGAGAACTCGAGTAGGATTCGGTACGGGTCGGAGCGCATGGTCACGGCGCTGCCATGGTGCAGGGTAATGTAGGATGAGAGCAGGAGACCCAGAGTGGCGTTCACTCGCGAACCGAAGCAGGCGTGGACCACCACCGCCGAACCTACGAGCTCGATGACGATGCACCGCTGGTCCGCCACGAACGGTGTGTCCCGGACCGCTTTGAGCACGGCCTGTGCTCCTGCCTTGTCGAGGGGGTACTCGCTGGTGAGAATGCTCAGCGCGTCCTTGTCATGAGTTGCCGCTAGCCTGCAGCGCAGCGTCCCGACCTCCTGGGCGACCTCCCACTCCACAGGGATGAGCTCGCCCTCCCATCGGGGGATCGTTCCAACGGAGCGCCCCACGCGTTCAACGAAGAGGGCATCCTCGTCCATCCCGACGGTCCGCCATGGTCGGCCCCTGCAGATGAATACCGAACCAGGTTCCACGTTCTGGACCACGAAGCGCTCGTCGAGGACCCCGATGCGCTCCTGGCCATCTACGGTCACCACCGAGTAGCTGCGCTGGTCGGGGATCATGGAGAGGTTGTTATAGAAGTAGGTGGAGCCCTTGCGTCGTGCCCCGATGGTCTCCCCATCCCGCCACAGTATGCCCAGGTCACAGAGCAGGTCAACGAGCTCGATGAAGTCGTCGCGGGAGAGGTCATGGAAGGGTGCGGCAGATGTGATGGTGCGCAGTGCATCCCGGGCGTCCACGGTCCTCTCCTCCTTGGCCAATCCGACCACCTGGTTAGCGACGACGTCCATTGGAGCCCGGAACACCTGGACCGGCTCGAGCTCACCGGCCATGGTCCTGCGTGCGACCACCGCCGCCTCAATGCAGTCGTCCGCGTCCATAGCGAGCACAAGTCCCCGGGAGACGACATCTGCTCTGTGGCCGGCACGGCCCACCCGCTGCACGAGCCGAGTGGCCTGGCGCGGGGATGTGTACTGGATGGCGAGGTCCACTGAGCCGACATCGATGCCAAGTTCCATTGAGCTAGTGCAAACGAGGTTCGTGATCTCACCTGCCTTGAACGCACGTTCTGCCTCGATACGAGCGGTCTTGGAGAGGGAGGAGTGATGGACATCGGTACCTGAGGACTCATCCCAGATGGCGAACCGAGAGGAGAGCACCTCCGCTTGCTGGCGCGTGTTCACGAAGGTGAGCACCGAGCGCTCCCTTCGGACGTTCTCTTCGATCGTGCGCACTGCTGATGCCAGCTGGGGGGCGACCAGCAGGCGTTCGGCAAGCTCCTCATCACCTTCGATGATCGTGGGCATGACGACCGCGATTTCGAGCCGTTTCTCTGTCTCGGCATGCACTATCTCCACGGGACTCCCCGAACCACGGAGGAACGCGGCCACCTCTTCCGGCGTTCCTACCGTGGCCGACAATCCAATCCGTTGGATGGGGCCGCCTGCGAGCCTGCACAATCGCTCGAGGGCCACAGCGAGCTGGCTGCCGCGCTTGTCCACCGCCAGCTCATGGACCTCGTCAACGATGACCATGCGTAGGTTCGCAAGGTGGGTGCGCAGACGCTTTCCTAGGAGCATGGCCTGGACAGTCTCCGGTGTTGTGATGAGCATATCGGGGGGCTTGAGTGCTTGGCGCCGGCGTGCAGCAGGCGTTGTGTCACCATGCCGGACCTCCACGGTGAGCCCCAGCTCTTCCCCCCACCACCTCATCCGCTCCATGATGTCTCTGTTGAGAGCGCGGAGAGGGGTGATGTACAGCAAGAGGTTGCCGGAGTGACCTTCATTCCGCCATTGGAGCATCCTGTGGAAAGCAGGGAGGACGGCAGCTTCCGTCTTTCCTGATCCGGTTGGCGAGATTAGGAGCACGTTGGCGCCAGAGAAGATACGCGGGATAGCCTCTGCTTGTGCAGGAGTGGGTGCGGTAATTCCCTTACGGTCCAGTAGATGGCGGACCGGGTCTGCGAGCAGTGGGAAGGGATTGGAAGTGGCCTTAGCCAATGTAGGTCACGTCTGCCTCGGGCTTCTTCCCGGGCCGCTTGATGTTGACCGACGGGAGGCTGATCGGGGGAGGGAGCTTGAGCATGCTCGAGAGCATCACTGTCTGGACGGTACAGTTCTGGAGAATTGAGTTCGCCACGTTCTGAACACTCGCATCTGGTAGACGTTTGGTGCTCTCGAAGTGCTTGGTGTCCGCCTCATTGCCCTCGAACATCATGGTGCCCTTCATACGGATGTACCCGATGCTCGGGGAGTACTGCACATCGAATCCGAAATGAATTGCGTAGGTGTTGGACGAGCCCTCCTGCGTTATTTCCTGGAAGTTGACGTTGATACTCACTTCTTTTGGTGCCCGGCTCTCGAACCGCTTGGCTTCAACGAAGTCGAGGGTGCCCGTCATCATGGCTCGGGAGAACGGCCCGGGTGTTTTTATCTCTTTCTGCTGCGTGGTGGGGATGCTCGCTCGCACCGACCTAGAAAACACGCCTGCTCAAGAGTCTCACGTACTCCTTTACCAAGGCACGGTGGCGTAACACCATACTTCGATGCCTGTTAATTGAATCTTTTGAAGAAGATCTTTCCAAGCAGCCGAGGGTACCTCTTAAAGTCGAATATCACACTTGCGTTGATCGCGCATTCAAAGGTGCAGTAGCATTTCTTGTCCCTTATCGATCTTCTGACCTGCTCTGCACCTTTGCTGGCGAGCAGTCTGTTGATGTCATAGTCAAAGTCACGGATATTACCCATCTTTTTATCCAGCAGCTCGCATGGAAAGACATCACCAGTCTCGCTGATTTCGATCAGGCGCTCTCCTGCAACACATGGGACGACCATGCTCTTCTTCCTTGCCGTGTTGATAATCTCCCTAAGACTTTCCTCGTAGACCACGTGGAGGAACCTGTCAAAGGGCTTCTTTTCCCGCTTTTTTTCCTTTACCTCGATATAGCGCTGCATTTCCTCGTAGGCGTCAAGCGTGTCCGCGATCGCACTCTTGCATCGGGGTGTGCCTCGTAATAAGGTGAGCAGATGGTTGTCTGCATCGAATCTCTCTTCTACGGAATTGAATATCCCTCGGATATTGTCGACGTTGTAGCTTGAGAGCACTGTACAGAAATCTATGTTGAGGTTGTCATGCCTTTTCCTAAGTTTGTCCAGACTATCGTAAGTCCTAGTTACTGCCTCGAAGATCCCCTTTACATCGCGAATGAGATCATGTTCCTCTTCCCAGCCATCCAGTGAGATCGAGATTCTGAAATGCGTTCCGGGATTTTGTTCAAGGATCATCTCCATGTCCTTCTCGATCTTTTCTGTCAGCAGACCGTTCGTGGTTATCGTTATTATTAGAGGATTAGTGTACCGGCACACTACATTGCAGATTTCCACAAGGTCGTTGCGTAAGAACGTCTCGCCCCCGGTCAGAGAGACCTGCATGAGCTGCCCGAGACCTTTACAGATCCTTTCGATCTCCTCCAGTTTAAGCTCGTCTCTCGCCTCTGCCTGATCAATGTTCTTCCAATAGAAGCAATGTTTGCATCTCGCATTGCATCTGGCGGTCACAAAGAGTATGACGTAGACAGGCTTCGAGCCCTTCAAGAGGCTTTTAACTATCCGAGAAGAGCCTTTCATGGTAATCGTTTCCCGCGAGCTTCCTGACCGCCGAGTCAATCAGCGAACAGCATGCACCCATTGTTGTTATGCATGAGAAGAAGATGTTAATGGGGATGAATATGGGCAAGAGGGACGGGTGTGTCCTGATGACGATCCTAAAGAAGCCCCTGAGGTAGAAAAGGTATAATATCAGTGCCACGGCTGCTCCCGAAATCGCAGGGGGGAAACTGATTGAGGCCCCCAAGAGAATAAGGGTTGCGGTCGCCGATAATGTCCCAATCGCCATCCCGAGGGTGGTTGAACAACTAGGTGTGAACGACTTTCTCTTGTGCAAGAAGAATTTCATCCACCAGAAGGTCCTCCAGAAGTAGACACTACAGAGTTTCCAGAAACCCGGGAACTGGTGCTTCACGATAATATTTGGATCGAGGATCATCTTGAACTTCGGTGAGATCCTGAAACCGAACTCCTCGTTCTCGGTCGGTACTTGAAAGGTAAACTTTTCGTTATAGCCGCCCGTTTCGAGGAATACTCTTTTCTTTGTAAGACAGCATTTCGCCTCAAAGACTGGGTAGTTGCCCAGGTCGCCTTGGGTGTATATATGCTGGTCCATCAGGCACTTGTACAGGGGGAATAGCCCCTTATTGGTCGGCTCTACAGAATAATGTCCGTTGACCACATCCGCACCCGTTCTATTCATGGCCTCAATGGCCATCTCGATTGTGTCCTTGAACACCACTACATCCGAATCGAAGAACATGACCCGATCGTAATTCGCATTCTTCACTCCAAGGTTCCTTGCCTTTCCAGGGCCGGCATTCGTATGCGTTATGATCCTTACTTGGAATCCCTTCACGATCTCAAGCGTTAAGTCCGTGCTCTCGGCATCCACGATGATGACCTCGAACTTCTTGTAACTTGATCTGAAGATCGACTCGAGGAGCCTTTCGATAGTCTTCTCAGAATTATACACCGGAATGATAATTGAGATCACTTCAGATCACCGAGTTCTCATCCATCTTGATAGTCTCTTTCTTTGTCATATAACGATTCGAAGAGTTTAGGCTCTAATCTTGTGTGCGATTCAAAAAGATTCCCTTTCGAGGATCGCAGCAGAAAAACCAAAGGGAGGACCTTTTCTTTAGCAGGTCCCAAAGGATCAGGAAGGGGGTGATACCAAGGATGATCTTGCCATCATCCACGTGCCTCCGTCCCATCGGAAGGGCTATACATCTTCTAATGCCCGGTTCTCGAACCGCTTGGCTTCGACTAATTCAAGGGTGCCCGTCATCATGGTTCGGGGGCACGGCCCGGACGTCATTCTCTCTTTCTGCTGCGTGGTAGGAGCGCTTGCTCTCACACCGACCTAGAACACACGCCTACTCAAGAGTCTCGCGTACCCCTTTGCCGAGGCCCCCCAGTTCAGCTTGCTCCTACCATGTACTCTCATAGTGAAGGTGATGGGGACCTCGGTGATGGTGTACCCCTGCTCGATTGCGAACATGAGTATCTCCGGGTAGAACTCGAAGTCCCTGGATCGTGTACGGGGATAGAGCTCATCGAGCACCGAACGCCTATAGAGGCGATAGCCGGATGTCATGTCGGTCACAACGTTCCTGCCAAGGGTGATGTTCAGGAACTTCGTCGTCAGGTCGCTGACAACACGCTTGAAGTGGGGCATGTCCACGATCACACCCCCGGGCGCACGACGTGAACCCACGACGATGTCGGGATCCGATGTCTGCACCGCGCGTACGAACCTCTCCAGCTCATCGGGCCGATGGTTGAGGTCAGCGTCCATGGTCAGGACGTGGTCAGCCCGTGGATCCACTTCCGCGAATCCCGTCCTGAACGCTCTTCCCACACCCAAGGGGGACGGGTGTGCAATGTATCCCAGCCCGGGGTGGTCGTTCTTCATCCTCTCGATGAGCTCTGCTGACCCATCATTCCCTTGGAGGACGTAGATTATCTCGTAATCGACGTCGAGCTCGTGGAGCGCTTTGATCAGCTGTGGTGTGAGCACCTCGAGGTTCTCACACTCGTCATATGCCGGGATGACTGCGGAGATGAACATCGTAATCCTGCTGTTCTGTGGTATCCTTGTCTGCGAGCGGGCCCTCGTCGGCCCCCTATCATTATCGTTCTATCGAAATTTAAAGATGTTCTCTCCATGACACCTCCCCCATTTTCTGTCGAGTGGGCTCGCGTCTAGCGTTCTCCCTGGAGCACAGCATGACGTGGCCGTTGTGTCACCGGAAGGGGGTTTCGATACCCTCTTTTCTTGACGTCGCCGGAACAGCTAGAATCTTGCTTCTGTGCTGCTTTTTCGTCCCTTGTCACGAATCCGCTCCGATCTTATTCCCGCTCGTCCCTGGTCCCCTCAGTTCTGGGCTGAAATGTCTTCTTCTGGGCTGCTGCCCTCTCTGAAGCGGACCCCCTTCCTTGTTTTTCAGCTCCCGGAACTCGTTTTCACACCCCTATTACGTTTTTTATCTACTTTTTTCACATTTTTTCTTACATTTTAAGGAGTTTCGATATATTCCCGGGATTCGTACCTTGATAGTCGTGAACGTACCCTCATTCTCACCCCTATTTGGGCCGTAAATAACCGCATAAATCAAGTAAATTGCTGACATTTACGCATAATTCACCTATAATGCACCTTTTAGGCGTCAGATCAGGGTTTTACTGGGTAGTGGTGGTGGAATTCTCGTTTTCTAGCCGACCCGTACAAATTCACTATTTAGCAGGGGTTAACTCATAAAAGATTATTGATGTAAATATGCAATAACGTATCAAATATTACGGAAAAAGTTCAGAATAACCTGCTGCAGGCCTGCTGCTGGTGCTGCTGCTGCTGCTACCGTGCTGCTGCTGCTAGCGAACAGCAGCATCACCAGCACATGTGAGTTAAATATGCGTTAAAACAATGCATATGTCCCAAAGAGCAAAATTCTGGGAGAAGAGTGGGAAATTATCGATAATGCACCGTTTCCGGGGGGATCGGGACGCAAATCGAGCGTTATTAGGTGGTGGAATGGGGGGATGTGCTGCCCTACTTGCGCTTGCGCTTCTTGGGCTTCTCCTTTTCCTTGATCTCGAGCTCCTCGGTCTCTTCTTCCTCTTCAACGATGGAGTAGAAGACCTCCCTACCTCGCTGGATTTTGGTGACCAGACTGCGCTGATAGAGCTCGGAGAGCTTTGCAGAGGTCGTACCGCGCTTGACGCCGAGAATACGGGCGAGATCATTGGCGGTTACGCTCTTGAGGTTCCTGATGGCTTCGAGGTACTTCATATCGGTCTCAGAAACGAGACCGAAGACGATATCCTTTGCATTTTCGAGTTCGTTCTTTAAACAGGAACCATCTTCTGATTTACGTTCCATTTCAAGAAGGATCTCTCTGAGAGCGTCCAATTCGCCAGTATTTTGAAGTATTGTCTCGTGCTGCAGGTGCAGGGCCACGTGCTGCTGCTGTAGCTTATACTGTTGCTGCTGTAGCAGTTCGTTGTGACCGCGGAGATCCTCCAGCACGGCCTTGTACCCAACAAGAAGGTCGATAACGCGATCGATGCCCAGGAGACTCTTGAACACTTTTTTCACCTCGATACCCGGGCGGATACCTCGATTTGAGGCGATAATCCGCCTAAGGGATGGTAATGCAGACAAGGTCGCTGATCGTTTATAATACTGTGGTCGAAGTTAGAAAGCGATAACTTATGATTGAAAGCGATACTAAGAATAAGGGAATTAACTGCAGGTGCTGCAGGTGCTGGGGGCTGGACCAGCAGGTCAGATGGATTGGATTCGTTCGAACCAGCGATACCTTATGACCGTAGTTCCCACTTGCTATCGGGTGATCGGAAGCCCGATAAGAAGCGATAAGGTATAGTCTAAAGCGATTTCTTTTTGAGCGTACAGACACGATGGGCTTCAGCTAATGGAAGCGGGAGACGTGTGCCTGTGAACAGCGGGAGTGTCATTTCCAGTGAACGTTTCAGGTCCATCAGGTGCCCGAGCGCAACGAACACGGGGCGTGATCCCTTGCGCGAGGCAACGGCATTCCCTACGATGCGGTCTTTGTAGTGGATGGGCCAGGGGCCTTCTTTTCCATCGGTGGAAAAACGGCCACAGAGGAGCCTACGAGTGACTCCGATGGTGGGTATGTCCTCCTTTACGCCTACATGGGAAGCGAGGCCGACCCCTTGGAAATGGTTGATGCCGCACCCATTGACGAGCAGCACGTCAGGTCGCGTATCGAGCTCACGTAGACTGGCAGCAATCCCTGGCGCCTCTCTATATGAGAGCAGCCCCGGGACATAGGGGAACGAGATTGGTACTGTGGCCGTTACCGTTTCCACGGTTTCCAAGCTTCTGTCCACTACGACTATCGCCGAGACCATCGACTCATCGGTGAAGGACTGGTCAACGCCACCGATTCGCTGTACGGGCCGCCCGTCCCAACGATAGTGATACCTGTTGTGATATCCGTTCCTGCTCATTGAGCAGTTCTGTCACTGAGAACGCGGGCTCCGATAGACCGTTCCGCTCCGTTCCAGCATTATTGAGTGCTACATGACCCATGTACGCGCAGAAGAAAGCGCGGCGGATAGCATCGTTCTGTGGTGCTAGACGAACGCCTAGATCAGAGGGGCGATCGACACCAAGCAGTTCCTGTACCTGATTTGGATCACATATTATTGTACGTGACCTGCTGGTTGACTCCAGCAGCACGTCGGTCAGGTCTTGCTCGCAGCATATGATGGTGGGGCCCTCATGCAACAGTGCGGCCACTTCATCTCTTGGGGACATGCCTGTCCGATATGATTTGCATCCTGTGAACAGGCACCAAGAGATCCTGTCATCAGTACTTAGGGAGATGCCCAGGCTCGTTAGCACTACGCGCTGCCTCCCGTGCCTTGATGAATCCCAGGCCAAGGCCGTCGATGGCCTCGAGCACGGCACCTCTGACGGAGCTCGTAAGACCTTTCCAATCGATGATGGCCAGCTCAGTAGGGCCGTTACGCTCCCTCGCGGTCCGCACCATGCGGGTGATATCGACAGTATCCGTGACGTATTTCGGCATGATGTGGCCTACGGCGTAATGGGTGGAGAGCATGATGTCCGTGAACCGAGGGGGATAATGGCCACCTCCGAAACCGACACAGGGAACCCAACTATCGGGGGGTTTGAACGCCACGGTGTCGAGGATTGCCCGGGCGATCACGTCAACCGCTAACGGATCGGACCATTGCTCGGGGCCGCTGCCGATCTCTACGAACACAACTGGGCTGTCCATGGCGGTGGGCCCGTGGTGGGTGACCTCGAGGGTGACCTCGTACTTGATACCGGTCGCGTCCCGCCTAGCCTTCAATGCCTGGAGCGCGGCCTTGATGAGGCGCGGTTCGGCGACCGAGAGCTCTTCGGGACTCCCGCCGTAGCGGACTTCGGACGTCCAGTTACCTGGTGAGTGGGTGGTGAGAGACGGGGTGCCGGATATCGCCTTGTGCTTGGATGCAAAGATCCAGCTGTCGACGGTGAAGTGCTCGTCCAGATGGTCAGCATGGAGGAGTTCGCGCTCGGTCCTGACGAGGGTGATGCCCTCCCCTCTGTGGACCGGATGCCCCTCGAACGTGTCCGTCCGCTCGAAGTCCACCAGTTCAAGGATGCGATCGTGGATGTTCGTCCCCGCAGTATCGTGGACGGAGGAGACGATGCCGATCATGGTCGCAGCACCTTCACCAACGTATAAGTAGGTTTCGAACGGTCCTCGGCTGGACGATGGGCGGGTGACGGGATTTGCCCGTCACACTATTGTGCTGGCGTGTATTTGCACCGAGAAATATGGATTGTATGGTGAGATGGTGGCCGCACGGCCACCGTTTATAAAGTGACGGGGATACCCCGACGGATGGGCCGTGGAACTTCCAGGGATATTCCCTCCAGGGATCTACTATTGGGGTGACGACGGAGATCCTCCGTCATTTATAATGCCAGGGCCCCTTTTATAAAGCCGCGAAATCTCCGCGATGGGTGGATTTCCACCATGGAACCTAGGGTACACGGGAAAAATCCGCTCGACAGGCGCGACCGCCGTCAGGGGCCAGATTCTTAATGGTTTGGTGTCACCTGAACGTCGCTCGATGCTCCCTCCCACACGGAGTGGGTGGGGATCTGAGTGTACGGGAGCACGCTCCACAGACGGGATGACTGATGGCGGGAAGCATGAATGCAGGGCATTTCTGGCGCTGGCTGGCTATCATCGTTCTGGCGGGAGCGCTCGTACGATTCCCTGCTCTAGGGACCGTACCTCCCGGTATGCATATCGACGAGAACTCAAGTGGGTACGATGCATACTCGATCCTACTCACGGGGCGCGACCAGTACGGAGTGAGCTACCCGGTATTCTTCGAGGCCCTGGGCAATTGGAGCAGTGGCATCCATATCTACCTGTCTGTCCCTGTGACAATGCTCTTCGGCTTCGGAAAGACGCAGACGCGCCTCCCATATCCATTCTTCGGTATCGCGTCCATCATTATGGCAGGCTGTCTCGGGCAGGTGCTTTACGGCTCTAGGGAAGGATTGCTCGCAGCAGCGCTGGTTGCTATCTCGCCATGGGACATCCTGGCCAGCCGAACGGCCGATGCCCAATCCATCCTTCTCACCGTGCTGATTCCGCTGGGACTGTGCCTGCTGATCTCGGGTGCGCGTGGCCGCCCCGGTCGGTTAAAGGCGGGCCTCGTGATCATGGCGCTATCCCTGTACGGCTACGGTACGGCCCGGTTCTTTGTGCCCTTGCTCGTCATCGGTTTCCTCGCAATCTATCGCCACCAGCTCCAGCGGAACCGTCGGGCGCTTGCCTTGGGCCTGGTGTGCTCAACGATCGTGGCGCTTCCGGTCTACACGGTATTCCTGCCGTATACGGCCAATCGCTTCCTCCAAGTGAATCAAATCGGTGCTCCCGTGGAAGGGGGACTTGGGGTCGGGCCGGAGATGGTTGATGTCGAAACCCTCTCCGCCTTGCGGAATGTGAGCACGGGTGACGGTCCCTATGCTACCGAGCGCGACTTCATGATGTCCTTCACGATTTGTGATTCCATCGACGACGATCTCCGGGACATGTGCCTGGGGAAGCTGAAGGACCCGGGCGAGTCACAATGGACGCCGACAGCACTGGAACGTGCACTCGGCAAGTGGACATGGCCGCTGGGCTTTCCGCTCATGGTTGTGGGCAACTACCTTACATCCCTGTCCCCGGATTTCCTGTTCATTAACGGCGACCCGAACCCACGCCACTCGCCTCGGGGTGTCGGCCAGCTGCACGTTTTCGAGGCGCCCCTGCTCGCGGTGGGACTGGCGGCGCTGGCGTCCGGGCGCAAGCGGCGCGACAAGCTCCTCCTGCTCTGGCTCGTCCTCGGCCCCCTGCCGGCCGCCTTCACGGGCGAAGGGGGTGATCATGCCTTCCGGCTCATCGTGTGGCTCCCTGCCCTCCACCTAACGTCGGCCCGCGGCGCTGCCGTGCTCCTCTCTCGGAGGTTCCCCGAGCGCCATCCAATCCTTTCCTCGCTGATGGCCGTGGTGGCCCTGCTGGGGATAGCGGTTTTCCTGGATGTGTACTTCGTGCGATATCCGGCGGACCCTTACGCTTTGTACCGCTGGGATCGTGATGTAGGGGCCCTTCGGATTGCGGCCGATGTGGTCGGCCCCGATGGTGTGGTCCACGTCCCGGATAACACGATGCACGCAGCCGAGCTATATCAGGCCTATATGTACAACCTCGCGCCCCACATCGACACGCCGCCGTTCGATATCCTCAAGGGGCCGCTGAGTTGCACATTCAAGAACGCCGGGCCAGAACAGCTCAGGGACGACGTGTTCATCCTGGCGCCTATGCTCCCCTGGAGGGTTCCGCCCGACTGCGATCCTACCGCCCACGGGCTCGTTGAGGTAGGCCGGGTCTCCTACTTCTCGGGTAGGGTGGCAGGCTATCTGGTGTACCGCCACCGCGACGCCGCTCCGGCCCCTGGTCGCCGGTAGATTCATTAAGGTTAGGTGCAATTGCCGCTCCGCGACACGTACCTCTCGGGCCTTCCCCGGTTGATGGTGACGAGCGCACAATGGGATGACCATGACCACGGACATGGGGCAAAGGACGTTCTGGCGCTGGCTGGGCGCTATCGTCATAGCGGGCGCCCTCCTTAGGCTCCCGCTGTTGGGCAGTGTCCCTCCCCCTATGTACATCGATGAATATTCAAATGGGTATGACGCCTACTCGATCCTCCTGACCGGTAATGATCAGCACGGAGTCCGATACCCTCTGTTCTTTAGAGCGCTGGACGACTACCGGACACCGCTCCACATATACATGTCAGTACCGGTCACCATGGTCTTCGGATTCGGTGAGATGCAGACTCGGCTCCCCTACGCTCTCTGCGGGATCCTTGCGATTCTGGCCGCGGGGTGTATAGGGCAGACCCTCTTAGGACCTCGTGAGGGTCTGTTCACTGCTGCGCTCACCGCGCTATCGCCGTGGGACGTGCAGTTCGGTCGCATGGCTCTCACCCATCCAATACCGCTCACGGCGCTCATACCTCTGGGGCTGTGCTTATTGATATCGGGAGTACGCGGGCGTCCGCGAAGGCTCGTAGCGGGCTTCGTGGTCATGGCCCTTTCGCTCTACTCCTACCCTACAGCTGCCCTCTTCGTCCCTCTCCTTCTTCTGGGATTTGGGATTATTGCCCGCCACTCGCTCCTGCGGGACCGGCGTCATCTGGGGATCGGTATCGCTGTGTTCGTGGTACTTGCGCTCCCAATCTATTCTCCATGGATGCTTCCGCAGACGACCGCTCGTTTCTCACAGGTGAGCATCCATAATGTCGACGCACCCGTGCTGATGGCCGAACGGCTCGGGAGTGCGCTCGGTGAGTGGGCCCGTCCGCTCGGGCTTCCTCTGGCGATCGCTTCTAACTATATTTCTTCCTTCTCACCAAGGTTCCTGTTCGTCAATGGGGACCCGAACTTGTGGCACTCGCCCCGCGGGATTGGTCAGCTCCATATCGTTGAGGCGCCCTTTATCCTCGCCGGACTGATTTCGCTGATAAATGGACGGCGCCG
>Ga0187833_10002493_pt1 | contig 19670 bp, 16 predicted proteins | sample ETNtaG_37_FD_167968 | JGI IMG/M metagenome (GOLD analysis project Ga0187833, IMG submission 167968) | Marine microbial and viral communities from oxygen minimum zone, Eastern Pacific Ocean - ETNP2014_SV_400_PacBio MetaG (Illumina Assembly) | ecosystem: Environmental > Aquatic > Marine > Hypoxic...
CGTTTAAGAAGAAAAATATTGTGGCAGTCCCTGCAGTATTTCCGGCTTTGTTTGTCAAGCAAAACAACATGGAGATTTATCCATTGTCAGGGGTGTCGAATTCTTTAACAGTATATAGTAATGAAACTGGTGAGTACACAATTTATAATAGCGACAGATATGGTTTCCACAACACGGGAAAAGATATCTGGAATTCTGGTGTTTCTGGAATTGGTGCAGTTGGTGATTCTTTTTTGCATGGCGCTGGTGTGCCAACAGAAAAAAACATTACATCTACAATTAGCAGAGAATATAAGAAAACAATAAATCTTGGATTGGCTGGGTCTGGGCCGTTAATAGAACTTGCCATTTTGAAAGAATACATGTCACAGTTAAGGCCAAAAACGGTGTTGTGGTTTTATTTTGAAGCAAACGATCTGATTGAGTTAAGGAAGGAGGTACGAAATCCTGTTTTAATGCGGTATCTTAAGGGTGATTATCGCCAAAACTTGATGGATAAGCAAAGTGACGTCAATCAAGTATGGAAAAAATATATTGAGAAGCAGAAGTTCATAAAGCAAGAACCAAATAAATTGATAGAAATTGCGGGGTTTGTGAAGAACAGCCTTAAGCTGTCGAATTTGAGGCTTGCAATAAATGCTAATTTAAACCATTTTGTTTCTGAAAATACTTTTACTCATTTTCAGCAAGTTATTAGTGAAGCTAAGGGGACTGCCAAATCATGGGGTGGAGAGTTGTACTTCGTATATCTGCCATCATTTCAAAGGTATAAATACAATGAAGACTTTCATAGGTCCAAAATCATTGAAATTGTTGAACGGCAAAAGGTGCCAATCATTGATATTTATGAGGAATTCGGGTCGGTAGAGAACCCTCTTATATATTTTCCTTATGAGGAAGTCACGGCTCACTATAATAAATTGGGTCATAAAACAGTTGCCCAAAAAGTTATTGAACACCTACAGGCCAATTAAAATCTAGTTGTTTGTTGCTGTAATATTGGCTCGAAATGCTCAATAGCAGATATATTGAAAAGAAAGGGTATTTAAATGAAAGTATTGGTTACAGGCGGTTCTGGCTTCATAGGCTCTCATGTTGTTGACAAGTTAAGGGATAAAGGTGTAAAAGTAAGGATATATGATGGCATTTTGCCAACATATAGAGATGATATTGAGTATTACCAGGGTAGTATCCTAGACAGAACCGCATTGGGATTTGCCATGAACGGGATAGATGCAGTAATGCATCTTGCAGCTATAGCTGATGTAGAAGAAGTCGCTAGTAAGCCACTCAAAACAGAGGCAATTAATGTAAGGGGTACTGCTAATGTGCTTGAAGCAGCAAGGAATTCAAAAATAAAAAAAGTTATTTATGGAAGTACTACCTGGGTCTATAGTGAAACCGAATCAGATAATGTGGATGAAACTACTCCACTTCATGCTCCTTCACATTTTTATACTGCAACTAAGTTAGCTGGAGAATACTATTGTCAATCATATAGTAAGTTATATGGTTTAGACGTGACTATTCTTAGGTATGGGATACCTTATGGCCCAAGGGCAAGGGATGGTGCAGTAATTCCTATATTTGTAGAAAAAATATTAAAAGGAGAACCTGTTACCATTACAGGCGATGGCTCTCAATTTAGGAAATTCGTTTATGTTGAAGATCTTGCAGAAGGTAATATTTTGGCTTTCCAGTCTATAGCAAGGAACAAGATATATAATCTGGATGGTAAGGAAAGAATAACCATTAAAAAAATAGCAGAAACTATACAGAAGTTCGTTGGTTACGTGAAAACTGAATATGTTCAAGAGCGACCTGGAGACTTCTCTGGAAAAGATATTTCAAGTGAGCTTGCTGAAAGAGAGCTAGGATGGAATCCAAAGGTTAATTTTGAAGAAGGTATAAGGAGATATATAGTCTGGTATAAGGAAAGAGAGGAAAGACGCAGAAACGACTGGAAAAAACTTGATAAAGAGTTAAAAGGATAATAAATTCAAAGTAATAAAATGAAAGTATTAGTAATAGCTTCTCATATGGATGATGAGGTACTTGGATGTGGTGGAACTATAGCAAGGCATGTAGAGAGTGGTGATAACGTCTTTGTCTGTTTTATATCCCACAGAGTATATAACCATCAATTTAATGATGAGAGAAACGAGGTAGAGAAAAAGCATGCAAATAGAGCAAAAGAAGTGCTTAACTATAAAGAGTCAGTCTTTTTAGGGTTGAATGATGAAAGACTCGATGCATGTATTCAGGATATCATTATTCCTTTAGAAGATTCTATTTCTAATATAAAACCTGATATTGTTTATTCTCCTTTTTATGGGGATAATAATCAGGACCATAGGGCAGTATTTCAAGCGGTTCGTGTTGCAATAAGAACTTCTGCTAAAGTAACACCACAAAAATGGTTACTTTATGAAACACCATCTTCAACTGACCAATCACCGCCTATTATCGAAGGGGTTTTTATGCCTAATTATTATGTAGATATTTCAAGATATGTTGATGTCAAGATAGAAGCCTTTAGATGTTATGAGACAGAACAAAGAGCTTATCCACATCCACGTTCTGAGGAGGCATTAAAAGTTCAGGCTCAAAAAAGGGGTGTTGAGATAGGTTTTAAATTTGCTGAGGCCTTTATGATAATGAGGGACAAATGGGAATAAGGTAGCTGGTGGTTGATGGCTCATGCCTCATAGGATTGTAATATTATAACAAAGCTTTTAACTAATATGAAAACTTGCCCCGGCTCATTTAAAGAATGTTTTTATTTTGATGAATCCGATTTAAATCCAACCCCTCCAGGTTTTATTAAAAAAATTTGTTATGTTATTCTTGTAAAAAGATATTCCATGCATACATTAATGAGAATTTCACAATATTTATATGTCAAATCAAGTAGCAGAGGTATTTTAATGTCATTAAGTGGCTTTTTAAGAAGACTCAACCAGATTTTAAATCAATTTGCTCATGGGGCAGATCCCAAAATAGCAGCCGGTTTCATTTTAATGAACTCAAATATAACTATTGCATCTTCAGTTGTTATAGAAACAGGCGTTCAAATATACGGTAACGTTAATATTGGATCTAACAGCGGTAAGACTCCACATATTTGTAGAAATGCTATAATTTATACTAACTCAGTTGTTATTGGAGATGTTGTTGTAGGGCAAGGTTCAGTCGTTGGCGCCGGTGCTGTTGTTGTTAAGGATGTATCTGAGTATTCAGTAGTAGCCGGTGTGCCGGCAAAAATAATAAAAGTGCTCAAAAATAAGTAATACAACATGAGTGACCCACTTCTTTAGCATTACTTTGTTAAACGTAGAAATTACTAAGGTTTTAGTAAACAAATAAAGTATGAGCCATCAGCAATGAAGATTTTAGGCATAACTCCAGCTCGTGGAGGTAGTAAGGGTATTCCGAGAAAGAATATAAAAGAGATTGCGGGTAAGCCTTTAATTGCCTGGACAATAGAAGCAGCTAAAGAGTCAGAGATGATTGACAGGTATGTGGTTTCCACAGAAGATGAAGAGATAGCACAAATTGTAAGAGGGTATGGTGTAGAAGTATTTCCTCGTCCTGCTGAACTTGCAACAGATGAAGCATCAACCCTCTGTGTTCTGCAACAATTAGTTGAGAATATTCCCTGTGATATTGTAGTCCTTCTTCAGGCTACATCTCCAATAAGAAGGACGGGACTGATAGACGAGTGTGTAAAGGAATTTAAAGATAATGATTTTGATTCTCTGGCTACGGGTTTTATCTGCGATTACATTGAATATGGTAAAAACCAATTGAGAAGACAGGATATTGAAGGGTTTTTTTATGATGATGGAAATGTGTACGTAATAAAAGCTGATATTATCAAAAAGGGAGACCGTTGTGGCAAGAGGATTGGCAGAAAGGTAATCTCAAGGTGGGAGAATGTTGAAATAGATGATGAGTTTGATTTCTGGCTTGCAGAACATATATTGGAAAAAACTGAAGGTAGAGTTAATGATTAACAATGCGGAAGAAACCCATGAGGTAACATATACAACCATTTTGAAAGAGTGCCTTTGTTTAGAAACAATATAAATCTGGTTTGCAGAGAGATATTCTGAAAGGTTGTATATGTGTTTTTGATCCATAGTTATTCAATGTCGGTATTAATGAGATTAACAAAATCCAAGTCGTATAATTCGTATCAATATAGTACTATATTGCCTTAGATGAAAAACAAAATCTTTCTGTGTGATCTAACGCATACCGGTATAAAGGTCGCAAATGAAAATATACCTTTAAATATTGGCCTTTTAACTTCGTATGCAAATTCTAAATTTAAAGGCCAATATGAATTTCATTTGTATAAATATCCTGATGTCTTACTGGAAGCGTTAAAAAAAGAGGTTCCGGCAATAATTGGGTTTTCAAATTATGTTTGGAATGATAGCTTGAACGAGTATTTTTGCAAACTGGCAAAATCAATAAATAAGGACAATATTACTGTAAAAGGCGGGCCAAATTTTCCTTTAGGTGTTGATAACAGGTCTTTATACTTAAAAGAGCATTGTTATACGGATTTTTACATTCCCTTCGAAGGAGAAGAAGCATTTGTTAATTTCCTGACAAATGTTTCAAATAGAAGCAGAAAAGAAATAAAGGATGGCCCTATTGATGGTTGTGTGTTTTTAAACGACCAAGGAGCCTTGGTTTCCGGAGAGATGTTACCCAGAATACAAGAGGTTAATAATATACCTTCGCCATATCTTAATGGTTCTTTAGATTCCTTCTTTGATGGTAATTTGGTCCCTATGCTTGAAACAACTAGGGGATGTCCTTTCTCATGTAACTTTTGCAACTACAGTGTAGATTATTATGCAAAGGTAAAAACATTCTCATTTGAACGAGTAAAAGAAGAGCTAAATTACATGGCTCAATACGCATCAAAGAATGGTATTAATTCTCTCATAATTACTGATATGAATTTTGGGATGTTTGACCAGGACTATGATGTAGCTTTAGAAATAAAGAAATGCCAAAAGAATTATGGATGGCCTTTATCAATTACTATAGAAACTTCAAAAAACCGACTTGAAAACGTTCAGCGAGTTGTTGATTTACTTAAAAAAAGCGTTCGTATTAAATTGTCTTGCCAGAGTACAAACAAAGAGGTGTTGAAGGAGATAAAAAGAAATAATATAAACAGAAAGCAGTATGTAGAAATATCCCGGAATTTAAGAAAAAATGGAATAATGGTTGAAGCTGAACTTATACAGCCACTGCCGCTTGAAACGTTCGAAAGCTATATGGAGGGTATAGATTTTTTAATATCATCAAAGGTTGACAGAATTGTTAATTATACTCTGCAGATCAATAACGGGACTTTATATGAAGAAAGAGAATATCAAAAAGAACATGATTATAAGACATCATATAGGGCATATGCTAACTGTGCAGGTAAATATGGAGATAAAATAATTGTAGAAAAAGAGATGGTTGGGGTTGAGACAAATACCTTTTCATTCGATGAGTACTTAAAGTGTAGGAAATTAGCTTTACTATTAGAGCTACTTTACAATAATATGATTTTTGTTGAAGTCTTCAAACTACTTGACGAAAATAATATTAAACCATTGGATTTTATAAAACTGTTTATACAACATGGCAATCATGTTCACATTGAATTGCGAAAGGCGATAGAGGACTTTGCTGAAGAGACCAGGAATGAGTTGTTTGAAACAAAAGAACAATTTGATAGCTTTTATTCATACGAAGGAAATTATGACAACTTGTTAAAAGGCTTGTTGGGCAAAAATGTATTATTCTCAAATTATGCTATTATAATAGGCTCGTTGCTTGATGAGGTCGTTGAATCTCTGACGTCAACAATAAAAGACTGTTGTCATTATAATAGAGTTGATATTCCACGAAAACAAATACAGGACATAAGAAAGTTTTGCTTAATAAAACTAAAAGGTATCTTTACCTTAGACACTCAAACATCTGAATATGGGTGTTTTCATTATGATATTCTTAAATGGCTTGGAGACAAAAGTAAGAAACTGCAAGACTTTCAGGTCAAAGATAAAATAAGATTCGAATTCTATTTCAGCAAAGAACAGCAAAATATGAGAAAGGATTTTTTTATCCGGTATGGAGAAGGTGTATTAGATATAGCTAAAATTATTGCAAGGATATCAAATATAAGCAATTTATTTAGGCGGATCAGACCCTCATAGCTACAAGGCAAGTCTCTTAACATGGCCACGACAAAAAAAGTAGTTATAGCAATCCAACAGCCTGAACACCTTCCTTGGAACGGTTTTTTTAACAAAATGGTACAATGTGATAAGTTTGTATTGCTTGACCAGGCTGAGAAATGGAGCGGGTTGTTGAACATTTAAATATTAAGCATTTTTCTTTTATAGATGATTGTTTTACACTACTTAAGGATAGAGTTATTGCAATGTACCAGGAGATTATAGATAGAGGACTCAACATCACATTTGAAGGATTCACAAAGGCAGATACTGTTGATGATGGAAGTGTCGACGAATCCTTTGAGGTCTAAAAACTATTCAGACGATAAGTTGATTTTATGAAGGTATTATTTATTCAACCTCCCTGGGGTGAAGTTTATGGGAAATTTGTAGCAACAATACTTTAAAATGGTGATTTAATGGTTAAATATTCATTAAGTTTTGTGGTTCCTACTTTTAACGAGAAACAATCCGTTGATATATTATATAAGGAGATTGAAGATATTATAAAGAGAATTGGGTCCCCATCGTTTGAAGTGGTTTTCGTGGATGATGGAAGCACTGACCAGACCCCCATGGTTTTGGACCGTTTATTTAAAAAATACCCGAATCATGTGGTGATAGTTACACTTCGAGCGAACTTCGGGAAGTCGGAGGCTCTCATGCGGGGATTTGAAGCGTGCAGGAACGAAATAATTGTAACCTTGGATGCGGATCTGCAAGATGATCCTTCGTGTTTGCCGAAGTTTTTAGAGCGGATTGAGGAGGGATATGACTTTGTTTGCGGCTGGAAGAAGGTTCGACATGACTCAATTGGCAAGAGGTTGCCATCGAAGGTGTTTAACTGGGGAACTGCTAAGCTCTCCAGAATACCACTTCAAGACTTTAATTGCGGCTTTAAAGTCTTTCGTCGCGAGTTTACTAAAGACCTGGTTTTTTACGGGGACCAGTATCGTTTTCTCCCTGTTTTCGCAAAACATATGGGATTTAAAATAACTGAGGTTGAGGTAAATCACCGCCCTAGGAAGTTTGGAGTCAGTAAATTCGGAGCATTGAGGCTGTTTACAGGTTCATTTGACTTGATCACCCTATTATTTCTTACTAGATTTTCTTTTGCCCCTCTCCATTTTTTTGGGCTGTTTGGCGTGTTCTTAATTATTTTAGGCACTGGGGTGATATCTACTTTTGAGCTAAGAAAGTTGTTATTTAATATACCCATTGGACCAGGTCGGCCTATTATAATAGTCTCCGCAACCGTCGCTATTTTGGGGACGCTCCTTATTGTGTTTGGCATTATTTCTGAGCTTATTATTAGTCTTACGGCCAAGATCAGCAACAATAACAGGGCAGTGAACATTAAATCATTGAGGGATGAGAGAGATCCTGGGAATCACCGGAAAGACTGAGGCAAAAAAGATTTTTTGAGAAAGCACATGGAGCATATTCCCTGCAGTTTTACAGTGGGAAGCCTAAAATACTGGCTGGCTTCCAGATAAGCACTGTCACAACTTGCCTGCCAAAACAACACCCACGTAAAGACAAGAAATCAAAGTAGAATTGTTTAATAAAAAACTTCTTTAAGAACTAATATATGCCGAATAATGAGATTATGAAAAAAGGAAAGAACAGGTAATGCCAAATATTTCAATTATTCTTCCGGGATACAATGTCGAGAAATTCTTACCATCATGTATAGAGTCTATTCTGAGTTCGAAATATAAGGATTATGAATTGATTTTTGTTGATGACGGTTCCGTTGATATGAGCAAGGAGATCTCGGCACATTATGACTGTAGGATTATTTCTACAGATGTGAATTCAGGCGTGTCCGCAGCTAGAAATCTAGGAGCTAAAGCAGCTTCCGGAAAGTATTTATTGTTTATTGATGTTGACACCACTGTCCCAGAAGATGCAATAGGCAAGACATATAAACTGTTAAAAGATAAAGCGCGTGTGGTTGTTTGTGGCAGGTACTCAAAAGAGCCATTAAATGACGGATTCTTTCAAAGGTTTTATGCTTTATTTAAATATTATATTCACAAAGATTACTTGGAGAATGCAGTGACGGTTCGGACTTGGTTTTTTGCCCTTGAGAAAGAATATTTTGAGGAAATTGGTGGATTCGTTGAAGTTAAAGGTGATTTTGAAGCAGAGGAGTTTGGCCGAAGGATATCTAAAATCTGTAATATTATACACACCCCAGATATTGAAATTAAACATAACTGGGCGGGATTTGCCAAATTACATAAAATATATTTCAATCGAGTCGGGTTGTGGGTGGTTAGGTATTTATCGTTAGACAAAACTTTTAACGAGAAATATGTTACCAAGAGTTTAGGTCTTGCCAATTTGTGCGGTGGGCTTTCTTGGTTGATTTTGTTTTTGAATGTAATATTTTTTAGATCGAATGTTTTCATTTTAGTGCAATTTGTTTTAATCTTTATTCTTCTATATTCCTATAGGGGGTTTCTTCGTTTTGCTCTTTCAGAAACTGGATGGGTGAAAACATTCTTATATTTCTGTGTACAATTATATTTTTCGTTAATTGTCTTTTCAGGTGCTTGCTTTGGAGTGTTTAGGTTTGTTTTTAGAAACCCATTTCGTAATCTAAAGAATAATGAGTTTTCAACTAATAGGTAATGTTTTTAGGCGTCAGACCCCTTCTTATATCACCATATTCATTACTTCAAAATGCAACTGCCGATGTCCTTTTTGTTTTTATTGGAAGGCAATAGAAGAGACCAACAAAAACAATGAGCTTACAAAAGAGGAGCTAAGGGTTCTTTCAAAAAACATAAAAAACCCTTTAGTTTTATCATTAACGGGCGGAGAACCTTATTTACGGGTAGATATTTTTGAGATTGTGGAGAATTTCCTGAAGAACTCATCCCCTATGTATCTTTCAATCCCGACTAATGGTAGCTTCCCAGATAAGGTAAAAAAAATGATCGAGCATGTATTCTGTATTAAACCCGATGTAAATTTCCGGGTTAATTTGTCCTTGGATGCCATTGGAGAGGAACATGACAATATTCGGCAATATAAGGGTCTATTCTCAAAAGTTGAAGAGACCTATAATATTATTTCTCCTTTGCGTACAAAATATCGGCTTTTTATTGATGTCAATACTGTTCTTTCGGCCTATACCAAAGACACAATAAAGGAAACGGTTAATTACATTTATAATAAATTTGATTTTGATAATATTAACTTTACTTTAGTCCGTGGAGATCCCAAAGACCCTGAAGCAAAAAAAGTAAGTTGTAAGGATTATCAAGAAGTTTCTGATCTTGTAAATAGTCTTAAGAAAAACAGAGAAACCAGGCAGTATTCCAGGTTAAGTCGAGCATCCAGCTACTTAAAAACTAAGTATATAGAACAAACTATCTTGGAGAACAAGATGATTGTGCCTTGTGTCGCAGGCAGGAAACTGATAACCATAAAGGAAAATGGCGATGTTTATCCATGTGAATTGCTTTTAAAGAAAATGGGAAGCCTTAGAGAGTTTAATTATAACATTAAAAGATTACTTAAAAGCCACAAGGCTAAAAACGTATTAAAACATATTAAAGAAACCAAATGTTTTTGCACATTTGAATGTGCAGCAATGGCCAATGTGATCTTTAACGTATCCAATTATTCGAAGCTTTTTAAGGCCTTCTTTCGACCGATCGATTATAAATAAATTAGTGTTTAATGCCATATGCAGCAATCCAAACCATTTGTGTTCACATAGAGTCCAAAATATTTAGTCCACCTTGATATAACTAAAAACTATTATAAATTTCAGGGAATATACAGCATTTCACAAAAAGTTTGATAACCACAAAATGCAAAAGGCCATTCTGTTAAACCTACCGGAATCGATTCAGCCCGGAAAGACAATGTTATCAGGGCTGGTAAGTGCTTCTTTTACCTTAGGGTTCATGGACATTATTTAAAATGAGTAAACTCAGGGGACTAGGTGAAAAAGCATTTAACAAATTAGTACCAAAAAGTATTAGACCTCATATCATTCATAAAGCAAGGTGGACTTTTACTGAAATCGAACGGCGTGTACTTCATGGGGGAAGAGATCTTCCGATTGCTGTTAACATCGAAACGAATTCAATTTGTACTAAAACTTGCTATTACTGCTCAAGACCTAGTGATAAGGATGAGATACTTGATAAGGATATTGTCTACTCAATCATAGATCAACTCAAAGACTGGGGCTTTAAAGGAAGGATATCCCATCATTCATACAACGAGCCATTAACGGACAATCGGATTTATGATTTTATTAAATATACTAAAAGACATTTGTTATTCTCAGAAATAGTTTTATATACTAATGGAGATTTATTAAATGCAGAAACAACGGATAAGCTTGTAAAGAGCGGTGTTGTAGAAATAAAGGTAACTCTGCATGAACCAACCTCCAGAAAATTAGAAACAAGAATTATTGCACTCAAAGAGCAATATCATTTAATTACAATTATAGACCGTAGGGTTGAGCACAGATCAGATCCACTATTTAATCGAGGGGGTTCCATAGTACTTAAAGATATTAAGAAGTTCAAAGGTTGCTACTACATTGAGATAATGGTTATCAGGTCTAACGGAAATGTAATTCTATGTTGTCAAGACGCTAAAGGTGATTATATTTTTGGTAATGTTAAGGAAAAGAGTTTGGAGTCAATCTGGAATAATCCTAAATTTGTAAAACTACGGAAAGATATACGAACAGGGAAATATGAATTGCCAATATGTCAAATGTGTGGATATGAGTAGAAAATTACGTGATTTAAGAATGGAACTGCAACCAAGAATGTATAAATTTAAGCATTCTAGGTAAATGATTTATGAAAAAGATAATTCTTATTCATCCTCCCTGGAGTTATATTTATGGGAAATTTCAAGATGCTGCTAGGGCAGGGAATCTTTACCCTCCTTTAGGTCTCTGTTATATTGCTTCGTATATAAATGAATTCAGACCTGAATATTCAGTGGAAATTATTGATGGTGAGGTAGAAGATTTAAGTTTAAATGAATTAGTATCTGAAATAGTTAAGAAGAAGCCAATTTTGATTGGCCTGTCAAGTACTTCACCCTTATTTAAACAAACAAAAGCATTGGCTAATCTGATTAAAACGAATCTTAATACTAAGATTGTACTTGGTGGTTCCCATGCTACAGTTTTGAAAGGCTCTATTTTGCAAGAAGAGCAGGATTTTGATTATGTTATTTATGGTGAAGGCGAGGAGTCGATTATTGAGATGTTAGATTATCTAGATGATAAAAAAGATATAAAAGATATAAAAGGTTTGGTTTATAGAGATAAGGAAAAAAAGATAAAAGACAATGGAGAAAGGCGGTTGTCTCAAGATATTGATAAATATCTACCACCAGCAAGAGAACTATTGCGTTATGAGAGATATTTATGGAGTGTGCCTAGAAAAGGTACAGTGCCTTTTACTACAATAATGACGACTAGAGGATGTCCTTTCCAGTGTATATTTTGTTCAGCACAAAATGTTTTTGGTAGAACTTTAAGGAAAAGAAGTATTGAATCTGTGGTAACCGAAATGGAGTGGGTTGTTGAGCATTTACATATTAAGCATTTTTCCTTTATAGATGATTGTTTTACACTACTTAAGGATAGAGTTATAGCAATGTGCCAGGAGATTATAGGTAGAGGACTCAACATCACATTTGAAGGATTCACAAAGGCAGATACTGTTGATGATGATATCTTATATATGCTAAAGAAAGCTGGAATGGTAAGGATTTCGTTTGGTATTGAATCTGGTAATCCTGAAATGTTAAAAAGAATAAAAAAGGGGATAACACTTGATGAGATTAGAAATGCTTTTAAATTGTCTAAAAAATATCAGTTGGAAACCAAAGGTTCTGCGATAATAGGTTTTCCTTATGAAACCAAAGAGACATTAATGGATACTATTAATTTTATAACGTCTATTAAGGAATGTGACCAGGTATATCTGAATATTTGTACTCCTTATCCTGGTACAGAGCTATATGATATGGCAGTGAATGGCGAAGGTGGAATAAAACTGTTATCGAATGATTTTTCAAAATATCTGCGTTATGGTAATCCCGTGATAGAAGTTGATGGGTTGTCCAAAGATGAATTGATTAAATATCAAAAGTACGGCTTTCGTAAGTTTTATTTTAAGCCGGAGAGAATTTGGTATAATTTGAAAAGAGCCGGATTCAAGGCTGGCCTAAAAAATGCTTTTGCTTTTCTGAAAGGTGTTTCGCGATGAATGTGGAAACTATTTTTAGTGCTAATGAGATAATCTATTTCTGCAAATAGGTATTAAAAAATATCTGAGTAGTAGGGTTGTGGTAATTGTCAATCAGAACATTTAATATAATATACTGAGGCCATAATGCAATATCTATCTATTTATTCAATTCTCATAAAAAACAAATCTCTTTTTCTATCTCTTTTTGTTTTATGCGCTTTATTATCAATACTCGCAGAGACTAATGGTGATGAAATGATTTATGTATCTGCAGCTACTTTTGCAGCAAAGGGACTATTGGTTTATAAGGATTTCCCATATCATCAGGGTCCGGCCTTGCCTTACATTTATGGTATTTTTGCATATTTAGGTGTGTACGAACTTTGGCATTTTAGACTTGTTACATCAGGGTTCTTATTCCTTTCAATTGTAATTAGTATAATAATTTTAAATAATCGCTTTTCATGCGAAGAGATGAAGGGCAGGGATAAAAAGTATTTGCTATACATAATTCCAGTCTTTTATATCCTGAGTATTAATTGTATGGCAATGTCTACAAGGCTTAGTACCAAAGAAGCAGTAGCATTTTTAATACTTGTGAGCGGTCTTTATTTTCTAACTAAGAAGAAATTTAGTGTTTTTGATGGCTTAATTTCCATTTTGTTTGGAGCTTTGCTCTTTGGTATTAAATTAACCTATTTAACATTTTTTAGTTGTATATTAATTCTTTGTATTATCAGGCTATTCGTTGATAACAAGTTGAACTATAAGATACTTTTATTTTACTTTTTATCAACTATTATTTTTTCTGCTCTGTTTTATATACCGGTATTCATAGCTTATAATCATTTTATATATCAGGCAATAAAAATAATGTTATTGACTTATCAAGATATTACTATGGTATTAATGATAACGCATGGGGTGCGTGAGCTTTCCAGCTTTGTTGTTAATCATGTTATTCAGTTCATATTTATTTTTTATTTAGTTGTATTTGGTATCTTTAATATAAAAACTATTACTGTCAGTTTATATAAGAAAGATTATTTGAGAAAACATTTTTTGCTGTTGTCATTGGTTGTGTTGGTGCTTGCACATATTTGTGCTTTCGTTTTAGTACAGAATACAATAAATCAGCATAGATGGAACATTTTATATCCAATTCTAACATTGCTTGCATCTTACAGTTTTATACATTTCAGGTTTTATGATATTATTCTCAATTTTAAACTATTGCAGAAAAATTCTTTTCTATCAATTATTGTTTCAATAATTATGATATTTGGTTTTATCCAGTTGCATAATATCTACGGTGTGTCTAGTTACAACTGGAATTCAAGGCTTGGTGCTTTCTTAATGTTTCGCTTTGATAATCGTACTGTAAAGGAATACTTAGAAAATAATAGAGATGCAAAGTATGTGTTAGCTGTTGGTTACGAAAATATAGCAAACAATCTTGGGTTAAGGTTGGCAAAAGGCTCAGGTAATAGTTTGCACACGTATAAAAAAGATTTTACATTAGAAGAGTCGATGAGGTACGGTATGTTAACAAAGCGTTTACTTAGACATTACTTGATCAATAAGATTTGCGACTTAATTATTTTCAAAAACTCATACTATAGCACACTATTAAATGATAATGTCCTTAAAGGCATTAAATATAATGTTCAGAAAATTGGCAAAGATGCTGTTAGGATTACTGTTTTATAGTTGGTTTGTAATAGGATGAGAGATAGCAATGGCATTACAGTCGTACATTAAAAATGCCTCAAATATCATCTGGGGAAATTACAAATATAAGAAGAGTATTTATGTTGTATGCGACACTTCCTGAAAAGTATTATCCTAAAATTGAAGAATGCGAAAAAGATTATTATGGAAATAAACAAATGTACAAAGAATTGGTTAATATTAGATGGGGCATTAATCTAAATTAAACTACGGAAGGTATGAAGATAAATAATGACCAGACAGTACCTTCAAGGTTGAAAAAGCTAAGATTTGACTATAAAAGAGGTTCAGGTCATTTGTTTGCTTATTTAATAAATCGTTTCCGCTGGCATTATTTTCCGAGATTCAGGTATGTAGCGCGGTTTCCTGATCATGTTGATGTAGAGATATCGTCTGCATGCGATATGAAGTGTCCAATGTGTTATACAGTTACAGATGAGTTTAAGGTTAAAAGGAAATTCATGGGTTTAGCGCTATTCAAGAAAATTATAGATGAGTGTGCCACGCATGGTACTTTTTCTATAAGATTGAGCTTGCGTGGGGAGCCATTTATACACAAGAATGTTATTGAAATGATCAAGTACGCCAAGGATCGTGGAATTAAAGAAGTATCATCTTTAACAAATAATCTTTCAATGACGCCACAATTATTCGAAAAAGTGATGAAGGCGGGACTAGACTGGCTTACTATCTCTTTTGACGGTCTTGGGGAGACTTATGAGCGGATCAGGAAGCCCGCAAGATTTGAAGAATCTTATAAAAAGATTATGGAATATAAGCGTATTAAAGATAGTATGCGTTCGTGGAAACCCGTAATAAAAGTTCAAACTGTATGGTCAGCTATTAGAGATAATACAATGGAATATATAGAAACATTTGAACCTTATGTTGATGATATTGCTATAAATCCGCTTGTGGACTATCTACACAATGATAAAAATATAGTTTATGTAGAAAAGTTTGAATGTCCCGTGCTTTATCAAAGGCTGGTTATAGGTTCTGATGGTATTGTATTGTTATGTTCGAATGATGAATTCTGTATGGTTCCATTAGGGGATGCAAACAGTGAATCTTTATATGATATCTGGCATGGTGAGAAGATGAGCGAGGTAAGAAGATTACACAGAATAAATAGAGGTGTAGAGTTTCTTGAACCTTGTAAGCATTGTTATCTTCCAAGGAGAACTCAGCCTGTTGTTGAGGACATAGGTAAGACTGAAATCGTTATTGATAAATATATAAACAGATCCGATGAGATAGGTATGTAGCAATGCGTATTACTATCCACCAACCTGAACATCTGCCCTGGCTTGGTTTCTTTCATAAAATTAATATGGCAGACGCTTATGTAGTCTTGGATAACGTTCAGTACTGTCGAAGGTACTACCAAAACAGAAATAAAATAAGGACAAAGGATGGATGGCGTTGGATCAGCATTCCTTTGGCTAAGGGGGAAAGAGATAAATTATTGATCAAAGATGCAGCTATTTTCAATGATAATGAAATATGGAGAAAAAAAAATCTTGAAAGTATTCGGCATAGCTATTGTAAATCTCCTTTTTTTGGAAGTTACTGGAACGGATTTAGGAAAAAATATGAAAAAGACTATAAAAATATAGGCGATTTTAACTTATCCCTTATAAATCTATTATTTAAGTTATTAGGAATAAGAAAAGAAATTTATCTAGCTTCACAATTAAATACTGGTAGCAAACAAAAAGGTGATTTAATTTTTGAAATCTGCAAAACGTTAGGAGCTACTACTTATATATCAGGCATATCGGGAAAAGAGTATTTACCAGAAGGAGTCTTTAAAGAAAACAATATTGAAGTTTTTTATCAAGAATTTCATCATCCTATATATAAACAGCTCTATAAGCCTTTTATTCCATGTATATCTGTAATTGATCTCCTATTTAATCATGGGGGAAAAAGCCTTGATATCATTAATGGTAAGGATGTCCCTGTTATGGATGAAGTATTTGCATAGCTGTAATGGATATTAGGCAGAAAACCCTATTAAGAATCGAGGAAATCGATTTATGTACAGTCGTGTAATCTATTCGAACCATTGACCATGAGCCATAAACCAAGAACAATAATTATTGCGGAGATAGGCGAGTGTTTCAATGGAGATATGGAGATCGCAAAGAGGATGATCTCGGTTGCGAAGGATGCAGGCTGTGATATCGTTAAATTTCAGACACTGGACTATGAAAATATTTCAGAAGACGACCCTGAAAAAGAGTGGTTTAAAAAGATTGCTCTTAACCCTGAAAAGATAGAAATCCTGGTTGGAAGTGCCGGGGAGATGGATATACAGATACTTTTTACACCGGAAAATGTGAAAACATCTCAGTGGTTGATGGATGCGGATCTTAAAAGTGTGAAAATAGCAAGTAACTGTATATATGATTTGGAATTAAAGAAATTTATAAACCGTCATTTTGAACAGGTATTTATGTCCACCGGCATGGCTTCTCTCGATGAGGTCAATGTGGCCCTTAATCATCTATCAGATATTCCTGATCTCTATATAATGCATTGTATTTCAGAATATCCGACAGGGCCTCTCATTGAAGATCGCGGACTAAAAGCGTTATCTCATGAGAACGCAAAGCTTAACATGATGCGACTGCTTATGGTACTGTTTCCCCAGTACAAAATAGGATATTCAGATCACACTGCGGATATATTGGCTCCTGTAGCAGCGGTTGCTATGGGTGCAAAGGTCATCGAAAAGCATATAACTCTTGACAGAAAGACTCCTATTGAGAATTTCAATGCAGAAAAAGAATATCTCGGGACTGATCACGTACTTTCCATAGAGCCTGATGAGTTGAAAGAGATGGTTCGCCAGATAAGAGAAGTGGAAAAAATGTTTGGTGAATGGAAGTGGGAGCGATCTGAAGGGGAAATCATATTGAGAGACTTTTTGAGAGAACGTTTTGCAGGTTGAAAAGACTGAAAATATTGCTTAAGACAAAAGGTGGGCATAAAGAGGGGATGGGAGACTTGACTTCCTCACTTGCACTTGCTGAAGAATTCATGGGAAAAGGCCATGAAGTTCTGTTTATAATTAATGAGAACGACGGGGTTATCCACCTAATTGAGGAAAATGGTTTTGATTACAGCATTGGTGAGTCACTTGATGAGATTACTCAATGCATTGAAGACAGGCAGATCGATGTTTCAGTTCTCATCCAGCTCAATACTCCTGAAGAAGAGGCCTTCATACTTAAAAACAATTCCGGCATACTGGTTACTATTGATGATACGGGTCCATCTGCTAAAATAGCTGATATGCGGTTCAACGTTCTTTATCCGATAGAGGATTCATACACAGGATTTGGGTATGTAACTTTGTCGTCGGTATTTCAGAAAAAACACACCAATAACAGGGTTATAAAGGAAACAGTGGACAATATTCTCGTATTGCAGGGTGGGAGTGATACTTATGGTTTTATTCCGAAGATTGTAAAGGCGTTATTTAATATCCCGGAAAATATTTCAATAAACGTAGTGGTTGGTCCGAGTTTCGCTCATGAAGGGGAGCTTGATAAAGCAGTAGAAAGATCGCCAAGAAGATTTAACATAATTAGAGGTTGTACCGATTTGTCAGACTTGATGTTAAAGTCTGATATTGCAGTAACTGCTGGAGGGATATCATTGTTTGAGTTGGCCTGTCTTGGTGTGCCATCCATTGTGATCTGCGGTGAAAGATTTGAAATAGAGACTGCTAAAAGGCTAAAAGAAGAGGGATTTGGAGTGAATCTGGGTTTTGGGGGAGAAATTGATAAAGATACAATATATGATGCATTGAAAAGATTGATGTTCAACTTTAATTCACGATTGAATATGCATGAAAAGGGTAAAATGCTTGTAGATGGTCTGGGTGCTGAAAGAATAGTTGAAGAAATATTAAAATACGCTTATATAAAATATTAGATGGAAAACGGTATAAAATATCTTTCGACTATATCTATTTTGCCAAATGAAGTATTGGATAAAGAGATTGTCTTTATATCTAAAACAGCGATGACGGAGTCGGCTCGACTAAGAATGAAAGACATAAATTGTAAAGTCATCCCTGATATATGGGATAGCCACAAAAAACTTAAAGAAGGAAGTGTTTATTTAGAAAAGTTGCATGGTAATCTTACGAAAAAGTTTGGTTTAATTCTAAACAAGTTACACAATGTTGACTACCCATACTCATTTTGGGAAATACCCATGGCATCATGGCTGCTATACTCTCTTCATACTATATTTGATCGTTATTGTAGGTTAAAGCTTGCCATTGAACTTTATGGCAAAGAGAATTTAGTTTTATTAGCCTCTGAACACAAAATTGGTACATATCCTGGCTTTCCTGATTTTATTGAAAATGTCTGCGTAAATGAGCAATATGTATCAGCTTTTTATGCAGAAGTAGCTAGACAAATGGATATTCAAGTAAGAGAATTTACTTCCAATGAATCTTTTAGAGGAAGAGTCTTTTCAGGTACAAAGAAGTTTAACTTATTGTCAGGATCGTTTTATGTAAGGGCTTATCAGAAGTTAAAGAAAATGATATGGGATTTAATACTACTTAGCTTATTTGAGAGAAACAATGTTTTAATGGAACAGTATAAGTTTAATGTATGGGAGAAACTTGTTTTTGTGAAAAAACTTGATGCATCATTTTTGCCATGGAAAATGAAGAAGGTAACCAGGTCAAAAAGAATAGATCGTGATATGTTATCATCGATTAGCGCCGACGATCAGTTTGAAAGGGTAGTAATAAGTTTGCTGCCTAAGATAATGCCTGAATATCTGCTTGAAGAATTTGGAGATTATATGCAGATAGCTGAGAAGTATAGTGATTACAAATTATATTTCCTTGTAAACTCACATATTTCAAATATTTTATTCACATATGCAGCTTCTCTAGGGAAAGTCAAGGGCGCAAAAATTATTGCCTGCCAACATGGGTGTGGATACGGACAGCATGAAAATAACTATTGTGAGTTTGTAGAGCGTAGTTTCAGTGATTATTATATCACATGGGGATGGTATGATTGCTGCTATCCAAAAGCACAGATATTAACTTTACCACAGCCAAATCTCTCTAGACTGATGAATAGGCACAAGCCTAAGCTTGACCTGGTGATATGGGCGTCAAATTCGATTCGAAGACATGTATATAGATTAGCGCCATATCCTCTTATGCCGGATATGGTTCCACTATATTTTAGTTATAAAAAAAGGTTTTCCGAATCTCTTGATTCAGAAGTGCGTAACTTTATGGTTTACAGGCCATATCACTATGATTATGGATGGTTTGAGGAAGAAAAGAATCTTCTTGAAGAATATAATATAAGAATAGAGTATTCAGGAACATTGCCAGCATTGCTTCAAAAAGTAAAGCTTTATATCTGTGACCATTTATCTA
>Ga0187833_10002499_pt1 | contig 19635 bp, 16 predicted proteins | sample ETNtaG_37_FD_167968 | JGI IMG/M metagenome (GOLD analysis project Ga0187833, IMG submission 167968) | Marine microbial and viral communities from oxygen minimum zone, Eastern Pacific Ocean - ETNP2014_SV_400_PacBio MetaG (Illumina Assembly) | ecosystem: Environmental > Aquatic > Marine > Hypoxic...
CCGCAAAGTATCACTTACAACCACCGGATTATTCCGATTTTCCTCTCCATAAATAGCTACAGAACTCAAGAAAATCATATGCGTTGTTCGTTTCCCAAAAACTTCTAAAAGATTATCCGTAATTTTCAGATTGGTTGTTATGACAGTTTCACCTTTTGGTGGTTTTTGCCCATGTGCCAATGCAGCTGTATGAATCAAAACTGAACATTGGGGTATTTTATTATAAACTTCAGCAACTTCGTCATGATCCAGTAAGTTTACTCCAATAACCTGCCTATCATGATCCGATGCAATATCGATACCCCATACGTCATAACCATCAGCACGGATCGCTTTACTTAGAGCCTGACCTATAAATCCATTAATTCCGGTAATTAGAACACGATACTTATTAGACATTGGAATGGGACATAGTATACTACCTCAGAAGTTCTTTTCTGAGTGAAGAAAAAGTTGTAAACCTGTAGCCACTTATTTTCAACAGATCAATTAGCCTTTCAAGCTTTTCAGGAACAGTTGAGCGACCCATTCCAAAGCGTAATCGATTATACCATTTTGTTGTTGATGGGAAAGGCGGATTTGGTTTTGAAGAAAGTTCAAATGGATGGATATATAACATATAAAATTTACCTTGATTCAGGTAAGACCTAATTAATTTTTTAGATACACTCCAAGGCAGGAGACGAAGGTAGCCACCACCCGAGATAGGCATGTTTTTACCATAAACTGAATATGTATTCGCTTGGAATTCAAAAAAATCATTATTTCTAAAGATATTAGGCATAACCAATTCATATCCATCCATGTCTATTGTTTCATAAAGTGGATGTGTGCTAAAATCTATCCTGCTTGAATCATAAGAAAAACCAGCTTTTTGTACTTGATCTAGCCTTTGACGATCTATACTGAAACATGGTGCTCTATAGCCTTCAATTGGATTACTTATTATGTCCTCTAAAGTCTTTTTTGCCCTATCTAATTCATTATAAAATTCTGATTTTGGAATAGTAATTGGGCGAATATGATTTAAACCGTGAGAGCCAATCTCATGTTTTTCAATTAAAATTTCATCTAAAGTAGAACTTATTGATTTTGCTATTTCACTGAGAACAAAAAAGCTAGATGGTATATTATATTTTGTTAGAATTTCACGATAAACATCTATACCATCTAATAATGAATAGTTTTTATCGCAACGCGAACTATTAAAATAATCTAAATGATACCAATCTTCGATATCCATTGATAGTATTGCTATTTTATTATTATAAATTATCGTGATTCCCCCAACTTATGTGCCATTTATTTACTTCGAAATCATTTTCTGATTCTATAAAATTTTTAATACTAAAATAACTTCTGCGCGGAAAAAACTTTTTAGGTAAATTAATAAAACCAGCACCTTTTAAATTTTTATAAAAAATATTTTCTTTAAATGACAAAGCGCTAATTATTGTTACTCCTTTTTGGGACAACTCCTTTTTTGCATAATGGATTAAAGAATTAATAACATTTTTATTGTAAGGATCTGCTATTATGTCCATTATAAACCCAATATGCGTTCCAAAAGCTTTTTTTGTATCATATATCAAGTATCCCATTACTCTATCGCCATCTACATATGACAAAATTTTATACGTATTGTTAGGTTTTTCAATATATCTCCAGTTTACATACCTAGCATCTAGATTTACACCATTATTTACTGAATTACTCATTATTTCCCATAATTTATTATAATTTTCATCCAAACATCTGACTTCATATACTTTATCATTATTATTATAAAATAAAGCAGTTAGTTTAGATAAGAAATAATCAAGTGGTCGCAAAATCAAACAGAAGATTTTTTTAATAATCCTATTACTAATTGTTTTACTTATCAAATCATTTATCAACATAAACGGATGAACAATTTTAACGAGAATGGGGGTACTTTCAACTTTCCATCCTATATTTTTTAATAATTGGACAGAGTTTTCGTGATTGATTGTAAAACTTAAAACTACATTATCATTTATTAAATCATCCTTTATCTTTTTCCACAGTGATAGTGTGGCTCCTAGGACTTCCCTCGAACTAACTAATTGGAAGGATAAACTACCTTTATATATTTTACCATTTACTATACAATCTAAAGGAACAAAGCCCCAATATGATGCAAAGTTCTTACCATTATGAAGCCCCTTACAATAGTGCTTGGAATAAATATTATTGAAATAGAACCAAAGAAATATATCATGGCTATTATAATTACACATAGGTTGTTTAAATGCTTTTTCATAAAGTTTACATATTTCCCTGTTATCTTTCTCCTGTATTGGGATCACATTATAGCTCATAGCCATTATTTATATTATTCTAAATGATAGGATAAAATAACTTCCTTTATAGCTCTATAATTAGTTATTCCAGGAATCTCACTTTCGCTGAACTCCATTTCGAACTCTTCTTCTAGGGCAATTACCAAGTTCATATGTTTTAATGAATCCCATGATACAATCTTGTCTGATGATGATTGATCATTGATTTCTTGAATGGGTATTTCAAATACCGCCGACATAACATTTTTTATCCGATCTTCAATGTTATTTTCCATTAATAACCTCAATGAAGTCTAATTGTCTGGGTTTATAATTGTCTATATCTAAGATATAGTTTCTGACTGAATCAGTTGATTCAGTCAGAACAAATGAACACTTTTCAAAAAATTCTTTTACCTGCTCATTTTTTGGGGTTTGTATATAGCTGGCTTTAACAAGGTTTACTTTTTTCTCTTTAATTATTTTAATGATATAATCAATGAAAGCATATTCAATATTTCTACCAATAATTCTACAACTCATTAAGAAAGTATCTATTATTGCAGATTGTGTTTCATCATGGAAATTGATAATACACAATCCAGTAATACCGCTATCTCCAAATTTATCCGACACAGAAAATGAAATAACTTTTGAGACATCTTTTTCAATAAAACTTTTGATATTCCCTTCAGTATACCTTTTTGTCGTCAAATTAAATTGGTTTGTCTTTTGACTCAATTGAGATATTCGTGGAATAATGGTCTTATCATCTTGATAAATGGTGATTTTAAGTTCTAATGAAGCTAAATAATCTTCAATATCTGTAAATTCCTTCTTCTTGGACTCTCTTTTTGCCTGCTGTTTATACATCTTTATTTTTCCCCTATCTTCAGAAGTAAAAGAAAGATTATAAAACAGACCAATGTTTTCCCGAAGCATTGTAGGATATTCATATAATTTTTCCGGCACCTGCAAAACAGTGATCTCCGGCAATTGCTCTCGGATCAAGTTTACCTCAAAAGATGAATCATCTATAAAAACCAGACTGTCTAAACCAATATTTAACTCTTGAGCAATCGCTTTAAGATTAGATACCTTATCCAACCAGTTACTTTTATTGATGGTAATATACTCGTCCCTTAACTGCATATCCATATGCGACTCTATCACTTCATCCACATCCTTAGGATTATTCTTACTGCACAAACCAATCAATATTCCCTGCTTATTGATATCAAGTGCCATAGCTTGAATTTCGGAAAAAATGGCGCCATCCTTAGTTCTTAAAGACATTTCAATATTATCAAATCCATCTTCACCCAGAATGCCTTTCCAAAGCGTGTTATCGCAATCAAAAATAAGAGCCTTTTTTGCTTTACCATTCGCAGACATGATAAAAGGATTAACGAACTCAGCATAAGCTTTGTAGAAATCAATCGTATATAATGCTTTTGATGAGAAAAAATATCTCAAATCCAGGCTGTTTGAAACTCCAACTGAAGCGATGACTTTATCAATGTCAACCAATCTGACATTCGGTGGTATTTTTTCATCCAGATAGCGATTCAATTGTTTCGCCAAATCATCCAGATGGTTTTTCCTTATATTAGAATGAGAAAAAGGAAGTGATGTAAATGTGTTGATAAGTACAAGAGATGTTTTCATTAGGTTTTTTAAAACAAAATCAATTTCTGATTTTGTTTTATTAATAATCAACTCTAACTGTTTATCATCAAGTAATTCTGTTTTATAATGAAATCCATCAATGATATTGCATAACTCCCAAAATATAATTACAACATTTGAATCACTATATTTTTGACTATCTTGTAAAATATTATCATAATTACCAGCTTCCACTCTCGCAGGGATACAACCACTCCTTAATGTGAATTCCAAGATTTCATTTATTTGAGAGGTGGTGATATTTGATAGGATACGAATATTATATTCATCATCATTAAGCAAGTGTGCTAAATCTTTATTTGCTTTTAATATCTCACTATACCTCATATCGATCCCTAAAAATGCGTAAATGCTCTAGTTGTATCGGTAATGGATCGCTATTGACTACAGAGAATAAGCTTACTGTTTGATCAGTTTCCATTCTTGGAAGTCGCGGCTTATAAATTTTAATCATATCATATTTTTTTTCAAAATTCTGGCATAACATTTCACCAGATAATTTTGCAGATACATATTCCTCCATATCTGGTGGTTTTTCATCAATGGCTATAGTGGAAGGGTAAAAAACTCTTTTTAAGCCATGAGATAGTAAGATATCAATAATATTATTAAATCCAGAAACATAGTATTTACAGAATTTCTTATGAATTCTATCTGAGAATATTCCTTTTATTCCTGAAAAAATAAATGGTGTTGCAAAAAAATACAAATGAGTAGGAGACCAACCATTTAATACTTCTTTAATACTATTATTATTTTTATTTAATACATCATATTGAAAATAATCAGCAGTTCCACCATTTGCATTAATATCATTCACTATCTTTTTGGCATCATCCTCCCCTTTGTTGTAAGATAATTTGATATCAGCCGAGCCGGCTGCAAGCAACTTTGCAGTTACTTCACCGAGACCACGAGACCCCCCAATAATAATTGCAGATTGTCTTTTAAACTCATTTTTCTTAACATTCTTTCTAATAGCTATAAAATGATCTTGTTTAGCCTCCTTTGGTCGAATAAATGATTTTATCACTCCAGTAACAAATGGCCCTGAGATTTGCATAGAAACTAAATTAAAACGACTGTCAAATTTTGCTACTCTATATTTTAATTTATCAGAAATTTTGTAGTCGTTAAATAACAAATTAATTTCAGAATATATAGAAAACATCCCAGGACATCTGGTGCCAACTAATCGTGTACTTGCAAGTAAAGTTGCAATTTGTAAATTAGAAAAATATCGAACTAAGTTTGGAAATAATTTATCTGCACTTTCAATATTTAAATAAAGTTCAATTTCCCCAGATTCAGATTCAATTTTTTCTTTAGTTATTATTTTTGGTTTTATCTTCCTTGGATTATTTGATTTTATGAAACTGGAACTTCTTTTATTGCAGTAATCCCAAACAAAATCTATCTTTGTCAATACAACTCCATTACTACTTAGTTCTATTTTTTCATGCTTATCATTTGAACTGTAGTTAATCAAGCTAACTTCGTTCCCAACATTCAAGGGCTTAATAAAAGTAGAGTTAATTGCACTTAATTCTACTACCTTTTTTTTCTTTGTAATCCAGCAGTCCAAAACCCATAATAGCATATGAATACCATGTACAACGGGAGAACCAAATAATAATCTCCGAGCCATAATTTTATCAACATGCAAGGGATTGGAATCTCCTGAAAGCTTTGCAAAAGCTTCTTGATCTTTATCGGTAAAAATTCGTTTATTAATTTTTCTATCCTCTATTACAATTAAAATGCATTCACATATTTATCTAACAAAGTATATCAATACAATCGCATCCTGTTAACAAATGTTTAAAATAGGTGACGTATTGCAACATCTATTCTCTTTGCTAAAACATCATAGCTTCTTTCTTTTATTGCAAAATCTCTCCCCCGTTGACCCATTTTTTTTGCTATATTTTGATTATTCAATAAATAAATAATTGCATTTGAAAAAGATTCTACATCATACGGAACACATATTCCTCCACCTGAATTACAAATCATGTATTTTTGATCAGGAATTTCAGATGCAACAACTGGACATCCTTGTCCAAGCATTTCTATAAATTTGTGAGGGCTACTAACATTAAATATTGGAATAGTTTCGATTGGAGAAAGACCCACGTGTGAAGCATTAATATACATTGATACTTGATCATGAGGAACTGTCGATGCAAAAACAACATTATTTTCTACGCCATTTTCTATAAGATCTTTCTGAAAAGAAGCTATATGTTTATTCTGATTTTGTCCACAAAGCATTAAAAGCCTGACGTCCGGTATATGTTGAACAACTCGTTTAATTATTTCAGATAGTATTTTTGTTTCTCTTGGAGGCATTATTGTTCCCATATAAAACAACGTAGGATAATTCTCAAGGTTATATTGCAATCTTACCTTGATACTATTACTGGAGTTAGGTTGAATAGTAGGGTCAAAACCAGCTGGTAATGACATCACTTTCCTAGCAGGTAGCCTAAGTTCATTTATGATTTGCTTGGCCCAATAATCGCTCATTGTAAATACCAAATCTGCTTTTCGAGTAACCCAATTACGAAGAGGTATTCCAATAATAGCAGCTAATTCATTAATAAAACGATTTTTTCGATGTCCTTGCCTAACTGATAATCGGTTTGATTCTAAAAGTGGATAAGCAAGATAATGCACAAATGGAATATGTTTTAATTTGCATAAAAGATACGTCAATAAGGCAATTCGCACATCATTACGCACTAGAACGATATCTATATTTCGAGATCTAATTATATTTGGTAATAAAAAACTCATATATGGTTTGTAGAAAATGTAGTTTATTAATCTGGAAAGTCTCCCTGTTGGACGCAATTTTGGGGATGATATGACTTCTGCAAAACCAAATTTTTGCGATTTACAGTCCTTTTTAAAATCTGAAGACATCGAGAGCCAAGTTATATTATAACTTTGATCATACAGAAAACGACCAAATTGCTCTTGCATATATCCCATAGCAGAATTATCAATAAGTAACAGATTCAACGACTGTTTAGTAGTATTCACTGATTTAAGAAGGTAAAATTTAGAAAGGATTAATTAGAATGTTTTTTGATTCTTTCAGGTACTCCACATTTATGGTCTCTATAACAAATATTAATAGAATCATTAATAGTTGTTAGTCTATAATTAAGATGTTTTTCAAGCTTATTTACATTAAGAGTAAGAATTTTTCCCCTTGGTGCCTTAAAGTTAAAGTCATCTATAGAAATAGGTGATATTAATAATTTATCAAAACCAAATTTAACAGCGATTTTTTGAGCAAATTCAAACTTTGAATATGTATCAGTACATCCACAATTAAAAATACCACTTAAATCTTTCTGTATAGCACTATCAATTACCCTTGCAAAATCCAATGTATAAATAGAAGAGAAATAAGCATCCTTAAAACCATATATTTTATTTTTCGCTCTAAGCTCATCCAATATCCACTCACTAAGACTATTTTTTTCCTGAATGTTCCAGCCAAAAAAATTTGTTCTAAACACGAGAGAGTTTTCTTTCTTTAAAATTTCTAATTCTCCCTCATACTTTGATAAACCATAATAGTTTAGTGGATTGATAATATCATCCTCTAAAAAATTTCCTTTGATACCATCATATACAGCATCTGTGGAAATATATATCATCTTAACTCTGTCATTGATAGAATCAACAATATTTTTTGTACTTAATATATTTATCCTTTCAGCCAAATTCTTATCAATTTCACATTGATCAACATCAGATAGCGCTGCGCAATGGATAATAATTTGGGGGTTAAATTCATTAATGATTTTATTTACAGAATCTTTGGACGAAATATCACATTGCTTTGTATGAACACCATTAATAATAACAGGGTGCGTATTGTATAAACCTAACACTTCATATTTGTTTTTAAAATAATACGCAAGATTATTACCTAACATTCCACTAACACCCGTGATCAATAATTTACTTGTTTCTATCATTGTAACATACATCTTGGTTTAGATGTGTTTATAAATTTATTAGCTAAAGACTAAAGCAACAGGTAGTTTGGTAAATAACCTTTCGAAGATCCTAATTGTATCGGTTAATTAACCAATATTCCCTTCGCCAATTCTTCTATAGCATCTTGCATTGGGTAATCATATCCAAATATTTCTTTAATCTTTTGAAATTGTGTTCCAAAACTTTTTGTTATACTGCTTCCTCCAATTTTGTTTTCTGTTGTTGCTCACACCCATGTGGGATCCGCCAAAATTATGGAAACAGGCTGTTCGACTATCCTCAAGATAGGGGACACTCCGTTCCACATACGGGTCCGCACAAGGTACTCCTTGCTTAAGACTTCATGGGTAGCCTATGCCGCTCCAAAAATAAGGCGGGCTGAAACATGTGGATCACTGCCTGATTGGTGTCCATGGCATCTAGCAACCTACTTGCGAAGGTCCCAAGGCCTCCCGTTTGACCATTTGAAGAGATCGCCCGTGCCACCCTCTAACTGGATATCGATCAGGCGCGTATCCGCTGCGCCTTCGCGCGTGAGAAGGGTCTCTACAAGTCCAGTAAAACGATTGAGCCGCTCAATCTGCTTGACCGTCCCATCGAACGAGAGCCGCACCGTCCGCTGACCATCCATCTTGCTCATGTTGAGCCCATGCGCGAGATTGACGACCATGAAATACTCTTCATTCTGCTTGTCATCGAAGAAGCCCACCAGCACACCTGTGTCCTCACCCTCGGCAATTTTTGCGGATTCCAGCGCGCCGTGACCTTCGAATGCTTCCAGGCGAAACGGCACCTTGGGTCGAATTGCGTAGCCGGGCGCATCGCGGTTCCAGAGCTTGCTACCGCCGCTGTAGGCCACGGGGTCCTTCGAGCGTAAATTCAGAAGTGCGCGCGCCAGCACCTGGACCTCTGGAGCTACGTCCCTTACCGCGAACCAGCCTCGGCTCTTGACGGTGTTCTCATACTTGTGATTCTTCGGAGGCTCGCTGCCCGGTCGATTCACCTGGAGGTCGTCCACCATGTTCTGCACGTTCTTGGGCGGACCGTCTCCGTACCCATAGTAGATGAAGAACTGAATACCGGTTCCACCGTGCGCAAGCAGCGTGAAGACCAGAAAGCGGATGTCGGCCTCGTCCGGAAGGCGAAGATAGGAAGCCGGATTCCCGGTAGCGTCTCCGAAACTCTGAATCCACATCCAGTAGGGCAGTTTGTATCTTTGCGCGGTCTGACGTCCCCACATGACATTGTAGAGGTAGTGCTTATCCGTCGTGTTGTCGCCACGCAGAGGATAGTGATCGAAGCTGAAGATATCTGGTTTAACCTCCTCGATCAGGACGTCGTGATCAGCTTTGGCGATTGAGAACTGGACATACTGGGGGATGTCCGGATAATCCTGCCTCAGCCACTCGGCCAATTTCGCGATCTCTGCAAAATCCTCTGGCATCGTACCGCTAGGTTCGTCAGCTGTCATGAGATATGCGCAGCCGGGGATCCTGAGTGCCTCGGCGATGACTGTGGCGCCACCTCGATGACCACCAGCCCATGAGATTCCCGCTTCGTGGGCGGCCCGAAAATAGTCGTGGGCAGCGCCGGGTTTGAACCACACAAAGGTGTTGAGACCCGCCGCCTTAAAGCGTGCCATGCGATCAGTCAACTGATCCCTTGGCACGCAGTTGTGCAGCGCGGCCATCGTCATGGGCCGGCCATTCTGCCACTCCGTGTACTTCTCACTGTAAGGGTACCACGACGCTTTAGCGGTTGGTGCCAACATTAAGATAAACACAGCTACCATAACAATCACGAATCGCTCCCGAAATACCGGTCCTCTCCTCTTGCGTCTACTGATGCTTGACCTCAGCATCTGCAAAGGCATCTGTATTTTAAGGGACATGATCAATAAATTTACTTGTTTCTATCATTGTAACTTATATTTTGGTTCCAGGTATATTGATAAATATATTCCGTAAAGACTAGAGCAATAGGTGGTTTTAAAAAAAACTTTTTGATGATCCAAATTGTGTTTTGGTTATTAATTCAATATTTCCTTTGCCAATTCTTCTATAGCATCCCGCATGGAATGATCATACTCAAATAATTTTTTTATCTTTTGAAAGTTTGTCCCTAGAGTTCTCGACACCTCATTGTTTGAATTATTTATTGGTTTAACAATTATATCAGGTCTGAAGTAAGACTTAAATAATTGTAGAAGCTTGTATTTAGTTACTACTTCATTTGGACAAAAATGGTGAGTTGGTGCTTCATTGCGAACAACATCAAAATTATTATCTACAATTAACATCCTGCAAAGATCAGCAAATTGTAAAGTTGTTACACCATTCCATATCTGATCTGTGTATCCATTAACTCCCACTTTTTTGGGTTGGGATAAAAACCACTCTAACAAACCTTTATGTAAATGGGGGCTGGGGCCAATAATTGAACAGCGTAGATTAAGAAAATTCGGTGAAATAACCTCACCAAGGCTCTTGGTTTTACCATATACATCATAACAATTACGCGGGCTGTCTTCCATACAGAGAGCAGCGTTTTTTGCAAACACACCATCAGTTGAAATCTGGATCACCCGAACACCGAACTCTTGAGCTAGTATTGCTAGCTCATGAGGAAATAAGGCATTAATGCGAATGGCACGGAACACTGAATTGGGGTCATTTTCATCAATATTACTGTTGAGTATTCCAACACAATTGATAACGTAATCAAAACCTTCATTATCTTCAAATATCTTCTGCAATTCATCGACTCCATTTTCTACATTGAACTTTAAAGAACCGTGCTTTTCTTCCTGATAGCTACTTCTGACATTAAATTTGTTACCCTTAGATAATACACGCTCAACCATCCCTCCAAGCATTCCTCCACAACCAAGAATTAAGACATTATACATTAGAAAATATAAATTTATGTATTGGATTTCTTAAGACTGTTAATTTTTTAAAATTCATAGATATTTTGAAAATAGAAATTGTTGAAATGTGCATAACCAAATCCAGGAACTCTAAATTATTTATGCAAAGAAAGGGTGTCGTTAATTATTTATAATAGAAGTGGTATAAATGATATCTTTATACACAATTTTATCACTTTGGCTTTTCACAAAACCATCCTATATGGCTAGAGAAAAGTTTAAATGGATAAATCTGCCTTAACACGTAATCAGTCAAATTTATAAAAGATTGCATAAAAACAAAAAATCTTGCATGATTAAAAGTTAAACCTAGATAACGAATTCTTGTTAGGCCAACATCTTTTAATATTTTTGTTAATTCAAGCGGAGATATCGGCCTCTCAGTGGGAACTTTACCTGTAGCATTACCTATAAAATATTCAGCTAAGCCCGTTAACCAAAAGAATGGATAAAAAGAACTCGGTTCAAGAATTGCTAACGTACCTCCTGGCTTCAATAAACGATAATATTCTTCTATAAAAGGGGAAAATCCAACTTCGTGAACATGATGTAAAAATTGAGAGCATATTATAATATCAAAAAATGAATCTTCATATCCCGAGTCAATTATATCCCCCTTTTTTTGAATAATCTCACCAGGACATTTTTTCAAAGAAACATCCGAAATATCTAATCCATGGACACTATCATGAATACCTCTTAAATATTTATAATGATATCCATCACCCACAGGTGCTAATAATACTCTGGCATTATTACGGTATTTGCGTTTTAAATATTTATTGAGGTATCCATAAAAACGAGCCTCTAAGACCGCAAAGTGTAGCCAATGCCTTTCCCTTCCTGCAAATAAAGAGTTCGATGTCCAATGATCAGAATCAATGTAAAAAATGTTTTTATGCCATTCTAATTCTTTTTCTAAATCTTGTTTTTTGTTTTTATTAATTAAAACCTCATTTTCTCCTTTTTTTACTTTAGTTAATATAATATGCCGTCTTCTCTGTAAGAGCGTGAAATTTCCAAATGATAATCCTCTGGTTTATGCATCCGGAATCCGTTGTTCCTAAGCCGGTTTAATAAATCAGAGACAATACGTCCGGAAGCTTTTCCATCGCCTAAGTTATGCTCCCATTTCTTTCCGTAAAGACTTTCAAATTTTTTATATATGAGATCATAGGGGTAGCGGTCTGGCTGAGTTGGGTCATATTTAACACTTGATCCTGCATCATAGACCTGCGGTCTTTCTGTGGCTTTTCTTATTTGTAAAGAAGGAACCTGTAGTACACATGTCTCTTCAACAACAGTACCGGAATCAGTGATAACCCCGCGTGAATTAACCATTAATACCAGCATATCCTGATACCCAATTGGATCAACCATAATAACATTTTCTGGGAGTGATAATCCATATTCTTTCAACACTTTTTGAGTGCGATAGCTGGCAGTAAAAAAGACTTTACGTTCTGTAGCATCAAGCAGATTCAGAATTTCTTCAAAAGATTCACGGATGTGAACATTCTCACGCCGATGACAAGTCATCAGATAATATTCACCGCGCTCAATGCCACGTTGTAAGAAATAATCATCCGTAGCTAAGCGATCGTAGAAATCCTTTTTTTCAAAGTAATACGCATTGAGTACATCTACGATCAAATTTTGTACTAGAACAATACTTTTAGGATTAAGGCCTTCGATAACACCCTGCTGTTTGTATTCTTCAAAATAAGTATATATCACATCGGAAAGATGATCTATCGTACCGCGGTATTTTTCTTCCGGCATACGCCAATCGTATGACCGCATGCACCCTTCTATGTGAACAATTGGAATATTGAGTTGTGCGGCTGCCAAACATCCCATGACAGTGTTGGTGTCCCCTAGAAAAACAGCTGCTTCGGGCTGCAATTCCTTCAGCACCGGATAAAGTCGAGTAATGACCGCAGCTGATATCTCTGCATCTGTATCGCCACTAGCTCCTAATTCTATGTCTGGCGGTTTTATATTCAACTCACGAAAAAATATATCTTTCAGATTATCAGAATAGTGTTGACCAGACCATATAAATTTAACATCAAATTCCTCTGTAGCACGGATTGAGTTGAGAATCAGACTGGCTCGAATCACATCAGGTCTGATTCCCAGAATTATTGCAAGCTGTTTTTTATTCATTTTATATCCTTAGGATTTATTTTTCTGTTAAATATGTCCCATTGCCCTAGTAGAGTATGAAAACTTTATTAGACATCTTCGATTGTATCTTCTTTTAAAAAAATCTCATATCCGGTAAAGGAGTAACCCAGACTCCTTTAAACCACTCCTCTTTAGACCTGATCAGATCAGCATAGTTCCAAGCTGTAACAAATATATAATCGGGGGGATTAGTTTTCATCTCTTGTGGAAACACAATAGGTGTGTGAGTGCCGGGCATAAGTTTTCCAGCCCGCAGTGGTGAGGAATCCACCATAGCTTCGAGGTAATCCATTTTACAGGCATTGACCCATAAAGTTGCTTTGCCGGCAGCACCATAGCCCCATATACGGCTATTTTGATTCAACTTGCCAAATGTTTCCCGCACGATGTCTATCTTTTTGCCTACATGTTGGCCAAAGTTTATCCAGGTTTCAGGATCGGCTAACGATTTCTCCTTTTCGTAAGACATAATTTTAGCAACGCTTGTATTCGGAGTTTGGTTAGGGTTCCGAGTAGCCACTATGCGAAGTGAGCCGCCATGCATCGGTATTCGCTCAGCTTCAACAACATTGAATCCAAACCGTTTTAGCAAAACCGAAAGGGTCGTTAGGCAATAGAAAGTCAGATGTTCGTGATATAGGGTGTCCCACTGTAGCATATCCAACAGATCTCCAGCATACATCACTTCCAGACAAAGATAACCATCAGGCTTTAGGATGCGTTTAGCTGCTATCAATATTTTTTCGGGTTTGTCATTATGGGCAAATGCATTACTGCCCGTTATAACATCGGCCCGACCCAACCTCTTCTTGATCGATTCAGCTACCGTTTCATCAAAGTATCCCGAGAGAACATCGAGACCATTATCCCTTGCTATTTGAGTGATGTTCTCCGAAACATCAACACCACAGGTTTTAACCCCCAATTGTGCGAGTGGCTTTAGCAGAATTCCATCATTACATCCAAATTCAACGACAAACTCCGGGGCCAATTTATCCTTCAACCATTTAGCATAGTTGTCAAAGTGTTGAACTAAAGGCCCAATAGTACTTGATGAAAAGGAATAGTCTTGAAAAAGGATCTCTGGATCTATTGCCTCTAATATTTGAACTAATCCGCAATTGTGGCAAACATGTATTGGTAATGGATATAAATTTTCTTTTTTTATGGATGCAGTATTAGATAGAAATCCACCCGCTAGAGGCATCTTTCCCAAATCTAGAAATATTTTAAGATTATCACTTTCACATCCGCGGCAATTGGTGCGTGACATTAAATATTCTCCTTTTTTTTCTATTTTTCTTATGTTGAAACATTACAAACTAGAAACGATGATCAAAGTTAGATAATTCCTTAACAGAATACCAACAACCATGTTCCCCAACATGCTTAAACCATCTAAGACCAGAATTTTCAAATCTCTAGGATCCTCTTTTCATCTATTTCATCGTTCTTCAACGTCCCAAATGTCCCAGTATCTTGAATCATATCTTATGTCATCACTGAGACTTTCATCAAGTGTAGAAGTCGAGAATACGGTTATGATCGTACCTTTAGACAAAGTCATCATCCCGTTGGCGTGCCCCGGCGGTATAGCTAGAACAGAGGGCTTCCTAGCAGACAGGACAAATTTTGATACCCCTGCGTCTTTCGAAGGCTTTTCCCAGTCATCTATCTTCACAACTCCTACCAAAGCACTACCGTCTAATACGGTTACGTATTTTGATTCCCGTTTATGAGCATGCCAGGCACGAACAAAACCGACCCTGTGATTCCTGACGGTGTAGAATCGTTTGACACCATCAAAATCAAAATCGTTTACAAAACCTACTTCCCCTCGATCATCTACATGAACGGCACCTTTAATTTCTTTAGTTTCCATGATTCTCCTTAACAAATGCTGCGTTATGATAAACCGGATCGTTTGTATCAACAATCCTATGTTCTTCGATTAATTTTGCGACTTCCTGGATCCCATAAGTGATATTGTATTGAGGTTTCCAGCCTGTGGCCAAAATTCTGTCCGTTTTGACCCTGTAGTTTCTCAGATCTTCGTAATTCATATGTGCATATTCTATTTTCACCTCACCAATTATTTTGGCTATCTCTTCAGCAATCTGATAAATCTTTATGTTTTTATAGGAGAGGTTATATAATCCAGTCACCTCATTTTGAAGACAGTAACATAGCGCTCCGCCAACATCTTTCACATGAAGAATTGGGCGCCACTGTTCCCCACCAAATACAGTGAGAGGTTCACTTTTCATAGCTCGAACTGTTAATATATTCACGACTAGATCAAGACGAACCCTGGAAAAGTCATCGCCCAAACCGAACAATGTCCCAAGCCTGAAAATCAGATAGTTATCACAATTTTCTATGATATATTTTTCTGCAGCCAATTTAGTCGATGCGTATACAGATTGAGGGTTGAACTCAGCATCTTCATCAATTAAATGATCATGGATACCATAAATCGAACATGTTGAAGTAAAAACAATTTTACCCTCATAATTATCCACAAGCCATTTTACGCTATCCTCGTTAATAGTCCTTGTCAATGCAGGATCCACAGCACATGCGCCATCGCCCACAATGGCCGCAAGCCAAACAACAATATTAAAGTCTTTCATAATCGTTAAGAGTTTCTCTCTATCAAGAATATCTCCGTATATAAAGTTAATATCCTTTAAATATCTTGTTTCGAACATCAAGTTATCATAGACAGTAATATCGTGACCACTTCTCAACAATAAATCGCTCAAATAACCCCCAATATACCCGGCCCCACCTACAACTAATATACTATTCATATTTTCCTTCTCCGCTTCTTAGGTTCTTAAATAACTTCAACTTAATTTTCGTTTTATTGATCTTTTAGGTGATAGTTCACCACCCGTTTAGTCATAGATTTTATATTGATAATTTACAAGTATTTCCATCTACCCAATTTTTTTATTTTTTGATAAAAAATGCTCTTCCATCCATCCAAGAATCAATACATTAGAAATGTTCTAATTTACAATGTGGCATTTACAAGATTATTAATTTTATCAAGACATACACTTTTATTAAAATTTTTTAATACATATTTATATCCGTTTTTTCCAAATCTATCCAATTTGTCTTTCTCACTTTTCATTTTCAGTATTAGATTATTTATTTTTTCAGGACTAGAGTTAGAATTTATTGAATATCCACACCCTGCTTCTTTAATTATAATATGACCATCACTTTCTTTATTAAGAAATCCAATAACGGGTAAAGATGCTGCCATAAATCCAAGTAATTTACCTGGGACAACTGGCGTTTTAAGTCTACTATTTAAACATACGATTCCTACATCTGCATCCTTTGCCAAAAATGGATAGTCTTCAAGAGATACAAACGGTTTGAAGATAATATGTTTATGATCAAAATTTTTCACAATATTCTCTATATTCTTTTTTTCTGAACCTTCGCCAACAATCAAAAAACAAATATCATCTGGAATGGTTTTTGCTATGACTAATGCTCTGATGAGGGACTCAAGTCCTTGTCCTATACCAATATTTCCAGCAAACAAAAAAATGAATTTATTTTCAAGATTAAACTTTTTTCTGAATAAACCCATTTTACCTTTTTCCCTATATGGAGATATATCAATCCAATTGGGTATATAGGATATTTTGTCTGGAGAGATATTATTATTTTTTATAATAAATTTTCTATTACCCTGGGTATGAGAAGTCAAAAAGTCGGAAGCTTCGTAAACGCTTTTTTCAATTCTTTCAAAATATTTAATGATCAGTTTATTCTTCATTACATCTATATCAATCAATGATTGCGGATAAATATCTTGAACAAACAGAATGTATTTACTTGTGAAATTTTTCTTTATCATTTTTCCTAAAACAGCCAATGACAAAGGTGGCGTTGATACAATAACGACATCAAATTTACCTTTAAAATATTTTCTAATTTGTGTAATAAATATATGAGGAAGAATTAAATCTATTAGACCTCTTAATATATGATTTTTATTTTTCATTGGAGGGGTTTTAACTCTTATTACCCGAACATTTTTTTCGATTGAAAATGTAGCAAACTCTTTGCCCATTACATTTGGTGCTAGATTTAAATTATCCTGAGGTTTGAGTGTAGCAATAGTTACATCATGACCATGTAAAGATAATCCTTCTGCTACCTCCTGCATCATTGTAGATAGTAATGTAATAATTGGGGGATAATAACTTGTAATTAAGAGAACTTTCATTCAGTCTCTATATTAAATATTTTCTTTAATCTAGAAATAATAGTTATTTCACTTCTTAGCACATTGCTCACAACAGATGAAATGCTAATATCTCCACATAAATTATAATTCATTCAGCATATTTTTCAAATCATCAATAGAAAGCCATTGGTCGTTTAAATCACTGGAATACTTAAAATCATCCTTGACTTTTTTACCCCCGTTTATTTCAATATACTTTATATTATCCCACCAAGGATGTGCTGGTTGAATGACAAAGTACGTATCAAATTCCAAGGTGTTTATGGCATCATCAGAAGAAATCATGACCTCATGGATTTTTTCACCAGGCCGAATACCAATAATCTCTGTTTTTACCCCTGGTGCAATGGCTTTTGCCAAATCCATGATATGCAAGCTGGGGATTTTAGGTACAAACAGTTCACCACCTTGCATTCTTTTCAAGCAATCCAGTACAAACTGCACACCTTGCTCCAAAGTAATCAAAAAGCGGGTCATGCGTTCATCTGTAATTGGTAAAACACCATCTGCTTTTTTCTTCAAGAAAAAAGGAATAACACTCCCGCGGCTACCTGCCACATTTCCATACCTAACAACTGAAAAAGCAGTGGAGTGGCTTCCTTGCCAGTGATTTGCCGAAGCAAATAATTTATCAGACGCAAGTTTTGTAGCACCGTAGAGATTAATTGGACTGCACGCCTTATCTGTGGATAAAGCCAAAACTTTTTTTACATTGTTTGACAATGCTGCCTCAATTACATTTTGCGCTCCATTAATATTTGTCTTAATAACTTCAAATGGGTTGAATTCTGCCGTGGGAACTTGTTTGAGTGCTGCTGCATGAATAATAATATCCACACCGTGAGTCACTCGATTGAGTCGTTCACTGTCTCGAATGTCTCCGATAAAATATTTTATTGGAAATTTTTCAGTTGGGAAAGTTTCCCTCATTTCATATTGCTTAAGTTCATCACGACTATAAACAATCACTTCATTGGATTTATATTTTTTAAGAACGGTATTTATGAACTTTTTACCGAAAGAACCTGTACCTCCAGTAACGAGGATTCTTTTATTTTCGATGTTAAACATAATTTCTCCTAAAACATTTAATGTAGTGAAAAATTCAATATTTCACTATATAGTTGTTGATAATCTAATGACATTCTCTCCGCAGAGAAATATTTAATAATATGATCACGACAGTTTTTTGATAAATTATTGTAATCCATATTATTAATTCGTTTTATTTTTCTCTCAAGGTCATTACTATCATTATTATCAAATATTACACCTAATTTATTATTACTCAATATTTCTCTGTGTGGTGGAATATCTGACAATATACATGGGGTACCAGTAGACATTGCTTCCAATACAGTATTTGGCAATCCTTCTCCTTTAGAAGCAGATATAAAATAATCAGACGCATGTAAATATCGCCTAATATCCTTTATATTACAGTTATCACCTAAAAGCCTAATATTCTCACAATTGTTCACACTTTTTTTATAATTATTATACTCTCCCCCCTCTCCCAATATAATCAAAAGTGAATCGTTAAGAAAATCCCATCTCTTAAACAGTTTTATTATTGCTCCTGTATTTTTGTGTGGAATTAAACCACCTGCACTGATAAAAATTTTCTTATAAATAGGAAAATCCAATTCATTCCTAATTTTCTTTTTTACTGTTTCTGATACAGGTGCATACTTTTCAATATCCACACTATTCTGAATATATTTATTTTTTATGTTATATAACTTATAATGTTCTTCAGATAAACTTTTTGAACAGGTTACAACAAATTTACATTTTTTCACATATGATAAATGATATTTATGAAGTATCGTCGCCAATGGTAGCGCTAAAATATATGGGTGTATTTGCAGGGGTTGCTGGTGTTTAATTGAAGTACGTATTGTAACAATTTTAGGTATCTTATATTTTATTTTTAGCTGATCAGCTCTTAATCCCAAGGTTTGAATTATATTTGGTTTATTTTTTTTTAATAATCTATTAAACCTTTTGTTATTTAAGAACAATCCCATTGTCCGAGAAAGATTCAAAGATTCAATCTTAATACCCAACTCCTTGAAACGCTTGTAATCTGAGCTGAGGGTTTCTGGAGAAAGTGTTACTACATTTGGATTAAAAATTTTCTTGTCTAAATATTTTAATAAATAAAATAACTGATTTGTTGGTCCAGTTTTCTGTAGAGTTGTTACGACATATAATATTTTAATTTT
>Ga0187833_10002502_pt1 | contig 19615 bp, 9 predicted proteins | sample ETNtaG_37_FD_167968 | JGI IMG/M metagenome (GOLD analysis project Ga0187833, IMG submission 167968) | Marine microbial and viral communities from oxygen minimum zone, Eastern Pacific Ocean - ETNP2014_SV_400_PacBio MetaG (Illumina Assembly) | ecosystem: Environmental > Aquatic > Marine > Hypoxic...
AACCAACTGGATACGTGTTGTCAACATCCGTTACAGTCAAATCTCCTAATGCGATTTCTAATGGAGTCTCTTCCGGCGTTGTTAACGGCTCTTGGCCTGTGATCTCCGGTGCATCGTTCACCGGCGTCACAGTTATAATTACATTCGCAGTGTCACGCAATGAGCCATCAGATACATCATACTGAAACGAATTACTGCCACTAAAATTTGGATTAGGAGTATAATTAATAAATGCTAAAGTATCGTTGGCACCAAAAATATCACTTAGCTGCCCATTTATTGCAGGATCAATAATAGAAAAACTTAAACTATCTCCATCTGGATCTGATGCTTCTAATGTAATAGTAGCTGTACTGTCTTCACTAATGGTAATATCCACGTTAGATGCTGTTGGAGGCTCGTTGTCTTGAGCATAGGATACACCAATAATATTTATTGCTATTGTAAGCTGTATTAATCTCCGTATGATTTTTTTGATAAATTGATAAAACAATATGAATATTATTTAATTAACCACTGCTATTTCTTGATTAATCTCCCTACAACCACTATAGTATTATTTGGATCACCACAGCATTCTCTATTTTTTTCTTTTGTACCAAATAAATCACAGTTTTTAAAATGTGTTGAATCATCAAATAAATCAACACAAACAAAAACTATATACTTACCATCATGAGAAAAGGAAATTGATCGATTAAATTTAGTACCAGTTTCTAGCTTCTTTTTTGTCTTGCTTTTAACATCATAATACCATATTTGCCATTTATCCTTAGAATATTCATCTAACTTTACATAAAACAAGACATCTTCTTTAGTGTGCCAGCTGTAGTCCATTGAAAATTCGCTTGGGTAATTTAAGGTATGCACATTCCAGATATTATCATCGACAAGGATATAGCTCGATTTATTGGGAGGTATTAACTCCCCATTGTTATCAATTTGCCTTGGACATACATATAGTTTAAAACGTGGAGTTTTACGTTTTGAATTCCTATCTAATTCTAAAAACGAAATATACTTACCACTCTGGCTGAATTGGGGATCATACTTGTCATTAGCGTCATTGTACCCTATTGCAATAAGGGGACCCCAGTCCAGTGTTCTAAGTTCATTGTAATATCTCAGATCTTGTTTATCTCCATCGTAAAACGTTAATAAAACAGCACTATTTATTTGGGGTTCAATACGAATACTCGTTATTCTTTCGGTGTCTTCACCAGTTCCTGGATCTTTTTTTATGTTAATATGAATGTAGTCCATCCCGAATATATCACCATCTACAACTGGGATATTATCCTGGCCAGATATAGTTTTAACTAGAGCCACAATCTTTTGCTCTCCATCGATTTCCGTATTATGAACCATTGAAACTTTTTCTATATTATCTGTATTCAATTCTATATGTTCCATATGAAGTTTGTCAGGAGCCTCTACATAATAAAACCTTTGTGTCTCATCCAACTCTCTGTGAACAAAAATGGATGCCTCCGGTTCATCGTTTTTCCATTGGAGCAGTTTAGCAAAATAATAAGGATGTCTAAGTTTTTTCTTTATTTTTCTTTTTAACAATATTAAAGAATCAGGTCTTCCTGAATGCCTAAAAAAATATACCTCCGGCTTGTTATCTTCACTAGCAACTTTTTCGGCAGAGATCCATTCATTTGTCATGTTTAACTGCGCTCTATATAGGTCGCCTACTTTTTCTTCAGGGGGTAAACTATAATAAGTAAGGCTATCTACTTTGAACTCAACAGATAAACTAATACCCATAAATAATATGAAGGGATATATTATATTCATCAAAAAGATGTTTTTTTATAGCGCAGCAAGACAAATATTTAACAATATAGCGCTGATTAGATATTTATAAGATCGATTAAGTTTTTTATCATCTTCTTCAAAATCTTCAGTTAATTTAACCTTGATTTCCTTTATTTCTTCTTCTCCTGGAATTTTATTCGTGCCATTTAGATTTAGCTCAATTTCTTTTGTTCCAAAGTTTTCTTTTACAACATCTTCTCCCCACTTTTCATTTGATAATATTTCTGATTCATTATCTACAACCAGCCTTCCTTTCTTTAAATCATTTACACTGGAATATCCCTCATCATTCAATTCTATCTCCAGCCAACTGACATAATCTTCATGTATTCTTAAACGTATTTTTTCTTTATTAGTATGGTCGTGCAGCTCCCAATCCTTATCCCAGATAATGGGTATTTTCTTTGTCTTCTTATCACGCTCAAATTTCTTTGCTTTGAAAAAATAACGTGAACGGCCTACAAGAACGTACCCTTCAACAACATTTGTGCCTCTCCCTGAGGTAAATCTTTTAGGGATATAATTGTAGATACCTGTGGTATATGCCTTAGGATTGTCAGTGTATATATGATTAAAAACCAAGGGGTATTCTTTATTTAAGTTATTCAACCGGTTTTTGAATGAATGGTTAAGTTCATATTCTTTTATTCTAGATTCGTCTGCAACATATTTTATTTGTGATTTACTCTTCTCCGGAAAAAAGAGTTGTGTTTTAACTGTAGCATCTGTAATTCTATCAAATACATCACGGGGTCTTTTTATTCGATAAAAGAGGAAATCAAAATCTTCACTGTTATTTTCATTTTTCTTAATAAATAAATTTAAGTTGAAAAAATTCTTAGAAAGATTCTCATCACTTATTAAATCGAGATTCTCATTACTGTAATTTGTTAATTTCCCTTTTTTACATATACAGTCATCTATTTCGCAATTATCTATTAATTCACTAAAAAGATCATGAAAAAGGATTTCCTCATAGTCTTTTGTCATTGTTTTTAAGCTGTTTCTTAAGTCTATAGCTTCTTTTATTTCTCCCAGACAAAATTTTATTTTGGCATGCCATAAGGTTAGATAAACCTCTACATATTTATTACTTACATTATCTTTCCAACCAATAATCTGATTTTCTAATGTAGAAAAATCGCCTTCCTGATATTTACTTCTTACATCATGACGTTTATTATTTATTTCTCTTGTTGTTTGGGCCATACACATTGATAGAGAAAAGATTGAACTAATTATAAATAATTTTGTCATTCGATTATTCATTTTACAGGGTACCAATTTGTACACCTGCAAGCACAATAAATATACCCGTTACAATATAATTATTACGTAGAGTTTGATTTGTTAGCTCTCGTGTATTAGGCCAAACAACATATTCGCCACCACCATAAATACTGGTTTTGATAACATTATTTTTATTAGAAGGATATAAAATTGTTTCCTTTGACCTGGCACCTCCGTAAAAGTTTTGGTTAGAGCTGAATAATTTAGCAGAATATAAATTCTTATTATGAAATGAGATCTGTATTTTCTTTCTTCCTGTTATATCTATCTCTGTTTCCCCCTTAACATCATCTGCCCCCCACGCAGTAAATATTCCATTGTTTATTAGAATACTTTTTATTTTTTTATTTTCTTTAGTCAACCCTCCAATCTGTTGTATCTCATAAGTGTCCTCAAATTTGTACTGCATTCCTTTTAATTGAAGATCTACATAATCAAAATCATGCATATATGTCGCCATTTCAACCAAATATTTTTTATATTCAAATTCTAGGCCTTCTTTAATATTACTAAAATAGTTTTTATCATCGCCTGTGACTTGCATATGATACTTAAATAATTTTACCCAATCATCATTATTATACTCTTTATTTGCTTTGGCTTCATCACGATACATTTTGAAGTTAGTCCAGCGTATTTCTTTTATATCTTTGCCACTCTTATCAAATATAGGTAACGGATATTTATTTTCAAGTAGCTTGCTCAGATCACCCCTCTCTTCAAATCTGCTTATTTGATTCCAGTGTTTATTACCCTGCTCCCAGAGGTTATCCTCACTAAGGTTTTCAGTAAATTTAAAATAATGCCATAGGGCAGCACACCAATGGTACTCTACATTTTCTACCTCTAATGGTTTTAAGGCTACAATACCTTTATCCTGGCCCGTTAAAGCGTTCTGAAGATCTGCTAAAGAAATATTAAATGATGGTTGGTAAGTTTCCAGAAAATATTCATTTTGCATTTTTTCATCTTCAAAACCAACTTTATCGGTAATATATTTATCATATTGAATATATTCTTTCCAAAGTTTATTTATGTAAGGGCTAAATTTTGATACTACAGGCTCTGGGGGTAACCACGGGGTAAACTCGATATGAAACTGACTATATTTGCCACCTGTTGGCCTCAAAGTCAGCTCGGTAAATATACAGCTGCCTTGTACGGGAGGATCACCTTGAATTCGATCGATTGAATCTTCTTCATTATACCCGTATTTGTGAATAATCCTGCCATTTTTTGGCTTAAACGACTTTTCATCTCCTAAAGTGGTAATAACTCGTACAATTATCTGGCCTGTATCTTTAGGAGGACGGAATTTGCCTCTCCATTTTAAAACAATACCGGTTATATTATATTGTGCTCCTCTCTTCAAATTTTTTGTCAACGTAAAATCTAATTGATTGTTTTTTATATATTCTCCCTCTGCATAGATATTATTTTCATTGTCAATTATTTTCCATTCTGAGATGAAGTCACCATCAAAGATTAGTTCATGCTCAGGAGTCTCATCCTCCAAGATTACAGAAATTATACGTGGAACATATCCTACAGTATCAATTTGGAATATATCTTCATACTCTCCGCCCCCACAATCATGTTCATCAGTTAAAACAATCTTATTCTTATTGCCTGTTGAGGCAATCATGTGTTTGTTAATATCTAAGAATAGGCTGAGATCTATGTATTTATTTTCTTCAGTAAGCTTATTATGAATAGTTGTAATTTTATGCTTAAAATTATACGGTGGCGAGCTACCCTGTTCAATATCCAAGGTTAACCAGGAAGATGGAAATGCTTCAAGTTCCCCCGCTTCAAAATTTTTAATCTCTTTTTTATCAATCTGGTTCTCACTTCCTAAGTTTCTTCTATCCCAAATAAAATACTGTCTGTTTTGGTCATTCTTATTTGCTGTCAAGTCTATTGGCGCACCTGAATTTTCCAATTCATTTCCCCTTTTTCCATAAGTTGTCAGTTTTATACGTAATCTTTTGGGTATTTCTTCCGGTAAAAGATTCTTAGAATCAATTCTTACACTAGGTACCTCTATTGATACTTTGTCACTAGCTGCTTTCTTAGTAATCTCTAAAGATTTTACTGGCCAATCAATTTCCATTTCACCGACCCCTAATCTACCGCCTTTGGGGCTACCCTTACTAAAATCGTACCCAAACTTTTGCGGTCTTATAGTGGATTCCTCAATTTTTTTACCACCATAAATTTCAATTGAGGCCGTGTCCGCATTCTGTATATAAATATCCGTGTTTTTATTTGTTTTGATATATAATCCATCAATGTCAACAGACATACCTATGCGGTCTTTAAGAACGAGTTGCGCACTAACAGAATCTCTATAGGTAACTTTTGTGTTGAATATATTCATTGGATTCGTTTCCACTGAATTCCTGGTTATATCCCACCGTACGTTGAGGGTATCTTTAATTCGAATTGTTATTGTGTCACCAGCTACTAAATATTTTTGGCGGCCAGGTTCCATTATTGTAATGGTTGGAAGTTTTTCAGGTGGTGTACCTTTTATAAAGTTTTTTCTGTCACTAAAAAAATATAACGGCTGTCCGGATTCTATTGTTATTTTTTCTGGAATTGATTTCCATTGATTCTCAAAGAGGGTAGAATAGACATTATAGTCATTGATGACAGCAAAATCAATATTGGATGACGTGACGGTAGTTTTTGGAAAATCTGCTTTTAGGCCTTGTATTACTCGATAGCCATTATCTGTACTGTCTTTCATCACGCACATAAGGTTAAAAAAACCATCTCTGATAGAAATGTATGGTGGTTCTGTCCAAAATAGTTGGGAAAAACTTAACTGTGATTCATTAATGATTATGTTACGTGGAAATCTGAAAATTAGAGTATCACCAAAGTGTAGCATTGGATAATTACCAGCTTCCATTATTGATAAAACAGGCAAATCAATATATTTTTTACTGCCCCCATAATCTTCAAATGTTCTGAGATTATATCTTGGCTGATCATTAAAACTGATCTCAAGATTTGCGGGATAAATGCCAAACATTTTATCTAAAATAATAGAACTATTATCTTTAAAAAATATTTTGGGAGAAAAACTATCAGTTATTTCATTTTTATTTATAAAGCCTACTAATAATTTTTCAATAGAAACAAAACTCTCTTTCCCGATTTCTTTATTAAAACGAAGAATCAACGTTCTCTTATTGTTTTTTACAATGGGAAAAATCAAATCAGAATTAATTGGTTCATCAGCTTTTTTAATTAATAAATTTTGTTTCTTACTCCATCTTGCAGGGTCTTCCTCAGAAAATATGAGATGTATTTCATCGCCTTTATTAATAGTAACAAAATCTTCGTTTTCCTCAATAATCAACTTTGGTAAATACTGTTTTTCAAACTTAATATTTGTGTAACATTTCTTAGTAAACTCAATTTTTTGGGGTCTAATTATTATTAAAATCTGTTTCGGTTCATCTGAATAATTCTGCCCTCCATCATAAGACACTTTCAAGTATAATTTATCTCCTCTATACTTATGAATATCATTGAACTCTGACGGACCTTTTATTGGCAAAGATTCTATGTTGATCTTTTTTCCTTTTCGAGCATATTTAGGTTTAATTATGAGTATAGATGGATTGGTTTGTGAAATATTGAACATAAATTTTTGTTCTTCCGTAAATATATCATAGTCCCATTTATAAATAATATCGCTTTCACTTTGTAATTTTAATCTGATTGAATCAGATCCAAAGATGTTTGATTCAGAATCATCCAAAGATATTGGTGGGCAAAATAATTTATTCATAGGCCAATAAATAGTATCCACTCTTGTTATAAATTTTGGCACACCTATTTTTATATTTTGTTTGATGGGAAAACGATATTCACTTGAGCTATTACCAGGGGAATAGATTGCCATTAAATTTCTATTAATTGTTTCACTTGGAATACGTTTCATTCTTAAAATAAAATCAAGATCACTAACCTCATAAATATCTGGTATGTTGCCTTGTACCATGAAACCTATTTCATTGGGTAATATCTTTGGTTCAGTCGAAATCCCATTGATTATGATCTGTTGTTCTTGTAAAAAATACGTTTTTATATATTTATCATTAGGCGAAGGTAAAACAACCCTTATTTGATCTTTAATCCTAATCTTCGAGTGTTCACTCTGGTTTATCATTAATTTGGGAAGTTTTAGAGTGTTTGGCTTTTTTGTACCACCAAAAACAATTAAATCATCCACAAGAGAAAACTCAAGACTTGAAAACAACTTCTCTTCAAGGTTTTGCTTTTCATTATAGTATAATAATCCATGTACATCTCCTGAATTATTACTATTATTGTAGAATCTGTATCTGAAATTAAAAAGAACCGGTTCCTGACCATTTGATACAATTTGTAAACCTAATCTATCTCCGTTATCCTGTAATTCTTTTAGACCAATATGTAACATTTGATTATCACTGGAAAACTGTTTCAAAAAACTATACTTGTTATTTATTTTTTTTTGATTCCATTTGGCTCCTGAATTTTTTGGAATCAAAATACTTAACCGGTCATCCATATGAAAAGATTTTGTTCGCGGCTGACGCCCCTGGAGAATAATTAAAACAGTGTCCTCATTATCATCATTCGCATAGAGTATGTTATCTCCCATTTCAAACTCAACATATGGAGAAGAATAATTCATATATTTTTTATGATAAGCTACTTTTGTCAACAAATCATGTTTTATTTCTAAGTTTATATCATTGTAATTATTTTCTATTTTATCTATGTAAAGGTTATCAATAGTTATTGAAGAACTATCTTTTAGATTATTGACAATATTGAAAACTAATGTTGTATCATCAAGGTGAGATATAAACCGAATATCGTTTAAATTAATTTTTGGAATAAATAGCCTGTTCCAGGATGCGTCTGAGTTCCCATGAAGTGTAAATAATAATTTATCACCCTTTTTTAAAATTGATTTTTTACTTGTTTTGATATGAATGCTTGGTGCTCTATTTTTCCCCCTGCCTCTAACAATGCCAGTAAATTCATTTATTACAAATTCTGGCATGCCCACATCTAACCCATCCGGATGAAGGACTACTGGATAATCTTTCTGCCAGTACCCACTTTTAGGAATAACCTTTACATTTAGGTCTATACCAAAAGATTGATCTTCAGTTATTTTAAAAGGTAACTCAGGGAATAAATATTCAAAAGAATGTTCAATATACTTAATTTTTGTAAATACAACTTTCTCAGGGGTTACCCTAACATCAAAATAAGGATCACTGAGAGGTGAATCTATCCACATAACTGGCATTTCTCCCTTAAATGCTACCTCTATTTGATCTCCAACATCCAATATATTATCACCACTAAATTTCAGTACCATAGGAGGAAGATATAAAATTGAATCAGCTCTCAGTCCAACAAAACGTTTATACCTATCAATGTAAAAAGAAAGACTTCCATATTTCAATTGCACTGACTTTGAGATATTTGCAGATAATATATCACTTATGTCCTCAATCGTATTCTTACCTTTGAAAAGGTTTAAATCCTCACACCATTTAAAAAAAATTGTTTTTTCATTTTTTATTTCTTTAAATCTATTCTGATCAGCACGTATTTCATAATCTAGGAAAGATGGATGTTTCGCTAATCCTTGACTCGATGGCCAAAGAATCATAGGAACGGTAAAATCCTTAATCCCTTTTTTTAAAACAAATACTATCTTGTCTTTTTCTATAGATATTGGTTTAAATAGATCAATGAAATCCGGATTAGAAAATATTGGATTTTTTCGCATTTCTCTTTCGCCAATGTGTCCATTCCGAAAAATCATACTTAAATTATCACCCAGGTGAAGCTCCTCTGTAAGGTTAAATAAAGTTTCAGAAAATTTATAATTAGGAGAAAGCTTTTCCTCATACAAGCGAGTGTCAACTTCGCCTGGGTGAAACACATTGTGAACCACCTTCTCTGTTTGACTGAAATTTGGTCCTTTCACATGTATATTGATATTAGTTTCATGTACCTGTTGAATTGAAGAAAATCTCTCAAACCATACGTTTCTAATTGTTAACATTTCTTGGGGTATAAGGTTGTTTTTAATCAATAATACTATTTTATTATTATCGTGAAGATTCATCTTAATATTTGATGATAATGAGGGGCGTTTACGTACGTCAAATTTACCGCCGTTAGAAACATGGAGATAAATTGTATCCCCTTTCCGAATGATAGGTGCAATATCTTCCTGAAGTGTAATAAAATCTATTCTGGGATTAGGATAGATTTTATCAAAATAAACAGGGGAACTTGCGATATTTCGCAATGAAAGGTGACCCACCTCTAACCCATCTGAATGAAGGGCTACTGTATAATTTTTCTGCCAGTTTCCACTTTTAGGAATAACCTTTACATTTAACCCTATGCTAAAAGATCTCCTTTCAGTTATTTTAAATTGTAATTCAGGGAATAAATGTTCTTTCGAAAGTGTATTGTCTTTAGTTTTTGTAAACACAATTCTTCCAGAGGTTACACGTATATCGAAGTGTGAGTCGTTATCAACATACCCTATCCATTCTACCGGAAGCGCTTCTTCAACTATTAATTCAATTTGGTCACCAGTTCTTATAATACTATTGCCTTTTTGTTCAATTCTTATTGGAGGGAGAATTAATTCACCTTCATTCTTGATCGCATCATAACGGTAATGCTTATCCATGTTAAATGAAAGTTTTCCATATGTAAGGGCTATCCCTTTTGACGCATTTTGCATAATTATTTCATGATTATCTTTATCCTTGCCAAACGGCCATAATTTTTCATACCACTGTGGGTTTAGCCAGTCATTTATATATTTTTCTGTGTTTGACCTAGATACTCTCATTCTATATTCTACATAGACTGGTTCTCCATCATTTCGATTCCAGGTAAGACCTGGAATCTTTATCCTTTTAACTCGTTGGTTCGCTACATAATACACTTTATTATATTGAGACTTAATAAAACCAAATTGTTTTTTAAATCTTTTGCTGTCTGTCAATCCATCTTTAATACTGATAATAAAATTTTTATCAAATCTATCTCCATCAAACATAATAATTAGAGTATCACCTATATCAATAGAATTAAAGCGCCCAAGATCAGTGGCAGGAAGTGTATACTTTTGTAAATCATGTTCATAAAAGAGACTGTCAATCATAAAATTATATCCCATACCATAGCTTGAGCCTGAGCTGTTAACTCTCTTAAGGATAAACGTTTTAATATCATTAGACTTAAAAAAATTAGAATCGACCTCTTTGGTAAAGATGTGATTCCTCTTTTGCATGGGTGTCTTAACTGGTATAAGTTCACCATTCAAATCAGAAAAAACCATTGTATCTGTGGCAGAATATTCAACCCTCCATTCAGTGATAAATTTTCCTTTATCTCTTTTAATATAAAAATGCTGAGTGTTTTGGGTGGGAGGTTGTGGAAATCCAATACTATTAATCACGACAAGCGATATCCATAAGAAGATAGGCTTTTGTAAAGAAAACATCATTTATTAATCAGGGATAATCCCTTTAAGAGATGAGTTAACCTCATCTGAATCCATTAACAACTTATTAGTAGCAGGCTCAACTGGTTTCGTTGTAGGGTTCCATTTTTCAACAAGTGTTCCAGAATCCATTGCAAATATCATATCAGCATTATTTTTAACAAGGTTTATATCATGAGAAATGATAATAATTGTATACCCTTTATCTCTTAAATCCAGTATGGTATCCATTATTTCGTATTTAATTGATACATCGAGACTGGCAACAGGCTCGTCTGCAATAATTATTTTGGGTTCAGTGGCAATGATTTTCGCTATGCCAAGCCTCCTCCGTTCTCCACCGCTCATGTTCATAGGAAAAGAGTCAAGTTTTGTCTCTATTTTATATTTTGAGGATAAGTCAGCAAGTTTATCTTGGATCTCCTTTTTGGAATAATTATTTTTTACACAAATCGCTTCCACAAGCTGGTCCTTAGCTCTCATCCTTAGGTCAAGAGATTTCTTCGGATTCTGAAATATCATCTGAATCGGCTGTATCTTAAAAGCATGCATGTACTCCCGACTGTTAAGCTGATAGGTATTTTTTCCGTTATTATAATATATTTCACCTCTTAAGCGATGCCTCTCCCTGTTCAAATGGAAATAATTAACTAAAATTTTCCCAAGGGTGGTTTTCCCGCAACCACTTTTACCTACAAGCCCTACTATCTGGCCCTTTTCTATTGAAAAATTGATATCATTTAATATATTGATCCATTCCTTTTTATTTGATCTGACTGGGAAATCAAAACTTAGGTTTTTTACATGAAGTATCCGGCTCATCTTGCTTAACCAGAATTATGTGCCCAACACCTTAACCAGTCTGAATCAACTGCTATGACTTCCTTTTTTGTATCATGGCTGATCAAAGGAGGGATATCAGTTGAACACTTATTTCTTAAATCAGCATCACCACTCTCAAACAACCTGCACTTCATTCTATATGGACAACCTTCTGGTTTTTCAGTAAAACCTGTGGACTCAGAACTCACACTTTTGTTACTCGTTATAGATTTAGACCTTGATGGTTTAAGGGAAGAGATTAAGTCCGCGGTATAAGGATGTAAAGATTCTTTTTCAAGTAATCTATCTTTATTATGAATGGCCTCTAGTAAAAATCCACTGTACATAACAAAATAGACATCAACCAGATGATTTAGAAATGCGATGTCATGAGAAATGAGAACTATAGCAGTATCATCCTTTCGATTTTCTATCATCTTTTTTACTTCACTAATGACCTTCTTCTGGCGGCTCACGTCAAGGCCTGTCGTGCCCTCATCAACAAACAATACTTTTGGATTATGTGCAAACACAAAAGCATTCATTACTCTCTGTGCCTCACCCCCGCTTAATTCATGAGGATACTTATTTCTAATTATATCAAACTCAAGATCAAATTTTTCAATATGATGTTTTAAGAAACTATTGAACTTCAACTGATCATATTTTTTAGAATTATTTTGTCGAATATATACCTTTTTAAAGAATGTCTCGATATTCCAATATGGATTGAGAAAGCTTCCACAATCTTGAGGAATAATACCAAACATTTCTCCTCTCATGCTTTTAACCTTTGATTCAACCCTTCGATCAAATATATCAGCGTTCCGCTTTCTCAATTTATCATCAAAAGTGCGATAAACAGAAAACTTGTCAATAAACTCATTTTTAGATGGATAAATGTTAACAAGTGGTGGTAAATCATATATTACCTCCCCTGATACAACACCTGGGGAATGGTTCTGTGATCCTGTTATAGCATGCATCAACTGGGTTTTCCCGGAACCAGACTCACCGATGATCCCAATTATTTTACCTTTTGGAATTGAGAAAATAATATCATTTAAAACATATTTATTCCTTCTTGTAGTTGAAATAATTGAGTTTAAACCCTTGATCTCAATTATGTTTTTCATATCTGGCTCTGTGACTCAAAAAACCGGGATAAATGAAAAAAGAAGGCAATGAATGAAAATAGTACAACTACAAATATGCCTTCCTGCATAGGTTGCCTCGGTGCAGTCAACATTAGATTATATAGAAAATCGCCCCAGGTACTGGGATTTCCATATTTTAAAACTGATAGAGTAAAATCAAAAAAAATGACCTGGGCACTTATATACGCGCCCTGGAAAAAAATATCGGAAAAACAATAATATCTTAGAATATGAGAAAAAATAATCCTCCTGTTGCTTATTCCAAGAAGTTGTAACGCTATTATAAAATCTTCATTCTTCAGCAACCTGATTTTATCCGCGATTAACCGACCCAATGCGGGCGATGAAAAGAAACCGATAAATCCAAAGATCAACCTGTGTTTCCAGTTAGGATATCCTACAAAAAATGTCTGTGCAAAGATAACAGTGAAAATTATCCATAGCAACAAGGGGGTCGATTCAATAACTTTCATTAACCCGTTAAAAACAAAATGTAATGGGCGGATATTTTCAAAATAGCCTATAACCACACCAAATATAATTCCCCAAAATATGAACACAACCATCGAAGAGAATACTAGTAATAGTGTATTCTTTCCACCGTAAACAATTTTACTTAAATAATCATTAGCCTCTTTGGTTGTTCCGAAAAACAGAAGGTTTCCGTTATAAACATGTAAAGGCGGCAGAGGGTGCTTAACAGGCTCAAGAAGTATATCTAAAGGGACACGATCGATGCTCCGATTGATTTTTACGTGACACAAATCGGAATTTTTTCTATCTATTTTTGTTATGAATACACGATCATTTTTTTTGAACATACTAAAATCTTTCTTAAAAATATATCTTACATTATCACTGTCGCTTTTCTTTTCATTATATATCTTTACCGGTTTAGATACCTCTGTTGTTATTTCAATTATTTCCTTATGGTTATAACTTGAAAAAGGATTATCAAAAATAATCATCAGCAAAATAAATATTACAATAACAGAGGATAGTATAAATAATATTCTGAAATAAATGGATTCAGAAGAAAATACAAGTTTTTTAATAAACTTCACTCTTTAGCTTTTGGATCAAGCCTTTGCATTAGATATTCTGAATAAAAATATATAAATGAAAAAATAAAAACGCTCACAACCGAAGCTGAAAAGGCTAGCTCATAGTCCGGAGGACGTGCCTCTTTTAATGCCTGCCAAATACGAAGACCTATACCATTATAATCTCTTATTCCGTTTGTAAACACTTCAATAATAACCATGCCACCAAAAAGTATGGGCAACCTTGAGACAACAATTGAGACTGTACTTAAAAGTAGTTCTTTTAAGGCAAACTTGTGAGGATTATATCCTGAGATATATGCAAAAATGCTATAGTCTTTATTAATAATATTTTCATATGCCTTTGATAATAAAAGATAAAAGTCGTAAAACACACCGCTACCAATGGCAAGAGAAAATACCATTAGAAAATCTGGGGGAATAATTGGGATATCCATGGACATCTCATAGAGATAAATTAGATGAATAAAACCTAAGGACAGGAAAATGGGACCAATGGTATTTTTTATATAAAATATTTTAGAGAGATAGAGTAAAATAATCGCGAAAAATAGAGCACAAAGAACTGATAATGATATATACTTTGATGACACCCTCAAAGCAGATAATATATCTTCTAGTATTGGATAACCCGCACTGTTTGTTCCAAAGTCAAGCCTCAGAGCATCAGTAAACCATCCCAAAAAACTACCGTTAAAAAAAATAAGCGATTCAGATTCCGCTTTGAACGATATGATTTCAAATAAAATAAATGATATGAAAGATGTGACAACTGCTACCCTTACAAAAAAAAACAGTATTGTAATAAAATATTTTATACTTTTTAGATATTTATTATTCAACTGTCGGTCGCCATCGATGGGGTGTGCCAAAGATAACCTCAGGGTCAATCATGTTTTCCATTGAGCTGTCTATTTTCCTCGAATCATAACCATACCATTTGTATATCGTCCATAAATATATAGAAGCAACATCTTCATGTAACATCCTATATATTTCATTTCCTGCCTCCTTTTTATATATTTTATCTACTGTTTTTTTTAAATTTTCATAACCTTCATCAACCTCTTTCTTTTGATAGTGTTGATAGTTTCTGTTACCACTACTGTGATAAAATTCGTATAGATCATCAGCAGGTGAAAGATAAGATCTCATATAATATAAATCCCAGGCTGCAGGATTTTTTATTAGCTTTTCATAATTAGAGTGATCCCAAGGATCGCTGCCGCCGGAGAGATGGATGCCGACATACTCGAGATCATTTTCTATTGAATTTAAAACCTCTGCCTCTTTTTGAAGATCTTGTGGTCTTGCTATAACCAGCTTAACTCTATTGCCCTTATAAAACAGTCTGTCTCCTTTATAACTATATCCTTCCATACCGCTTAGTAAGCTTTTTGCTTTTTGGGGGTCGTACTCTACATAATTCTCACTTTTTAGGTTTACATAATAATTTGAAAGCCGTGGAAAAGCTCCCTCTAAGATTTCACCGCTACCAAAATATTTACTACTTAATATTTTTCGCCTCTGGATCGAATAGGCTATTGCCTGCCTGAACTTCTTTTTCTTAAGGTGAGGGTTTGTGTGATCTATCCAGAACACAGTACCCGAGATTCTCTCTATTTTATTAAAAATACTGTAGCCGCCAAACCCCGGCACTAAGGTTTGCGGAATATCAATAATCAGGTTGACTGTTTTTCTTTCTAACTCTTCCACCATCTTAGTGGGAAGGGAAATTTCTTTTATTAAAATACCGTCAAAATTACGGGGGGTTCGCAGATTTGGGCTCTCGAAAAAATCAAGATAATATCCTTTTTTATCAGTATCGCTGGTGGATCTAACTATTTTGCTATATTTAAAAGGCCCCGAACCAATAGGATTTTTTTTGTATTCCTCAGGCTTATCCTTTATCATTTCAATAGTTTTTTGGGGAAGGATAAAAACCAATGCTAAATGTTCGATGATAGTTGATTTTATTAGTTGCTGTTTAAAAGATATCCTTATGCTATTTTGATTGTCAATATAAACATTGTCTTTTTGAAATAGATTATTATCTAATTTGCCATTTTCAATTGCATAATGAATTGATGCCAGTATATCATTTGACGATACAACTTCATTATTATGAAAATAATATGGAAAAGTACCCTCCTTTGGCAATCTCATAATAAATTGTGCCCCGCTACCTTCAGGGAGATTTTCCCTGTCTTCCATCGAAACATACATATACTCACCATCTGAACTCTTAGATGTGTGTGTAAAATTTGGTGTGTATTTTGCTCCTGACCCTTCATGCTCAAATAATGTTTCATGAAAGAGTGAAAACAAACGTAAATCTTTTGGCTCTGGATCAGATATATAACAATTAAAATTAAGATCCGTATATCTTTCAGGATATATTATTCTTGTTTCCTGCCCCAAAACTAATTCAAAGAGAAAAAGAAAGATAATTATGCTATTTCGTTTAGTGGTCATTTTTTTTTGGACTAGTAATGAATTGAAGAGGATTCTCTGCTAAATTTTTATATATCCTAAAAGAATTATACAATGGATCCGTTCCATCAGGCATGCTTATTTCTGGTTTAACAAAAGAATCCAGACTCCTGAGTTCGTTTATATTATTTAAACAGAAAAATCCATATCCAATATTTTTCCATGGAGCATTATTTTTTGTTTCATAGTAGTAATAAAGCTCATTTCTAATAGAAAACTGATCTTCATTATTTGCTAAAAATGATAATCTGTAGCTTTTGTAACGCATAAATGTTTTGAATCTATCTGTATAAAAAGGATCAAGCTCATCAAAAATACTGATACTGCCATCGTCAGAGGATTTCGGGATTAATTGCAGCAATTCTGAATTGATAAACATCATCTGATAAAGAACAATAATTGCTGAATCTAACGAGGTCAAATTCTTATGATTATTTATTTCATATATTTTATTTAACCCGTCAATTGATGTAACTATTTGTTTCCATTTATTTTCTTGAATGTTAGACTCTATTTCAAGGTAGAGTTTTGATTGTTCCAAAACGGGATCTGGTTCTGAAATATCATTATAAAATTCAAGAAGGGAATATATCTGGTTCATAAGTGGAAAAGGATAGGGAGTCTTAGATGCCTCATTCACTAAATACTCTATATTTTTTAATAGATTTTTATCACTTTTGTTAAACAATTTTCTTTTTAAGTCAAAAAACAAAAAAAAAGATTTGATATGAGAGGGATAGGTTTTTTCTAACATAGTACTGTCGTCCCAAACAAAATCATTCAAAATATTTTGTGCCATAAAAAACTTTTTATAGACCAAGAGTTCAATTTGTGTTGATAAAAAATACAAATTCTTTGGATCCTCAAAACCATCCAAAGAACTCGTCAAAAGATTATTATTATCAGGGTCCAATATGTTTCTGTAATTATCACTTGTTTCATTAAATAATTTTAGAAAGATACACTGTATATTTTCAATTAACCCAATTTCATTAATATTGTCCTGTTTCAGTTGATCTAAGGATTCTACAATCGTATCAAAATCTAAACTGCTTGATTTCATGGAATCAATGATACCATCTATATACATAGCAAGCTTATAGGTAATAGCATCTTTTCTTGATTCTAACCATTCCACATCATACTGGTCACATGTAGTTCGGAAACATGAATCAATATCAAGAGTAATAAACCGTTTAAGATATGCCTGGGCTTCCGGTAACTTGTTTTTCTTCATCAGTTCAAGAGCATGATAAAAATAAAACTTGGGATTGTTATTATCTTTTTCGTCATAATTATAGATAAAATGAAGTATATGCTCCATAAATTGAACATAATAGTAATTTATATAGGCTGATTCTATGATATACTCAAACCGATCATGGGGTGCCTGATCTTTAAAAAAAGATGAACCATTAAAATAGCTGTTTGTTTTGCTTTTTTTTGGGACTGACGAACACCTTGGATAATTCTCAAATTCAATTAAACTATCTGTATTTTCACTAAAATAGCTGAATTTATTTTTGGTGATTTCCGCAGCCACCAAATTAGAAATTGAAAAAGAACATATAATGAAAAAAGTTATCGCCATTTTACTTGATAATGAACTATCATCCTTCATCTCCAATTATCGTAAAATAATCTTTCCAATTCTCCAAGGATATTGGACGATAGTACTCATCACTAATGGCTCTAGGACTTGCATCTTTATAACTTTTAATTTTTCTCTTCGTTTCTAGAATAAAAGCATTCATATGATCCTTGTTCAGCATTTCTAAAGTGGCAGAATTTCTTCTATAATTAAATTCAGGTTTTTGTTCAGCATTAAGTTTATAAACGATAGGATATTTTACAGTTAGCTTTTGGTTCTCAAAATATCTATTTTTAATTATGACATCTGTCACTCTTATAAAAAGCATTGCCTCCTTGGAAAAAGTTATAGCATCACTCGTATAAGTAGCTTTATTGTTTCCTGTCGTTCTTTTCCTCATTCTTTCCCACAATTCAAATCCTGCTATCGCTTTTCCCAGATCAGTTTCTATCAAATCGATCTCGCCGGTTAGCATTTCTTTTATATAAGATTCAGAGGATTGACTCTGAGGATAAAGAATATTCTTATAAAAAACGTCAGCTAAGAGTCGGGCTATTGGTTCATTATTACACCTATCATAACATTCTAAGTATATAGAGTCTGCCTTGGCTTTTGCTTCAGAATAATTACAGTTTTTACGGAATTGAACAAAGGCTTCTATCTTTTGGGCACATTCAGCCCTCTGCTTTGGAGTGCCTGGCTTTGCTTTTGGCTTTGCTTTGCTGGTTGATTCATTCTCAGTTGGGTATAATGACAGCAAAGAAAATTCTTCCCAATTCCAATAATTAAATATTCCTCTCCAACCCGGTTCCTCCTCTTCTTTCTCTACTGTTTTCTCTTCTTTCTCTGATTCTTCCTCTTTATACTCATTAACACATTCATAATCTCCTTTTGCCGGGTTCCAGTTAGGGACCAATCCTTCTTCACACTCCCACACACTACTACAAATACCATGTTCAGGATCCCATCTTAATCCACGGTCAATACAAAGACATTCGTAGCAGTTTGAATCCCATACAAGTTTGGGTGATGGACAAGTTTCTTTTGAAATAGTTTCAAATGATTCTATATATAAATCTCCAAGCTCTTTATTTGCTCCTACACTGCTTAAAGGACAATTTTTTACCAGAGGTTCATAATCTTCTTTAATAATTATTATTTTAATGTGATCTAATATTTCTTTCAGATTTTCACTGGAAATACTATTTCCTGATTCATCTATCTGCTCCATATAATCTAAACTGAACTCAAATTTCCCGTCTCCATCCGTTATTTCCCGAGCATCATTTTTATAATTTTTGTACTTATCACCCATCAACTCTTTGTTCGTTTTATTGTTTATTAACACAATTGCTCCATCAATTGGTTTGCTGCTGGATGCATCTAATATTCTTCCCTTGATAATAGTTCGCTTTTTTTTCATTTTAATGTCAAATTTATAGTGATTGTTTGACTGATACTTTTTATTTGTACAGGATACATTGCTTTCCCAGAGCGCTTCAGCAGATCCACCATAAAACCTATCAATCCCCCTCTCTCCATTAATGAAACTTTCACTAAACCATTCACTCATGATCCTAATTTTGGAATGCTCCCATTTCTGTCCATCTTCTTTATATGATATTATCAATGTCTGCTCACCAAGATAATCAGAAAAATTATATTTAATTTCCAGCATGTTTTCTGGTTTAAAAAAAGGCCAGAAACCTATTCTTTTTGCTTGTAAAGTATCCAGATCACCATAATTATTTTTCAACACGACCGATATATTATTTTTTTCTATCTTACCATAGGCATCCTCATCTCTGGTCAGGAGAAT
>Ga0187833_10002503_pt1 | contig 19615 bp, 22 predicted proteins | sample ETNtaG_37_FD_167968 | JGI IMG/M metagenome (GOLD analysis project Ga0187833, IMG submission 167968) | Marine microbial and viral communities from oxygen minimum zone, Eastern Pacific Ocean - ETNP2014_SV_400_PacBio MetaG (Illumina Assembly) | ecosystem: Environmental > Aquatic > Marine > Hypoxic...
AATTTTGAAAACTCATTAGAGCCATTGATGGTTATATTCAATGTTGGTACATCTGTGGTTATATTTGTCGAATTTCCTATCAGATAATCTACAGTATCATCCTGGCCGTCATTGTCATCATCTGTATCGTTGAAATCAGGATTTCCATCGTTATCAGAATCAAATGCATCCAAGACAATGATTGTGACAATTTTTGAGTCTATTCTTTCAGTATCATTTACAGTTATGTTTACATCGAAAGTCCCGCTATCTGTAAGGGTTGTGTTCCAGATAAAATAAATTCCTTGTAATCCAAATCTTGCCGAATCATTAATTGTAAACGTTAAAGCATCATTATCCAAGTCAGATGCATTTGTTGTTATATTTACATTTTGAGTCTCGTTTACGGTTACAGTACTAGTTGTTATGTTCATTATAGGAACAGCATTATTTATTGTGAAATTACTGCTGTTTTTCCAGCTACTGAAATTTGTTCCGTCAAAAACCCTTACTGAAAATATCCAATTTTCGTTTTTAGTTGTGTTCGTGGATGAGATAGATGTCAAATTAATCAATTCTAAAACTTCTTCCGTGTTGTTATACCATTTTGTCTCATTCCCGGATGGATTATCATTATTAGGATCAAAAAATACCCAGGAGCCTGTTAATGTTCCGTTTGTTCTGTTTAAGAAATCAGATGAATTTAAGGTTACATTTAATGCACTAGGCAGTGTTTGATTAGCACTTATATTTCTCTGCTCTGAAACACCTATATTTCCAAAAGAATCATTTCCATAAACTTTGTATGCATAAGTTCCTGCTGATACATTTGTTTTATTGAAATGCCAGTTTGTTGAAGAACCATTCATCGTTTGGTTATTCCCATCAAATTCAAGCCAAGCTGTACTTATTTTCTCATTACTTGTAATATTGATAAAGAAATAATCATCTCCAATGATTGAATTATCGTCTGGTGTTGGGCTAACAAAGGTTATGATTGGCCCTAAAGTATCTAAAGATTCAATTGCAGCAAAGATGTTTATTCTTGAAAAAAAGAAACCGCTGCCGGAAGTGTCGTCAATTCGCTTTCCGGTGTCATTAAGGGCATCTTGTATTTGATCCGGAGTTAAAATAATATTTTGTTCTAGTCTTCTGAATTGATGCAATAATGCAAAAGCCCCTGCAACCGTTGGCGTTGACATAGAAGTGCCGCTTAGGGATTCTGTTCCTCCATCTTTTTTTAGGGAAGTAATACTTACACCTGGAGCTAGCAAGTCTGTTATGTTATTTCTATTATGTACCATCCCATTACTTTTATCAACAGCACCAACTGCAGTTGAATTTTTAAAGCACGCAGGTAATGTTATCTGTGTTGTACTGCCGAAATTGCCAGTTGCAACTATGACAGAAATATTTTTTCCGATTGCGTTATCAACAGCAGAAGCCATTGTAGGGTCAATATCATCACAATGATTGGTATAACGTGTAGTAGAGCCTAGGCTCATTGATATCACGGTTATGTTGAATATAGAAGAATTATCGACACACCAATTTATACCACTTGTGATATCAGCTGCATTACCAATTCCGTTTGAACCTAAGGATTTTATCGCAACAATTTTTGCATCAGGTGCAATGCCTCTGTAAGTATTATTAGTTGAAGCAACAATTCCAGCAACATGAGTTCCATGACCCTCGTCGTCTATAGGATTCTCATCATTATTCACAAAATCATAACCGCCAATAACCTTTTCGCAAGAGCCGTCATTGATATTACTTGTTGCAGCACAATTTCCCATATTAGTGTGGGTGTAATCAACACCAGTGTCTATGACGCATATAACTTCCCCTTTACCGGTTAAATTTGTGCTGTTGTAAATCAATCTCCAAGTATTTGTAGCATTTACAATATCTACGCTGTCAGAAAGAAAAGCTTGAATAGGCCAGTTAGGATAGATTTTCTTGACATTTGGATCATTTCTTAGTTTTTCTAAACCCTCTTCAGTAACTTCACCACTAAATCCATTAACAGACGTAAACTTACTTTCTAATTTTAAATCAACTTCTTCATTTGATATTGAAAATTTATTATTAGATTCTTTAAGTGGTTCTACATAATCCAATCCAGATAACACTTCTTCCTGCACATCCTTGATCATCATCTTTTCCTTTTCAAAATCATCTACAGAACTCGAGGAATAGCCATCCAAAACACTTTCATCATCTTCCAAAACCACAATAACAGAAACTTCATCGTTGTCTTTTAAGAGCTCAACAACTTCATCATCAACTTTATCACTTTCATGATTATCAGAAAAAACAATATTGCTGACTAATAAAATAAACAACAACAATACCCCTATAACACCTTTTTTCATTTTCCCCCTAAAACTAAAAGAACCTCTTTTTAATTAATATGAATACTAAGTCAAAATGCTCACACTATCTGCCAGTTTTGCCTTTGTAAAAAAGCCAGAGGCAATGCCTCTTCCTATATAGAAAGATTGCTGGCTTGAAACATCTGCAAAAACATCAAGAAATGATCTCTCTCTTCTGTATCTTACAATCTCAACTTCTATATCTAATTCTTGCTCAATATACTCAATCACTTCATCTCGGCCGCCTAATGTATCAACTAAACCAAGTTCTTTAGCCTCACTGCCTATGTAAAACAGGCCTGATGCCAGCTTTTCAACATCCTTTTTCTTTAAATTTCTATTAGTTGCCACTTCTTCTACAAAATAATCATGAATCTTGTTTATACTTTTCTGGAACAATGCTCTTTCTTTTGGAGTCAAGTCCTTAAACGGGCTTCCAATGTCTTTAAACTGCCCGGAAACAAGCCTTTCATAGCTTACATTATGATCAGTTAAAAAATCTCCAAACTGCAGATAAGAGGCGATAACTCCAATAGAACCGGTTATGGACATCCTGTTTGCCACAATTTCATCAGTTGCACTTGCTATCCAATAAGCTCCTGATGTTCCTATCTCTCTTATCCAGGCAACTGTTGTCTTGTTTGTTTTTTTTACAGCCTCAGCAATTTCATCAGATGCTACTGCAGTACCCCCTGGGCTGTTGATCTCAAAAATAATTGCCTTTATATTCGGATTTTTGTCAGCTCTTCTTACTAACCTTCTTATCTCATTGGAAGAGGTCACATCCTCAAACAAAAGGCCACCGCCCTTCTCACCAACTATCGGCCCTTTAATCTTAATTAGGGCGACATTGCCAGATAAACTATCCAAGTCAACGTCAATGAATAATGAAACAAATCCTGCAAATATGAAGCTTATCAGTGTCAGAACAACAAGAACGACTATAATAAAAGTCCATTTGCCTGATTTTCTTTCAGTATTTTTTGCCATTTTAATTCACTTTTTTGGGCAGTTTAAAAACTTATTTGTCTTCTTCATTTTTAAATACATGGAAAATGTCTTTTCTGCCTTTTTTTAGATTGTCAAGTATATGATCTTTAGCCATCTCCAAAAGCCCTATAGCTTCCTGTGGTGTTATATTCTGGGTCTTCATCTGGGTCTGTATATTTCCCTGATTTATATCGAATTTTAACAAAAAGCTTTTCTTTTGCATTTTACATATGGTAATCTTCCATGACTTTTGTTTTAGACAGTATTTCTGACAGCCTTTGGCTGTTTTTTGTGAAAAATAAGAATATTGGATCCAAAATCCATAGCAAAATAAATGGAAATACTGGGATTAAAAATAAATTTCTAGCTAATAATTGCCAGCTTTTAAGCTTTTTATTGTCACTCACAACATAAATATTAAACAGTATTTTTCCTATACTCTGATGCAGTTTTTTCTCAAGGATATAAAAGTAAAGTATGGCTAAAAATGCTACCATGGTTGTTAAAAATGCGATTGCAGTGCCGAATCCTGAATTCTGGCTTATAAGATTATAAGTCTCTGTAAAAGACGCAGTTTCAGGTATTATTTTCTGGAATAATTTCCTGAAGGGAAAAAGGATCACTAAGTTAATTATCAATAAATCAACCACAAAAGCTGCAGCTCTTTTCCATACAGTTGCAGGCCCTGTAAAAGTCTTTTCTTTCGGCAGATTAAGCTTTTTCATTGCTGTTTGAGAATTGGTTTTATATTTAAAATGTTTGTTTTTGATGTTTAACCATTTATATATAAAATTGTTGACATTTGAGGATTACTGGCTCTTAAACAATAAAACTGCCTAGAAAAAAGAAACACCCCTTAATTAATTGTTTTTCTCATTTTTATTTATCTGCAAACTGGCTCATGGTGTCTGTATAATTCTCAATATCGAACCTACTAAAGAAATCTTCAAAATCAAGCTCTTCAGACAGTTTTTTGTATTCCATCTCCTATCACCTCATGTTTTATTATCAAGGTATGAGTATCTTCCTTCATCACCCATGATTAAATATTCACAGTCCCTGCATAAGTAAGGATCATGTAAAGCACTTTTTAATATTATAAATCCGCAACTTATGCATATCTTTCTTTGCATAATATCACCCCTCCCTATTCTATCGCTTCTTCATATCCTTTCATAAAGGCCTCTTCAAACGGACTCAATTCATCATCATCGAGAAGAGCATTTCTGACATCTTCTGAATAGATGCTTTCATCATCTATAGAATTATCTATTTCCCGATCAATTATCTCTTCTTTTTTCACGGACACCACCTCCGGTTTTTTAACTAATAATAAATAAGAAAGACTGTATTAATATATATAGTTAACCTATATAATATATATAAATTTAATAGATATATACATCTAATGAATATATTGCAATATATAAATATTTATATACTGAATCTACTTTGGTTATTTTTTAGATTGGGGGATTCAAAATTAATTTCAGAAAACTCATCAGTTTCGGCAAGGGAAGCTATATCCTCACTATGCCAAAATCCTGGGTAGAAAAAAACAATCTAAAACCCGGAGATTTGATAAATGTTGATGAAGGCTCTGCAGATCTGGTTCTTTCTCCAAATATCTTAGAAGAAGCCAAAAAACTGAAAGAGATCATAATAGAAGTTGAAAATAAAAGCCTGAATCTTATCAAAACAGAGATTGTTTCTGCTTATCTGAACAATTACAACACTATTGAACTTATTGGCAAGAATCTGGATAAACACGTGATAGAAATAAAAGGCATTGTAAGGAATCTGACAGGCCTTGAAATAATGGAGCAGACTTCGACAAGGCTTGTTTCCAGGGACTTGATAAATGTTTCAGATATCTCTATCCAGAACATAATAAAAAGGATGGATATGATCACAAGGGCCATGATTGATGATGCAATCTTATGTCTTGAGAAGAAATGCCATTATCAGAGCGTAGAGCATCGGGATGCGGATATTAACAGGCTTTATTATCTTGGTTTCAGGACCATAAAGAATGCCATGAACAATCCCATGGTCGCGAAAAAACTTGACATGAATATGTGGGAGTTGCACAGCGGCAAGATGATCATGATGAGGATTGAGGAAATAGCAGACAGGCAGAAAAGAATCTGCAAATTATTCTCAGAAGCTGACTTAAATGAGGATACATTGGATGAATTCAGAAAAATCAAGCAGGATCTAAGGCAGAGATACCATAATGTGATGAAGGCCTATTATAATGATGATAAAAAAATAGCTTATAATATCGAAACAACAAATAAGGCTTTTATTGGAAAATGCAATAAATTTCTTGAAACTCTATGCCCAGAATGTCAAGATTCAGAGAAAGGCAAAACTGCTGATTCAAATATCTCAATTCAAAGTACAGTTGCAAAGGCAAAGATCATAGAAGACACAAAAGCAACAATAACATTCATCAAGTATATTGCGAGAACTGTGCTGAATATTGATTAATTCTTTAAAGTAATAAACAATTAACCTGAGTTTAACATAGGTGTTGTCCCTGGTAGGATGTCTTTCAAATGAGGTTCTTTCCTTGTTCCAATAACTCCATAATGACCCCTCCGATAACCAGCAGAAACTACATGTAAATCAAAATCTTGAGACAACAAATTCCAAGCAGTAGGCACAAAATCATCCTGACCGTTAGCTTCAATACCAATATAAGCAGATATTCTAGATTCTAGAGCAGAATCTCTTGAAGTTGAATGGCGTAAGCCGACGTCTTCTGGAAATCTTCTTCCAAAATGTGCCCATAAAGCATGGAGAATATCGCAACCCATGTCTTTAAACCACGGATCAAACTTAATACCTATTGAATCGTCTCCATTTCCATCAAAGCGATAAAACCAGCCTGAATAAACCATATCCATTCCCCTTTCCTCCCCTGAAAAAGGTGCACCTCTAAAAAAGGTATTTTGTAAATCAAAAATACGTTTTAGGTCATCATAAGAATATATTGTACCACCAGACCTGCCGCCGATTCTTGGTTGACTATCACCAAACACCTCGTCTAAAGACTCATGGTGCTCTGGCAAAAGATCATATTCTTATCAAGGTCCCTATCTATTTTTTAGCCACTGACTTTTGGTGTATGGGTGAAAATTCAATTGTGTATAACAATGCTGATTAATCATTCTTTGTCCTTTTTTTATAGCTTCCTTCTATGTTTGTAAGCTTGGATTCTATCTTCAATAATTGCTGCTTAAACCTTTTTAATGTCCTGTTCATCCCTACAACTGAATCAAAGATGATCCCCTGAGCAGGCATTACTGCCACAAAATACAGGAAATGCGGCCTGTGTTTTACAATCCTGGTTTCATTTACTTTATGCAAAAACAGGAATATAACAATCAATCTCACTACAAAACTTAACAACATAGGCAAAAAGATACCGGCAGGCAATATGATTGACATTATAGGGCTATTGAAGCTAAACCCGGCAATCAAACCACCAATTGTAGCACCCAGGAATATCGCAATTCCCTGATTGACATTATGATATGAAATAAGCCTTATCCTTTCCCTTGGCTTTACACTGTCAAAAATAAAATTTGAGGAAGATAAATTAAAGCCGGCCCACGCAAATCCAGATATTGCCTGGATTGTTATTGCAAACGTGAAACTGTCAAAAAACCTGAAAAAATACCATAAAAGTGGCACTAATGCCGTCAGATAACTGGAAACCCATAATACAGTTTTATTGCCATAATAATCAGCATGCGCACCCCAATATGCCATGGTAATAAAACCTGCTATGGCAGTTGTTGCTATAAGGATCATATACTGGAAATATGTATAATTGAGATATGTTAGCCAGTATATTACAAATAAAGGAGATATTAGATTCACGGCAAACCTCATCGAATTCACATAAAGCGAGAAAATTCCAAAATTTGATTTTGTTATGTCTTTAAGGAATGAGATAAAGCCTACTTCTTTTGGCACTCGGATTTCTACACTAGGTTCAAATTGCGTAAGAATGAAATAAAATGATATTAGCCTGCTTAGGAATGCAATGCCAAACAAGATCATAAATGCATAAAAAGTTGAGAAGACTGACATCTGTTCTAAGATGTATCCTGCTACGATTATTGAAATAAATGATGCAAATCCCATCACTCTGTTTCTTCTGCCAAAATATTTTCCTCTTTGCTCCTCATGCACTAAATCTCCCATCCACGACATCCAGGCAGGTGTTAAAATAGATCCAAAAACAAAATAAAGGCTTGTAAGGAATATCAGGATCCACACAGAGTTTGTAAGGAAGAAAATTGAAAGGATAACTAACCAGGTAATTGCCTGGGCCAGTACGAATGTTATTACAATCTTTTTCCTTGATTTGAATATGTTTGTTAATTTGACTGCAAATAATTGGAGCAAAGCTGATATTAACTGAGGTATAGATGCTAAAAGCCCTATCTGCAATGCACTTGCTTTAAGGAAAACTGCAAACGCTGAAAGATAGCTTTCCCCAAATCCCTTCATAATAGAGAAGAATCCGCCTTCTTTGATTGCAGCTCTTAGGGATTTATCTATTTTTATTGCTGTTTCCTGCTGCGTGTTTCCTTCATCAACCTTTACATTCTGCTTCATGTTATTTTTATTATTATTTAAGTTTAAAAATGTTTATGTTATTGGTAAGAAATATTAAGAACTTAAAAGCAAGAATTACTTTTATCAAATAAGAATCAGAGGTTTATTTAGTAATAAAATAATTATAATATCCCTTTTGTTTTTTTATAATGTTCTTCGCTTAAATAAAATATTTTTTCTTGTGAATCATAATAAAAACTAGAGAAAGTTTCTGGTGTCCACCCTTCCTCTTCAGCCTTTTCTGGTGTTGTTGCATACATTTGAAGTAACTGTTCCCATGTGTATCGAGTTGCCCAAGTCATTTTTTGATGTTTGAATGTATTTGCAATCTCAAGAGATCTTTTCTTGATCTCTGATACTCTAACTTTAGGATGCTGTATTGGAATTTTAATAGTCAACAGATTCTTACCATCTGATTCAACTACTTGTCCATATTTTTCTCCGATTGTTTTGTTTTCTGTTGACAAGGTATCATATTCTATGTTTATATAAGCAAATTGACCAATATCCTTTGCATTTGCTGAAGTTGAAAGTGTATGGATATTTTTGTCATATAGTATAATGCACGCCTTTAAAAGTGGTCTTTCAACAAATTTTGGGATATCTCTGCGTTTTTTTATATATGAACTGCGACTTTCGTGTATCGCATCCATATCAGCTATAGTACTCAAATCAGCTTTTACGCTGTATTCATAAACTTCCTTATTATTTTCTTTTGCCTCTTCACATTCACCCCTAGCCCTATAGAGACCACCTATTCTAACAAGTATATCTACCATATTCTTAAATAGATCATGCTCATTTTGCCCCCTCAATTGAATAGCCTCCTTAACTGGAAATGGTCTATATCTTTTAAATTCTGAAAAAGGAATTCCAACAGTTTTCCATTTTCTTCTAATAGCTTCTCTATATGCGATAGCATAAATTCCCGCATCAATAAGTTTACCAACAACTTCTTTTGTTCGTTTCGGATACTTTTTTTCAATCTTATCAAAAGCCTTTCTTAGAAATTTTAAAGCTTGTTGTTGGTCAAATCTCTGTTCCACATATCCAGTAATACCAATTTTTAGTGGAAAATTATCTAACAACTTTTCAATTTCTTGAACAAATCTGTTTATTATGAGTACAAATCGTCTTTCAACAACATCTAATTTACTTTTTTTCATATAAGTTGTTAGAATTATATGTAATTTTGACAATTTCTGCAAAATTTGTCTGAACTTTTCCCGATCAGATTTTCTGGACTTATATAATTGTAAAAGATCATTTATTAACTGTTCATCTATTCTGTCCAGATCATGAACTCTTTGATAATCCCAATACCATTCATCTGTTAATGCATCGATTCTCTCAAGATCAGAAATATGTTGTACTAACTCTTCGTTGACGGTTTTATGAAAAATGCTCATATTACCTGTTTTATATAATCAGTTAATAAAACTTTCCCATATACAAATTAGGTATAAATCTCTACCCTTTATCGTTGGTAATAATTATCAAACCCAGATTCCTTCTATCAAAAAAATAAAGTGAGTAGTACAATGAGAGTATGCCCCTTATTCTTTAGTCTCCGAAAAAATTAAACATAACTGTCTATATATTAACTTAACAGAAACCTTTATATATCATTTCATATTATTACATGATTATGTCAAAAAATGAAATAGGATTCTTGTTGAAGAACAAATACTCCAAGATAATCGAGTTTTTTGTAAATAATCCAGATAAGGAGTATTATGTGAATGAGATACTGAAAAGGATACAGATTGCCCCTAAAATCCTTTGTGATGGATTAAAAGAATTAGAAGAATCTTCAATATTAATGACTGAAAAAAGAGCAAATTCAATTTATTATAAATTAAACAAAAAAAATGAGTTAATTAATTCTATAAAAAAATTCATCAAACCAGTTACTTATAAGGAAGCTGGAGTTGATATTGATTCCGCTAATGAAGCTGTTTCCAGAATAAAGAAATATCTCAAAGAAACATATAATGATAATGTTTTATCTTCTGTTGGAAGCTTTGGAGGCTTGTATCAGATTGACAAGGAAAATGTCCTTGTATCTTCAACGGATGGTGTTGGAACTAAGCTTAAACTTGCTTTCATGTCTGGTAAGCATGATACTATTGGTCAAGATCTGGTGAATCATTGTGTGAATGATATTCTTGTTTTAGGTGCAAAACCTTTGTTTTTTCTGGATTATCTCTCTACCGGTAAAATAAAGCCGGAAGTCATTGAAAGCATTGTCAAAGGTTTGAGTATTGCATGCAAAGAGAATGATTGTGCGTTGGTTGGCGGTGAGATTGCTGAGATGCCCGGTTTGTATAAACCAAATGAATATGATCTGGCTAGTTTTATCGTTGGAAAAGTCAAGAAAAATAAGATAATTGACGGATCAAAAATCAAAAAAGGTGATTTAGTCATTGGTTTAAGTTCCAATGGTTTGCATACAAACGGCTATTCTTTAGCTATCAGAATATTAATAGAAAATTCAAAGTTAAATTTAAATAAAAAATTGAAAGATATGACATTAAAAGATGCATTGATGAAAATTCATACTTCATATTATAAGCCTGTTTCTGAATTACTTTCTAAGTTTGAAATAAAAGGAATGGCACATATCACTGGAGGAGGTTTAATTGAAAATATTCCAAGAATTCTGCCTGAGAATTGCTCAGTTGAATTAAAAAACAACTGGAAAGTTCCGGAAATATTTAATTTGATCAAGGAATTGGGAAATGTCCCTGAAGATGATATGTACAGAACTTTTAATATGGGCATAGGTTTTGTTTTAATCGTTGATAGGAAAAATTCTAATAATATTCTAAAGAATTTAGAAAAATATAGTTTTAATTCTCAGATTATTGGAGAAGTTGTTGAAGGAAGTAAAGGAGTAAGAATAATTTAGTTTTTACTTTGCATCGTAATTAAGGGGGATTTTTCTAGGATTTGTGCCTGTTGTTAAGCCTTTTGCTTTCAAGTAATCTTTAATTTGAGTGAGGGATCCATCTGCAATGCCCTTAATGTCTAGCAACTCTCTATCGGTTTTCATAGCAAGTTGACCATTTGTTTGAATCTTCTTCTTATCTAACACCCAATAAATACGATCATCTATTTCAGAGCGATGTATGTTAGTATTCCAAATGGGGCCAATTTCATCAACTGCTAGCATTAAATCCCTTGGAACATGAAATTGTCCAGCTAAATATCCAAGATAATGCCCTTCCGGGGTGCCATGCAATACAACCCCATTTGCCATATACAAATCTGTAACTTCTCGTTCAAAACTTCTGTCCCTAGCCGTTGCGCTTCTTTGCTTAATCCACTATTATCTAGTGCTCGTTCTAACTCTCTAATTGCACTTCCCCTTGCTCTGACATCTTTCCAAGCTTCCCATTGTATGTCATCTAATGCCATGCTAATTGTAAATTGAGACTTGCTTTTAAACCTTTCTGAATGTAACTACTTTAAAGAAATAATGAAAAAATAAAAATAATCAATTAATTGTTCCTGAAAAGACTTAAATATTAGTTCTTTACACATTTTTATATGGGAACTGCTCAAAAAATCGGACTTGCGGTTTTGGTAGCAAACTTACTTGGTTGTGGGGGTGAACCTGGGATAGAAGTAAATGGTCTAAGACCTATTCTGGTTAATCAACAAGGTAATCCCAGATTCATTGATTTTAGAGACTCTGATGATATACCAGTTAGAATCTATGATATAAGATCTGATGGTTTCTTCCCTTTTGATCATGATGATACGATTGATGCTTTTTCAATGAATGGTGGTCGTATCATGATAGCAACAGATATACCACCCAATATAAAGAATGATTTATCTGAAGTTTATCGTCGTGTAATACATGAGTACAGTAGTCCGGATTATAATATTCCAGGAAGCCTGAGAGCTTCAAGATAATTCAATAAATTAATGTTTTAAATTATCTTCTCATCAGCGACATACTTCTTGCTGAACTTCTTTTTGATCATATCCTTGGAAAGCATCTTGTGCTTTATTTCTATGCCTTTTTTCTTTTCATTGAAAGTTAAATTACCTTCGGTTTTGTTATATAATCTCATTGAGCAGAAATCAGGGCCGCACATTCCGCAGAAATCAGCATCTAAATTCAAGTCAGACCTTATTTTTTTAGCACCTTCCGGATCTAAACTTAAGGCAAACTGTTTTTCCCAGTCAAAAGAGAAACGAGCTTTAGACAATTCATCATCCCTGTCACGAACATTCGGGATTCCTTTTGCGATATCAGCTGCATGGGCAGCTATCTTGTAAGCAATAATTCCTTGTTTTACCATTTCCGGAGTTGGCAATCCTAAATGCTCGGCTGGTGTAACATAACAAAGATAATCTGCACCGTGCTGGCCGGCAACGGTAGCACCGATAGCGGAAGTTATATGGTCATAACCAGGAGCGATATCAGTCACTAAAGGACCTAAGACATAAAATGGAGCATTATGGCAGTATTTTTTTTGCAACTCAACATTTAATTTTATTTCATTGATTGGTATATGTCCTGGGCCTTCAATCATGACCTGGCATCCTTTTCCCCAGGCTTTTTTAGTTAAGTCTCCTAAGATTTTCAATTCAGCAATCTGGGCCTTGTCTGTTGCATCGTGTAAACAGCCAGGCCTTAAAGAGTCCCCTAACGAAAAAGAAACATCATATTCTTCAAAAATATCGCAGATCTGCTCAAAATTAGTAAAAAGAGGATTTTCTTTATTGTTTACTTTCATCCACCTGACTAGGATTGCGCCGCCTCGGGAAACAACCCCAGTTATTCTGCCTTTCAATAAAGGCAAGGTTTTTTGCAGGACACCAGCGTGTATTGTCATGTAATCAACACCTTGTTTTGCTTGTAATTCTATTATCTTAAGAAAATCATCCGGTTTGAGATCATCTATAGTCTTAAATTCTTCTACAATTTGGTATATAGGAACAGTTCCGATTGGAATGGTTGCTTCATTGATTATTGCTTCCCTTATCTGGTTTAGATGGCCTCCAGTGCTCAGATCCATAGCGGTATCAGCACCATACTTCATGCAGAGCCTTATCTTATCCAACTCTTCTTTAATTTCTGCACGAACACGAGAAGCTCCAATATTAGCGTTAATCTTTGTTTTAAGGCCCTTTCCAATCCCTATCGGCTTTAAATTTTTATGATTCTTATTAGCAGGGATGATGACAGAGCCTTCTGCAATTCTTTGCCTCAAGCTTTCAACATCAATAAATTCCTGAGAAGCGACATATTCCATCTCTTTTGTTATTATATTGTCTTTTGCAAGCTGTAATTGAGTCACCATTTTACAAAAACGCAATAAATAAAACTTTATAAAGTTGTTGTTTGTATTTTTTATAATTAAACTAAAACTTATTCAATGAAAATTTATTTTATATAATATTATTATTGTTTTAAATCTTAAGCTGTTTTTTCCAGAAATTACAAACACTTTGAGTCTTTTCTGATGCAATCCCGGTGTATTTCTCAGGATTGTTTATTATTTCTAACTGTTTTTTGCTGAATTTTTTCAGATATTGCTGTAAGGATTTCTCATTTTTCAACAATCCAGTCATGGGTTTGTTTGATGATTGTGCCTTTAATGTCAATTCCCTAACAGCTTCATGCGCATCCGGATGGCCTAAAGCTGCTAAGATGATATACAAAGGCTCTGCGATGATTAAATCTTTGTTCATATTGAAATTCTTCTGCAAATTTTTCTTGTCAACAACCAGTTTACTCATTGTTTTGTCCAATCTTACGACTGAAGTGAAAAACCCGGCAAGTATCTCCGGGATAAACCTTGAAGAAGCGCTATTTGTCAGGTCTCTTTGATGCTCGGATATCTGGTCCGAATAGACTGTTATGATACGAGGCATGAATTCCTTCCACATGCTTTTAACATTCTCAAAATTGATTGGATTTCGCTTTTGAGGCATTGTTGAAGATCCAACCTGTTTTTTCTCAAACTGCTCTCCAATCTCTGCTATCTCACTTCTTTGTAGATTACGCATATCATCAGATAAATTTGCTAGAATTCCAAAAGCTTCGATTACTGAATTGATATAAGTAACTAAATATTCTGCTTCCACAACCTGCGTGGAGATAGGAGATGGCTTAAGATCCAATTCTGATAAAACTTGTTCTTCAAATTTTTCAGGATCCTTGAAAAACAATGAATAAGTGTTGTAAGCTCCAACTGCCCCTGATATCTTTCCTCTAAGATTATTTGCAGATCTTTTAATTTTAAGGATAGAATGGCCTAATCTTGAAACAAATTGTGAGACTGCAAATCCAAAAGTCAAGGGAACTGCATGCTGGCCATGAGTCCTTCCTACCTGTATCGTGTTTTTCTCCCTTAAAGACAAATTAATAAGTGTTTTTTCAAATTTAATCAATTCCGGCAGTAAAACATTGTTTGTAAACTCTTTGTATCTTACCGCTTCCGCTGTATTGAAGATATCAAAGCTTGTTGCAGACATATGCACGTAAGGCTTTGCCTCTACGCTTACTTTGTCTCTTATTGCATTGACCAATGCTCTTATATTATGCTTAATCCGGTCTTCTTCCTGATAGACTTCTTCTGGAGATACTTGTTTAGAAGCAGATTCAACTTCATCGGCTATTTTTTTAGAGCATATGTTGTTTTTTGCCAAAGTTCTTGTTAAAGCTGCTTCAACTTTTGCTGAATATTTTACAAAAGCTGTCTCGCTCAGATAAGGCTGCAATTTCTGCTTTATTTTTTCATTTCTGCCATAATATCTGAAGTCTAAAGGGCTTATTGTATCAAATAGGTTTATTTTTTCACTCGTATCTTTAGTTTCTTTTTCGTTGATAATAAATTCAATATTCTTTAATAATACATTATCTTTGTTCAAGCTGATAATTATCTTGTTTTTTTCTTTAGTTTCATTAATTAAATTGTTTTTCTTGAATATCTGGATTGAATTATGCACCTTAGCAGGTGAAATATTCAGTTTATCGGCAATCTCCCTTATATAGTGTTTTTCTCTAAATAATAATTTTAGAATCTCAATATTCTTTTTTGTAAATATCTCGCTTATTTCCATATATAATGGAAATTGTTTGTTATTTTTAAACTTTACTTATTTAATAAAGAAATTGTTTGTTATTGGTGAACAGTAAATTAATATTCAATTAAATTTTTATATTAATACTTAATACTTTGAAGTAATGACAGAAATAAGTGGAGTTATACGGGCATTGGATAATGGCATCCGAGAATATTTGGATCAGATAGTTATAGACAATTTTAAAGTTGAGAATCTTGGATCCTTAGGTCGAGTTGAAACAGCTGATAGGATAGCTAGAGAACTGGAACAAACAAATGACTATGCTGATGGTGATCCAGCAACTTTACAGAGCTGCCTTCTTGATAGATTAAATGCTGCTGTATCCTATGATAATCTTAGACCAAAAACTAGGAAGCATGATAAATTAGGGAAGGGGCAAGAAGAATTTAAAATGAGAGCAATCAATTCATACTTAAATGCTGAAAAGTCAGCTAAAGCGTTAGGTTGGGTAAATCTGGAATACCATATACTAAAAAGAATCAGGCATTTTTATCATACACGTTTGGAAATGGCTACACAAATGGTTTATTTTGGTGTATATCTAGATTTAACAAGGGTAAGCTGCAATAGGGGAGAGATGACTGAAGGTAGGAGGTATTTGAAGGAAGCAATAAGGATTAGCCATCAACAAGGAATCCATTTAGATCAAAGTGCAGCTTATAAAGCATATCAAGGACATAGAGCGGGATAAAGACCAGAATAGTTTCTAAATATAATTTTTCATAAAATCCTTAGCCAAAACAATTTTACCATCAAACTCTTTCCCACACAATTTCTTAACATTCAGTTTTTCAACTTCTGGATAGAAATGTGTCAAAACAAGCTTTTTTGCATTAGCTTTATTTGCAACTTTTCCAGCTAAAGCTGGAGTTAAGTGATTATTCATCTCTTTGGGAAAAGAGCATTCCAGAATCAGCAAATCAGCATTCTTACCAGCATCGATGATTCCTTTGCAATATCCAGTATCTCCAGAGTAAGTCAAGACTTTACCTTTACTTTCAATCCTGTAGGCAACGCTGTTGTACGTGTGTTTAGTTTTAAAAGATTTTATTTTAATATTTTTAATTTTTATTGATGATTTTGGTTTTAATTCTTTAATGTTTATTTTGAATGAAATATCTTTGTTTTTTAACTGTAATATTGTTTTAACTAAAGTGTTGAAATATTTCTTAAAGCCTTTTGGACCATACAAATTCAAAGGCTTTTTCCTGAAATTTCCATAATTATTGCTCCAGATTATGGCAGGCAGGTCAGAAATATGGTCATTATGGAAATGTGTATAGAAAATATGGTTGATGTCAAGTAAATTTACCTTTAATTTAAGCAATTGCCTTATTGTTCCGGGGCCAGTATCAAATAACATATCTTTATTGAATAAATAACCGGACATATTTCTATTTGACCTAGGAGCTGCGGTTCCAGAGCCTAAAATGGTAATTTTCATTTTAATTTATTATCTTTAATAATTTTGGATGGAGTGTTTTATTTGCTGCAAGAAATGCCCCGTCTTTGATTTTCCATGGATTGCCATTAAGCATGGATGCTTTTCCACCAGCTTCCTCAATCATCAATAATCCAGCAGCAATATCCCAGGAATGTGTTCCTTTGACTGAATAAACATCAGCAGATCCCTTGGCAACCATAGCCTGGGCAAAAGCAGCTGATCCTAAAACCCAGATATCATAGACAATATCTTTAATCTTATTGAGCAATTTAAGCTTTTTTCCAGGCAAATGCCTCAGGATTAATTCAGTCAGAACAAAGGAATTCTTTAATTTTGATTTTTTCAAAACTTTTATTTTCTTCCCATCCAGATAGCATCCTTTTCCTTTTTCTGCAACATACATCTCATTGTAGAATGGAAGATAAATAACACCTAGGATGCTTTTTCCTTTATGCGCTAAAGCTATTGAAACACCAAACATGGGCAAACCATTTATGAAATTATGTGTTCCGTCTAAAGGGTCTATGAACCATGTATAATCGGATTTTTTATTCAATCTGCCTGATTCTTCGGATATGATATCATGGCTTGGGTACTTTTTTTTAATTGCAGAAAGGATAAGTTTTTCACTCTCTAAGTCAGCATTTGTATAGTAGCTATGGCCTTCTTTAGTCTTAACAAATTTAACATTTCCAAAATACTTCATGAGTATTTTTCCAGATTGTTTTGCCAGATTTATAGAGAAATTCTTTAATTCTTTAGAATTCATTTTACAGCTCAATTCCAGCTTTCTTTAAATTATTTACAATCCTTTCATTGATGTCTTCTTCAGTAACAGTAAATTCTTTTCCAGTTATCATCTCGTAAGCGGTTATGTATCTTTTTGCAGCTTCTACTTTGACTTCATCAGTAATTTCTGGAATTTCTCCATCTCCTAGGAATCCTTTGTCTGCAAGCCATTTTCTTACATATTCTTTATCCAGTTTTTGCTGCTCTTTTCCTTCAGAAAATAATTTTTCATATGTGTCTTTTATCCAGAACCTTGAAGAGTCTGGAGTGTGGATCTCATCAATCAATGTCAATTTTCCATTTTCATCTAAGCCAAACTCATATTTTGTGTCCACAAGGATCAAATTGTTTTTAGCGCATAATTCAGTGCCTCTAGCAAATAATTTCAATGCAGCCTGGGCCATCTCTTCATAAAGCTCTTTAGAAAGTATTCCTCTTTTGATGATCTCTTCGCCTGACACTGATTCATCATGACCTCCATGCTCGGCTTTTGTTGATGGTGTTATGATCGGCTCATCAAACTTCTGGTCTTTTTTCATTCCTTCTGGTAATTTATTTCCACAAAAATCCCTTACACCTTTTTCATAATTATACCAGGCAGATGTGGTTGTAACACCAGTTAAGTAACCTCTGATGACCATCTCAATAGCAAGAGGCTTGCATTCTTTCCCTATTGTAACATTTGGATCAGGAACTGAAAGAACATGATTCTGTATGATATCTTTAGTCTCATCAAACCAGAAAGCGGCTGTTTGATTCAAGACCTGGCCTTTGAAAGGGATTGTGCACAAAACCCTGTCAAAAGCAGAGATCCTGTCAGAAACAACAATGGCTCTTTTCCCGTCAAAGGTATAATTATCCCTTACCTTTCCTTCAAACTTCTTGCCAAGATTGAAGTCAGTTTTATCTAAAGTGTTTTTCAGTTGGTTTTTTAGGGTTTCGTTGGGTATCATTATTTATTCGCCTCTATCACTTTTTTCCCTAGTTCCTTTCTATAATTGATCAGTTTCTGTTCGTATTTATTGTTGATGTTCATTATCTCGACTGCTGCTACTGCTGCATTCACTCCATTATTCAAGCCAACCCATAGGCCATGATTGGAATGCTTTAATAAATTCAATGCTGCTTCTGCTTTATCATCTTTGTCTAAAAGCAGAGGGCAGTAGATGATTAATTCATCTTTCTTTTCTACAGGCTCGTCAAAATAGACAAATTCCAGGTTGATTGTATTTACATTAGGAGAAGTGGAGAATTTATGCGGAATCTCGAATTTTTTCAGAATATCTGCAGCTTTTGAGACAGCTTTATGGCCTTGATCGCCGATGATTGTAATAACCTCATAGTTTTTCAGCATTTTAACTGCATTTGAAGCTGCAATCTCTGCTTTATTTACTCCAACACTTAAAACAGGAATACCGGGAGGCATCTGCACAATAGAAAGCAAAGCATCTAAGCCTTCATAGCTTCCATGGCAAGGGACTCCAATTACCGGTTTTAAAAATTTTGCAGCAACAACTCCAGGCAATGCTGCAGCCAGGCCAGCTCCGGTTATGATCAAAGAGTAATCTCCTTGTATGGCCTTTTCAACTTCATCAGGAGTCTTATGCGCAGAATAAATCTTTAGATCAAAATCCAGCTTGTTCTTTTTCAATATCTTAATGATAGGATTATAAGTTTCCTTGTCAGATTTTGATGCGAATAATACAAGTATTTTTGCCATTTTAATCTAAAATTTTATATTTCTGGTAATTCTGGTTCATTAATAAATTTTTTGTAATTTCAACTGCAATATTTTTAGCTTCATGCTCATCAGCATCTATGCTCAATGACCATAAAACGCCTTTTTCAACATTTTTGATATTTGTAAATCCTAATCTTTCCTTTAAGGTGGACAATAAGCCATTATCATCATCTAAATCTTGCACTAAAACATTGATTTTTGGATATTTTTGGTTTAATCTGCTGTTTTCTAAATCAAAATTGAATTTATGCTTGTTTGCATTGACCAAGATATCAACCTGGCCTATCTTATCCTGAAAGCTTTTAACATTTCCATCAAAATCCAATTTATAATAATCCTGCCTTTCTAAATTCTTTAATTTATCGAAGCCCATCCTTTCCAGTGCATGGAATGCAGTAATAGCTACATTATCCGGCACTTTCAATGAAACAAATAATTCTGTTGTTGGCATTTTATCTTGAAATGTATTTCCTCATCGATTCAAAGATATTCAGGCAGTTTGTTTTTTTATCTGTCTTTTTTCCATTAGGTACTTGCCTTTCCCATATT
>Ga0187833_10002504_pt1 | contig 19610 bp, 20 predicted proteins | sample ETNtaG_37_FD_167968 | JGI IMG/M metagenome (GOLD analysis project Ga0187833, IMG submission 167968) | Marine microbial and viral communities from oxygen minimum zone, Eastern Pacific Ocean - ETNP2014_SV_400_PacBio MetaG (Illumina Assembly) | ecosystem: Environmental > Aquatic > Marine > Hypoxic...
GAATTCTTTGTTGTTTTCCATTTTTTCTGGAAAACTTATCAGCTCGTATTCCTGTGTTTTGCTTTTTGTTTCTTCTTTCTCGATGTATTCATAGATTGTTTTACTTTCGCATAAAGAATCGGTAATGCTGTTTATCTCTATACTTTTTGAAGTTTTGACATCAATGCCTTCGATAAATATATTGTAGCTGCCATCATCAAATTCGTAATCACAATTGGGTTTAATCTGGATTGGCAATGTTAAGGAATAGTTAGTATATTTGATATAGACATTTATTTTTGATTCTTGGCTTATTTTCTCTTCATCCTCATCCTCTATCCAGGCTTTTATCACGCTTTTTCTTGTGTTTCCTTTGTAGATATTTGCTTTTACCCTTATGGTCTGGCCAAACTTTGCTTTATTGTTAGACAATCCTACAAATCTCTCAATATCGATTATTGATTCCTGCCTATTTGCCGATGCAAAAGGATTTGTCGTTTTGACAACTACCATCTTTTCTGCAGAATTATCTGAGATGTTTCCATCATTGCAAAATGGATGGAGATTATTTTTTATTAACAGGACCAAGTCATTCTCATCTATGCTAGGGGAATAAGTTTTTTTATTGGTATTTGTTGTATTGATCTTCTTTTTCATTATGTTGCCAAATAGATCTTCAATCCAGTATTCTATTATGTAAGGGAATGTTTTGTTGTTTATGTTATTGTAAAAATAGATTTTTTCTTCATCTGTATATAGGAATTTTTCTGTTGAAATGTTGATTGATATGTTGCAGGGTATGGAAAAAGTATCTTTAACTGTTATTTCTTTACAGCCTTTGTCATTTAACTGGTTTGTGTCGTTTGCTGTTGATGCAGTGATTATGCCGCAAATTGTGTGATTTCCTGTTTCTACTGCTGTGAATGAGCCCGTTGATGTTGTTGAGTATTGGTTTACTTCACTTTTTGTGAAAGAATCCTCTTTTATCACTTGGGACTCTTTTGTTATGTTGTAGTTGACTGTTATATTATATACTCTTCCGAATTCAGGGTTTATATTTGTTATTTTGAACAGTTTTGTGTATACTATCCCTATATAGGCCACATCATCAATGTAAACTTCCAGGCTTATATCCTGGTTGTTTTGCTGCTGCTCTATTGCTGAATTTTGCTGGCCGGGTGTTGGTGATGATTCCTGCCAGGTGTTGTTTATTATAGAGATTGAATTGCCGTTATTATCCCCACCAATAGAATCATTATAGGTTGTTAGGTCTATGATATCTAATGATGAGTTTTTAACAGCTATTGTTTCTCCAGTGTTAGATAGAGAGAAGGAGGAGTCAAGTAATGATGAATTGAAATCAGGATAATCTTCCAGGAAATCTTCAGCATTGTCTGCTATTACTGCATATTGGTTTTGAGGTATTAAGTAAGAGCCGTTAATTAATGTTAAACCGTGGTTTGTCCCTGATTCATAAAATTTCCAGCCGCTTAGATTAATGGTAGGACCATTATTGTATATTTCTATCCATTCATGATTATCATCACCTCCAGAAGGATTATACATTATTTCATCTATTATTATGCCAGCTAGGACAAATTTCGAGAAAAAGACCCACATTAAGAGAAATATGAATTTTTTATTTATTTTAACCCCCTGAATTTACCTACACTGGTTTTTGTTATCTAATTGCACTTCTTTGTTAAATAATCAGAATCAGAAGTGGTATCTATCAGGTACTCATTGGAATATTCTATCTTTCCTGTTGTGGTTGTCTCATCAAATTTAATTCTGAGCAAATAAAGTTTGTGTTTTTCTAAGTAAAAATCTGCAATTTCTTTACATTTTGTTTCGGCAGGAGCGCACACTGTAAAATATCTGGATTTTTCAATAAGACCGGGGAATGTTTTGATATCAGTATACCCTTGAAATTCAGCGCCAATCTCTTTTGACTCCATAATTATTTCTTTTGGTGTTGTGGCTATCTTATGAGACACTTCACCTCCATTCAATCCTTTTATACATGCCGGGTTTACCATTGTTTCTACTATAAATGTTCCTTCTTCGTTTGTTTTTATTGGAGTAACATCATATGTTTTATCTTTTTTTACACAGTCATCAGGAGCATCAACTACATCCACCATGTTTGGGCAGACATATTTAGTTACTGTCTTGATTACTTCTTTTTCTACTGGCGGTTTTTCAGGGCAGGTGGTGCAATCAAGATTAGGACACTCTTTTTGTTCTGGAAACTCAGGGCAAACAACGTCCGGACATCCCTGACTGTATTTGTAACCTAAGAAAACAGACAGGAGAGTTAATAAGATGACTACTATTATCCAGATGATATTTATATCAATGGGCCTGTCTGAGAATACCCTAACTTTAACATGTTTTGACATCTTTCTTGCTTATTTAGTATTTAGATATATAAACTTTCTTATTTCAAATTTTAATTAATCCAAACTCCAGCAATTTCTTTTCCACAGGAACATTTGTTTTCAACAATCTTATTTTGGCGAACTTCAAACCATTCACGCTTTATTAGTAGCTTATTACATTTTGGGCAATAGGTATTATTTTCCTTATCACTATGGACATTACCGATGTAAACATGGGTTAGGCCAGCTTTTTTTGCTATACTTCTTGCTTTGAATAATGTTTTTGGGGATGTTTTTGGTAAATGGTTCAGTTTATAGCATGGGTGAAATGCAGAAAGATGCAATGGCACATCAATTCCCAGATTATCTTTTATCCATTTGCACATATTTTCTATTTCTTTTGGCTTGTCATTTAGAGTAGGTATTATCAGATTAGTTATTTCAAGCCAGACTTTTTTTTCTTTTAATATCTTTAATGTGTCTTGTACTGGCTTGAGCCATGCTGTTGTGATATCCCTGTAGAATCTATCAGAGCCTTTCAGATCTATATTTGCTGCATCAATATATTTGCACCATCCCTTTAATGGCTCTTCATTAATGAACCCGTTGCTGACAATAATGTTTTTTATGCCTTTTTTTCTGGCTAATTTAGCTGTATCCAAGACATATTCATAAAATACTGTTGGCTCATTGTATGTATATGATATGCTCTTACAGTTATTCTCTATGGCTTTTTCAACCAGCTCTTTAGGTGAGATGCCATATTCTGGTAAAATACCAGGTAAAGCTCTTGCAATCTCCCAGTTTTGACAATGTTTGCAGGTTAGATTACAACCTACTGTGCCTATTGATAATGATACAGAGCTTGGCAGAAAATGGTATAATGGTTTTTTTTCTATTGGATCAACAGCAATAGATACTGGTTTGTTATAAACCAATGAATAAATCTTATTCTTAATATTTTTTCTGACTCCACAAAAACCAACCCCATTATCTGAAATAATGCAGTTTTTTGGACACAATACACATTGGAGCTTATTTTTTTTCTTTTTGTAATAGAGCGCCTCTTTCATATCTTTCTGGTATCTTCTTTTCTATTTAAATTTGATGTGTGAATGTTACCATTATGAAATGCTACTAAAAGTTTTTAATAACTCAGATTTATTTATGGTGTTAGGTGATATGGTTTGAGTTTTTTGAAGTTTTTAAATAAGGGTAAGGCTAAAGCTAAAGAAGAGCTAGATATCCCTCCAATGCCTCCGCCTCCGGCAGATTTCTCTGAAGGCTCAGAGCCAGTTGGGGATGAGTTACCGCAGCTACCTGAAATAAACGAAAAACCTGAAGAAGAGATTACACCAGTACATGGATTAGGGGATGAGCTGCCTTCTTTACCTGAAGAACCTGTTGAATCAGCACCACCAGAACTAGGGCCAATAGAGGAAGAGCCAGCAGGTTCTGTTGTTGAAGAGGAGATACCAATTGTGCCTTTAACTAAGCCTGAGATAGAAAGACCAATTAAAAGGGAAAAGGCTAAGCAAGTAAAACCACTTTTTGTGAATATGGACTCTTTTAAGAATATTATTTTAAAGAACATTTCTTTAATGAAGGGAGAACTAACAACTTCCAATCAGATTTTATCTAAATTAAGCAAGTTAGAACAAGATGAGACAGCTCTGTTTAAGGATTGGCAGGGTAAGATGGAAGACCTGCAAAAGAAGCTGATGTCGATTGATAAGATTTTGTTTAAAGGGTGATGTAAAATGAATGGAGAAATGGGAACTGTACCGGTTTTTGTTAAAATTACAGAATATAAAACTGTGACCAGCACATTGGATACTATCAGAAGTAAGTTGAATGATGCCAGAAATAATTTAAACAAAATCAATGAAATAAAAAACCAGGAAGATTCTGAACTAAAGGAATGGGAAACCTCTCTGGAGGATGTAGAGAGAAAGGTAGAAGAAATAAATAAAGCATTGTTTGAGCAGCCAAGTATTTAAGGTGAATTTATGAAAAAAGTTGAAGAAGAACCTATCTTTGTTGGAATCAGGAATCCTGCAGATGTAAGAAGGAACCTGCTTGAAGCATCAAAGGGAGTTATTGGATCTTTGCAGAAGTATGAAAGACTTAAATCAACAAGGGGAAACAAGGTTGTGATTGTAAATAAATTAAAAGGAGATATAAAAGAGATATCTAAGCTGATATACCAATTAAGGACTGGTTTACCAACAATAAAATTTAAATCAGAGCCTAAAAAAGCAGAGCCAAAGATAGAACCGGTTATTGTTAAGCCTAAAAAGGCGAAGAAGAAGGTTGAAGCGCCAAAAAGACATAGGACTGAGCTTGACAGATTGGAAACTGAGTTAGGCGAGATTGAAGGCAAGCTGAACAGTATTTCTTGAAATGGATTTTTTTAGTTTTTTATTGTTTATAAAGTATAAAAACGAAGTTTTTAACTTTACTAAACTAAAGAAAATTTCACTATTTATTATGATTTATGAAATTTTCTTGTTTATTGGATTTTTCTTATTGATAGTCGTTTTTCCATTAATTCATTTCATATTTACCTTCACGAATTTAAAGCAAAAATAGGAAGAAACAATTGAAGTGGTCATTGGTAATTCTATCATCAAATTAAAATTTTTTAAAAATAAATAGATTTTTTTCTTTTTTCCAAAGGCAATAGAAAAAAACGTCTACTTCTGTTAGTCATATCTTTAACTAATTTCTAGAAACTTTTTTATAGTATGGTTGAGTTCTTGGTGAGTTATCTGAGAGGATGCCGGAGTGGCCAAACGGGACAGAGTTTGGTGGATAAACACTAAACGTCTATACTCAAGTTATTTGAGTGATGAGGTCTCCACAAGAGATCAATGATATGCTCTATGGGCCATCTGTTAGCTTAGTGCTTACTGGGGTTCAAATCCCCATCCTCTCATTTTATTTCTAAGAAAGGGTTACTTTGCTGGAAAATACGTTTAATAGATGTTGTTACCCGAACCGACCCCTACGAGCGAACTTTGTAGAAGTCATCAATTATTTCTGGTAACTGGAAGAAGGGGATGAGCGGAGTGGGGGGGTAGTATGACGGAGGCCAGCCCCAATAAATATTTATACAATTAGAGATATATTCATAAATATGCAGTTAATCCATGTATCAGAACCTGAACATAATATCCTGTTAAATATGAAGAAAGCTGCCAGTATTTTACATCATAAACCAGATATTGTAATGTTTGAAAATCCGCCTTCTTTTTTAAGCGACTTAAATAATTTTGAACCAGGTAATAAACCTGAGGCCATAATTAAAGAATGGTTAGACTTAACTTTAAGGAGTGCGGATAGATATCCATGGCTAAAAACAGAGGTAAAAGTAATAAAAGCGATTATGAGATTGTGGGAATCAGGAAATCAGGTATTGTTATTTGAAATTGATGGACCTTTTGATTTAACTGGGCTTGAAATTGGAGAAGATGGGATAATGAATAGAGTTTGGAATTTTCTTAGAGCGATATGTATGAAAAATAATATTCAAAAGATTGAAGAAACATATCCGAAAAGTAAAGCAATTATTTTCCTACATAATCTTCATTGGAAAAATATATTATTCCTACGTGAGAAACCTGCAAAGGGAGCAATATTCCAATACTTCTTTAGAGAATATAGGGATCCACAACAAGTAGAAATATTAATATCCAATGAGGTTCTTTTGAAATACTGGAAAAAGGAATCAGGTTTCTAAATAATTATTAGGACTAGTCAAGTAATATTTTGGGTAACATATCGCTTAAAGCGTGTACAACTATTAAATGAAATAAACCAAATTCCAGCTTTTTGGTCTTTGAGAGTGAAGAATTTTGCCTGAGTCGTGGCTATGAAGGGTTTTCGTAGAAGATGTTTATATTTAATCCATTTAGTTTACTAGACTTTTGCGTTTTTCGACGACAAGCAAAATCCCTAAAAAACAGAACCAAAAATGGCGTTTTAGATGCTATATCCTCAAAATTCGATGCTTTTAGCCGTTTTGGCAAAATAAAAAATACAAAAGTCTAGAGTTTACAAAGGTTTTTATACTTCTTCTCAAAATATTATTTTATGACAGTTGAAATATACGCAATTGGCGGTTATAATGAGATAGGAAAGAATATGACTGCCCTAAAGGTTGGAAATGAGGTTGTAATTCTTGATATGGGTTTGCATCTGGAAAGTTATATCAGATATACAGATAGTGAAGATATAGTGAGCCTTACTGCAGAAGAGCTGTTAAAGGTTGGAGCAATCCCAAACGATAAGGTGATTGAGAAGTTGAGGCCTTTAGTGAAGGCAATAATACCTACGCATGCTCATCTTGACCATGTTGGTGCATTATCATTTCTTTCCAACAAGTATAACGCACCAATTCTATGCACTCCGTTTACTTGCGAAGTGATTAAGGCAATAACTACAGATGAGAAGATCAAGCTTAAAAATCCTATCAAGGTTTTGAATGCAAACTCTATCTACTATATCTCAAAGAATATAAAGATAGAATTCATCAATATGACCCACTCAACACCACAGACTGTGATGGTTGCAGTTCATACTCCCCAAGGCATTATATTATATGCAAATGACTTCAAGCTTGATAATAATCCTATTATCGGGAAAAAGCCTAATTATGCCAAACTTAAGGAGATAGGCAACAAAGGGGTTCTTGGAATGATTGTTGATTGTACTAGGGCAAAAGATCCTGTGAAGACACCTTCTGAAGCTGTTGCAAGGGAGATGCTTAGGGATGTTATGCTTGGATGTGATAGCAGAGGACATGCTGTTATTGTGACTACTTTTTCTTCTCATTTAGCCAGATTAAAATCCATAGTTGAATTTGGAAAAAAGATGAACAGAAAGATTGTTTTTTTAGGAAGGAGCCTTGCAAAGTATGTAGGGGCTGCTGAGAAGATAGGGCTGGTAAACTTTTCAAAAGATGTTGAGATTGTGAAATTTGGCAGTAAGATAAAGAAAAGGATTAGGAAATTAGAAAAAGAAAGGTCAAAGTATATCATTGTTGTTACGGGCCATCAAGGGGAGCCAAAAGCAACATTGTCCAAGATGGCTAGAAAGGAAATACCGTTTACATTCAGACCTGAAGACCATATTATATTTTCATGTACAATCATTCCAAGCAGCGTAAACATTGAAAATCGAGAGAAGCTTGAGGATCAACTGAAAACCTATGGTGTGAGGATTTTTAGAAATATTCATGTTTCAGGGCATGCGTCTAAGGAGGATTTGAGGGATTTGCTTAACTTAATAAAGCCTAAACATATTATACCTGCACATGGTGATAGCAGCATGAAAAAGGCATTAGCTGATTTAGCTGTTGAGAAAGGATATACAGTTGGGAAAACAGTGCATCTTATAAAGGATGGGAGTAAGTTGGTTATTTAGGTGTTATTTCTATAGTATACTAATTAACCATAAAAAATATAAATAGGTGAGAATTACTCTTTTTTAGGGGGTTATTAAATGAAACTTACTTTAGCTGAACCAAGATACTTAAAAGAGAGTATTACTATTATTTCTGACCTTGTTAATGAAGCAAGATTTAAGGTAAATAAAGATGCTATTGAACTTGTTGCCATGGATCCTGCTAATGTGGCTATGGTCGTATTCAAACTGTTAAGCTCTTCTTTTATAGAATATAGTATAGATAAAGAGGTAGAGATAGCTATTAATCTGGGTAATCTAAAGCAGATACTCCGGAGGGTTACTCCTAATGATATGGTGAGCCTGGAATTAGATTCTGATAATAAATTAAAGGTGCAACTAAAGGGTGCTTCAACAAGAACATTTAGTCTACCAATAATTGAGCTAGAAGAGAAAGAGCAAAAGGTCCCTGAACTGAAATTTCCAGTACTCCTAAAAACGCCTGCACAGGTATTGAGCAATGCTATTGAGGATGCAGACATTGTTGCTGAGAGCGTTACTTTATCAGCTGAACCAAAGAAGTTTGCTGTTCATGCTGAAGGTGACTTGAGCCAGGCAAAGATAGAGATAAACGAGAGTGAAGGCATTAGTATAAATGTTGAAGGTTCTGAAAAGATACAATCAAAATATAGCATAGAGTATCTAAAGAAAATGATTAGTGCCTCTAAAATATCTGATGAGGTTTCAATACAATTTAATAAGGATTATCCTTTGAAGTTAGAGTATAAGACTGTGGATAAGGTTATATTAAGCTTTATTCTTGCTCCAAGGGTAGAGAGTGACTAGGTTTCTATAAAATACTAAGAATCAAAGGTATGCTTATTATGCTTAGTAATGTGCTTATGAAGACAATTGATGCTACTAACTCTGCATCTTTATTGTATTTTCGGCATAATACCATGGTCATGACAGCAGAGGGCATTGCTGCCTGAAGAAGAATTATATTTCTTACTAAACCTGTTATTGAGAATATTTTAACTATAGCTATTGCAATTACAAATCCTATAATGATTCTGAATAATGAAGCAAGGAATGCTATTTTTGCTGAGTTTATCTTTATTTTTGTAAGTTCATAGCCTAAGACCAGCAGTGCTAATGGGATTGTTATCATGCCAATCATTTCAATTGGTTTGAATATTAAATCTGGCACTGGGATTTTTAATAGACTGAAGAGTAATCCAATAACTACGGCATAGATTAATGGCACTTTGAATGCTTCTTTTATCTCATTTTTATGGTGTACGATGTAGATTCCTATGCTGAATAAAAATAAAGAACCTATCATATCATATACTACTGCTCTTGATAATCCGGCTATGCCAAAGGCAAATAACGCAACAGGATATCCAATATAGCCTGTATTCCCAATTGTCATAGGCAAGTATAATCCCTTTTTGTCTGATTTTGTGATTTTAAGAATTATGAAAACCAAGAAAGCCATAATTAATATTATTGCTACTGCTGATAATGCTATTATTGTGAAGTCTGTAAGGTTAATATTGCTTCTGCTGACTGAAGAGAAGATTAAAGAAGGGGCAGCAATATACACAACGAAGTCAATCATTGGCTGGATGTTTGTTTTTTTGTATTTACCTATGATATAGCCTACTAGGATAATTAAGAATACAGGAACTACTGTCTGTAAGATTAGGTCAAATGACATAAAGAAAAAAAGGTTAGATGGCTATTTAAACTTTTGGAAAATTTTATAATTTTCCAAATGATTTAGAGATTATTAATCTCTAAAAGGTTTTTACTTACCATAACAATTAATCCCTTTAAACTTCTCTCTGTAATGCTCTAACAAAGGAGTTAACGTTCTTTTTGGAGGTTTGACTTTCTTTAATCTGTCTTTTATTTCATTATTTGTTAGCCTTACATTTAGTGTTCTCTTTGGGATGTCTATTTCAATTATATCTCCATCTTCTATTGCTGCTATTGCTCCGCCATTGTAGGCTTCCATCTCAACATGGCCAACGCAAGGTCCAGAAGTTCCTCCTGAGAATCTTCCGTCTGTGATTAAGGCTACTCTTGTGTAGCCAGCGCCTTTTATTGCGTCTGTTGGTGTTAACATTTCAGGCATTCCTGGTGCTCCTGCTGGACCCTGGAATGGCAATACAATAACATCTTCTTCCTGTATTTTTTTAGATTTGATTGCATCTAACAAATCATTTTCTGTGTAGAAAACTTTAGCAGGTCCTGAATGCACCATCATTTCTTTTTCAACAGCTGTTTGCTTTATGATTGAGGTATTAGCTATGTTTCCTTTTAGGACTGCAATTCCTCCCTGTTTCATGTAGGCATTGTCTAATGGTCTTATTACATCATCGTCTAATACTTTGGCTTTCTTAGCTATGTTTTTTATTGAATCTTTGTTTACTGTAAGCGAATCGTTTATCATGTATTTCAATCTGTTTAAAACTGCTGGAACGCCACCTGCTTTGTCTATGTCTGCCATCTCGTGAATTCCTGAAGGGATTATCTTGCATATGTTGGGTGTTTGTCTCGAGATTTTGTCAAATGTGGTTACATCTATGTCAATACCCGTTTCTTTTGCAATTGCAGGTATGTGTAAAACAGTGTTTGTTGATCCGCCCATAGCCATATCTACTCTGATTGCGTTTTCAAAGGCATACTTTGTCATTATGTCTCTTGGCTTTATATCTTTTTTAACTAACTCAACTATCTTTTTTCCTGTTTCATATGCTTGTTTTTTCTTTAATGGGTCAACAGCTAATGTAGTTGCACATTTTGTTATTGACATGCCTAGTACTTCTGTTACTGTTGCCATTGTGTTTGCTGTATAAAGACCAACACAACTTCCAACACCACAAACCATGCATGGCAGAAGCTTGTTTGCTTCTTCTTCTGTTAGTTTTCCACCTTCAACCTCACCAACAATCTCAAATCCTTCTATTGGATGGTGTTTTTTTCCGGTTTTTCCGATGTTTGCTTTCATTGGTCCGCCTGTAAGGATTATTGATGGAAGGTTTAATCTTCCGCAGGCCATTAACATGCCTGGCGTAATTTTGTCGCAGTTTGTTACGCCAACCCATCCATCCATAGAGTGGGATAAGGTCATGATCTCTATGTTGTCTGCTATGTGCTCTCTAGAAGGTAAGCTTAGGCGCATCTCTACATGCATTGCAATTCCATCACAAACTCCTGGAACGCCCCATTCAAATGGAACTCCGCCAGCATCTTTGATTCCTTTTTTTACTTCTTCTGTTAATTCATTTAAGTGAATATGGCCTGGAATTATATTGGTGTAACTATTTGCAATGCCAATAAATGGCTTGTTTGACTCTAGGTCTTCTTTTTTTACTCCAGCTGACATCAGTAATGCTCTGTGGGGTAATGTTTCAATGTTTTTCTTCAGTATATCTGAACGCATTATATCACCTTAAGAATAGGTTATTAAGATGGTATTTAAATTTAATTGATTATTCCATAACCAAAAACAATAAAAAGAAGTTGTGTTGGGTCTTGATTTATGAAGTTTTGCGCATTAGCGTCAGGTTCCTCTGGGAACTGTTTTTTTGTAAAAAAGGAGGATACAGCAGCACTTATAGATGCAGGTATTTCTGCAAAACAGATAGTTGAAAGGCTGGCTGTGATAGGAGAATCGCCAGAAACTATTAAAGGGATATTTGTTACGCATGAGCATGTTGATCATATACGCGGTATTGATGTTTTTGCGAGCAGGTACAATACTCCTGTATACCTTACAAGGAAGACTTCTAAATCAGCTTTTGTCTGCAGAGATGAAAAGTTGTTGAACATGATTAAGGGGGGTGAACTGGTGAAGGTTGGAGGATTAAATGTTGAGGCGTTTTCTAAATCCCATGATGCAGCAGAGCCTGTGTCATATTCTATTGCAACTACAAATAATAAGTTGTCTGTCATTACTGATATAGGCTATGCATGTAAGAATGTAGTTGAGCATGTTTCAAGTTCTGATTCAGTGATTCTTGAGTCAAACTATGATGTAGATATGCTTGAGAATGGGCCTTATCCTGCTTATCTAAAGCAGAGGATAGATTCTGAATTAGGTCATATCTCTAATTATAATGCTGCGTTGCTTGTTTTACAGCACGCTTCAAAAAATCTTCAGAATGTAATGCTTTCTCATTTGAGCATAAACAACAATACCCCTGATGTAGCATTGAGAACGTTTAATCTTTTGAAAGAGAGAAAGGATATTAAACCAAAGGTCTGTGTTTCAGTCAGGGAAAAGCCATCTGATTATATAAGTTTGAAGTAAAATCATTTAACATAGTTTGTTAATGTTCCGATATTCTCAATCTTTATCTCTATCTTATCACCTTTTTTCATTGGTCCTATGCTTGGCGGAGTTCCTGTTGCAATTATGTCTCCCGGCATTAATGTCATTGCTTTTGAGATGAATGAGACAACTTCTTGAACTTTGAAGATGAAATTGGATGTGTTTGAATCTTGTTTTAGTTTGCTGTTTAGGAAGGATTGAATCTTTAGGTTGTTTGGGTCAATGTCTTTTACAATTCTTGGGCCTATTGCGCAGAATGTATCAAAGGATTTTGCTCTTGTCCACTGGCCATCAAGTTTTTGGAGATCTCTTGCTGTAATATCATTTAGGCATGTAAACCCTTCAATATGCTGCATGGCTTCACTTTCTTTGATGTTCTTTGTTTTGTTTTTTATTATTACTGCAAGCTCTGCTTCGTAGTCAACTCTTTTTGATTGCTTTGGGTATGATATGGTATCTTTATGCCCTATTAATGTGCTTATTGGCTTAATAAATAGGATTGGATGATGAGGCTGGTTCATCTTTAGTTCTTTTGCGTGGTCATGGTAATTTAGTCCTACGCAAACTATCTTTGTTGGCTTTTGTTTTAGGAACTTTGGTATTGGCATTATGGGGTGTATTATGTTAGAGGTTATTTTTAAAGTTAGTGTTATATCTGAATGATAATTCTGCTAAATTTCAATCTAACCCCCATATACTGGTGTTTGTGGTCTAGTTAGAGTAGCTGCAGATTCATTTGTTATAAATTAATTACTTTTTGATAGAATTGATCATTTATAGTTATGATAAATTTAAAAAATCCAGAACCCCTTGCCTTAATTGTCTAAGCATTACTGGATTTTGGCTTACATAGGAAATTTTGGCACTAGGTAATCGATTTAGGAACCTAACTATCATATCCAGATCAATCATTACATGATCAGCAATTTCTGGATTCTTGATCGTAGCTGGCAAATTATTAGGAAACAAAACCTCAGTTTTACCTCCTTGCTTTAATAATGCTATGCTAGCAAAAAAAGGCCCTTCAAGATTATTAGTTATTCCTCCTTCATCAAGATTATAGCTATGCAACATGACAATCACACTAGTTCCACCATCAGAAGAAACCGCATTAGTGCAGGTGTGGCAGGAATATTGTAAGGTTAATTCCCTAACACCATTAAACTCACCAGAGTATTGAGTTGCTAAATAAGAATTTAGCCAGCCTTTTGTAAGTCTTCTTAAAGAGAATAAGTTTGTACTCATTGGAATTTCTTCAACAGGATATTTCTCTAAATGTTCTAACTTTTGACTATCGTTTGAGGTGTATGCGCAGAAGAATTTTGAAATAGGATGATAGGTTGTGGATTCGTACCAAGGGGTTGCGTCAACTTGTTCCCCACCTAGCTTTTTAATTTGGATTGACCTAGTAATAGAATCTAAATTTTCAGTCCTAATAGCTTCTGATAATTGTTCGATTGGGATTACTATAGGGAAAATATGCGAACAGTCTTCTTCGTATTCGGCAAGTAATACTGCAACGTCATCGCCATAAGATGGATCTAAAACTGCATCCATTGCTACTCTTCGTGAGATAGAACCACAATAAAGTGCCTTTCCAGATAACAAAACTGCCGGATTTTGAGTACCCCTCATACTTATGTCTGTATGCTGCCTATTTAGAATTGTATGCAAACCATAAAGTTCAATATTGTGTCTATTGTTATCTATTAATCTATCTGTAAATTGAGACATAAATGAGGAGAATAATTAGTTATTTAAAAATATACACCCTTTGCGTTAAATACCTATCACTAAAGATGTTCTCTTTGCATTAAAGTTTTCATTACACTATCTTGAGGCACATAACCAATATCCTCATTTCTCCAGCTAACAATGGGATTTTCATTATCTGATACACCATAAACCACAGTGAATGGTTTTTTTAAATCAGCTTCAATACAACACAACATTAATCTTCGACAATCATCATGACTTAAAAAAAGACTTTCTTCCCCATGGTAAGGTAATCCATGTGATGTAACGCCACCAAACCTCACCATTATGATTTCTAAATTGTATCTTTCATCATTTGCAATAGCTCTTGCATCTTCTTCCATTACAACTTTTTTAAAACCATAAGGAGTGTTTGGTCTTGGAGGAATTCTGTCAGGAGCTAACAATTTGGATTCATCTAATCCATAGGATAATGGTTCATGCTGAAATCCTGGCTTTTGATCAAGTTCTAAAAGATGACGTTCCATTTTTCCTAAATGTTCAAAACATTCATCAGCATGAACAGAACTTGCTCCAATTAATCTCTGAACTCCTTGTTCTGCTGCAACGCGATATGCAAATAAATACATTAGAGTGTTATCAGGATTTGTTTCATTACTTCCCCATCTTTCTGTTTTGGTATCCCATCCCAGATGGATAATAACATCCATATCTTTAAAATGATCAGTTAAGAAATTGTAAAGTAGTATATCGTAAGGAAGATCACCATACCTTTCTCTTAAATCTCCTACAATATGGGGGTCTGTTTCATGCCTTCTTGGAATTCTTATCCCGTATGTTTCATGGCCTGGAATCTGATCCATTAATACTTTTCCGATCAATCCAGTTGCTCCAGTAACTCCGACTTTTGCTATTTTTTATCATCCCACTATATTCTCTGAGAACAAGCCCAGAGGCTATTTAACCTCTTTTTTTGTAGTAAGAATGTTTAATTATTTTTAAATTTATTCTTTATTAAACAATCTTCTTATCTCATTGCCAGTAATCTCTATCTGGTGTTTTCCTATGTTTTCTCTGCTTTCTTTCAGGAATGGAATGCCTTTTTTGTATTCTTCCAGCCATTCTTTCGCAAAGTCGCCATTCTCTACTTTCGTTAGGGCTTCTTTCATCTTTTCCTTTACTTCTGGGCCGATTATCTTTTTGCCTACTGACCACATTCCATACTCTGCAGTGTTGCTGACTACTTCTGCCATTCGTTTAATGCCACCTTCTACAATTAAGTCTACAATCAATTTAACTTCATGGACACATTCAAAGTATGCCATTTCTGGTGGATAACCTGCTTCTACAAGGACTTCAAAGCCGTTTTTCATTAGCTCTACTAATCCACCGCAAAGAACAGTCTGTTCACCAAATAGGTCTTCGTATGTTTCCTGTTCAAAAGTACATTCTAAAACGCCTGCTTTTGTGAAGTGCATCTCTTTTGCCATTGCTAAAGCTGTTTCTTTGGCTTTTCCTGATGGGTTTTGGTAGACTGCAATTAATGCTGGAACTCCAAATCCATCTAGGTATGCTTTTCTTTCTTCTGTACCTGGTGCTTTTGGAGCAACCATTATAACATCAACTTCTTGTGGAGGTACAATTTTTTTAAAACAGATATTGAATCCATGCGAGAAACACAGGGTTTTTCCTGCCTGCATATGCTGCTTAACCTGTTTTTCATAAAGCTCTGCCTGAATCTCATCTGGAAGAAGTAAGTGAATTATATCTGCTTCTCTTGCAGCTTCGTCTATAGCCATAACTTCAAAGCCATCTTCTTTTGCTTTCTGAAAGGATGAGCCATCTTCTCTTACTCCGATAATGACATTGATTCCAGAGTCTTTTAGCATGTTTGCCTGAGCATTTCCCTGAGCACCATAGCCTACAATTGCTATTGTTTTGCCTTTTAGGACAGCTTCATCCACGTCCTTATCTCTTAGTACATTAACCATTGTCATTACCCCCTATGTTTTGTTTGAAGAAACGCTATTTGGTTTATAAAATTTATCTATATTACATCATTTTTCCTAATGCTTCTTTTCCTGTCATTCCTTCAGCAATACCCAATTCTTTTGCTTTATTACTTACTTGTGTAATCTTTGCATTGAGCATGTCATCAAATGTTTTTACGTCTGTGACAATTGCTGCTGATTCATCTAGTTTGTTTGCTGTTTCTACATTGAAATAGCCGCAGCCTAAAAATCCTTTTTTTGCTTTTATTACAAGGATAAATGATGTTTCTGTTTGTATTGATATTGCTTCAAGCTCTTTATCGTTTATTGGTACTGTTGCAGTCTGAATCATTTAGTTTCCCTCCTCAATTTTTTCGATAACAGCAGTGCCCATTTCAGAGCATTTATTTGTTCCACCAAGGTCTTTTGTTTTTACTTTTCCTTCTTTTATCACGGATTGTATAGCATTGACTATCTGTTCTGCTGGTTTTTGTTGACCTATTTCGTCAAGCATCATAGCTCCTGCCCATATTGTTGCTAATGGATTAGCAACATTCATTCCTTTGTATTTTGGAGCAGAGCCATGGATTGGCTCAAACATTGAAATACCATTTGGATTGATGTTTCCTCCTGGTGCTAATCCTAAGCCGCCTTGAATCATTGCTCCTAAATCGGTTATAATGTCACCAAACATGTTAGGGGTTACAACAACCTGGAACCATTCAGGATTTTTGACAAACCACATTGTTATGGCATCTACAAAGTTGAATTCATGCTCTATTCCGGGATATTTCTTTGAAGTGCTTTCTACAATCTCTCTCCAAAAGTTATAGACATCTGACAGGACATTTGCTTTATCTACCGCAGTTACTTTGTTTTTTCCCTGTTTTTTTGCTAATTCAAAAGCATATTCTATTACACGCTTAGATCCTTTCTTGCTTAGTACACCTATTTGATAGGCTATTTCGCTGCCTTGTGTTTCTATGTCTAAGCCGAATTTTACTTTGTAAAGGGATTTGACTACTTCTAATTCCTGCTTTGAGTTTCCTATCTTGGCTCTGTTGCCAATTCCAACATAGAAGTCCTCTGTATTTTCCCTTACAACTGTGAAATCTATGTCTTTTGGTGTTTTATCTTTTAATGGACACCAGACTCCTTCTAATAGCCTGATTGGCCTTAGGTTTACAAACTGGTCAAAATAGAATCTTGTCTTTAGTAATATGCCTTTTTCTAATATTCCTGGTTTGCATCTTGGGTCTCCTAACGCTCCTAAATAGATTGATTTGCAAGTTTGTTTTATCTCTTTTAGAGTATCTTCTGTTATAAGTTCTTTTGTCTTAAGGTATTTTTCTGCTCCGTTGTCATATGTTGTCCAGTCAATTTTAAAGTTGTTTAAGTCTGATGCTTTGTCTATTACTTTAACTCCTTCAGCAATTATTTCCGGTCCTATGCCATCTCCGGGCATTAATGCGATTTTGTAGGATTTCATTTTTCTATATGTCTGAAATTTTTATGTTTTATTTAAATTGTAAAAATTTCTGAGCATGCTCAAAAACCACTTTAGTGGTTTTCGACATAGTTAAGTAAACCCCCTGCTTTGATTATGTCTACTGCAAACTTGGGAAATGGGGTGAATTTATATTGTTTTTTGTTTGAGATGTCTTTTATTGTGCCTTCTTCTATATTTATCTCTAGTTCATCTTTGTTTTTTATTTTTTTGGATAATCCTTTGCACTCTATTGCGTAAAAACCGTTGTTTATACAGTTTCTGAAGAAGATTCTTGCGAAAGAGTTTGCAATCACTGCTTTAATTCCAGAGCCCCGTAATGCCCATACAGCGTGTTCTCTGCTAGAGCCACAGCCGAAGTTTTCTCCAGCTACAATGAAATCTCCTTTTTTTACTTTTTTTATGAAATCTTTGTCTATGTCTTCCATTGCATGCTTTGCTAATTCTTCTTCCTTATCCATAGTGAGGTATCTAGCTGGGATTATTTCATCTGTGTTTATATGGTTCTTGTTGTAGACGTGTGCTTTTCCCTTCATTTTACATACCCTCTTGGATCAGCTATTTTGCCTTCTATTGCTGAGGCTGCTACTGTTGCTGGTGATGCTAAGTAAACTTCTGATTCAGGACTCCCCATCCTGCCTACAAAGTTCCTGTTGGTTGAGGAGATGCATTTTTCTCCTGCTGCTAAGATACCCATATGGCCCCCTAAGCAAGCTCCACAGGTTGGTGTGGAGACTGTTGCTCCGAATTCCATGAATGTGTCTAATAAACCTTCTTTGTTTGCCTGCTTCCATATTTCTGTTGTTGCTGGAACTACTATCATTCTTGTGCCTTTGGCTATTTTTTTTTCTTTTACAATTTCTGCTGCAATTCTTAAGTCTTCTATTCTTCCGTTTGTGCAGGAGCCTAACCAAGCCTGGTCAATCTTTATATCTTTCTTAATCTCTGAGATTGGTTTTCCATTACTTGGCAGGTCTGGGAAGGATATGGTTGGCTCTAGTTTTGAGATGTCATATTCTTTGACCTTAGTGTAATTAGCATCTTTGTCTGATTTTATGATTTCTAACTTTTTCCTGGTTCTCTTTTTAACATAATCTGTTGTTTTTTTATCTACTTCCATTATTCCTGATTTTGCTCCTGCTTCTATTGCCATGTTTGTTATTGTCATTCTTGCTTCTACTGACAAGTCTTTTATTGTTTCTCCTGTGAATTCCATTGCTTTGTATAAAGCTCCATCTACTCCAATGTCCGAAATTATCTTTAGGATTATGTCTTTTGAGTAAACTCCTTTTGGAAGTTTTCCGTTAATTATGAATTTGATTGATTCAGGGACTTTGAACCATAGCTTTCCTGTTGCTAAAGCTGCTGCTAAATCAGTTGAACCTACGCCTGTTGAGAATGCTCCAAAAGCGCCATAAGTGCAAGTATGTGAATCTGCTCCGATTATAAGTTCTCCAGGTAGGATGTGGCCTTGTTCTGGCAATAAAGCATGACATACACCATGTTTTCCAACTTCGTAATAGTTGTTGATATTGCATGTTTTAACCCATTCTCTTAATCTTTTAGCCAGTTCTGCTGATTTTATGTCTTTGTTAGGAACGAAATGGTCTGGAGTTACAACTATTTTGTCTGGGTTGAAAACTTTTTTTATTTTCCTTTTGTTTAACATTTCAATTGCAGGAGGTGTTGTTACGTCATGGCACATGATTATATCTATATCTGCGTTAATCAACTCTCCTGGTTTAACCTGCGCTTTTCCACAATGTTTTGCAAGTATTTTTTCTGTTATTGTTGATGGCATTTTTATCAATTAGTTTTTTATTTTGTTAATCATTATTTTTTTAATTTTACTATCAATACGATTTATTTTTTCTTTTTTAATAATAATTATTTTTATCTTAATGATCTTTTTTCGTAATGACTCTTTTTTATTGATTTAACCAAACTTATAATGTTTCTTGATAGCCTCAGTTATTTTCCATGTGCACTTTAGCCCTTGTGGGAAAATCACTAAATCACCTTTTCCAAACTCTGCTTTTTCTCCTGAATCAGGTGTTACTTCTGCTTTTCCTTCAAGGATGTAACATGTTTCTTTTTCGCTGTATTCCCATGGAAACTCTGAAACTTCTTTCTCCCAGATTCCCCATGATTGGGTTTCTTTTATTTCTTCTTCTGTTGGCTTTTTTATTAGCGGAGGCAAGAATACTACACACTTTAGTGTGTAGATGAATTGCCTTGCTCATTCTTCCGTAACTTTTTTCTAATAGTTTGATCATAAAATTGAG
>Ga0187833_10002507_pt1 | contig 19594 bp, 20 predicted proteins | sample ETNtaG_37_FD_167968 | JGI IMG/M metagenome (GOLD analysis project Ga0187833, IMG submission 167968) | Marine microbial and viral communities from oxygen minimum zone, Eastern Pacific Ocean - ETNP2014_SV_400_PacBio MetaG (Illumina Assembly) | ecosystem: Environmental > Aquatic > Marine > Hypoxic...
ATGTCGGAAATATACCACTGGTCTATTTGACCAGTGGACGAAGTCCACAATTCTACTTTGGAGGGTGGTATATTTCTGAGCATGCTCAAGAACCACTGGTCCATCTAGTTGAGATGACGTTCTCACGTCATGCCACCGGTCTATTGACCGGTGGTTCTTGACAGTTTTTTTCGTATTTTTTTAATCGTTATTCTTTTTTCGTTAATTATTATTTATTTAATTTTTATTGATATCTTTTAATGATAGTTTTCTCTTAGTTTTTCTTTTTTTGTAATTTTTTTAATTTTTCTTTATTCACAGGTTTTTTTCGTAATGATAGTTTTTCTATTAGATAATTACCCTTTATCCAAACTCTTTTAAACTAAGATAAATTAATAATCCTTATGGAATACGACATAATTTTCATTGTTGGAGAAGAATTCTTCGACCACCCGCTGTGCGGAACAGCCATACTAAAGAGATTACTAGAAACAAATGGCTTCACTGTTGGAATAATCGAAAAGCCAATAAAAGAATCAGAAATAACAGAGTTAGGAAAACCAAAACTCTTTTTCGGCATAAGTTCCGGCTCTATTGACTCGATGATCCGTAACTACACTCCATTAAAAAAGAAGAGAGCTGAAGATAAGAACCTGAACTATAACGAAACAGTCCCAGACAGAGCAACAATTATCTACAGCAACTGGGTTAAACAGCACTTCAAAGGCTCAAAAATAGTCCTAGGCGGAACAGAAGCAACACTAAGAAGATTCACGCATTATGATTACTGGCAGAACAGATTAAGAAAATCAATACTCTGTGACACAAGAGCAGATATTATAGTATACGGACAGGCAGAAAAGCAAATATTAGAAATCGCAAAGAGATTAAAAGAAAACAAGCCCATCAAAGGAATAAAAGGAACATGTATATTCTCAAATACTATACCTGAAGATTTCATTGAACTTCCAAGCCACGAAAAAATACTAAACTCAAAAACTGTATTTTGCGAAGCCCAAAACCTGTTAACAAACGAAAAAAACCTAGCACAAAAAGCAGACACAAGATACATTCTTCAGTACAAAAGCCCGGAATACAAAACATTAGACCTTGACTATTATTACTCTTTTCCTTTCAAAAGAAATGTCCCTGATTACATGAACGGATTCCAGTTTAGCGTAGTAACACACCGTGGCTGCATAGGTACTTGTAGTTTCTGCTCAGTATCATTGACATCAGGAAACAAGATTATCTCGCGCTCAGAAGAATCCATACTAACTGAGATAAAACAATTAACAAAACACCCAAAATTCAAAGGAAACATTGACGACCTAACTGGCCCTAGTGTAAATATGTATGGCATGGACCTAAAAAAGCCAAACGCTCTCTTAAATCTTCTAAGAAAAGGAAGATTGATCAAAGGAATAAAAAAAATAAACATCAGAAGCGGCATAAAATTTGATTTAGCGTCAAAAGAGCTGATAGACGAACTAATCAGGTACCATAGATTTGACACAATAAGAATAGCTCCAGAACACATCAACAAAAATATCCTAAAGTTAATGAACAAGCCAGGAGATTTCCACAGCTTCCTAAAATATGTGGAAAAAACCCACGGAAAAAACAAGCTATCATTTTATTTCATGACAGCACATCCTGGCTCTGGGATGAAAGAGGCAAAAGAGTTAGCAAGCGAAATAAAAAAACTGACAAATGCAGAAAATGTCCAGATATTCACTCCAACGCCAATGACAATATCAACATGCATGTACTATACAGGCCTAGACCCTAAAACAAAAAAGAAAGTATACGTTCCATACGAATATTCAGAAAAAAAGAAGCAAAAACGAGTCATCACAAGCAATAGTGAAGAGCATCGTGTGCAAAAGCTCATAAGCAGCTATGGCTATTGCTCAAGAAGGCGAGCAGAAGAATTAATCCAGCAAGGGCAAGTGCAGGTAAATAATATTACAATAACAATAGGAGACAAAGCATCAGAAGACGACATAATAAAAATCAACGGAAAGACCATAAGAAAGCCAAAAAAAGAATACTTCCTATTGCATAAGCCGGTTGGCTGCATAACAGCTGTCTTTGATTCAACGCGTAAAACAGTCATGGAATATATACAAAAGAACGTATACCCTGTAGGGCGTTTGGACTATAACACTTCAGGCCTTTTAATCATGACAAATGATGGTGACTTCGCAAACAAAGTAATGCACCCAAGCCATGAGATAAGCAAGACATACCTTGCAGGCATAGACAAAGACATAACTCAAAGGCAGATTGAAGCAATCCAGACAGGAGTATACCTAAAAGATGGAAAAACCGCCCCTGCTGAAATACGCGTTGTAAACCCTAAGCTGGTGGAAATAACAGTCCACGAAGGAAAAAACAGGATTATCAGGAGAATGCTTGGCAAATTAGGCTTAAGAATCAGATTCATAAAACGAGTAAGAGTTGGAAACCTCACTTTAGGAGATTTAGAAGAAGGCGCTTATAGGGAATTATCAAGAAGCGATATAGAACAGATTTTTAAACACTAATATAAATCAATCTCATCAGACCTTATTGTAGTTTCTTTCTTTGCACTCCCTCTCTCTTCCCTCTCCTCCACTTGAGGATTCATCTCAAGCCCTTTTTTAAAATTAATATTTCCACAGTTTATGCAGCGAAAATAAGGGCCCCATTTTCCCTGCTGCACATCAAGCCATTCACCGCATACGCATTTCAACTCTTTTAACTCCTTCTTTTTATGTCCTGCGCAGACAGGAACACCCTGGCTGTTCTTCACAACAGCAGTCTTCCCACAGATTGGACAGTTATCAATCCTTGATTGTCCGTATCGTTTTCGCATAAAATTTTCAATTAACACCTGATTTAAAATGGTTGCGTTTTAGCAACCTATTTAAACTAGGGAATAACCTCAAATCTATGTCAAAATTCGGATGGGTAGTACATAAAGTAATTGAACAATCTGATATTGTCCTGGAAATACTAGATGCAAGATTCATAGAAGAGACCAGAAACAAGAACATAGAAGAAAAAGTAAGATTAAAAAACAAGATTCTAATCCATGTAATCAACAAATGCGATTATGTGGATAAAAAAGTATTAGATGAAGTAAAAAAACTCTCAGTAGAAGGCGGAAGAGACCAAAACAAACCCAAAGTTTTCCAAATCGGATTGACCAACTGCGTTTTTATCTCTGCTAAAAAACATCTTGGAACAACTTTACTAAAGCAAAAAATAAAGATATTAGCAAAAAAACATAAGATAAAAAACCCAACAGTGGGTGTAATTGGCTACCCTAATGTTGGAAAAAGCTCAGTAATCAATGCATTGAAAGGTCGTTATTCTGCTAAAACCTCTTCAGAAGCAGGCTACACAAAAGGACAGCAGAATCTAAAGATAAGCGAGAACCTTTTCATGATAGACACTCCAGGTGTTATCTCTAGAGAAAAAATCAAAGAGCAGGAATTAGTTTTAGTAGGGGCAAAAAACCCTTACACAATCAAAGACCCAGACTTAGCTGTTATCAAATTAATAAGAACCCATCCTGGGCTGATTGAAAAGACCTACAATGTTAAGATAAAGCTGGATAAAGAAGAAACAATAGAAGACATTGCATTAAAGCTGAACCTGAAGAAAAAAGGCAATCTGCCGGACATAGACAGAACTTCAAGAAAAATCCTGCATGACTGGGCTAATGGTAAGATAATACCCTAAAGAGAAACAAGTACATATTCTTCATTTTATTAATGATTTATTTTTATTGGTAGTTTTTTATCTTTATTCTTTTAATTATTTTTAAGTGTTTTTTATTTATTATTTTTTATTGATTAGTTTAGTAATGGTGGTCTTTTATTGATAGTCTAAATTATTAAAAAAACCCAAAACACTTAAATAAGATCAAACAACCTCCTCTAAAATAATAATTTAGGAGGTAATAAAATGCCAGTCAAGAAAGGAGATAAAATAAAAGTTGAATACACAGGAACCCTAGAGGACGGAACAGTCTTTGATACAACACAAGGCAAACATCCGTTAGAATTCGAAGTAGGATCTGGCCAGATTATAAAAGGATTTGACAATGCAGTAACAGGGATGGAAAAAGGCCAGGAAAAAGAAGTCAAACTAGAGTCAAAAGACGCTTATGGAGACCCTAACCTTCAGCTAGTAAAAAAAGTGCCAAGAGATCAGCTACCAAAAGGCCAGGAACCAAAAGCAGGGATGATTCTGGGTATCACAGCTCCTAACGGAATGCAGATACCAGCAAAAATAATGGAAGTCAACGACAAGGAGATAACAATTGACCTAAACCCGCCATTAGCAGGAAAAAACCTAAACTTCAAGATAAAAGTTATAGATATTGTAGCTTAAATTTGATTTATTTTTTATTTTTAATAATATTTTTTATTATATTTTAATCAATACTTTTTTTCGTTTTTGGTCATTATTCCTTTTTAATTAATTATTATTAATTTTATTTTTTATTTATTGTATTTTTTCTTATTGATTAAATTTTTATTTTATACTGATTTTCTTCCGTAATGATAATCTCCAAATCAACTAACATCAAAATACGCATCTTCTGCAGTATTACTGGGTATAGCAAAACCTAATCCCTCCCCTCCTGTAATCCCAAAAGTATTTATGCCAATAATCTTCCCAGCAGCATCAATCAAAGGCCCTCCGGAATTCCCGGGATTCAAAGGAACATCAATTTGTATATACTCCACATCATTAGAAGCCAGCCTTCTAGCGCTTATTATGCCCTGTGTTACAGTAAAATCAAGGCCCAGTGGATTTCCTAATGCAACGACTGTCTCTCCAATATTGACATCATCAGAATCTCCAAACATCAATCTCCTAAAAGTTTCATTAGACTTGATCTTAAGGACAGCTATATCAACATCAGCGTCAAAACCAACAACATCTGCCCTGTAGATTGTTTTGTCATAACTAAGAACATTAACAGCGCCAGCCCCTTGAATAACATGATAGTTAGTGATAACTTCCCCATCCCTGCTGATAATAGCTCCGGAACCCTGGCCTTTATCAGTTAAAACACTCACAACAGACCCAAGAGATTCCTGGGCTATTTTTGAAAAATCAGTGCTTAAGGTTTCAATAGCTTCTATTTCGCTTTCAAGCTCTTCCCTTGCCTTTTCAACTGCCTCTTTACTTTCAGATTCTACCTTCTCAATTAAATCAAGCAGGTCTTTTGACCTTTTCTTGTTTTCCTTGTCAACATTAGTTATTAGGTTCTGCAGAACTCCCATATCATCATTAAGCAGCTCATTAAGCGCATCTATCTGATTGTCATAATCCTCTTTCTGCTCTAAAAGCCCTGAGCTAAGCTTTGCATCAAACTCCTGCTTTGAAATCTTAAGGTTTTTATCAGCAACATAAAAAACCACAGAAGCCAATACTACAGATATGATAATGCTGTACAACAAGACCTTATTCTCAGGGTTCATAAAAAAAGCTAAGGAAACAGGCTTTAAAAAACTTTTTGAAAAAACCCTATTTTTTCTAAACGGTTTGAAAACCTCAGGCTTTGCCTGATGGTTTTGGGTACAAAACTTAGTTTTCAAAACAAAGTTCCTAAAACTTTCTCCCTAGCTTAACTACCCAAACATCTTGCTAACAGGCTTAATGCCAGCAACCAAAGCAATCACTAAGTACCAATACCATTCTAAGCTAAGTATCGGGGTCCAGAGTTTTGCCACCACCAGAATAAAAGCAGCAGTGCTAAGCTTAATCAGACTAATATCTGTCCAGTGCAGATTGCTCATTTTGGAATTCATCCATTCTGAAAAACTCATTATATTCACCTCCTTCACAAAAAATTTTCTCTAAGCCAAGAGTCCAACACCCAATCTAAACAGATAGAAGGAAACAAAGCATAAAAACAACAAGCCAGTAATCTCAATAGCTATCCTTTTCCACATATGCACTTTGTCAGGAAGCAGTATATCAATGATAACAATCTCCATCATTGATCCAAGGAAGATTATCAAGATTACAGTGGGAATTATCTATAATGGCCCTGGAAAAAGCATTACAATATTTTCCTTATTTGCAACAGCTAAATATGCTACAAACACCACAAGCACAAGAAGAAAAGACCTCCATACCCAGAGATGCCTCTTTATTCCCAGTATGTCCTCCATCCTCTGTACCAGAAACTGCGCAGCAAGAAATAATAAGCCGCCTAAAATAATCAGAAGCAGTACAACCCCTAAAATAATAACTGATATCTCCATATTACAATTTATCCATTAATAGCTATATAAACCTTTCTCAACACTTCTTCTTGATATGGCTCTTAACACTGATGCCTGCTATAAAGGAGAATGTTGCTATTATGAATAGTGTTAACGCAATGCCTACAAAACCCAATCCTAATTTTATAAACGACGCAAATAATATTATAGCAGAGATTGCTAAAAATTCATCTCCAAGTATCCTCTTAAACATTGGAAGTTCTTTAGTCTCCTTCTTTTTGGCAGAAACAGCACCTTTTGATTTAACAGAAACAACCTTTACATCAACCTTATTCCCAGAAAAAGATGATGCTTTCTTTTTAATTGAAACAATATTCTTTTTTTTAGCAACCGCGTTAAACACCTCTTTTTTATAAAATAAAAAAGAGACCAGGAAATCTCAAGTCTTGCTTGAGGGGTTCGGAAATTCTTTCCGAAGCTTTTAATTTCCGCTGCCTCTTTTTTTGTAATATACTAAGCATTATTGTTACTGATATTTAAAGCTGTCGTTTCCCTAAAACTTTAAAAACCCATCTATCCTCCCATTTCCTATGCTTCCTTTCACAATAAAACATCAGCCTAAGAAACTAAGCGAGGTAATCGGCCAGGATAGCTCATTATCCTCCATAAAAAACTATGTTCTCAACTACAAAAAGCAGAAGAAAAAAGCTGCTCTACTCTATGGCCCTACAGGAACCGGAAAGACATCATCAGTCTATGCACTTGCAAAAGAATTAAACTTAGAGCTAATCGAAATCAACGCCAGCGACACCCGCAATAAAGACCAAATAGAGCAGAAAGTAGGCTCAGCATCTAAACAGATGTCTCTCTTTTCAAAAGGAAAGATTATTCTTGTTGACGAAATTGACGGCTTGGCAGGAAGACAAGATAGGGGAGGAATACCTACTTTAATCAGGCTAATAAAAACCTCAACATTCCCATTCATATTGACAACAACAAACCCATGGGACACAAAGCTAAGCTCTTTAAGAAATAAATCAGACCTGATTAAATTCGATTCATTAGACACCAAAGCATTATTCACAATACTAAACAACATATCAAAAAAAGAAAGCCTGCAAACCCCGGAAAAAACACTAAAAACCTTAGCCAGAATATCAGCTGGTGACGCAAGAGCAGCAATAACTGATCTAGAAACCATTGCATACGAAAAAGAAAACATTGAAGAGCTTGGAGAACGGGAAAAACAGGAAAGCATCAAAACAGCCCTGACAAAAATCTTCAAGACAACAGATCCAAACATCGCAATAACAGCATTTGACAATGTAAAAGAAGATTTAAACCAGCAATTATTATGGATTGATGAAAACTTACCAAAAGAATACGAAAAACCAGAAGATTTGGCAAGAGCTTATGACAAGCTGAGCAAAGCAGATGTTTTCAGCAGAAGAATAAGGCGTTGGCAGCACTGGCGCTTTCTTATTTACATCAACGCATTAATAACAGCAGGAATTGCAGTATCAAAAGACCAAAAATACAAGAAATTCGTAGACTACAAACCAACTGGTAGAATCTTAAAACTCTGGTGGGCAAAGCAAAAATCAATGAAAAAAAAGGCAATTGCAAAAAAAATAGCAGACCACACCCACACATCAACAAAAAACATCATTCCACAGATAGACTATTTCAAAACAATATTTAAGAACAAAGAAATGGCTACTAAACTCACAAAACAGTTAGATCTGAGTAAAGAAGAAGTTGAATGGTTGAAGAAATAATCCTTCGGCTCTATTAATATCCATAAGTGCAAGAGGGTGGAGAACTGGCAGTAACAGAAGCAAGAGCAAGAAGTGTCTATTCTCCCTATTTACTTATTTTCTTTATTGATTTATTTTAGTAATGATATTTTTTCTATTGATTATACCCTTCCTATTAAATATTGTTATGTAGTCCCTAAAACCAAAACAATTAAATACATGTAGTACCTAATTTATTCTATGGCATATGTTGTTAAAAAGATCATAAACAAAAAACCATACTACTATCTAAAGCAATCAAAAAGAATTGGAACCAAGGTCATATCAAAAAACATAGCCTACTTTGGAAAAAAGAAGCCAACAAAGAAGGATATCGACGAGAAACTAAAGAATGTAGTACCTAAGAAACCCCACGTTGTAGTACCTAATATAGACCAACAAGTAGTACCTAACTCTCCAGCTAAAGAAAAACCATATAAACCAGAGGAAAAAACCAAAGTTATGCTCAACATAAATGATATGGCCATATTCTGTAAAAAGAAAGGCTTTGTATTTCAAAACTCTGAAATATATGGTGGTTTCTCAGGATTTTTTGACTACGGACCATTAGGTGTAGAGCTAAAAAACAACATAAAAAAGGAATTCTGGAAAACATTCGTCCATCAAAGGGAAGATATTGTTGGAATAGACGGAACAATAGTCACTCACCCAACAGTATGGAAAGCATCAGGCCATGTTGACTCTTTTACAGATTACATATACCAATGCAAAGATTGCAAAATCATAATCAAAGGAGATGATGACAAAGGCCTAAAATGCCCCAAGTGTGATAAAGACATGGAAAACCAGGGAAAATTCAATCTAATGTTTGAAACCCAGGTTGGACCGGCAAAAGGCAGCATCTCATACCTAAGGCCAGAGACAGCACAAGTCATATTCACCAACTACAAGCTTGTACAGGAAACAGCAAGAAAAAAACTTCCATTTGGAATTGCACAAAACGGAAAAGCTTTCAGAAACGAAATTTCACCAAGAGACTTCCTATTCCGCTCAAGAGAATTCGAACAGTTTGAAATTGAGTTCTTCACACATCCTGAAAAAATCAATGATTGCCCTTATTTCAAAGAAGTTGAAAACGCACAAATTCAAATCTTAACGCAAAAAAACCAGGAAAAAAAAGAAGATCGCACCATGATGACTATCAAGAGTTTAGTAGAAAACAAGATCACCACACAGTGGCATGCCTATTGGCTTGCTAACTTCTACAAATTCTTCCTAGACCTAGGGATAAAAAAAGAAAACCTAAGGCTAAGAGAGCATCTAAAAGACGAATTAGCCCATTATGCAAGCGCCTGTTTTGACATTGAATACAAATTCCCTTTTGGCTGGAAAGAGATCCATGGAAACGCAGATCGTGGCCAGTTTGACTTAAAGCAGCACATAGAACACTCCAAAACAAATCTTGAATACTTTGACGAAGAAACAAAAGAAAAAATAATTCCATATGTAGCTTCAGAGCCATCGCAGGGCATTGACAGAGCTTTCCTTACATTTATCTTCGATGCTTACAACGATGACAAAGACCGAGGCAATATTGTTCTAAACCTTCATCCAAAACTAGCTCCAATCAAAGTAGGCATCTTCCCATTAGTCAACAAACTGGAAAAAGAAGCAAAAGCCATCTTCAATGACTTAAAGAAAGACTTCAACTGCATATATGACAGATCTGGCTCAATAGGAAGACGCTATGCAAGAGCAGACGAAACAGCAATCCCTTACTGCATCACTTTTGACTTTGACTCATTAAAAGACAAAAAAGTAACTGTAAGAGACAGAGACACTACAAAGCAGACAAGAGTAAATATTAAAGACTTAAAAGATACTATCAATAAACTATTAAATAAAGGAAAATTATTTAAATAATCAGGTAAATAAATTTATAATGGCTCTCTTAAATTTAAACCAGAATTTCTTTACTAGTGCAAAAGCAGATCTTGCAAATGCCTCTTCACGTGAAAATGCTATAGGAAGAATTGAAAGAGCACTAAATGGAATTGAAAAAAAGATAAAAAATAGAAAACTTAAACCTGACCGCTCAACTTTTGAACATATAAGGGGAGATATTGAATTTCTTAATACTCAAGTTTATCAGACTTTAATGTCTTACGAACATATGAAAAGATTAGAACTGGCAAAACAGAAAGAAAGGTTAGATGCGCTTAGTAATATTTACGAAAAAATTACATATTGGATAAGTTATGCTAAGGCACAAAATAAAAACTTCTTTTCAAAAGAATCATTTAAACAAGTCCAAGCTATCTTAGCTAGCCTAAAAAGTTTGAATAACCATATCAACAGAGACCTTTCTCAGGATTTTATATGTCGGGAATATACCACTGGTCTATTGACCAGTGGACGAAGTCCACAATCATATATTGGAAGGTGATATATTCCTGAGCATGCTCAAGAACCACTGGTCCATCCAATTGAGATGACGCTCTCGCGTCATGCCACCGGTCTATTGACCGGTGGTTCTTGACACTGGAAAAAGCAGAATACACAGGTGGGAAAAAACGCGTTTCTTTAGCAGGTGCTAAGAGATTTATTATGCCTAAACAGGCTATACTCAGACAAACCGTAAAAAAAATCCAACATGATCTTAGAGGAGAAGCGTTTGCAGGAAAAAACGAGATAACGCATTTCTCTGCGCTTGTAAGCAATCTACAGGCTTGGAACATTCCTGAAGCAGAGAAACAAGCAAAAGAATTATGCAGTACCTATGAAACTGATTTTGATGATGGTAAGAATCTTTTTTTTAATGTAATGGTAAATCAAACACTTTTAATAGAGATGGTTAACCGCCATATAGATATATTAGAGGACATATTTCACCATTGCGGACCCCATAATCAAAGAGACCCAGAAGTTCAGACAATTTTACATGACTTAAAAGAACTCAGGGATAAATTCAGGTTGGAAAATCTAGAGGAGAAGAAGGATATTAATTATACTGGGAGGCTACACGCACAGTGGAAAGATCAAGGAGACGAAGAGGTTAATCGTTTAAGGAGGGGAGTATTTGACCTACATGAATCAATCAAAGGTTCTTTAGTAAATCAAACTGTTGAAACCAGAAGAAGAAGCGGCATTCCTCTTGATGGAAAAAGACATGAAGAAACACTCTTTATAGGGCAAATCCAATTCCAAGCAGTTATATTGCTTTCTGACCCGCCTAAAGCGGAAAGAGTGGAAAACGATAAGGTATGGTTCACTAATTTACCAGAGATTGAAGAAGAGCTATCGGAATTTTTTAGAAATGCTGCTGGAGGCAAGCCTTACAGTGTTGCTAAAAGTGGAGAATTCTATTCTATTAAAATAGATTTAAACTTTTTAAACAATTCCCTTGAGAGGGGCATTTATGTTTTCAAGAGGATATCAGGCAAATTAACCCTTACACCAGCAGCCTAGGAATTATTTGAAACAGCCAACCCATGAATAAATTTATAAACAAAAACCACTTTCTTAGTATAAAATGGAAGTAAAAGACCTACAGCCAAAACAAGGCAATGTTGAAGTGACTGTTGAAATAACTGACAAAGGAGAGACAAGAGAGTTCCAAAAATTCGGAAAGCCTGGCAGAGTTTGTACAGCTATGGCAAAAGATGCTTCTGGAGAAATAAAACTAAGTTTGTGGAACGAGCAGATTGACCAGATTAATGTTGGAGACAAAATAAAGATCATCAACGGCTATGTTAATGAATGGCAGGGAGAAAAGCAATTAACAACAGGACGTATGGGTAAGTTTGAAGTTGTTGAAAAATCAGAAAAGCAGGACAAGGTTTACTCAAACATGCCTATCCCTGACAAGGAAGACCTTGGAAAACTTCCAGAAGACCCAGTTAATGACGAAGAGTATATTGGTTGAATAAAACCAAAAGCTATATAAACAAAATTAAGTTTTTATATTTCTAATGGGGCGATAGCTCAGCCTGAGAAGGCTAAGGTCTTCGGCTAAGGAGAGCATTGCTGATTAAGCAATCTTAAACTACGCTGAAGACGTAGGTGAATTGTCCAACAATGGTGGGCAATCCTTAATCCCGGATTCAAAAATCTTTGAGGAATGCCTCAATGGTTGATTTTTCCGGTCGCCCCATTTCTTATATTCAATAGTTCTATTATGTTTATAAGTATTTGAAAATCCAATTTCATTAATCCATTTATTTAAATTTTTGTATCCGTACAACGACACTTTATACGATAAATTTTTACTATGGCTATATTTGTAGCTCCTAATCATCGGAACCCTAAAACTTTTCCATAACAAAATGGTTTTAACAAATCTAGCTAATCCCAGACATGCAGTTGTTAATTCAATACAGGGATAATTAGGTGCGCCTTTTTTATTTGACCTAAACACACACCCGTCAGTATCAAATAGGCCCCTTAGGAAAGGCGAATGAAATTTTTTGTTGTTAACAATCCAATTTGGAACAATTACAATACAATTAAGTTTATAGTATCCCATCCTTTTCAGAAAAAGAACTATTGCTTTTGAATAAAATTTTATATCAATTGTATTAATGTTTTTTCTTTTTTTTACTTTACAATCAATATTAAACAGATTCTTTAATAAACCTCTAACTGTTGTTTGAAAGTAAAGATAATCCGTAATTGAATTACCTGTTACTAATATTTTGTTTTCTCTTGTTTCAAAACTAATATGCCCATCTCCAGCAAGTATTCCAATAAACTCAGCTAAATCTTCAGATGGATTCTTAGGTAGAATCAAACCTTTATTGATATCAAATTTACTTAATTCAATATTGGATAAATCAAATTCCATTTTAAATCACCAACCTACTCTAGTTGAAACTGTCTAAATGATTTTGTACCCCTTTATATATCTCACGCAGGCAAATGTCCAGTGGGTAGTGAGAAATTATAATTTAATAGTTGAAACACCATTTAGGCGATTTAAAATAAAAAAGAATTGAATTATCAAAAAATTAATAATATCTACCACAACAAAATTTTAACCCATTCCAGTCAATAAGATAGATGAAGCTATCAGATTAAATGCAAGGATTATTCCAAAAGAAACCATACAATAAAGCACTGGGCCCCTTATCAGATTACTTCCTAAACTGTGCCTTTCATTCAGTTTATCAGAGCCATTCTCCACGCCGTTTGACATAATGGTGAGTATGTATATTATCTGTACAACATACAATCCAACAATGATCTGGAAAAAGAAAGTTGGAACACCTATGCTGAACTGCATCCCGCTTAAAGCTCCAAGGCCAGTTTCAGCCCCTGCTCCGGCACCCATCATCTTATCTAATCTGCCTATTATTGCGGATATCATAGATGTAATGCCAATGACAATCCCTGCTATAATCGGAGTAAGAAACTTTATCTGGGATTTCATAGAAGATATGATCTCAGACATCAGATCCTTCAGCCTTTCATTCACTTTATGGATCTCTTTAATATATCTGGAAACATTCATCAATGACTGTGCAGCTATTTGAGGTCCTTTTTTTACAGACTCTGTTAGAACCTTCATAGAGCTCTCGATCAATTTAGATGGAAAATAAAGCAGCGCTCCATACTTAGGGTCAAATATGGCCTCCTCAACACTCATACCAAGCCTTGTTACATTCATATTTACCATCCTGAAAAAGTCTCCTGAAGTTGTTCCTTCCATTGTTCCTGCTACCTTTCCAATTGCCATCTCTGCAGGAAACCCATCACCTAGCTTATTCCCTAATTGAAACAAAGCAGATGCAAACTCGTCCTCTAGTTTTTTGGATTTCTCTCTTAACTTAATCACATTCTTTGACTTTAACTTAAAATAAATCCCTAGACTTAACCCTAAAGCCAAAGTTACAAACAGGCTAAGCAAAGAAGCGCCTAAGCCATAAGGCCCTTTGTCATACCCGTACTCGGTTTGTTCATAGCCTAATAAGCAGAATTTTTGCCCGCACGGGCTTATCGCATCAACTCCGCCAATACCCATGTCAGGGATATTCAGAAAATGCATTATTAGGGGAGAATAGCCTACAAGGAAAAGAACAACCCCAATAAACACACTAAGCCATAACGGATTTATCCTGATCTCATTTTTCCCTAATTTAAATATCATATTCCTGTATTTCTTTAAAGCTGGATTATCCTCGCTTATATCAGTATCTCCATACCCTGTTGGCCTTTTTGCCAGGATATTCTTTCCCATAAAATACACACCCACAGGAAGTGCAAAATTGTACATAGCGCCTATATGATACCACTCTATCTCAGGCATAAAGCTTACTACAAGAGGCAGTATTACAAGGCCGAGAATAGGCAGTATAACTCCCAGCATATGGAGCATGGTTATTGGTGACTTTAGGTTCTGAGCATAATGAAGCATCTTTTCATAAGTTTCATTAAGGATAACATCCAATGACTTGTCTAACGTCATCAGCCTTTTTTCTTCTGAGCTTTCATATAAAGATGACTCTATCAGATGAAACGCCTCTACAAACTCCATATTCCATTTTTTCCATGTAGAGAGATATGCTTCTAAAGATCCCTTTACTGAATCATATCTTTCAGTTTCAACATCCCATAATATCTTCTTAAGGTCAACAGACAATGGTGGAGTTAGATGGTCAGATGCAAAACCAATTGCATTTTCCAGGTTGGATGTATGCCTCATATAAGTCACAACATAAAATATGCAGAGAACCATCTGATTTGATGTTTTTAATCGCCAGCTGTTTGCCAGAAACCCAGGCAGCTTATTCAACGGCGATATGATAGCAACACCGACTACAAAAAAGAAAAACACAAAAAAGAATGAATTGAACAGCAAGAACGAAACCAAAGACCCTAAAAATATCAATGAAATAGGCATTAACAATGCAAAAGAGACAGCACCAACAGGGGTCATCTTCAGATGGCAAGTGTTTATAGCTTCCTGCAGTTCAGCTGCTTTTTGTTTATCCGGGCTTATCTTCAGTACTTTTTCGCTGATATTGCATAACTGCTCATAATAGTTCATATGTTTCGGAATAAATTCTTTCCTGAACTGCTGATATTCTATTGTAGTTATCTTTTTAGGTGCACCTACATTAGTCCCTAACTCTTTCGCAACCCTCTCTTTATACTTCTCTAAAAAGCTCCTAACCTCCTCTTTTTTCATATCAGCCATTTTATGCGTTATCTATGCTCTTCTTCTTGAATTCTTTTTTTAACCATTCATTCCATTCAAAGAATATCCTCTTAGAATCCAGGCTTCCAGACTCCTCCTTGACACTGTCACAAATCTTATGGAATTCATCATTGCTCTTTATTACAAACGGAGCCTCAAGTATGTCCGGCATCTTGCTTTTCTCTGAAAACTTTACAAGTGTCTCTTTTAATTTGGCCCTTAACAGGACATTATCCCATACAGCATCCCAGTTGCCGGCCCACTCCTTTACATTTCCTGCTATTGATTTGAGGATTTCAGAATCGCCATTTATCAGGTCCTTAGAAGGCTCTAGCTGGTCTGTTCTTGAGTCATACTTCAAAAGGTCAACAAAGCCGCCTTCATCCTGTGGGTCTTTCATCCAGTTTTTTCTGACTTCTGTTATTTGTGTTACCCTTCTTGCCATATGAAGGCCGTCTGCGCTCCTTATAGGGTTTGCAATAACACAGCAATCCAGTGCTTTAAACGAAGGTGGAGGTATTCCTATGGCATTTACACACCTGTCAAACACACCATAAGGGCTGTCAGCGTGAAACGTTCCGCCAACAACATTTGATCCAGCGCCAACCCTCATTGCTTCAAACAATGCTACAGCTTCTTTGCTTCTTACTTCACCGACAAAAAGAGATGAATCTCCTAAACGTAATGTGCTTCTGATTCCTTCAGTTGCAGTAAATTCATTTGACTCATGTGCAAGTGCGCTTGCAACCTTCATCTGCAGCATATTAAACCCTAGGCTCTTAAAAGCCATAAAAGGCAGTTCTAATGTATCTTCTATAGTAATTAGCCTGTACTTCCTCATAATCTCAAGCATGCATCCGCTTAAAAAAGAGGATTTGCCTGAACCTCTTGTCCCGCAGATAAAGAAAGTCCTTGTTCCATCTATCAAAAAACTCAGCACTCCTGCAGCAAGTGAGTTTATCATCTTATTGTGGATAAATAAGGGCAGCGTCCATGGCTTATCCCTGTGCCTTCTGAAAGAAAACGCAAGGCCGTTTGGGGATAATGGGTTAGTGATAGTAGAAGTCCTTGCAGACGCCCCTGGAATAGTTAATTCTGTATCAAGAATTGGATTTGCCTCATCCAGTGGCCTTCCGGATATCATCCTCAGCTTTGACGCCCATGATTCTGATTCGCTTTCAGTCGGAATGATATTTGTTTTGCAGTCAGTGTAATCCTGATGCACTAGGAATATTGGTATATTCCCCATTGGAGAATTGATTGTAATGTCCTGCACCTTCTCGTCCTGCAGCAAGACCTCAATCAGGCCAAAGCCAACAGTGTATCTTACCAGGATCCCTGTCAGTTTGTCTACATTCTTAGAGGATATCCGTACGCCTTTATGAGTTATAAGCTCTTCAATAAGGTCAGTGCCAACATTTGAGAAAACCTGTCTCATCCTCTCAGGGTTGACAAACTCAGACTTCTTCGGCTTATGCTCTGCCATTACTTTCCTGGCAGTATCTAATATCTCATACTCCTCTTCAGAAAGCCTGAATTCAGGAGGGACTATATGGTACAGGTACTGGACTGTTTCAGGAACAGAAAATATAGTCACCTCTGTATCACCTACTGAATAAGTATCCAGCTCCTCCCCTTCGCTTGGATAAGCCGCCATCAGCTTTGTAAACATAAAATCAGGCTTTATAGTCGGCCTGAAGATTCTTCTATAAGTTTCTCTGTCACCCAGCTTATAGCCAGACAGATGCGGCTTAGCTATTGTTATCAGTTTTGTCTTTTCAAAAAGATTGATAATATACTCCATCACTGAAATGATTTTCTTTCCGCATTTTATGCATCTCTCATCTACTGCAGCCCCCTCCTTGACCTTTTCCCTTCTTAATATCCTCCTTATCTCAACATATGCGCCAAAAGGGTCGCTCCTCAAAAGGTCAGAAACAATATGCCTCACTTCAGCATACCATCCGGGTATGCACTTGGTGCATGAAGGGTCTGATACAAACGCAGCATAGCTTATAATATCCTTCCTTTTTATCAGTTGGTTGTAGAGAGATGCAACTTCCTGTAATAGAACTACCTGGCTGTAATCATACTCATAATTCCTTTTCTGGCTGAAAACAATCTTTGTGACATTCTTAACCTCATTAAGCATATCAAAGACCTTAGCCATAGTAACAGGATCATCTTCTATTGAAGGAAGCCTGAAATAATCCTCGCAATCAATCTTTAAGATGACCTCTTCACCTTCCCTTACAACATCATAAGAGAATGCCTCCTTCTTCTTTCCGCCAAACATTGCCATTATTACCTATCTCCTCTTTTTTATTTGATTTTACTATCAATACGATTCAATTTTTATTATCATTAACTAAACTTTTTTTTATTTTTTTACTATCATTACGTTTTATTTTTTATTTATCATTAATTACTATTTTTTATTAGGGGGAATACTTCCTTCCTGCTCTTGACTCCATAACCAATGTTCCCCACCCCCTTGCACCTTTGTATTTCAAAAGAGCGAGGAGGGTGGAGGACATTGTGCTGAACATGAAGTGCAAACAATGTCTATCCTCCCTAATTATTTTTAGTTTTTTATTGATGGTATTTTTTATTTTTCCGTAATGATAATTTCCCTTAACAGATATGTGGGGCCCTGCTTTTTGCCAGTGCGTTGTTTCTGACAAAAAGCAGGGATTATTTAAGCATTAACGATCTTATCTCCTTTTTTCCTCCTCATTTTTCAATAGCTCTAAAGCAATCTCAATCAGATGAGACTTATTCCTGTACCTGGTTTTATCTTTCAGCTGCTCACTAACCCATCTGACCAGGCTTTCTTCAATTGTAGCAGATATAGCTTTTTTCATAGTATATTATAATATATATCTTATACTTATTTATAAATATTACATTATTTAATATATTTTATAATATGATGTATTTAAACCTTTCGGAAATATGAAACATTTCCGAAGCTTAGGGATGCTTTTGCATTTCTTTTGTTTCTGTTTTTTGCTCTAACTACCAAAGCATAGTCACATAACTTTATTATAAGAATCCACTTTTATTCGAACTATGGCAGGACAATCTTTATTTCAGAAAAAACCTCCGGCTGGCCCTAAACATGGTGCTGGAACTACTGCTAATATGGATGCAGTCACACACGAAGTAAGGGACTTAGGCAGGAGATTAAGAACACTGGAAGAGCGCTATTCTAATCTTCAGACAAAAACACAGATTACTGAGCAGAATATACTAAGCAGGCACAAAAGAGTCACTGTAGAACTAAAAACTATGAATATGGATATAAACGAACTGAAAAAAGAGATGATGGAAATAAAAGACAGGATATTGCTGCTAATAAAAGAGATACAGACATTAGCTAAAAAAGAGGAATTCCAGGTACTCCAAAAGTACATCAACCTCTGGGAACCTATTAATTTTGTCACGAGAAACGAAGTAAACGACATCATAAAAGAGACATTAAGGAAGAATAACATCCCTGTTAAATAATCAAAAGTTTTATATACCCTTCATCTAATAAATATAGTAGAGGTGGCAATTGAATGCCTTTATTCGCTAAAAAAAAGACTGCAGCAGGCGCACTAACAGACCAAATAGCTTCTATGCGTCAGCAAGGCATGCCTAATGACCAGATTATTCAAACCCTGCAGAGTCAGGGCCAGGATCCTTCTCAAATCTTTGATGCAATGAACCAAATGGACCAAGGAGCACCACCAGGGGCACAACCAGCGCCTGGAATGCCACCACCCGGAGCACCACCTGGCATGCCTCCACCAGGAGCCCAACCAGGAGCACCAGAGCAAATGCAGGATCAATACGGCGGAGGAGAAGCTTATGGAGCTCCGCTTGAAGACAAAGAAAAGATAGAAGAAGTTGCAGAAGCAATCATCGATGAAAAGTGGAAAGACCTGTTAAAAGACATCAATAAGATTTCTGAATGGAACCATAAGACAGAAACAAGATTATCAAAAATAGAAACTGAAATAAAGAGTATTAAAGAGAACTTTGACTCTCTTCATAAAGGCATCCTTGGCAAGATAACAGAATATGATAATAACCTTGTCAATGTAGGTACTGAAATTAAAGCCATGGAAAAAGTATTCCAAAAAATTCTTCCAACATTTACTGATAATGTCAATAAGCTATCTAGAATTACTCAGGGAGTTAAAGCACCCCCTCCTAAGAAAAAATAGATTTGCACCCTTATTCTTTATCCTTCTAATTATAATGCTGCTATTCTCTGTAGCTTTTGCAACTGCCCAGGAAGATACTCCTGAAGCTGTGTTATCCGTTTATTATTTCCCTTCGATAAAATAATTCGTCTTTGCATATATTAAACCTCCGCTTTCATCTTCCTGATGAAAGCCATATGGGGTGTTTCTAACTCATCAATTCTTAAGCTCAAA
>Ga0187833_10002508_pt1 | contig 19586 bp, 21 predicted proteins | sample ETNtaG_37_FD_167968 | JGI IMG/M metagenome (GOLD analysis project Ga0187833, IMG submission 167968) | Marine microbial and viral communities from oxygen minimum zone, Eastern Pacific Ocean - ETNP2014_SV_400_PacBio MetaG (Illumina Assembly) | ecosystem: Environmental > Aquatic > Marine > Hypoxic...
AAGTTCAGAGGATATTGCAAGAACTTGCCATGCTCATCCTACTTTTTCTGAAGCTATAAAAGAAGCAGCATTATCGGTAGATAAAAGACCAATTCACTCATAATATATTTTCATATTCAGATATGAAAATTCCTATTCTATTACCAAATATATTTGATTATCCATTTACATATGATTCCTCGAATTTAGACCTTAAGCTTGGAGATTATGTAATAGTTCCATTTGGAAAAACCAAAATGACCGGATTAGTTTGGAATCAATTTGAAAAAAATCCTAAAAAAAAATTTTTAATAAGAAAAGTTATAAAAAAAATAAATATTTCTTCATTAAATGTAAACACAATTAAATTTTTAAGTTGGTTTTCAGAGTACAACATGGTTCCAAAAGGAATGTCATTAAAATTACATTTATTAAGTAATGAAGCAATTGAAAGTCAGTACGATAAAGAATATAGGGAATATAACTTAGTCAAAAAAAAAAATAAAATTAGGCTTTCTGATGAACAGTCCAAATCTGCTAAAAAAATTATGGAGGGAGATGGTAAATTTAGAGTTCATGTTTTACAAGGGACAACTGGATCAGGAAAAACAATTGTTTATTTTAATTGTTTAAAAAAAAAAATTAAACAAGGATATCAAGGACTAATTTTATTGCCAGAAATTGGATTAACTAGCGAATTTCAAAATAAATTTAAAGAATTTTTTGGTTTTAAAGCAGCTATATGGCATTCTGCAATTTCCAAAAAAAGAAAAAAAATAATTTGGAGTGGATTAGTAGCTGGAGAAATCAAAGTTATTATTGGCGCTAGATCATCATTATTTTTACCTTTTAAAAAATTAGGAATTATAATTGTTGATGAAGAACATGATCAATCTTTTAAACAAGATGAGGGAGTAATTTATAATGCCAGAGATATGGCAATTTCAAGAGCTTCTTTTGAAAATATACCGATAAATTTAATTACTGCTGTTCCTTCAATTGAAACTTTTGAAAATATCAAAAAAGGCAAATACTCATATTCTAGATTATTTAAAAGATATAAAGATGCAAAATTACCAGAACACGAAATAATTAATTTAAACGAAAATAAGTTATCCGGTTATTCATGGATTGCCTCAAAAACAATCGAAAAGGTTAAATTACATTTAAATAAAAAAGATCAAGTACTTTTTTTTCTAAATCGGAGAGGATTTTCTCCCTACGTACTTTGCAAAAAATGTTTAAAAGTTTATTCCTGTCCCAATTGTTCAATTAATTTAGTGTATCATAAAAATAAAAAAAATCTTCTTTGTCATTACTGTGGTTATAAAACAGAATTAAAAAGAAGTTGTAATGATGGTAAAAATTGTGAATTTGTTTTTAGTGGGCCTGGTGTAGAAAGAATATTAGAGGAAATAAAAAAAATATTTCCTGATAAAAAATCAATAATTTTTTCTAGTGACACAATGAATAAAAAATCTTCTTCTGAGATTTTAGATAAAATTAATAATAATGAAATTCAAATATTAATTGGAACACAGCTTATTTCAAAAGGTTTTCATTTTCCAAATTTAAACTGCATTGTGGTTATCGATGTTGATTTATCTACAGGAGGACATGATTTAAGAAGCGCAGAAAAAAATTTACAACTATATCATCAACTATCCGGTAGGGCAGGTAGAACAGGAAAACCTGCAACCATCTATTTTCAAACATATAATCTTAAATCTGATATGATTGCTCAAATTACAAATATTAATCCAAATATTTTTTTAGAAAAAGAATTAGAAATAAGAAAAATTAACAACCTTCCTCCTTTTGAAAGATTTGTGTCAATAATTTTAAGTGGGAAAAATGAAAAAAAACTAGAAAAAGAAGCTTATAAACTTAGAGATCATTTAGAAAAATATTTAAATGCAAGAATTTTAGGACCGGTGGATGCGCCTATATATAAAATTAAGAAAAATTTTAGATACAGACTATTAATAAGATCCAAAAAAAATGTTCAAATTCAGAAGGATCTATCATTGAGTTTAAAAAATTTTAAATTTTCTTCAGGAATAAAACTAACAGTTGATGTTGACCCAATAAGCTTTAATTAATGGGTAAAAATTACCTGTTTTGCATCATGTCTCACTTGAAGACAAAAGGTTCATGTGCTAATTAAAATTAATTTTTTTATAATTCACCTACTATATTAAAGGATTTAAATTGAGTAAAAATAGCACTTTTTCAGATACTGCAGCCAGCAGCTATTCTCTTGCGCTTTATGAATTAGCAGAAGAAAATAAATCAATTCAGGATATAGAGAATCAATCTTATGCATTAACCAAACTTATTGATGAAAGTAAAGATTTCGAATCAGTAATAAAAAATCCAACTAATAAAAAAGAAGAACAAATCAATGTAATAAATAAAATTTCTGAGTATTATAATTTTAATAGTTTGTTAAGAAATTTTTTATGTTTTTTAATTGAAAAAAGAAGATTATTTTTTGTACAAAATATTTTAAATAATTTTATTAATATTTGTTCACAAAAAAGAGGAGAAGTTTCAGCAAGACTAATTGCTGCTAAGAAATTAAGTGACATCGAGCTTAATAAAATTAAAGATGAACTATCTCAAAATTATTCTGCAAAAGTAAAACTAGATTATAAATATGATGAAAGTTTAATTGGAGGATTAATAATTCAAATTGGCAGTTTGATGATAGATACTTCTATTAAAAGTAAATTAAAACAATTAGAAAATAAAATGATAGGAAATTAAATGGAAATTAATCCATCAGAAGTTACAAAAATATTAAAAGAGCAGATAAAAAAATATGGAGACAAGGCAGAGGTAACTGAAGTTGGCCAAGTTTTATCTGTTGGAGATGGAATAGCTAGAATTTATGGTTTAGACAATGTTCAAGCTGGAGAAATGGTTGAGTTCTCTGATGGTTCTAAAGGAATGGCTTTAAATCTTGAAAATGACAATGTTGGTGTTGTAATTTTTGGAGATGATAAGGCCATTAAAGAAGGAGATACTGTCAAAAGAACAGGTTCAATAGTTGACGTACCTGTTGGTAAAGAATTATTAGGTAGAGTTGTTGATGGATTGGGAAATCCAATAGATGGGAAAAGTGCTTTAGATAAAAAACTGAAAAGAAACAGAGTTGAAGTTAAAGCACCGGGTATTATTCCAAGAAGATCAGTATCAGAGCCAGTACAAACAGGTTTAAAAGCAATTGATAGTTTAATTCCAATTGGAAGAGGTCAACGAGAATTAATTATCGGAGATAGACAAACTGGAAAAACAGCAGTTGCTATTGATACAATTATTAATCAAAAAGAAATTAATCAGTCAGGAGATGAGAAACAAAAATTGTATTGTGTATATGTGGCCATTGGTCAAAAAAGATCTACGGTTGCTCAAATTGTAAAAACATTAGAAGATGCAGGAGCAATGGAGTATACAACTATTGTTTCGGCAACAGCATCAGATCCTGCGCCCCTGCAATTTCTTGCCCCATATACTGGATGCACAATAGGAGAATATTTTAGAGACAATGGAATGCATGCTTTAATTATTTATGATGATTTATCTAAACAAGCTGTAGCTTATAGACAAATGTCTCTTTTATTAAGAAGACCTCCAGGAAGAGAAGCTTATCCAGGAGATGTGTTCTATTTACATAGCAGATTGCTAGAAAGAGCCGCAAAATTAAATGATGATAATGGTGGAGGATCTTTAACAGCATTACCAATTATAGAAACTCAAGCTGGAGACGTATCAGCTTACATTCCAACTAATGTTATTTCTATTACGGACGGCCAAATATTTTTAGAAACAGAGCTGTTTAATCAAGGTATTAGGCCAGCCGTAAACGTAGGATTATCGGTTTCAAGGGTTGGTTCTGCAGCACAAACGAAGGCAATGAAAAAAGTTGCAGGATCGATAAAATTAGAACTTGCACAATATAGAGAAATGGCAGCTTTTGCTCAATTTGGTTCTGATTTAGATGCCTCTACTCAAAGATTATTAAATAGAGGCTCAAAGCTAACTGAATTATTAAAACAGAAACAATATTCCCCAATGTCAGTAGCAGAGCAGGTAATCTCAGTATTTTGTGGAGTTAAGGGTTATTTAGACGACATTGATTTAAAAGATATAAGTGAATTTGAAAATAATATTTTGTCCAAATGCAACTCTGAGAACCCAGAAATCTTTGATATAATTAATAAATCTGGAAAATTAGAAGAAAAAACTGAAAAATCACTTATTAAAATAATCGAAGAATTAAAAAAAAACTTTAAATCTTAATATGCCAAGTTTAGATGATCTTAGAAAAAGAATTAAAAGTGTTAAATCAACTCAAAAAATTACAAAAGCCATGAAAATGGTTGCGGCTGCAAAATTAAGAAAAGCACAAGAAAATGCAGAAAAAGGAAGGCCATATTCTGAAAAGATGAATAATATAATATTAAATTTGTCAAACAGCATTACAGATAAAGAAAGTGCTCCTAAGTTATTAGCCGGCACAGGCAATGAAAAAGTTCATTTATGTATTGTGTTAACAGCAGATAGAGGTTTGTGTGGAGGGTTTAATACGAATATAGTAAAAAAAGCAAAATCTTTTTTTGAAAAAATAAAATCAGAAGGAAAAAATTTAAAAATTATTACTGTAGGATCTAAAGGATTTGATCAATTAAAAAGAGCTTATGGAAATCAAATAATTGAAAAAATTTCATTTAAAGATTCAAAAGTAGCAAACTATTTAGATGCAGAAATTGTTGGTAAAAAAATTATTGAACTATTTGAGAAAAAAGAATTTGATATCTGCACAATTTTTTATAATCAATTTAAAAATGTAATCACGCAAATTCCTCAAGAACAACAAATAATTCCTCTTAAATCTAGTGAAGTTAAAAAAAATTTAGTAGAAGACAATTATGAGTTTGAACCAGAAGAAGATGAAATTTTATCAAATTTATTGCCAAAAAATATTTCAACACAATTATTTAAAGCAATGTTAGAAAATTCAGCTAGCGAACAAGGTTCTAGAATGAGTGCAATGGATAGCGCAACCCGAAATGCAGGTGAATTGGTTGACAAATTAACTATAAATTATAATAGAAGTAGACAAGCAGCAATTACCAAAGAATTAATTGAAATAATCTCAGGAGCAGAAAGTTTATAAATTATGAGCAATAAAGGAAAAGTAACACAAGTTATAGGTGCAGTTGTAGACGTAAAATTTGAAAATAAACTGCCGGAAATACTAACCGCTTTAGAATGCAAGATAGGTGAAAACAGATTAGTTTTAGAAGTTGCACAACATCTTGGAGAATCAAATGTAAGAACAATTGCAATGGATGGTACCGAGGGTCTTAAAAGAGGTGATGAAGTGACTGACACTGGAGACCAAATAAAAGTTCCAGTAGGACCTGAAACATTGGGAAGAATAATAAATGTTATTGGTGAACCAATAGACCAAAAAGGACCTGTTAAAACAAAAGATAGCTGGCCAATTCATAGACCGGCGCCAGCTTTTACAGATCAATCAACTGAAACAGAAATTTTAGTAACAGGAATTAAAGTAGTCGATTTATTGGCACCATATGCCAAAGGTGGAAAAATTGGATTATTTGGAGGTGCTGGAGTTGGTAAAACAGTTATTATTATGGAATTGATTAACAACATTGCAAAAGCTCATGGTGGATTCTCAGTCTTTGCAGGCGTTGGTGAAAGAACCAGAGAAGGAAATGATCTTTACCATGAAATGATTGAATCTGGTGTAATTAAACCAGATGGAGAAGGTTCTAAGGCAGCATTAATATATGGTCAAATGAATGAACCTCCTGGAGCAAGATCAAGAGTAGGTTTAACAGGTTTGACAGTTGCTGAATATTTTAGAGATCAAGAAGGACAAGATGTGTTATTTTTTGTTGATAATATTTTTAGATTTACTCAAGCAGGTTCAGAGGTATCGGCTCTTTTAGGTAGAATTCCATCAGCAGTTGGATATCAGCCAACTCTTGCAACGGATATGGGTAATCTTCAAGAAAGAATTACGACAACTAATAAAGGATCAATTACATCAGTTCAAGCAATTTATGTTCCTGCGGATGATTTAACAGATCCAGCACCAGCAACTTCGTTTGCTCACCTAGATGCAACAACGGTTTTATCAAGACAAATTGCAGAACTTGGAATTTATCCAGCTGTAGATCCATTGGATTCTACTTCAAGAATATTAGACCCAAGAATAGTAGGTGACGAGCATTATAGAGTTGCTAGAGAAGTTCAAAAAATTTTACAAACTTATAAATCTCTTCAAGATATTATTGCAATTTTAGGTATGGATGAATTGTCCGAAGAAGACAAACTAACTGTAGCTAGAGCTAGAAAAATTCAAAGATTTTTATCACAACCTTTCTTCGTGGCAGAAGTATTTACAGGATCACCAGGAAAGCTTGTTGATTTAGAATCTACAATTAAAGGCTTTGACGCAATTTGCAAAGGTGAATATGATCATTTGCCTGAAGCAGCTTTTTACATGGTGGGAACAATAGAAGAAGCTGTTGAAAAAGCTGAAAAAATGGCAAAAGAAGCAGCAGCATAATGAGCAACGCTTTCAATCTTGAGATAGTGAATCCAGAGAAATCTTTTTTGTCAAAAAATGATGTGTCCGAAGTAGTAGTTCCTGCTTTTGAAGGTGATATGGGTATTTTAAAAGATCATATATCAATCATATCTTTTTTAAAACCTGGCTTAGTAAGAGTTCTTGATCTTACCTCTAATGAAGAAATTTATTATGTTGAAGATGGGATAATAGAATTTAAAAATAATTGTTTATCAATACTTACTAGCGATATTTTTGACATTAAAAAAATAGATAAAAATAACGTTAGAGATATTTTAGCTAAAGCAGAAAAAGATAGACAAAATCCAAATATCTCTGATCAAGCAAAGTACTTAGTTGATCATAAAATTGAGGTTTTGAAATCTTTAACTTTAAATTAATCTAAAATTTTTTTTACTTCAGATTTAACTTTTTTGTAAACTTCGAATTTAAAATTGACTGCTATTTTGGTAAGATCTTCCAAATCTATCCATTTCCAATCCAAAAATTCAGGATTTTTAGTTTTTATATTAATTTCTGATTCATTGCCAATAAATTTCATAATAAACCATTTTTGTTTTTGACCTTTAAATTTACCTTTCCAAATAATACCGATTAAATGATTAGGTAAAACATATGTAAATTTATCTTCAATTTCTTTTATTAGTTTTACACTAACAATGTTTGTTTCTTCTTTTAGTTCTCTTAATGCAGCAGTATAACAATCTTCATTCTTATCAACACCACCTTGGGGCATCTGCCAAAAATTATTTGGATTATCTATTCGTTTTGCAACAAAAATTTTATTTTTACTATTTAATAAAACTATTCCTACTCCACTTCTTAGTGGAAGTTTCTTAAATTTATTATCCATTAAAAAGTTTAACAGCAAAATCTAGTTGATTATCTGTGTCAGTATTAATTCTAAAATCTTCTGAACTTTCAGCTATTTCAATATCTGGAGTGACACCAACTTCTGAAATTGATTTACCTGAAGGCAAGTAGTATTTTGAAATAGTCAATCTAATTGCTCCATTGTTATCCAAAGGAATAATTGATTGAACAGATCCTTTACCAAATGAATTTTCACCAATCAAAATCGCTCTTTTATGGTCTTGCAATGCTCCCGCAACAATTTCAGAGGCAGAAGCTGAACCATAGTTAATTAAAACTATTAATGCTTTACCATTAATTATATCGCCTTTTTTTGCAAACCATTTTTTATTTTCATATTTTTTTCTACTTTTAGTAGATACAATTTCACCATTATTTAAGAAAAAATCTGATATTTTAATCGCTTGAGACAAAAGTCCACCAGGATTATTTCTTAAGTCTAAAATATATTTTGCAATTTTATTATTCTTTCTTAACTCCTTAATTTTTTCTTTAACTTGTTCTGCGCTATTTTCATTAAACGAAGTTAATCTTAAATAACCTACCGTATTATCAATAATTTTAGATTTAACTGATGCAATTTTAATTATTTCTCTAGTAATATTAAATATTATTGCCTTTTTTACACCTATTCTCCTTACTGTAATTTTAATATCTGTTCCCACAGGCCCTCTCATTAGTTCAACCGCTTCAGATAAAGTTTTTCCTTGGACTTGAATATCATTGATTTTGACTATGTAATCTCCAGCTTTAACACCTATTTTTTCAGCAGGAGAATTGTCTATAGGAGAAATTACTTTCACTACTCCCGCTACCATACCGACCTCAATACCAAGACCTCCAAATTCTCCGCTAGTTTCAGTTTGCATTTCTTTAAAAATTTCTGGAGACATGTATGCTGAATATGGATCTAAAGATTGGAGTACACCGTTGATCGCTGCATCCATAGCATCACTTTGATCTATTTCTTCAACATATTCATTATTTACTTTATCCAAGACTTCACTAAATAAATCTATTTTATCGTAAATACTTTCGTCGTTTGCAGAAAAACTTAAATTAGAAAAAAAAAAGGATAAAAAAATTATAATAAATAAATTTAAATTATTTTTCATATTATTATCTTTTCTTTTGGTATTAGTTCAGACCACATTTTTTCTAATTCATAAAATTTTCTTTTTTCTGGATTAAAAATATGAACAATCAAATCTATTCCATCGATGAGTTTCCAGTCATTACTATCTTTACCTTCTATTTTACAGTCTATTATACCATTATTTTTAAATTGTTCCAAAACTTGTTCCGAAAGAGCCTGGATATGACGTGAAGATGTACCACTTGCAATTATCATATAATCTGCCATCGAGGATTTGTTTGCAAGATCAATTGACACAATATTTAATGCCTTGTTCGAATCTAGTGTGTTGAGAATTATATTTTTTAGATTCGAAATTTTATCCATTAATTAATTTAAGTTTATCAAATTTTTCTTAATTGAGAAGATGAAATATTAACTTTTTTGAATTTAACAAACTCTAAACTTTTTTGATTTAGATGTTTAAAAGTAATTGATTTAAAAGATTTTGTTTTATAACCCTGTCTATCAAATACTAAAATATTGCATTTTTGTGAAATTGATTTCCATTTATGCCATTTATGAAAATTGATTAGATTGTCTGCTCCCATTATAAAATAAATATCAAATTTTTGATTTATTTTTTTAAAATAATTTATAAGATTGATGGTTTTATTTGATTTAATTTTATTTTCATAAAATTCAATTTTAATAAATTTTTCTTTTTTTGTAATTTTTTTTGCATATTTTATTCTTGAATTTAAATTTAATTTACTTTTTTTTTTGAATGGATTTTTTTTTGTTATAACCCAAATGATGTGATCTAGTTTAAATTTTTTTTTTGCTTCTCTAGATATTTTAATATGTCCAATATGAGCAGGATCAAAAGTTCCGCCTAATATACCAATTTTTTTATGATTTTTTTTAAATAGCTTTCGCAAAAAATTATTTCCTTATCTGTCCTTTTCCTTCCAAAATATATTTGTAAGTAGTAATTTGATCAAGGCCGATTGGACCTCGTGGATGAAGTTTACCTGTTGATATGCCAACCTCAGCACCAAATCCAAATTCACCGCCATCAGCAAATTGTGTTGATGCATTATGGATGACTATAGAACTATTAATATTTGAAAGAAATTTTTTAGCAGTTTTTCTATTTTTTGTTACTATTGAGTCTGTATGAGAAGAACCATATTGATTTATATGATTAATAGCTTCTGTTACACCATTTACACTTTTTACAGAAATTATGGGAGAAAGATATTCTGTCCCCCAATCTTTTTCTTTTGCAATTTTCATTTTTCCAGAAATAAATTTTTTTATTTTTTTATCTCCTATGATTTTGCATCCTAGTTTGCTTAGATGATCTAATATTGGTTTACAATGTGTTTTTAGACACATTTTATCTATTAATAAAGTTTCGGCAGCTCCACAAATACTAACGTTTCTCATTTTTGAGTTTATTACAACTTTGATTGCCGTATTTAAGTCTGCCTCTCTGTCAACAAAGACATGACATATGCCTTCGTAATGACCAACGATTGGAACTGAAGATTTTTTTAAAACTTTTTTGACTAGTCCTTTGCCCCCTCTGGGAATGATTAGGTCTATGTAATTTTTCATTCCAGATAAAAGATAATCAACGTGATTTCTATCTTTACTTTCAACAAATTGAACACAATTTTCATCACATTTTTTCTTTTTAAGCGCTTTTTTAAAAAGTTTAGCCAATATTTTGTTGGAATGAAATGCTTCTGATCCACCACGTAAAATTACCACATTCCCACTTTTAAAACACAAAGAGGAAACATCCGATGTAACATTTGGTCTACTTTCATAAATTATACCAATTATACCAATTGGTATTGATACTCTTTTTATAATTAAACCATTTGGTCTTTTCCAAGAAGATAAAGTTTTTCCTACAGGATCTTTAAATTTTATGATTTTTTTTATAGCACTTCTAATTTGTATAATTTTATTACTATTTAACTTAATTCTATCAATCATACTATCTTTAATCTTTTTAGACTTTGCATTAGATATATCTTTATTGTTTGCATTTAAAATTAATTGTTCATTCGTTTTAAGATAATAACTATATTGTTTTAAAACAGAATTTCTTTTATCGATACTTAAATTAGATAAATTCAAGGAAGCAATTTTTGCTTTTTCACCTATTTTTTCCATGTATAAATTTTTTGTCATTTATTATACTTCAACCATATCATCTTTATGAACTACTTCTGATTTAGAAAAATATCCTAAAAGTTCACTTATTTTATTTGAATGTTTGCCTTTAATTATTGAAATTTCATCAGACGTAAATGAACTAAGACCTCTGGCATATTCTTTCATATTTTTATCTAATATTTTTACATGGTCTCCCTTGATAAATTTACCATTAATTTTTTTAATTCCAGTAGCCAATAGACTTTTCCCCTTTTTTAAAGCATTAATTGCTCCATCATCAATTACAAGTTCGCCTTTGGGAGATATTGAACTAATTATCCATTTTTTTCTAGCATCTAATTTCGAAACTTTAGGTAAAAACCATGTGCATTCATTGTTTTCTATAATTTTTTTTAATGGTCTTTGATATATTCCATTTGCAATAGCCATAAAACATCCAGATAATTGACATACTTTTGCAGCATCAATTTTTGTTTTCATTCCACCAGTACCATGTTCTCCGATACTTTTTGTTGCTATTTTTTCTATATTTGCGTCGATATTCTTAATTTTTTTAATTAATTTTGCATTTTTATTTATTTTTGGATTTTTTGTATAAAGACCATCAACATCAGACAAAAGGATTAAGCAGTCTGCACTTGAAATTTGTGCAACTCTAGAAGCCAATCTATCATTGTCACCATATTTTATTTCTGAAGTTGCAATACTATCATTTTCATTAACTATAGGAACAAAACCTAATTTAAATAAATTATCAAAAGTTCTTTTGGCATTGATAGCTCTTCTTCTTTTTTCAGTGTCTTCCAGAGTAAGTAAAATTTGAGAAATATTAATCTTTTTGTCACTAAAAATTTTATTGAACAAATTCATTAATTCAATTTGACCAATAGAAGCAATTGCTTGACTTTTATCAAGTTTTAAATTTTTTTTATTTAAATTTAATTTTTTACAACCTAATGCTATAGCTCCAGAACTTACTAGAATAATATTTTTGTTTTCATCTTTTAAATATTTAATATCTTTAACAAATTCTAACAACCATTTTTTCCTAATATTTTTATTGTCATTAATTAGTAATGAAGAGCCAATTTTTATTACGACTGTTTTAGAATTTTTTAGATACATATTTGATTAGTTTAGATTTAATATTTGACATTGACTTTTTATTCAATGTAGAAAGAGCAAGTATTTCTGATTTTTTATTTTTTGAAAAACCTTCTTTTTTTTTGTTTATTTCTTTTTTATCAATTAAATCTGTTTTATTGAGTACTATTAGTTCATCTTTTTTTAATAGATCTTTATTATAGTTTCCTAGCTCTTTTCTAACTTGATTATATGAATTTTCTAAATCCTCTTCAGTAATATCAATCATGTGTAGCAATGTTTTACATCTTTCTATATGTTTAAGAAATTTTATTCCAAGTCCTACACCTGTATGAGCCCCCTCAATTAAACCTGGAATATCAGCTAAAGTTATTTCTTTATCATCATAAACAGCAACACCAAGATTTGGGTTTAAAGTTGTAAATTTATAATTTGCAATTTTTGGTGTAGCACTTGTTATAGCCGCCAACAAACTTGACTTACCTGCATTTGGTAGACCAATAATTCCTATATCAGCAATTGTCTTTAATTGAAGCCATATCCAATATTCCTCACCTTTAGCACCTTTAGTAAATTTTTTTGGAGCTCTATTTGTTGAAGATTTAAATCTTGTATTTCCAAATCCACCTATTCCACCTTTTGCAACTACAAATTCTTCACTTACTTTTTTAAAATCATAAATTAAAGTTATATTATCTTCCTCAAACACTTGTGTTCCAATAGGTATTTTTAAAAATAAGTCGTTACCACCTTTTCCAGTTTGATTTTTACTCCTACCATCATCACCTCTTTCTGCTTTAAAGTGTTGCTGGTATCGATAATCTATTAACGTATTTAAATTTCTTTCTGGTTTTAATATTATAGAACCACCTTTTCCACCATCACCACCGTCAGGTCCTCCAAACTCTATAAATTTTTCTCTTCTAAAACTTGGTGAACCTGATCCGCCATCACCAGCTTTAATAAAAATTTTAACTTGATCTAGAAATTTCATAATACAACTCCTTGAATAATTAAGTTGTATTTATTAGTTGGGTCTTACTGAAACAAATGTTCTATCGGACTTAGTTTTTTTAAACTCTACTTTGCCCTTAACTAAAGAAAATATAGAGTGATCTTTACCCATACCAACGTGTTGACCAGGAAATATCTTTGTTCCTCTCTGTCTTACAATTATATTTCCAGGATTAACATATTGGCCACCATACTTTTTTACCCCAAGTCTTCTGCCGGCACTATCACGACCGTTACGAGATGATCCACCTGCTTTTTTTGTTGCCATAATTTATATTTTATTTGTTTTCTTTAATTTGTTTATTAATTTCTTTTTTTTCAGTTTTTTTAGCCTCAGCAAATACTCCACCATCTTTTGAAAAAATTTTGTTTATTTTAATTAATGAATATTGTTGTCTATGTCCATTCTTTCTTCTTGAATTTTTTCTTCTTCTTTTTTTAAAGATTAAAACAGTTCTATTCTTGCCATTTTTTACTAACTCTGCTTCAACTTTTGCCCCCTGCACCAGTGGAGATCCAACTTCGATAGTTTTATCGTTGCCGTAAGCAAGAACTTCATTAAATTCAATTTTGCTTTTTGGTTTGTCATTTTCTAGCTTTTCAATCTTTAATATTTCGCTAGCTTTGACTTTATATTGTTTACCACCAGTTTGTATTACAGCAAATGACATTGAGTCCCATGTTTTATTTTCCTGCAATATAGACTTAGACTTGACTTAGTCAAGTCGAATAAATTAAAAATTATCCTTTAAATCTCTTAATTTTGAAAAAGTTTCAAGTGAATTATGACTATTTAAATTTTGCTGAATGAATTTATCTTCAGATCTTAAAAAAATATTACATTCAAGCTCTTCCTTAATTGTTGATGGAATAGTTGGCAATCCATAACTTAATTTTTTTTTAATTACAATTATTTTTTCTTTTAATTGCTTATTATTACTATCATATTTTATACAAAACTTAGAATTTTGAAACGTATATTCATGTCCACAATAAACTTTTGTTTCTGGAGGAAAAGTTTTTAGAATATTTAAAGAATTTAACATTTGCGTGTAAGTTCCTTCAAATAAACGACCACACCCTAAAGAAAAAAGAGTATCGCCAGCAAATAATATTTTTTCCTTAAAAAAATAGAAACATATATCACCTAGAGTATGACCAGGAATATAGAAAATTTTTGCAGAAAAATTATTTTTTTTCCATATTTCTTGATCTTTTAAGCATATGTCAATACCAGGTATCCTGTTTTTATCTCCCTCATAACCAATAACTTCAGCTTTATATTTTTTTTTTAACTCTTTGTTTCCTCCGATATGATCATAGTGGTGATGAGTGTTTAATATATGCATTAATTTTATTTTGTGTTTATCTAAATAATTAATTATTGGTTCAGACTCACCAGGATCTACTACACAGGCTGAATTGGTTTTTCTGTCTACAATTAAATAAGAATAATTATCTTGTAGACATCTTATTATTTCTACATTCATTTTATTTTTCTATTAAAAATATTCCTAACTCCGAAAATAGATTTTTTAATTCTAAATTACCACTTGTTATTTTTGAATCCTTTTCTTTATTCATAGCTAATGAATTAAATAACTTAATTTTTCTAATGTTGCAGAAATTAAAAAAATCCTTGATAGTACACAGATGTAAATTTGGAGTATTGTACCATTCATTTGAAAGATGTTTTGTTACCGGCATTGTTCCTTTAAAAAGCAGGTGTAACCTTACTTTCCAATATCCAAAATTTGGAATTGTAACGATTGCTTTATTTGCAAGTCTTAAAAGATCATCTATTACTTTTTCTGGATTATAAAAAGCTTGGAGTGTTTGACTTAAAATTACATAATCAAAAGACAAATTTGGAAATTGTTTTAAATCTTTTTCTGCGTTACCCTCGATAACAGATAACCCTTTTGAAATACATATTTGTACTTTATTTTTTGAAATTTCCAAACCTCTAGCATCAATTTTTTTAGTATCTTTTAAATGTTTCATTAAAATTCCATCACCACAACCAACATCAAGTACTCTGGTATTATTTTCAATTAATTCTGAGATTATTTGAAATTCTTTTTTCATAACTATATTAATAATTTGCTTCTAAAAAATTTTTTACTGATTTTAAAAAATCAGGTACATCTAGTAGAAAAGAATCGTGTCCTTTATCACTGGTTATTTCAATAAAACCTACATCTGCGCCAACTGCATTTAAAGCAATTACAATTTCTTTATTTTCGGTTGTTGGATAAAGCCAATCTGAAGTAAAAGAAATTATAAAAAATTTTGTTTTACTTGTTTTAAAAGCATCAGAAAGATTTCCATTATATTGTTTTATTAAATCAAAATAATCCATTGCTCGCGTTATATAAAGATAACTATTTGCATCGAATCTATCAACAAATGCTGAGCCTTGATGTCTAAGATAACTTTCAATTTGAAAATCAGCATCGAAGCTAAACTTTAAGTCATCCCTTTCTTGAAGTTTTCTGCCAAATTTTTCTTGCAAACCTTTTTGAGAAAGATAAGTAATATGTGCTGCCATTCTAGCTACAGCCAATCCTTTATTTGGAGAAAAAGTTGTATTAAGGTAATCTCCTTTATTCCAATTTTTATCAGCCATTATTGCTTGTCTACCTAATTCATTAAGAGCAATGTTTTGTGCTGAATGACTAGCAGTACATGCAATTGGAACAGCTGTTTTAGTTTTATCTGGATAATTTGAAACAAATTGTAAAGCTTGCATTCCTCCCATTGATCCACCTGTTACACTAAACAACTTATCAATATTAAAAAAGCCTAATAAATTATATTGGGCATTAACCATGTCATTAATTGTAATGACTGGAAAGTTTGTACCAAATGCTTTGTTAGTTGTTGGATCTATGCTGCTAGGTCCGTATGATCCCATGCAACCACCAATTACGTTTGCACATATTACAAAAAATTTATTTGTATCAATTGCTTTACCTGGACCAACTGCATATGACCACCACCCATCTGTATTTGTTATCGGATTAGTTCCAGATACAAACTGATCTCCTGATAAAGCGTGAAAAACTAAAATTGCATTATCTCTTTTTTCATTCAAATTGCCGTATGTTTCGTACGAAAGAGGATAATTGTTTATGGTTTTTCCACAATCTAATTTCAGTGGTTTTTTTACAATTATTTTTTTAATGTTTTCTATAGCATTCATAATTTTGTGCCGATGATGAATTGAGAGAAAAAAACTTATTTAGCGGTTTTTTTTAAGCGCTCGCAATTCAGGTAAATCAGCGCAACGTCCTTTTACAAGATACATTTTTATATGTCAATTTTTTTGGACAAGGCAATTAATTTTATGTAAATAAGTGTTTTTTTATCTATAAAGAACAATAATTTATGGTTGTACCAAATTTTAAAAAAATAAAAATTGACACTTATAAACCAGGTAAGTCCAACCTAAAAAAAAATAGGTTAGTAATAAAGTTGTCTGCTAATGAGTCTGCTTTGGGTTTAAGCCCCAGAGTAAAGAAAATTTTTAAGCAAAAAAATCTTACAATTCCAAAATATCCTGATAGCAAGTGTAGAGAGTTAAGAAAGAAAATTTCTAAGAAATTTAATTGTGAATACAATAAAATCATTTGTGGTTCTGGTTCCGATGAAATTATTCAGATGTTATGCCAACTTTTTTTAGAACCAGGTGATGAAGTAATAGTTCCTCAATATAGTTTTTTAATGTACAGAGTTTATTCTAAAATAGTTGGCGCAAGAGTAATTTTTTCAAAAGAAAAAAATTATAAAGTTTCCATTGATGAAATAATTAAAAAAGTAAATAAAAAGACAAAAATAGTTTTTTTAGCAAATCCAAATAATCCAACAGGAACTTACCTAGATAAAAAAGATCTGATCAATTTAAGAAGAAAATTAAATAAAAAGGTTTTATTAGTTGTAGATGATGCATACCAAGAATACATGATTGCTAAAGAATATTCATCAGGTTTAGATCTTTTTAAGAAAACTGAGAATGTATTTATTTTAAGAACTTTTTCAAAAATTTATGGTTTGGCAGGTTTAAGAATTGGTTGGGGCTATGGGCACAAGAAAATAGTAAATGCTTTGTATAATATAAAACCACCATTTAATGTGAATAAATTAGCTCAGTTTTGTGCGGCCGAGGCTTTAAAAGATAAAAATTTTATTAAAAAATCTATAAAACACAATTTAAATTGGAATAATAAAATAAAAAATGCAATGAATAAATACGGAATTTTCTCAAATAAAATTAGTGCCAATTTTCTTTTGCTTAATTTTGATAATTGTAGATTTTCAGCAGAATATATTAGAAAAAAACTTGAAAGTAATGGAATCTTGTTAAGAGAAATGAAATCTTATGGAATTAAAAATTGTTTAAGATTAACAATTGGTGATTCAAAAGAAAATAAAATATTTCTAAAAGCAATGAGGTCAATTATTTAAAATGTTTAATAAATTATTAATAATAGGATGTGGTTTAATTGGATCTTCAGTTTTGAGAGCAGTATCAAATAAAAAATTATCAAAAAAAATATTTGTATATGAAAAATCAAAAAAAAATATTTCTAAAATAAAAAAATTAAAAATTTCTTGTAGTATATTAACAAGTTTAAAAAAGAATATTTCTAATATTGATTTTGTTATTATATGTACTCCAATGAGCGAGTATGAAAAAATTATTCCCAAGTTAAATTTGTACTTGAACACCAAAAGTGTCATTACAGATGTTGGTTCTACAAAAATTAATGTTTTGAACTTAATTAAAAAAAAATTAAGAAAGAAATTAAATTGGATCTCAAGCCATCCAATTGCTGGTTCTGAAGTAAGTGGACCAGAATATGGTAATAAAAATTTGTTTTTAAATAAATGGTGTATTTTAGTTAGAAACGGAAATACAAAATTAAAACAATTTATAATTTTAAAGAGATTTTGGAAAAAACTAGGTTCTCGTGTAATTGTTATGAATCCATCTAGTCATGATAAAATTTTTTCAGTAACTAGCCATCTTCCACATCTAATAGCTTATAATTTAATCAAAACTGCTAAAGATTTTGAAAAAATTCAAAAAAATAGTCTTATAAAATATAGTGCTGGTGGACTAAGAGATTTTTCAAGAATTGCAGCATCTAATGAGATTATGTGGAGAGATATTTTTTTTAGTAATAAAAAAAATATGGTTAGTGCAATTAATTTATTTATTAAAAATTTAAACTTATTTAAAAAAAATATTGAGAGAAAAGATCATAAGCAGCTAGTTAAGAAATTAATAAATTCTAAAAAAGTTAGAAAACAAATAATTCAGCTTAGACAGGATATAGATAGACCTGATTTTGGTAGATAAAATCGTTAAATCTTTGTAATTTTTTTTACTTTCAAATGTGCTGTCTTTTCAATTCGATCAATAGCTTTTTTGATGGGCATTATAATTACTTTTTTTTCAGGGCCATATGCATGAATTAATTTTGTAGAGTTTAGACAAACTGCAACATGTCCTTTCCAAAAAATTAAATCTTCTTTTTTAAAATTCTTTCTTTTTAAATTTTTTTTTGAATACTTAATTTGAACCTTTGTGTCTCTTGGAAAATATTTGTTATTATATTGATAGAAAATTTGAATAAGCGCCGAACAATCAATTCCATTGGATGTTTTTCCTCCCCATTTATATTTACATTTTAAGAATAATTTTAAAACTTTTAAAAAATTTCTTTCTCTTTGATTAATTAATTTAATATCTTTGATATTTAACCACTTATTTTTATCAAACATTACAAAATTTTTGTTTTTTTTAATAATTTGTATTTTACTTGAAAAGTACAGAAATTTTTTAGATTTATATTTTGCTAGATTTATTGGATATTTAAAAATTCTAGATTTTAAGACACTAACTTTATGTGTTGGCTTAAATTTATTAACATAATTTGATGATTTAACATAGCCTACATAATTATCGTACGAGTTTTTAATTTTAAAAAAATTTTTTTTTTTTAATAAAATTTTGAATCTTTCTCCATATAAAATTTGAGAACCAATCTTAGATTTATAAGAAGGTTTCTTATATAAATTTAAATGTGAGTTTTTACAAAAAAAATTACTGTGCACCAATTTTTAATTTATGCCTAATAAACCATAAACAAATTAAAGATGGAATAACCATCACAGTTGTCATAACAAAAAATGTTCCCCAGTCTCCATTTAGCCAATCAACTAATGCTCCTGAAGATGATGCTAGGGTTGTTCTTCCGGCAGTTCCAACTGATGCAAGTAATGCATATTGAGTTGCTGTGTAAGTTCTATCAACTAATAAAGATATAAAAGTAACAAAAGCAACAGTTGCAAATGCAGCGGTAATATCATCAAATATTACAGCAACTGCAAATAACCATTCAGATTTGCCTGTCCAATATAAGACAGCAAAAAGTAGATTTGTTAAAGCCATTAATATTCCTGCAACAAACATTGTTTTCACAGTTCCAGATCTCATTGCAAATATTCCTCCTAGCAATGTGAAAACTACTGTTGTTATCCAACCTAAAGTTTTTGAATAAATTGCAATCTGTCCTTTAGAAAATCCAAGTTCTTTATAAAAAACAATGGACATACGTCCTAGAAATGCTTCTCCTATCTTGAATAAAAATACAAAACCTAAAATTCCTACTGCAATAGCAAATCCATTTTTTTTGAAAAAACTAATTATAG
>Ga0187833_10002509_pt1 | contig 19581 bp, 17 predicted proteins | sample ETNtaG_37_FD_167968 | JGI IMG/M metagenome (GOLD analysis project Ga0187833, IMG submission 167968) | Marine microbial and viral communities from oxygen minimum zone, Eastern Pacific Ocean - ETNP2014_SV_400_PacBio MetaG (Illumina Assembly) | ecosystem: Environmental > Aquatic > Marine > Hypoxic...
GTATCTTAACCACGCAATAATCCAGCGCCGGTTCAAACGCGGCGGTTGTTTTGCCTGTAACTTTATTGGTTATCTCATCTAGCCTCTTGCCAACAGCGATCTTGGCGGCAACGCGTGCAATGGGATAACCGGTTGCCTTGGATGCCAGCGCCGAGCTACGGCTTACGCGGGGGTTGACCTCGATAACATAGTATGGCGGCAGTCCTTTCAGGTCGGTGCCGGCAGGTGCCAGCGCCAACTGCACGTTGCAGCCTCCCTCAATTCCAAGCGCTCGGATTATCTTTAAGCTGGCGGTTCTGAGCATCTGGTATTCACGATCAGTAAGGGTTTGGCTGGGCGCCACCACAATACTGTCTCCGGTGTGCACTCCCATAGGGTCGATGTTTTCCATATTACAGATGGTAATGCACGTATCGGCTCTATCGCGCATCACCTCGTATTCTATCTCTTTCCAGCCCACCACGCTGCGCTCCACCAGAATCTGGTTCACTGGGCTAACTGCAAGGCCTGAGGTAGCAACCGTGTCAAACTCTTCCACGCTACGCGCGTGTCCGCCGCCGCTGCCACCGAGAGTATAGGCGGGGCGTATTACGGCGGGCAATCCGATTTCTTTAAGCGCGGTGTGTGCCTCACTTATATTAGTGGCAACAACGCTTTCCAGCACCGGCTCGCCTATTTCCAGAAGCATCTTTTTGAATAGGTTTCTGTCCTCGGCGCGCTGGATGGTATCGACGGGCGTGCCCAGCACGCGCACGCCGTACTTATCTAGAATGCCTGCATTGGCTAAGTCGACTGCCAAATTGAGGCCAGTCTGGCCGCCAAGTGTCGGTAATAAACCATCCGGACGCTCCTTTTCGATAATACGGGCGACGACTTCGACGGTGAGCGGCTCTATATAGACAGCATCGGCAATACCCTCGTCGGTCATAATAGTGGCCGGGTTGGAGTTGACCAATATGGAGTATATACCCTCCTCGCGCAAAGCGCGGCAGGCCTGCGTGCCAGCGTAGTCAAACTCGGCCGCCTGACCGATAACGATGGGCCCAGACCCTATTACCAGTACTTTTGTTGCTTTTTCTGTCATCACTCCACCATATCCAAAAATCGTTTAAACGCGTCCTCTGTATCCAGCGGGCCAGGAGAGGCCTCGGAGTGATACTGAATTGATAAAATGGGATAATCGCGATGAATCATACCCTCGACGGTATTATCATTAAGGTTGATCTGGCTGACCTCGAGGCCGCCTTTTAGCCCGTCGCCGTCCACGGCGTAACCATGGTTCTGGGCGGTGATATACACACGGCCAGAGGCAATATCCTTAACTGGATGGTTGGCACCCCTGTGGCCGAATTTAAGCTTAAAATATGGATTGCCAAAGGCAAGCGCTAGTAGTTGATGGCCTAAACAAATGCCCATTATCGGCTTCTTGCCCACCATCTCCCTCACCGTGCCCTGCATATAAGTAAGCCCTGGATCGCCGGGTCCGGGGGAAACAAGTATGCCGTCGGCGTCGAGCTTCAGTATATCGTCGGATGGGGTTATAGCTGGAACGACGGTTACCCTACAGCCTAGTTTCGACAAATTGCGCAGGATACTGTATTTGACGCCGCAGTCGACTACAACGATGTGAGGGCCGCCTCGTTTCTCCTCTGCATCCCACTCAAACACCTTGTCTGTGGACACCTGCGGCACGAAATCGGTATCCACGTATTTGGGCAGCTTCTCGAGACGTTTCAGCGCTTCATCGGGCTCATCTTCGGTGATAATACCCATCATCACTCCCACAGAGCGCAGGTGCCTCGTTATCGCCCGTGTATCCACACCACCTATCCCCGGTATACCGCTCGATTCCAGATACTCATGCAGTGTGCGATTGCTCTGCCAATGATTTGGCTGGTAGCAATCCTCTCTAACGACGAATCCGCTGACCTGTATGCGGCTTGACTGGTAGTCGATTTCATTTACTCCATAATTCCCGATCATGGGATATGTGGGCACAACAACCTGACCAGCATACGATGGGTCGGTGAGCATTTCTTGATAGCCGGTCATGCTGGTATTAAACACCACCTCGCCGTAGCCCATAACATCGGCGCCAAACGAGTGCCCGGGGTACATTGAGCCGTCTTCAAGCACCAGATATATTTTTCTGCTCACATTACCTCCAACTGTACATCTCTGTCGCGGTATACGACTTTGCCACCAAAAACGGTGGCCATAACCCTGCCTTTGAGCATGCATCCATTGAGTGGCGTATTTGAGCCCATTGAAGCGAACAGGTCGGCATCAACCTCCCACTCCTCATCGGGATTAAATATGGTTACATCGGCAGGCGCTCCGACTTTCAATGTTCCGAGTAACGGGATATCTAAGACCCGCGCTGGCTCTACTGTCAGCTTGGCGATAAGTGTTGGTAAATCGATCTGCTTGCTATGCACCAGGCTCATACAACTACCCAGAGCCGTCTCAAATCCACTTATGCCAAAGGCGGCATGATTGAAGTCGCACATTTTATCCACATCTGCATGCGGCGCATGATCCGTGGCAATAACGTCAATGGTTCCATTACGCAAGGCCCGAACCAAAGCGTCGACATCAGCCTGCGTTCTAAGTGGAGGATTGACCTTGGCATTGGTATCCAATACTCCACCCGACACAATGCAATCTTCAGTAATCATAAGGTGATGCGGTGTAACTTCCGCACTGACTTTAACACCCTGCTCCTTAGCTAGGCGTATTATTTCGACCGAACCAGCAGTGCTTACATGGGCAATATGGATTTTAGCGCCGGTAAGGTGTGCAAGAGCGATTACGCGCTCAAGCGCCATTTCCTCTGCCTCCGCAGGTATGCCAGCAAGGCCCAATTTATTAGCCAGATCACCTTCGTTCATTACGCCGTTGCCGCTTATGGCAACATCCTCGCAGTGCTCGATTATGATTTTGCCGTGCGCCAGGCTGACCTCCAGAGCCTCTCTCATCAACTCACCGTCGCTGACCGGACTACCATCGTCGCTGAAGGCTACCACGCCCACCTCGATCAATTCGCTTATATTCGACAATTCTTTACCACTGCGATCCGTGGTTATACAGCCTATGGGCAGTACGCGCGCTGAGCCATCGGTGATGGCAGTAAGCTTTATGAAATCAACAACCGCCTTGTTATCGATCGGCGGGTTGGTATTAGGCATACAGCATACGGTGGTGTATCCGCCAATGGCCGCCGCCTCGGTACCGGTGGCAATGGTCTCTTTATACTCATACCCCGGCTGGCGCAGGTGGCAGTGCAGGTCGACAAAGCCAGCGCAGACTATCAGTCCCTTGGTGTCAAGCACCAGACAATCGCTAGCAGAATCAGGGTAATCGTATCCCTCTATCTTGAAGCCGGAGATAAAAAGGTCACCAATACGGTCAATGCCCTGGGAAGGATCAATTATGCGTCCACCTTTAATCAGTAGCGACCCTATTGTTTTTTACCTCCCTTTTTTGCAGCGCCAGCAGCGAAGTGGCTGGCTTTAAATCCGTTGGCTTTAGCATCTTCTTCGGAATCGAAGAAAAGCATATTTGCCGGGTCGATTTTGGAAAGTAGATGGCTTTGCACGCTGTGATACATCTTGTGCTCGCGGGTGCCTTGGTGCCACTTGGTGCTAGCCATGTATTTGGGAGCAATTTCACGCTCGCAGTAGACACAGCGTAGTGTAAGTGGTTTGAAGTTAACCAAGTAAAAATGGGGCTTTATATATCTGGCTTCGTGCACCGCGGCGCAATTGGGGTTGCGGCACCGTGCGCCGAAATCACGTTGATAGATAGGGTACTTTTTGCCGCTGATTTTGGAATCGGGAAGGGCCATATCTTTACTTCCCAGCAGCATTGCGATGAGCGCCATGCGTACAGGCACGCCCCGGGCCGCCTGCTTGAAATATATGCTCCTAGGATCGGCATCGACCTCGTAGGCCAGCTCGTCCACGCGGGGCAGCGGGTGCATCACCAGCGACTGCTTGAACTCCTTGCCTTTGAGTGTCTTCTTATTTACCACCATATAACTTTTACCTTTACCACCGTTCTCTTCTTCTGTCGATACCCGTTCTTTCTGCAATCGCGTTACATAGAGGGCATCAACGCCGCTCTTTAAATCCACACGCATGCCGACATCGGTGAGCAGCGCCGGCTGGTGCGGTGTGCTTGGCGTAAGGTATAGCGCATCAAGTTCGGCTTTTTCTCCGCTGACAACGCCCGCCAGCGAGGGCACTTCGTTCGCGGCTACCTTGCGCAGCTCCCCACCATACTCCTCGGTGAGCTTCTTTACCACGTAGCCTGGTATCTCGTATCCTTGGCTGGGGCAGAATATAATCATAGCGCCCATGCGCGCTAAAGCGTAGGTAAGTGAGTGTATCGTCCGTCCATATTTCAGATCACCGCAAAGGGCTATACTAAGTCCTTCAATAGCGCCTTTTTCTTTTTTAAGGCTGAAAAGGTCGCACAGGGTCTGGGTGGGGTGCTCGTGCCCGCCATCGCCAGCGTTTATTACTGGAATACCGGCGTAATCGGCCGCCACCTGCGCCGCTCCCTCCCAGGGGTGGCGGATGACGATTATATCAGCGTAGCTGCCGATAACACGCGCCATGTCGGCGATACTCTCACCCTTGGCCAACGAGGTGGCTTTAACATCCATGGCAGTTATCACATGACCACCCAATCGGTGCATCGCCGCTTCGAACGACAAGCGTGTCCTAGTACTGGGCTCGAAGAAAAGACTGGCCATGATCTTGCCCTTGCATACCTCGGATTGGTCGGAGATCGCACCTGACATTTCATCAGCCGCTGAGAATATGTCCTCGATTTCCCGATTGGACAGGTCATCGATTGTAACCAGATCTCTTTTGTCGGGACTCATGACAACACCTCTGCAGAGTTGTTTTTGTTATTTTGACCTGTGAGAACAACCTCGTCTTTGCCATCAATCTCGGTCAGTCTGACCCGGACGTTTTCATATTTGGATGTGGGTATGTTCTTGCCCACATAATCGGCTCGGATGGGCAGCTCACGGTGGCCGCGGTCGATCATCGCTGCCAGTTGTATACGCTGCGGCCGACCCAGATTTATCAGCGCATCCATTGCCGCACGAATGCTGCGGCCAGTGTAGATGACGTCGTCGACAAGCACAACGTTTTTATCCCTGATGCTCACGGGAATCTCGGTATTGCTCACCACTAGCTGGCCATCGAGCGAATACAGGTCATCGCGGTGGAAGGTGATATCAAGCGCACCAACAGGTATGTCGATATTGGTAAATTGCTTTATTTGGGAAGCGAGCCTGTGGGCCAGCGGCACGCCGCGAGTGTGTATGCCCATCAGCACCAGCCCTGCCGATTCGCCGTTTTTCTCGATGATCTCATGGGCAATACGGGCCACGCTGCGCCCGATCTCGACATCGGCTAAAATCTGTTTTTCAGGCATAAAAAAACCTCCCGCACACAACTGGCAAGAGGATTTGTTTATAGCTAGGGCTAAACTCGGGATATTTCATGGCAACCCTCCTTGCCAGCCTCTCTGGACCGACTTAAAGGTATTTTCAAGTCGCCTTTTTAAGTCCAATTAATTATATCAGAAAAAAAAGAATTTTTCAATAAAGTGTTTTTAATAAGATCCATAAAATTGGTTGAAAATTCGTTAAAAAACCCCTTGAAGCACCCGACATTTTTTGCTATTCTTAAAAGCACCGAAAACTACGCTTTATATCCAAAAAAGTTGGTTTTATTTTGATTCGTCAGCAACATATTGGCAAATTTTTTGGAAGCTGTATCAAGAGCGTAATACATATAGATAGATATAACGGCAAGCCGATTAAACGTTAAACAAGTCAACCTGCCAGATGGTTGATACTTTATCGCTGGAGGGATTAAGCTGAGTAAAAAGGAAGCAGAACGGCTATGGAAAGATGTCCTTGAGCAACTGAAAGGCCAATTGCTCCCGGCCAATTACCAGACCTGGCTCAAAGGCACCGTTGGGGTAACATACCAGAACGACCGCTTGGTTGTGGGCACCCCCAGCCATTCAGCCAACGAGTGGTTGGAAAAACGCCTTCATTCCTTGATAAGAAAAACCCTTTTATCCGTTACCAGCAACGAGATAGATATCCAGTTTCAGGTACTGCAGCCTTGGATCGAATACCATAGGTATAACACCTCAGCTGTCGACAGCCAGGCTATGGGGGAAAAAACATCACCAAAACCGGATAATAACAATAGCAGCCGCTCCAACCAGGCAAACAACAATAAAACAAACGGCAGCATGCAATTAAACGAAAAATACACTTTTTCTAGCTTCGTACACGGTCCCTGCAACAGTATGGCCGAGGCCGCCGCGTTGAGAGTTGCCGAGAAGCCAGGCAAGGATTACAATCCGCTTTTCATATATGGAGGCGTGGGGCTTGGTAAAAGCCACCTGCTGCACGCCATAGGGCATGCGGTCGTAGGCAACAATAAAAACGTGGTATACGTAACATCAGAGCAATTCACCAACGAGTTCGTCAACTCTATAAGGGAGCGCAAAACCGAATATTTTAGGAATAAATACCGTAGCGTGGATGTGTTGCTGATAGACGATATACAGTTTATTGCCGACAAGGAGCAGACGCAGGAAGGCTTCTTTCACATCTTCAATGACCTGCATAATGCAAACAAACAGATAGTGGTTACCAGCGACCGCTCCCCCAAATCCATGCCGCTGCTGGAGGACCGGCTGCGTTCCCGCTTCGAGTGGGGGCTTATAGCCGACATACAGCCGCCTGCCCTAGAAACTAGGATAGAAATCCTGAAGCAAAAAGTTGAGGATCAGGAGGTCGATGTTCCAGGCGAGGTGCTCAACTATATCGCCAGGAAGGTCCAGAAGAACATCAGAGTGCTTGAGGGCTCCTTAAATCGAGTTGTCCATTACAGCCGTTTGCACAAGACCATCCCCACCTTAGAGATTGCAGCCCAGACGTTGACCGATTTCCCCACAGACGGGGCTAGGCGTACCATCACCCCAGAGCAGGTGGTTACCGCCGTTGGTGAATACTTCGAAATGGAAAATGAGATACTGCAGGGCAGCAAACGCGATAAGCCTATAGCCCTTGCCCGCCAAGTTGCCATGTACATTATGCGAGAAGAAACCCAATTATCACTGTCTCAAATAGGGGCACAGCTTGGTAACAGAGACCATAAAACCATAATGCACGGCTGCCAGAAAATCGCCTCCTATATCAACAACGACCCCGAACTGAGAAGAGACGTTATTGAAATAAGGGAGCGGCTCTTTTCCAGGGGCGAAAAAACATTCTAAGAACATAAAATCAGGGGATAAGTAACACGCTACAGGGGAAAAGTGTGTGTTGGCTGGGGAAAAGACACCTTTATTTATGTCAAAACCACCAAGTTTGTCAGATTCCATCCCCTAGGGATTTTTTTTATGCCCAAACTTTCCCCGATAAAAGCACAATAATATATCTACTGCAAGATACGATATCCCCCAATTTCCCCTAACCCCCGCGTATGTTACTATTACTATTACTATTTTATATAAAATATATATTATAATTTATTATTAATTAGTACTAGTAAGTTATGGGGAATAAGTGGTTTGATAGATAGAGCTGAGATATATGTAAAAGCAGGAGGTGGGGGAGATGGAACTGTCGGTTTTAGGAGAGAGAAGTTTGTCCCTATGGGTGGGCCTGATGGCGGGGATGGCGGGGATGGCGGGGATGTTGTTATTGTAGCCGAGAATAATCTTAGTACGCTTAGCGGTTTCAGATATAGGAGGGAATTCAATGCAGAAAGCGGAAATAGGGGAGGAAAAAGTAAGCAACACGGTAAGAGGGGCGGTGATCTGACAGTCAAAGTGCCGATTGGCACAACGGTGAGCCAGATGGTTGGGGGCAACAGTGTGATTATCGCTGACCTTATAGAAAAGGGAGAGCGTGTAATTGTGGCCAGAGGTGGCCAGGGGGGCCTGGGCAACACACATTATGCTACCTCATCAAATCAAGCGCCCAGGATTGCGCAAAGAGGGCTGGCTGGTGAAGAGAAAGCGATTGTTTTGGACTTGAAATTGCTGGCCGATGTCGGCCTCGTGGGTTATCCTAATGCCGGAAAATCGACCTTGCTAAGCGTAATATCCAGAGCAACCCCAAAAATTGCGGACTATCCCTTTACTACCTTAGAGGCGATGCTGGGAGTTGTGGACCTAGATGATGATGGATTCGTTGTAGCCGATATACCGGGATTGATTGAGGGGGCGCACCAAGGCCATGGCCTTGGGCACTACTTTCTACGGCACATCGAACGGACGCGGGTCCTTACCTATCTTATCGATGGTGCCGCTATTGATCCGGTTGGCGATATGGAAAAGGTAAAAAAGGAGATGCTGCTCTACAATAAATCACTCGTCCAAAGGCCCTATATAGTCGCGGTTAATAAAATCGATTTGCCTCATGTTCGCAACAGTATGGATGATATTGCCGCTCAGCTGGGTGGTCCCGCGCCGTTTTTCATCTCTGCAGCGACGGGCGAGGGTGTACCGGTTTTGCTCGGCAGAATCAGTGAAATGCTTCGTGATGCTAAATCTCCTAAGCCGGTGGCTGAGCCGAGGGATGAGTTTAAGGTGTTTAGGCCGCAGCCCAGAGATGCGTTCTCTGTCGTCAAGGTCGGCGCAGTTATCGAGGTAAAAGGGGATCAGGTTGAGAAGCTGGTTGCCATGTTTGACCTTGATAATGATGAGGCGCGCATTTACTTAAAGAAGCGCCTGATGCGTATGGGGGTGACAAAGGCATTGGAGAGGGCTGGAGCCCAAGCGGGCGACGTGATACAATTCGGCAAGCTTGAGATGGAGTGGATTTAGATATGAAGATTGGCGTGTTCGGCGGAACGTTCGATCCTATTCACATAGGCCATCTCATCGTGGCTGAGGAGGCAAGGTACCAGCTTGATCTCAAAAAAGTGATATTCTTGCCCGCCGGGAGGCCCTGGTTCAAGGGGGACAGGTTAATAACTGATGGTAAAATGCGCCTTGAAATGATAAAGCATGCCATAAAGAATAATTCTCTCTTCGATGTATCTGAACTTGAGCTTAACCGGGAGGGCGCCACTTATAGTGTGGAGAGTATACCGAAGCTGAAAAAAGAGCTTGGCGGTGATGTCGAACTTTACTTTCTTATAGGGGTGGACGCACTGGCGGACATACACAAGTGGAAGCAGCCAACGAAATTGATGGAGATGTGCTATATTGCGGGGCTTACTAGGCCAGGCTATGTCGATTTCGACTGGTCCGCTATCGAGAAGGTGCTTGCCCGGGCATCGGAACGGATAAGGATAATCGAGGTTTCGCGCATAGATGTCAGTTCCACCGATATTCGCATAATGGTACAAAACGCGCTATCGGTTCGCTACCTGGTGCCAGACGCCGTGGCCAGCTATATCAAGGAACACGGATTATATAAGTTAGGGTGATATATAATTGATGTATTAAGTGCGCTACCTATAGTTAGTATAGTTGGTGGTGTGCCGTTTGTATCTTTACTCTTTAGTTTAGACATCGAGGTTGCGCACGGCCTGGGCGTGCGACAGGATGAAAGCCTTGCGCGGTGGCACCTCATCGCCCATGAGCGTGGTAAAGATTTCACCAGCCTCAACCGCGTCCTCCACGCCGACCTGCAGGATGGTTCTGGTCTCAGGATTCATCGTCGTTTCCCACAACTGTTCGGGATTCATCTCGCCCAAACCCTTGTAGCGCTGGATGTCGGTGCCCCTGCCGTCCCCCATTTTTTTGAGCACGGCCTCTTTCTCCGCATCTGAGAAAACCCAGTGCTCCTTTTTGCCTTTTTTGATGCGGTACAGTGGGGGTTGAGCCACATATAAATGGCCGCCGGCGATCAGCGGCTCCATGAACCTGAAGAAGAACGTCAATAACAGTGTTCGGATATGCGCGCCGTCCACGTCGGCGTCAGTCATAATGAAGACGCGCCAGTAGCGTAGCTTGGATATATCGAGCATCTCTCCCCAGCCGACGCCCAGCGCGGTAACCAGTGCCCGTATCTCCTCATGGGCCAGCATTTTATCTTGCCTTGCCTTTTCTACATTGAGTATCTTGCCACGCATGGGCAGTATCGCCTGGAATCTGCGGTCACGGCCTTGCTTAGCAGAGCCACCAGCTGACTCACCCTCCACCAGGTACAGCTCGCAAAGCTCGGGGTCCTTTTCCGAGCAGTCGGTCAGCTTGCCGGGCAGGCTTGTGCTGTCTAAAAGGCTCTTTTTTTGCACTAGGTCTCTAGCCTTGCGTGCCGCCTCGCGGGCGCGAGACGCGGTGAGACACTTTTCTATGATTCGCCGAGCTTCCGAAGGGTGCTCCTCCAACCAGAATTTAAGCATTTCGGCAACGACCGCTTCTACCTGGCCTTTTACCTCCGGATTACCCAGCCGTGTCTTTGTCTGGCCTTCGAACTGGGGCTCCTGTACCTTGACACTGATAATCGCCGTAAGTCCCTCCCTGACATCCTCGCCGGAGAGGTTAGCCTGATCATCTTTGAGTATTTTATTTGTACGGGCGTAGTCGTTGAGTATCCTTGTGAGCGCCGAGCGGAAACCGGTCATGTGGCTACCGCCGTCGATGGTGGCGATGCAATTGGCGTAGCTGAAGATTGATTCGGAGAAGCCTTCGTTATACTGAATAGCAGTTTCGACCTGCGAGCCGTTTACCGCCTTGTTTGCGTAGATGGGTGGTTTGTGCAATACGTCTTTACCTCGATTAAGGTGCCTGCATAAACTGGCGATGCCGCCCTCGAAATAGAAGGTTTTTTCGTTATCGCCGCCCATTTTGTGTATGAAGGTTATTTCAAGGCCTTTGTTAAGGTAGGCAACCTCACGGAAGTGCTGTGCCAGGATCTTGAAATCGTAGGTTATATCTTTGAAAATTTTCTTGTCTGCCAGAAAACTCGTGATAGTGCCGGTGCCTTCAATCTCTCCTACGGTAACCAGCTCGCCCTTGGGCTCGCCATAGTTGTACTCTTGGCGGTAAAGCTGGCCGTTGCGCTTTACCTCCACTTGAGCCCATGATGAAAGCGCATTTACTACTGAGGCGCCGACGCCGTGCAGGCCGCCGGACACTTTGTAGGTATCGTGGCCGAATTTGCCACCGGCGTGCAGTACAGTCATAACCGTTTCCAGCGCCGATACGCCGGTTGCGGTGTGTTGTTCGACGGGTATACCGCGTCCGTTGTCTGAAACCGTGACAACACCGTCCTCTCCAACCTCGACTGTGACCTTGTCGCAATAGCCGGCCATGGCTTCGTCAATGGAGTTGTCCACGATTTCGTACACCAAGTGGTGTAGCCCGCGCATATCGGTGCTGCCGATATACATGGCGGGACGGAGACGAACAGCTTCCAGATCATCCAGTACTTGGATATCGTCAGCGGTATACTTTTGTTCTTCCATACGATTTACCTCCGCCTCATTTTACCACATTTTACGTATATTATTAATAGGTTTTGCACTTGACAACAAACATCTATTTAGGTTAAAAAGATTTGATGAATGCGCTATATCTAGGAGAAATTATAATTCCCAAGGCGCTCTTTTTTTTTAAATTTGCGGCGGTTGCCCCACCCGTAGGCGATACAAGACTTCTTTCCCTGTTCTTTTTTTTGTTTGTGTTCCTCGGTTTGGTTGGTATGCTTCAGATAGCCGCTGCGTATAATCGGATGAAGGCGCTATCGTTTTTCACCAGCCCCAAGGTCGGATACATATTCGGCATCTGCGTGATCGTAGGTAGCATCCTCATCTTTTATCTTACCGGCAACCGCAATGTGGTCAGCCCTCGTTTGGAGGGTTCACAGGTGCTGGGCTTTACGTTTTTAGGGTTGGCTACATCGGTTGTGGCCACGCTAGCGATTGCAAATTTCATTAAACGTAAGCAAGCCGAAAACGTTACCGAAAAGGAACCTCCTGATGGAATGGAGGCGCTGCAGCGAGAGGTATATTTACCACTGATGAAAAGGCTATGGCGCAGGCTCAAAGGGAGGGCGCAGTAGATGGATATGTCTCCCGACTGGCGGCTTTTTGAGTGGATTAACGGGCTTTCAAGCAATGCTGCTGTAGATGATATTATGCAGTTTATTGCCAACGACTACTTGGTCCCAGTAATGATGGCTTTGATGCTGTTGGGCTTATGGTGCGGAGCGCGTAGCCTGGCGCAGCGCAAGCTTAACCAGTGGGGTGTGGTATGGGCTGCTGTTGGAGTCGGTTTTACTAATCTATTCATTCAAATCCTCAATCTTCTTATACACCTCGATCCCTGGCCTAGGCCTTTTGCAGCGGGGCACGACTGCAATCTTGTCTTCGGATATCAGCCCACCGACCCATCGTTCCCAGCCAACTCCGCGGCCGTTGCCTTTGCCCTGGCTACCGGTATTTTTATGGGTAACCGCAAGGCGGGCACGATAATGTGTGTTATCGCTTTGTTGTGGGGGTTTTCCCGGGTTTATGTTGGCATTCACTACCCGCTGGACATACTCGGTGGCGCGGTTCTAGCCATTGTGATCACTTTAATCTTTAGAAAGGTGTTGCTCCTGCTTGAGCCGCTGCCGACCTTGCTGCTGGGTATAGCAAAATGGCTGCATCTGGCCGATATACCGGAGAGGTTTTCGTTCTCCTCGATCAACTGGAGACCGATCATCACTACCAAGTGGTGGAGAAAAGAGCAGTAGACCGTTTCTATCAGTGGCGGTAGTGAGTCAAGAATACTCGGATAATTTCTGCCGGCGTCGGTACTTATTACCTGAAGGATGCCGACAGCTAAAAAGATATCTACTCTTTAGCTTTTTTTGGTTTTGTGGGCTTTTTTTTCGGTATGTCCCCACTAAAGGCTCGCTCCAGTGCCTCACCCTCAAGCGTTTCCTCGGCCATAAGGCACTTGGCCACGTGAATGAGCCTGGCCTTATTGGCATTGAGCGTATCCATGGCCAGCTGATAGCCATCCTGAACCAAACCATTGATTTCTTTATCTATCTCATTGGCGAGCGTATCGCCGTAGTCCTTCTGCTCGTCCACCATCTTGCCTAAGAAGAGGTGTTGCTCTCTATGCCCATATGTACGCGGGCCCAGATTATCGCTCATTCCCCATTCCTTGACCATGCTTCTGGCGATGGCGGTGACCTGTACCAAGTCGTTTTGAGCTCCAGTGCTTATTTCGCCCAGAATTATGACCTCCGCGGCCCTGCCTCCCAGAGCGAAAGCGATCTGGCCTTTGAGCTGGCTGCGGGTAAGGAACTGTCTGTCCTCTGGCAGCGGTTTGGTATAGCCGCCGGCCCTGCCTCTGGCGATTATGGAAATCTTATGTATCGGGTCCACATCGGGTAGCATGTGGCCCACCAAGCCATGGCCTGCCTCGTGGTATGCGGTAAGTTCTTTTTCCTTCTGACTTATTACCCTGCTCTTGCGCTCCGGACCTAACAGGACGCGGTCTATGGACTCCTCCAACTCTTCCTGATTTATGACATTCTTGTCGCGTCTGGCGGCCAGTATTGAGGCCTCATTTACAAGGTTAGCCAGATCGGCGCCGGTAAAGCCTGGCGTTTGCTTGGCTATATTTTCCAGGTTAACGCTCGCTGCCAGTGGTCTGTTTTTTGAATGTACCTCCAATATAGCTGCCCTGCCTTTAATATCAGGCTGGTCCAGCACCACCTGACGGTCAAACCTGCCGGGCCTGAGCAACGCCGGGTCTAAAATATCTGGCCTGTTTGTTGCAGCAATAATAATAACGTTTGTAAATGTATCGAATCCATCCATCTCCACAAGTATCTGGTTGAGCGTTTGTTCACGCTCGTCGTGGCCTCCACCCATACCAGAACCACGATGCCTGCCCACAGCATCGATTTCATCGACGAACACTATACTCGGCGCCGCTCTTTTTGCCTGCTCAAACAGGTCGCGCACACGCGATGCCCCCACGCCGACGAACATCTCTACGAACTCACTGCCGCTTATGGAGAAGAAGGGAACCCCTGCCTCCCCGGCCACGGCGCGGCTAATTAGCGTCTTTCCCGTACCGGGAGGACCTACCAACAGCACGCCCTTAGGAATGCGCGCGCCAATTGCCAGGAATTTTTCCGGATACTTAAGGAACTCCACTATTTCCTGAAGCTCCTCTTTGGATTCATCAGCGCCAGCTACATCGTCGAAGGTTACCTCAGGTTGATTGCCGATGAGCATGCGGGCGCGGCTTTTTGAGAAGTTGAACGCTTGACCTGCTCCGCCACCAGCACGGCGCAACAGAAAAATAAACAGCCCGATGAAGAAGAGTATAGGGAGAACCTGCCACAGCACTGTGCCCCAGCTGGTCCCACCTTTTAGAAAAACAATCTCAGTTTGTATCGGATCGTTGTCTGCACGCCCATCATTTATATCCTCGATTATATCATCAATGGATACAAGTATCCCCTTTGTTGATGCGTATTCTGTCCCGTTTATGGTGTATGCCAGCGTTTGATGGTCTCCGCCAACCGTAAGGGTTTCAATCTCATCGTTTTCCAAATGAGCCCGGGTTTCAGCCCACGTTTTCACCGTTGGACGGGTTGCCAGCGGGTTCACTGCGATCAGCACAATAGCTGCTATTACCACTAAGACGATGAGAAGTATAAATACTCTTCTAAAACCTGGCGACATTCTTTACCTCTAATTATTGCGATCAAGCAGTGTTTACAAATATCTTTTTCGACACTCTCACATTATATCAGAAATAGACATAAATAAAAAACTTGTCCCTTTATCCTCCTATAAACGTATATCAAAGCTTGAGAAGGTATTTTTATACTCCAGCCACTCCACTTCTATCTTGTCCACTCTGGACATGCGGGGGCCGATCTGCAGCAGCTTCACTGCCTGATCCAGATTGTCCCTTTCGCCTTCAGCCTGCACCTCGACAGCCCTGCCATCCGCCGTATTGCGTACATATCCGGTTAAATCCAGCTCGCGGGCAATGCGGCGCACGTAGAAGCGGAAACCGACCCCCTGCACCATTCCGTGTACCGTTGCCGAAACTGCGGCCATGCCCGTCAATTTCCACCTCTTATTTAAATTTGATTATTGGCTCGGAGTGGGCTATTCGGTTGAGGCCGTATTTGTGAGCCAACTCTATAGCATTTTGAAATTCCCGCGCTTGCAGAGGACGCGCTAATTCCGGATTGTCATACGCTTTGTGCTCAGGCCTATACAGTAGATGCAGATAAGGTTGCAGTTGGCAAAAAAAATGGTGCCCGATCCACCTCGTCCTATCAGAGGCAGTTCTTCACCAAAGTGAGCTCCGTAGCTGAAAATGATGGCGCGTCCTGCGGTATTGCATTTACCAAGCTCACCCGTTAATCGATCCACCTGGCGTGCACACCTCGCAGTTTTGGAGCATGGCTACGGCACTATCTGCTAGTAGTTTAAGTTCGCCGCATTTGTGAGCAGCTAAATAAGACGCAGTTATCTCTATCGTTACGCTTGTTTTGCCTTACTCCCTTTCTTTATCACCCTTTTTCTCAATGACTTCTGGATTAGTGGGAGTCGGTAGAATGGTTGTTGGAGCTGCCTTTTTTGAAGTTTTTTTAGGTTTTTTGGTTTCCCTGCGTCTATAGTCCCGCTTACCCATTGGCTAAAGCCTCCTCAGGTCATAGAGTCTAGCAGAAGAGGGGTGTTTGTGTAAAGGAATTTCGTTTGAGTTGTGATATAATCTTTCGTGACCATGGATTACAAAGAGGCCGTTGGCTGGATTTTAGGACTTACAGACTACGAACGCATTCACAGCGCTCTGTACAACGAGGCCGATTTTGACTTAAGACGCATGGATGAGCTGCTGGCCCGTCTTGGCAATCCACATATGGGTTCACGTTCGGTTCACATCGCGGGCTCCAAGGGCAAGAGCAGTACTGCCGCTATGATTGCGTCATCACTAAGTGCGGGTGACTACCCAGTTGGCCTGTTTACATCACCCCACCTGCACACCTTAAGGGAGCGTATATCGGTAAATAAACGGCCCATCAGCGAGGCTGAACTGGTCTATCTGGTGGACCGGCTTGTGCCCGAGCTTGAGGCGGTTAATGCGGTGGCACGCTACGGCCGGCTCACCACCTTTGAGATGTTGGCGGCGCTAGCCTTTCTCTATTTCAGGGAGAAGAAAGTTGACTTCCAGGTAGTAGAGACTGGATTAGGTGGCAGGTTGGATGCCACCAACGTGCTGGCTGCCGAGGTATGTGTTATTACCTCGATAAGCCTGGATCATGTGAAGATTCTAGGTGATACCATCTCTAAAATAGCTGCCGAAAAGGCGGGCATTATTAAAAGTGGCGCAACTGTTGTAACCTCCCCGCAGCGGCCCAAGGCGATGAGGGCGATAGAAGCTATATGCAAAGAGCGCGGGGCTGATCTTATCAAAATCGGGCGGGACGTTACTTGGCAGAAACTGGGGCACGATCTTGACGGCCAATATTTCAGTGTGACCACCCGGCTTGGCACTTACAATCTTGTTATTCCGCTGTTAGGTGAGCAACAACTGGAAAATGCGGCTGCGACTGTGGCTGTTCTGGAGCAACTGGACATAAGCGAAAGATTTGTTGCAGAGGGCTTTAGGGAGCTTACTTGGCCAGGGCGGATGGAGGTACTGGGGCGCAAGCCGATTATGGTAGCCGACGGCGCGCATAACGTGGATTCCTCAAAAAAACTCATTCAGTCGCTCAAACAATATTTCAACTATAAACGCTTGATTATGATTGTCGGCATATCCTCTGATAAGGATATCGACGGCATGATAGACGCACTGGCTCCGTCATGTGACAAGATTATCGTCACCCACTCGCGCCATCCACGCCATGCTGAGCTTGCGGAGCTGGTGGTGGGGTTTGCCCGTCACGACCTGGTTGCCATACAGTGCGCCGATGCGGCTGAGGCGGTGGCTCAGGCACTGAAAATAGCTAAAAAGGATGATCTTATCTGCGCCACAGGATCGCTTTTCATCGTCGCCGAGGTGATAGAGCACGTGAAAGGGTTGTCGGGCGAGGTATATTCATTGTAAAATCACCCCTAGCATCTAATTGTTAAGGAGCGTTGCCTACATGGTTCATGACCCGAGAGGAAGAATGCGAGTGGTCATCACCGGCTTGGGGGCGATTACCCCGTTGGGCCTTGACGCCGATGAGTACTGGCGTAACTTGGTAACAGGAAAATCCGGGATAGATAAAATAACGCTTTTTGACGCCTCGGACTTATCCTGCCAGGTGGCGGGTGAGGTTAAAGGATTCGACCCACTTCAGTATTTCGACCGTAAAAGGGCTAGGCATATGGCGCGCTTTACCCAGTTTGCGGTAGCTGCAGCCGGCATGGCTATAGAAGACGCCGAACTTGATTTGGACAAGGAAGAAAGAGCCAGGATAGGCATGATAATCGGCAACGGCATAGGCGGGTTGCCTAATATGCAGGAACAGTGCAATGTGCTGGAGACCAAGGGGGGCATGAGGGTTACCCCCTTCTTTATGCCGATTACGCTGGCCAATATGGCGGCATCACAGATAAGCATATTTTTCGGGCTTAAAGGATATACGTCTACAACGGTAACTGCTTGTGCGGCGGGCACGCAGGCCATTGGCGAGGCGGCAGAGATTATCCGACAGGGCAAATGCGACATCATGGTGACCGGTGGCTCCGAGGCGGGTATAACCGGAATAGGCGTAGCCGGATTCTGTACGATGAAGGCGCTTACCACCAACAACGAGTTTCCTGCGAAAGCGAGCAGGCCTTTTGACGCCAGCCGTGACGGGTTTATCCCGGGCGAGGGCGCGGGAGTATTGATACTGGAAAGCCTGGTGCACGCACTTAGTCGTGGCGCAAACATTTTGGCTGAAGTCGTCGGTTATGGTTGTTCCGCAGACGCTTACCATGTTACCGCACCGGAATCCAATGGAGCGGGGATGATACGTGGCATGAAGGCGGCGCTGGATGACGCATTTCTTACCACGGCGGACGTTGACTATATCAACGCACACGGTACGTCTACTCCTTTAAATGATAAGACAGAGACAACGGCCATAAAAGGATTGTTTGGGGATTGGGCGTATAAGATACCGATAAGCTCTACAAAGTCGATGATAGGGCATTTGTTGGGTGGTTCTGGCGGCGCTGAGGCGGTGGCTGTGGTCAAGACAATCATCAATGGCGTCATCCATCCCACCATAAACTACGAAACCCCCGATCCGGACTGCGATCTTGATTATGTGCCCAACATGGCACGCCAAAAGCAGGTGAAGGTGGCCATTTCCAACAGCTTTGGTTTTGGCGGCCAAAACGCCTGTTTGGTGCTTAAAGAATACGAAAAATAGGCGCTGGCTGCCTAATCGCTTTGTTCCACATTGCGTTCCTTATGGAAGTGGACCGTATCCACACCGCCGTATGAACCGTTGCCCGTTTTACCTATCCGTGCTTATCCCATGGGCAGGCCTTCTGTAGCGCTACGGTGGATGCGTTGCATGGGTTTCATGCGGGTAATCTTTCGTTTGACAAGATTAATAACTTTCTACTAAGTAAGAACGAAAATCAATATTCATCGTCACAACTGTATAGATGTTTTGGTATTATAAGGTTTGGGTTTTGAGTTGCGGGTGTTGTATAATTGGTGCTGAGAGTTGTGATGAAGGTAACAGTAAAGTTTTTTGCACGGTATCGAGATATCGTCGCTGAGCCAGAAATCGAGGTTGAGGTTGATAATGGTGCGACCGTCGGCAGTTTAATCGCCAAGCTGGCCGAAAAGTACGTCGACTTTTTAATTGATCCATCGATGGTGGCGGTCAACGCCGAGTACGTAGACAACGCAGTGACTTTAAGCCAGGGGGATGAGGTGGCCTTCCTCCCCCCGTTCAGTGGAGGATAGAGGTGTTCAAGATAACATCAGAACCGCTTTCAGTAGAATCGATAATTGATGAAGTAAACAAGAGTGGGAGCGGTGGTATCTGCACGTTTATAGGGACGGTGCGCGACAGCGCCGAGGGCAAAAGAGTGCTGCATCTTGAGTACGACGCCTATCCAGCAATGGCCGAAAAGAAACTGGCAGAAATCGCCGCAGAAATCAAGAATAAGTGGGGACTTACTGATGTGTCCGTCGTCCACCGCATCGGCAAGCTGGATATAGGTGAGGCGGCGGTGGTTATAGCGGTGGGCGCCCCGCACCGCAAAGAGGCGTTTGCCGCCTGCCAGTACGCCATCGATCGCATAAAAGAGTACGTTCCCATATGGAAGAAGGAATTTTTTGAGGACGGGGAGGTCTGGGTGGAGCAATCTCCTAGGCATTGAGTATAGGAAGGCAAGCACGTTTGAATAGACATCAGGTTGAGTTAAAAGTAGACGGTCTTAAAATAATCGGCGAAGTTTTTTCACCCCAATCTGACGCCCTACACCCGGGGCTGTTGCTGTGCCACGGTATACCCAGCGGCAATCCCAAAAACTCGGACGACGGCGGATATCCGTTACTCGCCGAGCGCTTTGTCGAAGAAGGGTTCATCGTGATGATCTTTAACTTCAGGGG
>Ga0187833_10002510_pt1 | contig 19575 bp, 14 predicted proteins | sample ETNtaG_37_FD_167968 | JGI IMG/M metagenome (GOLD analysis project Ga0187833, IMG submission 167968) | Marine microbial and viral communities from oxygen minimum zone, Eastern Pacific Ocean - ETNP2014_SV_400_PacBio MetaG (Illumina Assembly) | ecosystem: Environmental > Aquatic > Marine > Hypoxic...
GCGCGCTGAAATGATTCTCACGGTTATAGTCTGTTACCAAGGCAATTTCACCAAAGAATTGTCCACTGCCCAAATGAGTAGGTTCAGGTTCCAGGTCAATCTCGACGCATCCATTTGAAATGAAGTACATGGCGTCCCCCACCTCACCTTTGCGTATTATCTTTTCACCGGGGATTACTAATCTGGGCTTTAGTAGTTGAACGACCTTCCCTATCCTATCAGGAGAAAGTTTCGCAAAAAAAGGAACTTTCTCTACAAGCTTTGCCGGCTCCAACCCAAGGTTCAAAACAGGATTATTAAAATATGTATCCATGCTCTTTTCAAGCTCGCATTGAAGGTCAAAGTAAACTTCCTTACCAATCAGATCATTATCAAGCGCTCCTTGATACTCATCTTCTTCAAGGTGAAGTGCTGTTTTATTCAGATATTTTTCCTTGATAGTCCCCAAACCTATAAATATCCCAGACTTCTTTTCTAAAATAGACAAAACTTTAAAGTTCTTGCCCACTCCTCAAACTTCCATTTTCTAGTAATTCAAACCTTCTGAGCCCACCCAATCAATAAAAATCAAATAACCCCACATTTATGAGATAATAAACATAGTAAATATCTACTTTCTGGCTGATATCAAAAGCATGAATTAACAATCAGCAAAACCTTTTGCTTGCAGGAGGAAGCATGACCCATACCGAATACAAGGAACCTAAAATTGATAACACCTCATGGAACCGGTGGGTGGAAGAGAATCTGGGTCGGGCCAAGGAAATTTACGTGGAAGCCGTTAAAAATCTGAGCAGTATCTCCCGGCTGTCTATTTCCAGAGCCCGCGATGAATCAAAATTTTTCATATCAAACCTCAATGTTGTGGATTTTATATGGGGATTTATTTCCATGGCGGTCATAGGGTTTGCATCGCTGTTTCTACTTGCCGGAGTTGGGCTTGTCGGCTACCAGGTGGTCCTGTGGATGCAAGATGGTGTATGGTCTGAGTTTCCAATAGCAATTGTGTTTAACTTTCTATTCGAAGGCACTGTCCCTGCGCAGTGGTTGACCAATCCTGAATCGTGGGTAGGACTACAAAAAGTAGTGGAGTGGCTTCTGGCAAATGTTCCACTATCTGCAGCCTTGATCATACCTTCGCTTGTGGTTATAAGTGTAATGGCCTGTATATCTGCACTGGCACTTGTTTTCAGGTTCTATCAATTTAAAAAGGATGAAAAGAACTGAATCTATTCAGCGCAAAATCATTTCGCATGCAAGAATAAACAGTTATCACAATATCCCAATAAAAATGCCCGTCTCCCCAGAAAGGAGACGGGCATTTTTTTCTTCAAATTCCTACCCTGCTTCCAATTCACGGAATAGATTCGCTTCTGATCGATTATAAATTGCCAGACCCGCGATCAAGGTACCCATAACACTTGCGGTGAGACCGGGAATAACCCCACGCACAAATCCCCCAACGCTTAAACGGGCTCGTACCACATCACTGAGCATCAATCCGCTTTGCGCAAATGCATCCCCCATATTCAGCCCAACTTCCTGCAAAGCATAAGTACAAGCACCACCAAGGGCACAACCGGCAACTGACCCAACAATCCCTACAACAAGTGACTCGCCAACTAAGCTTAAGATCAGGCGTGAATGCGTCTCTCCCATCGCCAGCCGAATCCCCATCTCGCCATAACGGTGGATGCCGTTAAGAATTCCGGCGTTCCACAACACCACCACCATCAGAAACAAAAATATACCTATTATGAATTTACGCACGACCAGAAACTTTTCAGCAATAGGACGAATATGTCTCTGATCCAGAATTGATACAGCCATAGGAAGGTCATCCCTGGCCCAGCCAGAAGGATGAATATCTATGAGCGCCTTCAATGCTGACTCCAATCTCGAACGATATTCGTCGTACTCATGAAAAGAAACATGAGCCGGAAGATAACCCAGCCAATCGGTCACCATATCGTGCAGATAAAAAGTTTCCTGCGCATCAGCCAGGTCCATAAGAGCCATTTTTTTATCCATGGCAAAAATTCCAAAGCGGACAAACCCAACCACCGTAAAATTATCCGTGGCTATTCCACCATCGAAAGTCTGACCGATCAAAGTCACCGATTTATTAATTTCAAGTTCAAGAGTCCTTGCCAACTGGTAGCCCACCAGAATTTCACCTCGCTTATCCGGCATCCTTCCACGAGTAAGAGATTCCGCAAGATTCAAGCGTTTTAACTCAGTAGAGTCCTGTGACAGCAGGTCCAACGCCATTCCCATAACCGGAGTATGACTTCTGGTTTCACCCTGCTCATCAGGGACATCCATAATTGCTCCCCATCTTATGCGTGGCGACCACTCTATTGCTGGATCGGAATTTTTCTTAAGCCAATCTCCTGTTTCCTTTTGAGAACCTAACGCACGATCCATCGGATTCAAATGTTCTTCGTCATAGAAGGGTTTATTGACAACACGCAGATGTCCCGTATCCAGGTGAGCGGTGCTATCCATCATTCCCATGATCACCCCGTCCATAAAACCCACCAACACAATCACCAAAGCGACTCCAACCGTAATGACCAAAAATGGGAATAATGATCGTGTGCGATCCCGCAACATTCCCTTGATCAACCATCTGATCATGTAATCCCCCTTCCCCTCAAAGCCATAGTAGGGTCCAGATGGGAGATTTTTTTTACCGGCCACCACGCCACAAAAATCATAAGAAAAACCACCAGGCTCACAGAAGAAACCACCTCAAAAAACTGAATGTCCAAAAACACACGCTCCCGCACAGGCATGGTCGATGCGCTCAAATGCGAAACATCCAGTCCCACACTTTGGAACCACATGAAAAATGGAATCCCCAAAACCAAGGCCAGAATAACCGCACCAAACGCGGCCAGACTCCCTTCGAGAACAAACACTCGAACCACCTTATTGGCCTCCAGCCCCAAAGCCATGAGCGTACCAATTTCCCTTTGTCGCTTGAATATATTTAGAATCTGCGTATTAAAAACGCTTGTTCCCGCGAGGAACATCAAAATAGCCCAGAGAATTCTTGAATTTCTACGGTCCTGTTTCAACAAAGCCAGCAAGTCGGCCATCAACATCTCGACAGTGTGAAACTCCATCCCGTCTACTGGACCTTCAAAACCACTCACGGCAACCCAACTCACCTCAGAAGGACGAACCGTCATTTCACGTAAATGGTCCAGTCGAACCCAGACAACACCTTCATCAACCCGCGGGTTAATAAAATCCGCCACATCAACAACCAGCACATTACGCGCATCAACAACATTATTACGGTCACGCCACTTAAGAACCACAGTAGAACCTTTTTCCAAATGAGCCTTTTGCGCCATACGATTCCCCACAACCACTGGAATAACATCATCCAGTTGCGGGCCATGAGCCTTAAGCCCAGACAACGGAAGGTCCAGCAAAGACTGGTCAATTTCCATCCCTCGGAGTTGAACTGGATATAGCCTGCGGTTAGGAAACAACTGCCCCTGCTGGATCAACACCTCCGCCTTTTCATTAGAGGAGAGAGCATGCAACTTATCAGGAACGGAAAAAGTTCTGTCCTCCCATTCCGTTGGCGTCAAAATATCAAAATCAGGAACTCGGTATTGTCCACCAGCCATATCCGTAGAACTCATATTCCGAGTGGCCTGCACCTGGAATCCATTGAGAAGGGACAGCATGAAAATTAAGGCTATCATCGTAAGGGCCGTCACAAGAACATTCAGGAAAGCACGAATACCTTGTCGATAAAAATTTTTCCAGGCGATACTGAGAATCATTCAAAATCTCCCACACCATTTCTGCGCTTATCCCACCTCACATAACCATCCTCCAACCCGACTTCCCGGCGAACAAATTTAGTGACTTTCTCATCATGAGTGGAAAAAATAAATGCCGCGTCAAACTTTTTATTAAGGTCCAGCATCAGCTCAAGAATCTGATAAGAGTTTTCCTTATCCAGATTAGCGGTCGGCTCATCCGCGAGCACCAATCGGGGTTCCTTAACCAAGGCGCGAGCAATGGCCACCCGTTGACATTGCCCCCCGGAAAGTTCAGAGGGCCTCTTATTAATCTGAGGCATCAGCCCCACCTGCTCGATAATGGACATCACACGATCACGAACAGCAGATTCCTTAAGATTGGCCAGCAAAAAGGGGAAGAGGATATTTTCATAAATATTGTAAACAGGAAGCAGGTTATAAGACTGAAAAATGAAACCAATATTTTCCCTGCGATACAAAGCACGCTGGTCAGGCGACATGTCACCGAGCGATTCATCACCAAATTTAATTTCACCAGATGTGGGAGTATCGAGTCCGCCAATTAAATTAAGCAGGGTGGTTTTGCCAGACCCCGAAGGCCCCACAAAAGACATAAATGACTTCGGCTCGATACTAAGATTTATTTCATGAAGAGCAGAAAAATCCTCACCGCCGACACGAAAAACCTTGGTAATTCCATTTAACTGAATCAAAGGATTTTTCATAATTTTTCAAAATAACTTTTTTTGAATATCATTTAAAAGTACGCAACCACTGTCAGGCCAACATTCGGCTCGGTCCCATTGAAGTCAACCGTCTCCTTAAACAACCTTCCGGCAGTGCGGTTTGTCTTCAAAGTCCCGCCCCATTTGCCAGAGATATAAAGAAAAACCTGACTCGTCAACGTATACTCAACTTGCGGGACCAGTTGAAAACTTCCGTCACGAACATCAAAAAGACTGAACAACTGCCATGCCACATCAGCCCCGACAGGTTGATCCAGCAAAAGGCCAAACTGATGAATCGTACGGTCTCCCTTGGCATCATCCTGAGTGTACTGAGGTTCGCGGGTGGACAGAAAGTATTCCAGCAAAACATGAAGTCCGTCACCAATATCAAAAGTATAATCCGTACCAACAACCGCATCAAAACGAAAGGGATAGTTTTCCTTCACACGTTCGAAATCAACCCGACCTTCACTCCATAAACCGGCATGATACTCACCTTTAAAATGGTAACCTAATTGAATCAGTTCTTGACCGAACTGCGGCAGATCATCCAGATCCGAAACAGGATGATACTGAGCCACCAGTCCCGATTCAACCTCACTGATTAAAGCTTCCCAGCGCAACCCCGCAATCATTCGGTCGTTTATTTTAGCAGGCACGATCCAGCCTTGGATCGAACTGGTATCATTCAAATAAAAAGTCGACCGCAGGCCATCGACACCACGGGTCACTGGCACCACTCCCGTGACATTCCGGGTATCAAAAAAACCAAGCGGACGAAAGATGAATCCCGAACCAAACATAATTTTCTGCCGCCCGCCACGTATCGTTAAGCGACCGTTATCCAACCTCAGCCAGGCGCGAAAAAGATCAACATCCGTTTCCTGTCTCAGAGAAGCCTGCTCACTAGGACCATCCACCTGCTTCGCGTCGGCAGACAGCTCATAATCCAACTGCCACTCCTCTTTCTCCCAGGCGTTTCCCAACACCCCAAAGCGAAGCTCTGCCTCGCTGTCAAAATCCTTATGCAAATCAGGAGAATCAATTACATACTGAGTTCCCGCTTTAAAGCGTCCCTCAAATTCCCCGTCTAGCGCTGTCGCGGGCAATGCACCTTTGAGCAAACCTAAAATGTATATAAGAAAACAAACCCATAGCTTCATTGAAACATTCCTAACAAAACTAAAATAGTATTGGAGAAGATATAAGAAGGGGCACGGCTACCAGCACAGGCACTGTTACCAGCACGGGCATTAAACGCACTTGTAAGATTCAGGAGATTTACGTCCAAAGTTCACGGCAGTCCAACCCATTCCCATTCTAAATTTGCGGGAAGAAGAAACGCATGTAGATAAACCTTTCATAATCTCCAATCGGTCGCAAACAGAGTTATTCCAAAATAGGATTGGAAGGCAGGTATTCTAACTAACTCATAAAAAGTTTTTAAGAAATTTAACCAACTGCTCCGCTCCAACCCAGGGAACCCGCGCCCGAATGATTCCTTCGGAATCAATGATCAAAACCGTTGGCATATCTCTCTGGATATAGTTTTTATGAAAGGATTGTGTTGGGTCCAATAGATAGGAAAACTTGACCTTTTCAGGGAATCCCTTGAGGTAAGCCATAACCGCCTCCTTAGAATCCCCATTGGTATTGATTCCCAGAATAGCCAATTTCCCGGAAGAAAGTTGATTCCGCACCTTATTGAATTCCAAAGCCTGTTTCATACACGGAACGCATATATGAAACATCCCCAGCAAAACAACCTTTCCCTTAAAATCGGACAAAGTCACTTTTTCCCCGGTCACCGAAGTCAGCGAGAAATCGGGAGCCAAGTCCCCTGCCAAAGGAACCTTGGCATAAGAAATCTGGACAACAAAAAATATAGTAAAAAGGGTCAAACTCAGGATTCTATACATGGCCCGGCTCCTTAATTTGATAATAACTGGAATAAATAGAGGGTAAGAAGGGTCTATATAATGAAGTATATTCTTTAAAATCTAATCTATTTTAAACCAGCTTAAATCAGGATGGAAGCCCAAACCAGTATGTTTTCACCTTCCGTGATGTTTACTGGTTTCTTAACAAAACACATCACTACAAATGGCGTTAAAAGCCTGTTTTTATAACAATAACTCAACCTTGACTTGCTCGTCTATTTATACTACAAAGAAGTTAAGCCTTAGTTTAATTAACGTTATAAATATGCGATCTATAGTCTACCTAATTCTAACTGTGATTCTGGCTCCCGGTTTGGCTTATTCCGGGACCATCAAGGGGAACACTGTATTTTCCGGCAAGGCATCCCCGCTGAAAGCCTACAAAACCGGAAAATATAAAAAAGTCTGTGGTCCAGAAGTTCCTAATGAAACGTTACTTATTAATAATAAGGGACTTAAAAATGTTGTTCTTTCACTCCATGGCAAAAAACTGAAACCAAAAGCCGGTGAATACCATATAGATCAGAAGAAATGTCGGTATGTCCCGCATGTAATTGCCATGCCTGTTGACTCAGAACTGAAAATTCACACAAGTGACCCGATCAATCATAACATCCATACCTATTCCTTTGACAACGATCCTATAAACATCATGTTCACTCCAGATCAGGAAGAATACGCTCAGGAAATGGAAGAAGCGGAAATCGTCAAAGTGGAATGCGACCTGCACAGTTGGATGACATCCTGGATTGTAGTCACGCCGAACTCATATTTTTCCGTTTCGGGCACAGATGGAAGCTTTGAAATTGCCGATGTCCCACCCGGCAAATATAAACTAACCGCCTGGCACGAAACGTTGGGAAACCTTTCAAAGGATATTACCGTTGTAGATGGAGAGGTCAAAATAAATTTCGATTTTGTCGAAGCAGAGCAGGAATAATCAAAAAGAATTCCATCAAATATCATTTTTACCACTCACACCGGGGAGACAGAACTGCCATGAAACTTAGGTCTATCATTGCCATCACTGCCTTATTATCGTTCCTGTCCCTAAGTGTGGAGAGTCGGGCATATCAGGAAATCGAAGTAACAAACGGTGGAACCATTCAGGGTAAAGCCATTTTGACAGGAAAGATGCCCCCTCCGCGCGTGTACCATCTCATCCTGTTCCCCAACATAGACATGTGCGCCGAAATTGATGTCGATGACGAAATGAACCGCGTTCTCGATGACTTTCAAATCTCTGAGGATAACGGATTAAAAGATGTGGTCATTACTCTGGAGCATGTTGAAGCAGGGAAACCGTTTAACAAAGAACCTATTTTGATCAACTCCGAGCAATGTAAATTTTCGCCGGATGTCAGCGTTGTCCGACAAGGTGAAGATTTCAAGGTTGATAATGTAGACGCCGTCATGCACAACAGCCAAGTGTATCAGAAAGAACGCGGGAAAATCATTCAAAACCTACCTATTCCGCCTGAAGCTATGACCGTTGGAACAGTACAATTTCAAGGCAAATACAAAATATTTCAGATGATTTGTGGAATGCACGAGTTCATGCAAACCTGGGGTTATAGAATTCAGAATCCTTACTACGTCAAAACCAAGCGTGGCGGCGAGTTTAAAATAGATAATATCCCGCCCGGAGATTATGTCCTCAGCGCATGGCATTTCCTGATGAAACCCCAAACAAGGAAAATACACATAGCTGAAAACGGATCAGTTGATGTTAACTTTGAGTTTGATGGCAATAAAGTAATCAGGCCCCTTTACGAGACCATCAAATCTGGACGTATCAAAAAAGATGCCGCAACACCGGGAACCGCCAAGGGCAAAGAGGTCGGGAAATAACGGTACGCATGGCATCTAAAGAATCCGGGACAAGAATACAGTTCGTCTTTGCGGTCGTTGGGCTTATTCTGGCCCTTTGTGGTCAGGCGTATGCCTTTACTAGCCCCGACGTGTCTGACATGCCTCAGACCATACAGGTCGATGGTAAGCAGGTCTCCCTCAAGGACCTCAATAGTCCGGTAACGAAGTCTGAACGAGCCAGCAAAGAAGGCGCGGCAATTTACATTAAAAACTGCGTTCTCTGCCACGGCGACCTGCTCGACGGAAGAGGTCTTTTCGGTGATAGTTTCTTTCCGCGCCCCGCTAACTTTCTACACTCTCAATCCGTTTTAAGCAAACCTCAGGCCTACACATACTGGCGCATCATGAAAGGCGGCCCCGGCCTACCGGAAAAGTATAATCCCTGGGATTCAGCAATGCCTGCATGGGAAGGCGTCCTGAAGGAAGAAGACGTATGGAAGGTAATACAATATATTTATAGTACGGCGGAAGAGAGAAAACAGACCAAAGAATCACCCCTATCAGAACCCTCAGCAGACAGAGGAGCAAGAGTCTACGCCGATAAGTGTGCTGTTTGCCACGGTGACGAGGGTGCCGGCGATGGGCCCGGTGCAAAAATATCCAGTCCGTTTCCAAGGAATTTTATTAAGGGACATATCAAGTTTCGAACCACACCCTTCGGTAAAATCCCTACAGACAAAGATCTATTCGACATAATCACCCAAGGCATGCCCGGAACAACCATGCCCGCATGGAAGCACCTGCCAGAAAACGATCGGCACAGTCTTGTACTCTATTTAAAAACGCTCTCCAAAAAATTCGCTAAATTTGTTAAAAAGGGTAAGACCCATAAAATCGTTATGATCCCCGATCCACCAGCCTTTACGCTGGAAAGTCTTGAGCGAGGGAAAGAACTATTCACCCAAAACTGTTCGGCCTGCCATGGCGTCAAAGGAAGAGGTGACGGCGCTTCGACCAAGAAAATTGTTAACATACCGACAGACTCCATCTGGCCACGCAACCTGAGCAAACCATGGAAGTTTAGACGCGGCGACAAGCGCAAGGAAATTTTTCTGACCCTGCGTACCGGGCTTTCCTTGTCCGCCATGCCAAGATTTTCTCCCCGAATTTTCAAGGATGAACAAATCTGGGATCTGGTTCACTACGTACAAACACTGGCGCCATCACAAAAACCAAAAACCCCGCCCATCCTGAAAGTCCAGAAGATTGATGGCGCACTGCCCACTGATCCGAACGACCCTTTATGGAAAACGATGGATTCCAATTTTTATCCACTTGGGGGGCAGATCATTCAATCAAAAAAAGTACTGTACCCTATCGTTGACAATGTGGTCGTTAAAGCAATGCACAATGAGACCGAGATCGCATTTCACATTCACTGGGACGACCCCACAGTCGATCCCGCATTGAAAAAGTTTAGTACCGTCGAAGAATCACCAGCACCTCCCCTGCCCGCACACCTAAGATCAGACGATGACGAGGAGGAACCTGCCGAAGAACCAGTGGCTCAACAATATGCTGATTCAATCGCAATCCAGTTCCCGATATCAGTGAACGGTGGTTCTGGAAAACCATATTTCCTGAATGGTGATGCAGAGCATCCCGTCAACTTGTGGCAATGGAGTTCCTACCCGATGAAAGCCGTTGAAGTGAATGCCACAGGAATTGACACGCTGAAAAAGCAACCAGAGATCAGCCAAAGCCTGGCCTCTAAAGTTATCTTTAAATACGGACGCTATTCACTGGTCATCAAACGCCGACTCACGACAGAAGACACGCAAAACGATATTCAATTCCGCGCAGGACAAACCATCCCCATAGCCTTCAATGTATGGAACGGCTCAGCAGGAGAAACAGGAAGCCAAAAAACAATCTCCAGCTGGTTCTCTCTAGTGTTGGAATAATCTTAAGAAAAAAATAAAACTTTTTACTGCGCAGAAGTGATGGCAGGCAGGGTCAATGTGCCGAGGTAGGCCAGCAGATCGGCTACTTCCTGGACCTCTAGCAAGTCCTTAAAGTTGCCGGGCATGGTGGAAATTTTCTGGGTCTTGAACTTTTTAACCTTGTCTCTGGGGATATGACGGTCCTTCCCCTCTTTATCCACTATATCGAATCCGGATTCATCTTCATTTACCTTGATCCCGGTAATAAACTTTCGATCCTTTGTCAGAATCATGATGGTCTTGTATCCCGCCGTGATGACCACATTAGGGTCCAAAACAGACTCCAAAAGAAACTCACGGGTACGACTGGTACCCACTATACTCAGTTCTGGGCCAACGGTCCCGCCCTTGCCTTTAACAAGGTGACACTTGGCGCAATTCGCAGTGCCTTCTGCATCGTTAAATATTTTTTCACCACGTACCGCATCACCAACGGTAGACAAATACTGTTGCCAGTCATCAGGAATCCCAGTCTCAGATTCTTCTTCATCATCTTCTTCGGGCTGGAATGACGCCAGAAACGCCGTAATCGCACGAGCCTCTTCCGGCTCCAGGCCCAAATTCGGCATTTTTGTATCTGGATGAAAAGCCTGCGGATTAGAAACCCAGGCGTATATCCATTCGGGTCTATAGTTAAACGAAGAACGGTCCAGATTAGGTCCGATCCTCCCTCCCTCCTCATTCAATTGATGGCAGCCCAGACAACTTTTTTTATTCATAATCAGCAGTTCGCCAGATTTCGTTTGTTCCTTTTTCTGGCCTTCCCCGGCGAACCATTTCGAAAAAGAATCCATGGCAGAGCGCGACAATACAGATCCTAGAGGCCTCTCGGTGTTCACACCTTCTGGAGCCGTTACCGCGGATCCACCTTGTCCCAGCTGCCGGATAAATGCTATCAGCGACCATATCTCCTCTTCAGACAAGGTATGACCAAATACGGGCATCAAATGGGACTTCTTAACCTTGGCCCCTCCCTCACTAATGACTCTAAATAGCTGGTCGTTGGTCCGTTTAGCGAGGAACTCAGGGCTGGACAATTCAGCAGGATCTTTATCAAGAAACTCCGCATTGAATCCATCCCCATCACCATGATTGCCATGGCAGTGAGCGCAGTAATCCAAAAACAGGCGTTTTCCCTTTTCCTGGAATTCGGGGTCCATTGCTAATCCCGGAGGAGATGAGGGCACACCTCCGGCCCATGCGGGGAGACTGGGTATCACCGCAAAACAGGCTACCAATAAAAGAACTTTAAGGGGGTTTGGCATAGCCTGATAACAGGAGCCTTAAGTGAAATGGGATCTAAAGCCGAAATATTAACTTAAATCGAAAAGATAATCATCAAAGAATTGCAAAAAGTTCAGGTAGAAACACAACGAGGCTTGCAGTTGTTGGCTGAAGCAAAAAAAAAGCAAGGGGACCCGAGGGCCCCCTTGCCATGGTGCTGAGGTTAAGCGTTTTCGATGAGGACTACTTATTCATCGATAACACATCGTCGCCAGCCGCTGAAGCAGATTTTACACCTTTAGCAGATGCGCCACCCAACGGAAGGACAGAACGATCGCCCGCAGGCAGAACCTTGAAGTAACCCCACTGACCTGCCTGCTGGTACGGAGTACGAGCATTCATCCACAGGTAAGTTCCAGGGTTGCTGTAGGTACCACCAGCAGTCATTTCGGCCTGAATCCACTCGCCGCCGCCGAACTCTTCGGTGTCGATCATATCTGAACCGACCTGTCGAAGATGTCGACGCCATTGATGGCCGTCTACATTAAACATCTGGTTCTGCTCATTATGAGCACCCATGATGTTGATCATGACGAGATCTCCGGCATGTGCCTTCAGAGTCGGAGTCGCAGGATCACTAGCCGCGGCAACACAAGGTGTGAACATATTACCCAGTTCACAACCTTCATCTTCACGATAGGACCACGGCTCCAACCTGTAGTTCACGCCCGTGAGTCCCGCAACGTTCTGCAGGTAAGGCATGAAAGACGTACCGAGGATGTTGTCCTCATCCTGGAAATACAGCGCGAAATCACGATAGTTCTCACGATTTCGATTTTCCGGATAAGACTTATCGATGATAACGTCCGCTTTCCAGGAGTTGCCCAGAGAGATGTCTTTCCCTGTTGCTGGATCACGGTATACAGAACCTCTAGGACCAATGATGAGACCGCCATAGAGACCGTCTCGAACATTACCAGTCAGGTTACCAAAATCCCAGATCACACTACCGGTCTGACCGTAGTCAGGATGTGCATAGTAGGTGTAGGTCTTAGATTTACCTGGCTGAACAGTCTGGTCACCAGAGTTGTTACCAACGTTGATTCCCTGAGAAGTCATAGGATCAAAAGCAACGTTGTTGATATGCATGGAGGCATTACCACTCTTCAAGCGATTGGACAGCTTGATTTTGATACAGTCTCCAATGTTGGCACGAAGCGTCAACGGATGAGGAGCCCCACCCGAAGCTGTTCTGGCCGCTTCACCCTCAAGAGCAAAAATCTTGCCCGCAGAGTTAGCGAGAACCAGCTTACGCTCGAAGTCAACTTCGATCTGATCTTCTGCCTTCGCGTTGAAATCCAGCGCTTTGTTGATAGCTACTACGCTGAAATTCTTCGTAGGCGCACCACTTGGACAAACAACCCCACGTTTCCACTTCTTGGGGTTGTCGTTGCCAGGTAGTACTTTAAGATCGCCCTGAAGTTTGTCATGTACCCGGAGAATACTCCAGCTACCTTCTGACAGGTGAGAAGTACGACCATCGAAGTACAGATAATCACCCGCCATCTGCTGGTAACCACCCGCCGTTGTGGCCAGGTCATAACGCTCTGCAATACCTACATGCAGTGTGTTAGTCATGCGAGACTGCGGATCATAACGCTCAGGACGGAACCCATGTCCAGAAACTGAGAACATGTGGGTTTCGTTCATCATGCCATGCAACAGACGGAACACAACATTATCCCCAAGATATGCACTGATCATAGGAGTATCAGGATCCCCATGAACTACACTGCTAAACATCTGGGAAGGGTCGGAGTTGCTCTTCAACCGTGCAGAAAGAGAAGCCGCACGGAAATTGAATCCGCCACCTGTTGTATGTGTTCCACCGTTCAGATGTGGGAAAGCCACTTCCAGCATAGTACTAGGCATCTGGAAAGAAATGGACTGTCCCGCCGCAATAGCATTCTCACGAGAGAGTCCCGGAGGATTCCCTTTGGTAACGAGCTGTGCTGTATGCGGAACGGTGTCATGTGTTTGAACAACGATTTCACGGAAACTACCATTTCGGCTATAAGCGAAAGGCTCTGTTCCATGAATGTCTGCTACTGTACCAGTACGAATCGGTTTGCCAGTCTTAGGATCATGATACGTAGATCCCCAAGGCTCAACAACCGTCGTTCCGATACCACCGTGCGGCCAGGTTGTAGCACCGAACGCATGGTCATGCCAGAAAACAAGTCCGAGGTCGACGTCAACCCACCATCGGTAACGTACGAACTCGGTGCTCACGATATGTCCAGCCGTGTGGGCGTGGGTCATACCTTCCGTAAAGGTGATGCTGTACTTACCGTCTTTAGCAATACCTTTAGTTGGATCTGGAGATATAGATTTGATCCAACGAGCATCTTTGCCATTGGGCACTTCGATTCCAACCATGATGTCAGCACCAGCGTGGAACGGAGTGGCACCATCAGCCATCTGGATTTCAATGGTCTGATCACCAGGGCCTGTATCTTTCAAAAGCTTGGCGTTCATTGGCATAGGCATGCCAACATGATGACCATCTTTCATCTTCTTAGTGAACTGCCTGTATGACCGCATAGACTGGTCATACGAGAAGCCCGAGATAACACCATCCGACGCTTGGTTGTCGAACTGGAAAAAGTGCGGATGGATGTTGAGCTTGGACATCTGGAAGTTAGTGAAGTCATCGTCATTCCACTCACTGGTCAAAAGAAGATCCACACAGTCATAAACGTTTGCGCGGATAACCAGCGGAATGGCTTTCTTAGGATCAGCCTTCACTTCCGCCATCTCTTCGTCGAGTACGTAGATGAGACCGTACTTATCGATGATCGGAGGCGTATCTCCAATAGCACCGGACAACTCAATCGGCGTATTGATGAACACAAGATTGTACTGCTTACGACCAGCACCCTTCGGACAAAGACTCCAACGGCCTTGCTCACCCGGTTTTGCTGGTGTCGTATTTTCTACATTTGGACCAGACCGTCCACTACCAGATTCCGTAGCGGTAATGACAGTGTCATCTGGCTGTGAATGGAACGGCTCCAACCATGGAGCACCACCATGGTTTCGCGCGAAAGGAACACGCTTGCCAAAGTGAGGTGTCATGTGAGGCCATGCCAGTTTACCTTTCTCATCGAACTGAAGCGGATGACGCTTGCCAGGACGTGGAGAAATGTATTTTACTACTTTATAGGTAGGTTCACGCTCAGACAGAGCTTGATTACCTTTCCAAGCATAATCCCATACAGAACCGTCATTGGATTTTACCTGGGTTACTTCATCGTCAGAGTGTCCGGGTTTGCCCATAGGAGGCAACATGTACTTAACCCAGTCTTTAACGTTTACAACACGGGTTTCTTTGGTCCAGTCACTCTCACCGCTACCGGTGATTTTGAACTTGGTACCAAACCAGTCCATTGTCTGGCCGACCAACTGATCTGAGGATACACCCTGAGGGATGCGGCCTGCACGGTCAGGAAGCTCAACCAATGGAATCATAACATCGGTACTACCCAGTGGGTAGTTGCCGTTTTGAAGGGTGTTATAAACCCTCCAGTATCCCCACATACCAGCAACATAGTGATGCGCTACATGGCAGTGGAACAGGAAGTCACCAGCCAAACGCTGACACAGACCAGAACCACATTCGGTCTCAAGGTCAAGTGCTTCAGCAGGTCCGATAACTTCAACGTCTACACGGTCAGTCGTGGTGCGGACAACCGGGTATTTAACCGGACCGTCCCAGGCAGCCTGGGTAAGGTTCGGCAACTGCGCTTCGCGTTGCGGAGAACGCGTCCAGCGAATGGAACCACCATGCGGATGATGCGAATGGAACACCTCACCACCACCATGGATCAAGCGAAATTTTGCTGGGTCACCCAAGTACGAACGTGGAATGGTAGTTGGAACATCAGCAAAAGTATAAGAACTGTAAGACAATGATTCGTCTTCATAATGAAACATTTTGTCCTGTACCGCCAGGTTGTTGATACCGAAAGGCTCAGAACGGTAGTTCATAGCACGTGCTGAAGGACGATAAGCGTCAGTCAACGGATCGCGCTGAGGAATCATTTCGCCGTGTCGATTCAGAGGGCGGAAAGATTCATCGCCGACTTCGTGATAGAACAGAACAAACTCACGAAAGTCTTTTGCGTTTTCATTAGCGATCATCGATTGCCAGCCAATTGCCCGGGGTTGCCCGGTGTAAGGGCTCAAGTATGTAGAACCTTTAGGCTCAACAATGAACGCACCGATCAAACCGAGAGCCGAAGGATCTCGGCCTGCGCGACTCATGATCATGTGACTACCTTCCTGCTCATCGATTGGAATCATCCACTCGAAATCCTGAGAGCCACCAGATTTGGTGATACCGCCCGCAGAAGCCGCAGAAGCCGGAAGACCGGAAGAACTGATGATCATAGCGGATCCAAGAACCTGGAATCCGGCATCCTCATCTTCTACCTTGTTGGAGAAATGAACGCGAACACAGTCGCCTTGGTTAGCACGCAATACCAATGGCTGAATGGCATCGCCTTGAATTCCGGTCGAAACCATACCCGGGTCCATCTCATCATCCCGAGACTTGGCATTGGCCTTCTCTTCAGTGCGAACCTTGCTGATCTCCGAATCAAGAGCATACATGTAGCCAGGGAAATAATCGCCCCACTGGTTCAGCATGATTTCGACATTGATTGCCGAAACATTGTACTGCTTGACCGGAGCATTGCTCGGACAATGAGAGCCCTGGTTCACAGTCAAACCTGCCTCTGAAGGTCCAAGCAGGTAGCTCTGGCCCAACTGATGCGCCGACCAAGAATCGTGGAATGCGCCACCTTGAGAAGCCGGGCTGGCATGTTCCTTGATTTTACCCTGTAAACGGTCCATAAGCTTCATGAACGTGTTGTTCAGGCGATCCTGGCGACCATCCATGCCGCTCATCACTTCTTCATAGTTTACCTGATTTTCCAGCTTGTCCAGCCAGACCGGTCGATCATGCCCCTGTTTGTGATCCTCAGGACCTGATGCCGCAAAAGCGGGATTCAAGCCAAGGCCTAAGGCAAAGGTCAAGATCATCATGATCCACCTGCCCAAACCTCGCGATGGGTTGGTAAAAGTGTTGCAAGTCATAAATACACCCTCCGGTTAATAAAAAAGCCCAAAAACCTGTAGTTTTGGGATAAGACTTGGTGGAAAAAACTTCTTCCCCCCTGAAAAAAACATCTAACTCGTAAGAACCATCCGATTATCTAATTATCTAATTCGTAAGAACCATCCGATTCAAGGACCGAATGCAATCCCACAAAATATTTAAAACTTTAACTTTCAAGTAGTTAACTAAGCAACCGCCCGTAATGGACCCCACGACAGGGGCCTCTCCTGCTGGGAGCGGCACTATTAAAGATACAAAAGCAGGATAAATATTCCCTTAAATTAAAATTTATTTAAAATAGTGAAAGCTTTTAAAAAAAAGGGGAAAGGCCTATTTTGACATCGCATAACAGAACAATTCTAGAGCGGAGGAAATGATGGAATGAAAGGGAGGGATCCTTCGAAATCTACCGAAATTGATCCGGCTTTTCATCGTTTGGGAAGGAAGATGCACCCGAACGCACCAGATAGCGTTTTAAGTAAACTTTAGCTCTGGCAATTCTGGACATTACCGTGCCGATGGGAATATTTAGCTGATCGGAAATGTCCTGGTAGGACAAACCTTCAAAATAAAAAAGCCTGATCGGCTCACGAAGTCTTTCGTCTAGTTTGCCCATGGCAGACTGGATGTATTGTTTAACCTCATTTTTTAAAAATTCATTCTCAGGGTGGATGTTACTGTGGAGGGTATCACAAACCGCTTCAAACTCAATCTCAATCTTATTCTTGCCTTTTTCAATATCTTTGAGAAACAAGTTTCTTAGAATGGCGAACAGCCAGTATTTACTTTTGCCCCGATCCTTTAACTGGTCGAAGTTTTTCAACGCAATGTAATACGTTTCCTGGACCAGGTCTTCAGAGCCCTGACTGGTTCCACATAAACGAAATGCAGACCGGTAAATTACTGCCGCATGAGGAAGGAGGTACTTATTAAAAGTGTCCAGACTTCCATTATTATCCGACAGATTCGTAGCGAATTTGACTAAAAAATCCAAAACCACCCCTTTGTAAAGCTTCGCTTAAACCTAAGAATAAAACAATTCTTTGAATTTATAGGAATAATAAAGAAAAAACCGGATCATTTAAAGTAGTATTTTTGTTTTTTTTACTATTGGCCAAATAATATATGCAACCTTCTACTTCAACACGCATCTAACCCCTGTACAATTATTTGACTCGACTTCTAACTTGGTAGGTTATGGTTATATCAAACAAAGAGTTATTGGAAATTTCCACCCAGATAGAGCGTGATGGCAGACTTTTCTACCTGGAACTATCAAAACACGTTGATGACCCCACCGTAAATGAATTTCTCCAGGTCATGGCCAGGGAAGAAGCTCTCCATGAAGTCCAGTTTAAGGAAATGCTGGAGAAAAAAGGCGACCAGGTATACGGCTGGGAGGACCATCAGGGACTCAGAGACATGATGGAGAAGGAATTCAAGACTGATATTTTCCCTCCGATCGAAGAAATCATGGAGCATGTCACAAAGGTCAAAGGCATAGAGAAAGCCTTGGATTTTGCGGTGGAAGCAGAAACGGTGGCCGGTGAGTTCTACGGACTTCTGATTGACATGTGCAATAACATTGAAGTCAAAACCTTGCTGGTCCTGCTGCAAAAAGCTGAACACGACCACCTGGAGAGAATCCAGCTCCTACGAAAAGAGTTCCTCAAAAAAAGCCCCGAAAGCAAATAAGACTAAGCCCTCTATCCGCCACACAATCTCCAAATCATCCTCTCCGAAACTTTTTTCTCTTGAAATCAGAACAAAAAAAAGCAGCACCAGAACAATAGTTCCAGTACTGCTTTCTAATGAACCTGTTTAACTGAACTTACTTGGCAGCAAGCTCAAAGTTAGCAGAAGCCGCGCCAGCACCAACAGTTACTTCCTGGCTTACTTCTCCAACATACGGCTGCCACGCGGTTACTTTGTATTTACCCGCTGGAACACCGTCAATCTTGAAAGATCCATCAGCGCCGGTAATGGCATAGTATGGGTTCCAAACGATACGAGCATCTGCTTCCATATAGTTATGCTGATCACACTGCAAGAAGAAATGCTTGTCTTTTTTCTGTTTCAAACGCGCGAGATTCTTGGTCACATCAGCAACATCACCTTTACTAGGCAGAGGCTTGTTGAACAGGGTCTTGCGGTTTGCGCCAACAACTGAATAACCATGAGGATTGTGCAGAATGTCAGTGTCATTATTGTTTACCTTAACAATTCCACCAGTCTTTCTTTCAGGCTTGGTAGGCTTACGAACTGCGCCCATTTTCTGTACAACGTCACAATCGGTAAAATCAAAAACAAACTTGCCACCATCACCCCAAGGTTTACCACCGTCAATCTTTTCGATGAAAACTACAGCGTCTTTCAGCTTACCACCAGCCGCGGAAACTTTAACACGAGGTCGAACTCCGTCTTTTGCATCAGCGTGCTTGGAGCAAAATTCTACATTTTTACCCTTTGCCAAGTTCTCCATAATGGGTGCTGGAGCCGCCCCTTTAAGAGTGACCACACCTGCGATTGAACCAGAGCCAGCAGATCCTTCCTTATAGCCCTTCTTCTTGGCAAAACTTGTTCCTGCCAACGCAACAGAAACAACCAACGTTAATACTGCAATCCAAACTTTTTTCATTACCTAATACCCTCCTTGAATTAAACAAAAACAATCATTAAACACTCAAACAAATAATACAAACGATAGATGTACTAGCAAATTCCATCAATGTCTGAATTAAGATGGCGCGCATTCTACCACAATTTAAGTAAAACGCAAAACAGGGGAACCCCGAAAGGTTCCCCTGCCATTATGCAACGTAAATGCTATCAAACGAACGATTAGCGGTTCATTGATAACACGTCGTCTCCAGCGTCTTTTGAAGCAGACTTAACACC
>Ga0187833_10002511_pt1 | contig 19571 bp, 19 predicted proteins | sample ETNtaG_37_FD_167968 | JGI IMG/M metagenome (GOLD analysis project Ga0187833, IMG submission 167968) | Marine microbial and viral communities from oxygen minimum zone, Eastern Pacific Ocean - ETNP2014_SV_400_PacBio MetaG (Illumina Assembly) | ecosystem: Environmental > Aquatic > Marine > Hypoxic...
GCAACATAATTTTATAGAAATGAAAAAAGGTAAGACTCCGGCAATGAAAGAGGGTTTGCAAAGCAAACCTCTTACCTGGGAGACTTTTTTTCATATACGATTAAGCATACTAAATTAGGTCAGTTCGTAAAAGGTATATTGGATATTAGTACTTTCGAATAATAATATTAGAAACACAAAAAAATCGAAATATATTTAAATAATCGCTGTAATAATGTAGACAAACTATAAAAGTGCAAAATGGAAAAAGAGGTTTCCAAAAAAACAGGTGTAATATTACTTTTTGTTGGAATTATTATAGCTGTTGCATTCACATTTGTTATTATAAGTTATATCCAAACTCCAAAAGTTGTTGAGGTTGAGGGTCCGAGTGAATCAGCTTCAAGTGGAGAAATCACTTTAACAATCGAAAAACCACCGAAAGTAAAAGATGAGGGTGCAGGTAGTGTGAGTTTAACTGTACTGCCTCCAACTGGTGAAGAATAATTATAATGGAACCATAAGGAGGTATAAAAAATGGGAGAAATATCAAATAAAACAATACTTGCTCTGCTGGTTGCAACAGTAGTTGTATCTTTAGGAGGGGCTTATATTTCAATATCAGCTGTAAATTCTAGACTGAGTTCTGTAGGTTTAGCCCCAATAACAGGTTTTGCAGTTGTTCCAAATGGAACTGCAACTGTAACAGTACAAACTGTTTCTTCAATAAAATTTTCGCAAGCAAGTGTTGCTTTTAGTACTGGTAGTGTAAATACTGCTAGTGGATTTAATAACTGCACGTTAAGTACAACTAGTGCCAGTAACTCCGGCTGTACGGATTTTAGCGAGGTATCTACTCCATTTACAATTGAGAATGACGGAAATACAAATTTAAGTGTAGAGCTAAGGTCTAATGCAACTGCTACAACATTTATTGGGAGCGGCGCCTTATTTTTGTGGAACGTAAGTGTAAGTGAAAGCGGAAGCTGTGTTAATGCCTCGGGTACTGATAGAACGGCTGTTCAGCCTAATACAAGCGTTGGTTGTGGAGGTACAACAAATGCTTGTGGCTCTATCTTTGAAAGTGTAAGCACATCAAATAAAAACATATGCCCAAGCTTGTTATATAATGATGCAAGTGATTCTTTAAATATTGATATAAACATATCAATACCATACGACGCTCCAACAGGAACTAAGATTGCTGGGATTATCGTTACAGGGACGGCAGAGTAGAGCCATAAAAATTTTATTTTTAATTATTTTTCTTGATGCAGATTATTCCAGAAAACTTTAAATAGGGGCAGATTTATATTTAATTTGATGAAAAAAAAAAAAAAATTAATTTTTGTGTTATTTTTGTTATTGCTAATGATGCAAATGGGCGTAGTTAATGCAATTAGAATAAGCCCTGCTACTATAAAGATTGATTTTCAGCCTAATTATGAGGAAACATTTACTTTTTATACTGACCCTGCAGAAAATATTGGGATTTACATAGAAGGCAGTTTAGCAGAGTATGTAACTGTAGAAGAAGATAATATAGCAAAAGACGGAACTTTTGTTATTAAAGTAAAATTGCCAGCTGAAATTGAAACTCCTGGGAGAAATAGGGTTTTGGTTGGCTTGATTGAAAAGGGAAAGGGCAGTGGTACCGTAGCGGGTATTGCATCAATAAGGACTCCTATAGACATAAAAGTTCCATATCCAGGAATTTATGCTGAAATAGACTTTAATGTTCATGACCTGAATATAAATGAAACAGGTAATTTTGCTGTTACAATAAATAATCTTGGAAAAGATGATATTAATAACGCAAAAGCAGAAATAGGAATATTTGATAGCAATGAAGTTCTTGTGGAAAATCTTTTAACCCAGGAAAAGAAAATCAAGACCAATACCCAGGAAAATCTTGAGGTTTTATTTGATGCCTCAAAGCATATTGTTGGAACGTACAAGGCTGTTGCGCATGTAACCTATGCTGATAAAGCAAAGGATTTGGAAGATGGATTTAAAATAGGTACATTGAATATTAAAATTATCAACTACACCAGAACATTTTTTAAAGACAAAATAAATAAATTTAACATTGAAATAAAATCCTTATGGAACAGCAAGATTGACGATATTTTTGCAGAAGTGAAAGTTTTCAATAACACAAAAGAAATTTCTTCCTTTAGAACAGTTTCCGTTAGCTTAGAACCATGGGAGAAAGATACAATAAGCACTTTTTGGGATATGCAAGGTTTAGACGAGGGAACTTATGATGTTGAAATAACCTTGTTTTACCAAGGGCAGACAACCAAACTCGAAAATGTTATAGGAATAGTAACTAAAAAAGAAGGATTAGCGGGATTTTTAACTGTGACCAATTTATTAATTGCTGCAGTATTATTGCTTATAATAATAAATATAATTATTTTAGTAAGGAAAAGTAAAAAATGAAGACAATGAAAATCAGAGATTTCCAAGCCTTCATTTTAAATACAGCCACTAACGTTCCTGCATCTCTCTGGGATATTCATAACAAAAAATGAATCCAATAAAATTAACCAAATTCTTTTTATTATTGGTATTTGCAGTTATGATTTCCACTTTTTTAACCTATCTTTTTTATAATTCTTATGTGATAGAGAATATAATAACATTAGATATGCTCGTAAAGGTTGATGACCACTTTGGGCTTAATGCAGATGCAGATGCAATAAAATTTGGGATGATAATGCCCGGCACATCCGGCGAGAGGTCTATTATGGTAAATAACAGTGCTGCTTATCCGTTAAAGGCTATAATTCTAAAATCAGGCTATATTGCAGATTGGGTAAAAGTTTCTGAAAATAACTTTATTTTGAAAGAAAACGAAAATAGGCAAATAATTTTTGAGGTTTCTGCTCCTGAAAACGCTGATTATGGGAATTATACCGGGGAAGTTAAGATTATTTTTAAAAAGACTTTGTTCGGTAAATAAAAGCAAATTTTCTTGCTACATCCCTTAACTTCAAAAAATCAGCTATTTTTTTCTTTGAATTCATCATATAAAATAGCCTAAAATTACAAATATTTATATATCAATATGATATATTTATGATATAGTCAAGAATATGGCAAAATTATTGCATATTAGGGTTGGAAAATGCCTGAAGAACAAAATGCAGGATTTGATAGATAAAGGTCTCTTTAGCAACCAGGCTGAGATTGTAAGGGAAGGCCTTAGGAACATTTTATTCAAATATGAAGAAGAACTCAGAAAAGGCAACAAATTGAAGAAAAAATAAAATGGCAAAGGTATCAAATAACTTAATTGCAGTTTTGATTGTAATATTTGGGATAATAATGGGCTATAATAATTGGCTTATTTATACAAATGCGGAAGTAATTGCTGTAACCGGGCAAGCTACAAAAACAGTTTCTATAACGCTTACTTTAGTATCTCCGGGAAATGCCAATGCAACCATAACATCAACAGCTGTTACAACTGCTACTGAGGATTCACTTTATACTTACCAAGTAACTGCTACTGATTTGGATGGGGATTACATAAACTTTTTTGACAATACCACTTTGTTTGACATAAACCCGGCAACTGGCTTAATCAGCTTTACACCTAAAACAAATAATGATGCTGGCAACCATACAATCGAGATTTTTGTGTTTGACTTCCAAGGGGGCTTTGCCTCGCAGGTATATAACTTATCAATTACTGCAGTTAATGATAAGCCTGTTCTAGATTTTATTGGAACAATAACCGCTCAAGGGGGTGTAGTAAGCACTTTTAGTGTCAATGCAATAGATGAAGAAACTGCCAGCTCAGATTTAATATATAATGTAAGCGGCGTTTCTTTTGTAAATATAAGCAGCAATACAATTACCTTATCTCCTGAAGCAGGGGATGCTGGAGAGCATTCTATAAATATTACTGTAAGCGACGGTTCTTTAACAGACTCAGAAAATGTTACAATATTTGTGCTTGATTCTTCCATTGAAAATAGCGCGCCAACAATAGAATCGTATTCACCCGCAGGCTCAACAGCAACTATAACAGCAGACAATAATCAGACTTTTAACATTAACTTTACTGATAATGACGGCAATAATACAGCAAGCATTCAATGGTTCTTAAATGGCCTGGAAGTTACTGGGGAAAATAACAATTCTTATACTTTTATAGGAAACTTTACAGACGCAGGCACTAATGCAGGCTCACATACAATAATGGTTGATGTATTTGATGGATTAGCAATTGCCTCGCATTCCTGGACCTTAAACGTAAATATAACAAGAGATGCTGATGGAGATGGGATTCCAGATTATCTTGACAGCTGCCCATTCTTTTCCGGCACCTGTGATGCATTAAATTTGGATGGCGATAACATCAGCGACGCTTTTGACTTTTTATTGGGAAATATCACAATTATAGATAAAAACATCCCGTTAGATTTTCAGGTTAATGGCTCAACAGACCTAAACAAGATCTTCAATGAAACACTGCCTGTCAAATTTATAACTCAAGTTGTGATAGACAATATAATATATAATCAGCCAACAGTGGAGTTTGATTTTGCGTTTAGCAATGAGACAAAGCTTAATTTAAATGATATAACCATAAAACATTTCGATACTAACAACACTGGAAGTGTTTTGATTGCTGGTATTAATTTGATTTCTCAAAATTTAACTAAGACAGTATATATGAAAAAGGTCAATGGCAATATAAATGGAGTGTGTATTAAAGATAAAATAATATCTTCTGTTAGCGAGATAACATCAAATTGCAATGCAACTGCTGAAACCCAAGTAGAGTGTGACGGGACAGAGCAAAATAGCTATACCTGCACCTTAAACAGCACTACAAACTACTATAAAATACAGGGCCTTAACCATTCTGGCGGAAAGCAAATAGATTTTACCAAGCCAGCTGAACCATCTGCACCTGCTGAAGAAGCGGCGGCAGCTGCATCGTCTGCTGCTGCAGGAGGAGGAGCAGGAGGCGGAGGCGGTGGTGGAGGTTTAGGAGCTGGTTTTGTTCCTGAAAAAATTCCATCCCCAATAAAACTAGATACAGATTTAATAAAAGCCAGTTTAAAGGAAGACCAAATTATAACAGAACCACTAAGAATAACAAATGATGGCGATACAAAGCTGGAACTCAATTTACAAATTAGCGGTGTAGAAGGATTTATATTTTTAAGTGAGGATTCCATTGCATTATATCCCGGTGAAAGCAAGTCAATAAAATTAAAAATAATCGGCATATCAGTTGGCGCTTATAGCGGAAAATTATTAGTTAAGGGCGATGGAATAAGCGAGATAGTAAGGATAATTATCGATGTAGAATCAAAAAATATTTTATTTGACATTGCTTTAGACCTGATAAAATCAGAAATATCAATTGGGGACAATTTAAATGTAAAAATAGGCTTAATCAACCTAGGAGTTCCTGGAAGGGTGAATGTTAGATTATATTACACAATAAGTGATTCAAATAATAATGCAGTTTTAAAAGAAAGTGAAGCTGTGGAAGTAGAGACACAAAAAGAATTTATTAAAAATTTTAAACTGCCTTCTGATGCAGCAATAGGTGACTATACTATTTCTGCGGAATTACTTTATGGAGAGAATACAGCTATTTCCAGCACTTTGTTTAAGATAACTAAAGGACCGATAAAAATAGGACCAGTAAAACTAGAATTTTCATTAATTTGGGTATTGATAATTTTGGCAGTAATACTGATAGCTCTAACTATTATTAACTTAAAAGAGCATAAAGAAATCAAGTACATTATTAAAATAAACGAAATTTTGGATAAAATAAAATACCGGCCTAAAGAAAAAAAGAAATTTACTAAAAAGGACTTGGATAAGCAGTTACAAATATTAAAAGCAGATTTAGAGGAGGATATTATTAGCGAAAAGACTTATGATAAGCAAAAGAAAAAGATTGGGGGATTAATTAAAAATGGGAAAAACAAAGTTTGAAATTGAGATAATGATTAAAGAGAAGTTAAAAAGTAGGATCCTATAATCATCACTAAATACACTATAATTCCCTGAAATTAAGGTATTCTTAAATGGATATAAAAATTTTATACCCGATTTGCTTATAGAATCTTGAATTAAGTGAATATTTCCAGAAATAAAAAATGAAATTGTTGGAATGAGTAATAATTTTGATAGAGTGATATTGAAATGGAGATTCGTAAAATACAGTAGTATAAAAAATAGAAAACTTGCCATTAATAAACCAAATATAGTGTGAGAAATTCCCTATGCTCGTCTTTTACATTATACGACTTCACGTATTTTTTGTCTATTAATGATATGATCCAATATGAAGGGTAATACAAAATAAATCTAAACAAAAGTCCTAAAATAATTAAAATTGATGAATAAATGAATAAAAATAAGTTAAGCATATCTAATATTTCCTTATTTCAAACCAACCCATAATACCTTCTCAACCCAATAATCTTCCTTCTGTCCAAGTCAGCAACAATTAAACCTTCTTTCCCTATAATTTTCGAATAAATCTTTGAAGGCCCGCAGATAACACTATATTGTGCGCAATCTTTATTTGCACTATCACAAGAAATAAAATAACAGGAATTTTCAAAGGCCCTTACATATGGAATCTGCAGATAACTTTCCAATTCCCTTCCATAATTTTTAATATAAGACGGGCAAAAAACAATCCAAGCTCCATGTCTGCTCAATTGCTTAACATATTTCGGATAAGTAATATCCCAACAAATTATTATCCCAATCTTGCCGAATTTAGTCTTAACAACTTTATTTGTTTTTCCTGATGCAACTTTGCCTTTTTCATTCCTGAATAAATTCACTTTGTTATACCTATAAATCACTGCACCCTTATCATCAATAAAAAATGCAGAATTATACACATTACCCTTCTCAAACAGATTCGTCCCAAATATACAATGTATTTTGTTTTCTCCGCAAGATTTTTTTATAATATCAATATATTTCTTAAATGGAATTTTTTTTATTGAGTTTTTATTTTTTGAATGAATTAAACAACTTTCCGAAAAACAAACAATATCAACTTTCTTAGAAGCAGCTTTCTCAATAAATTCAATTATCTTATCCAAATTCTTTAATGCATTATTTGTTACTGTAATTTGCGCAGCAGCTACTTTTACCATTTTAATCTAGTGTTTGATAATCTCTATCAACAATATCCTTTATTTTCTCTGCTTTTTTCTTTCCTATCTTCTCAACTTTCTCAAGTTCTTCCTGCTCAGCATTAATAACATTCTTTACGCTCTTAAAATGCTTAAGCAATGGTTTAGATAAACCAGATCCAACTCCGGGTAAAGAACTTACAATATATTCCTGTTGATCTTTAATGCTCATTGCCTTTTTCTGAGGATGCAAAGAAAAATCCTTGTCAGTTTCTTCCTGCTCACGTTTAGCTATTATATTAAGAAGTGAAGCAGTATCCTTAAAATTCTTGGTATAAAGGATTGGAACTCCAAATCCAACAGTTATTGAAGCAAGCATACCCCTTATCGCATTTGCATGAACATTCCTCACTGAATAAATGTCTTCAATACCTTCTATAATCAACAATGGCCTCTCAAAATTATTTTTTAGACTTTTAATTTGCGGCAGCAATCTCCCGTCAATAATACTCTCAACAAAATCCTCAACAGTTTTGAACTCAACACCTACTCTGGAGCTTAAGATATAGTCCGCAGAAGGCAGGGAATCAAGTTTCAGTTCAACTTCATTCTCGATTAGTTCTTTAATGACACCAGATCCCCTCTCTCTGAAATCAGCAAAAATCTTTATCTTGTCAGATTTAACATAATTAGTAATTTTTTCTTCCCGAGCGTTAAGAATCAAGGTCAATTTGTTCTTCAAACTTTCCAGATTCCTATACATCCTTTTTTCCTTATGATGCGCTGACCACCTATAGCCCTCATCCATGGTGCCTTTTGTCATCAAAACAATGCATTTTCCTTCACCATGTCTTCCTGTCCTACCTCTTCTTTGTATCTGACGAATAGCAGAAGGTATAGGCTCATAAAAAATAACAGTATCTACTTGAGGTATGTCCAAACCCTGCTCCCCAATTGAAGTCGCTACTAAAACATTAAACTTTCCATCTCTAAACTCATCCAGAACAGCTTTCTGCTCTTTCTGGCTTAACCCTATACCCTCCTTTTTTAGCTGTCCAACAAATAATTTCGCGTTTACATTTTCTATTGAATTTAATTTCTCTACCACATTCACAGCATTGTCTCTATATTGATTAAAAACAATTATTTTTTTATTAGAATCTTTCTTAATTTCTCCTTCAACAATTTTTTGCAGTTCAATTAACTTAGGATGCTCAATCTTTTCCTCATACAGTTTTGAAACCTTGATAAAGGCAGAACGGAAATTTAAATCCTTGACAATATTTTTGACAGCCTTAACTTTGGTAGTGCCTGCATCATTATTGAATTTCTCCATATATTTGTGCAGCGGAATCACTCCCTGCGTCTCTAAAAGCTCCAAACCATGGCTTACTTTCATTATTTCAGCTAATACTGAAATAGCAGTCCACATAACAGGATCTCTTTCCCCTGTAGAAGCGCGCCCTCGCAATTGCGCTTGCAACCCAAGCAATTCAGTTTTACTTACAAATTTTAAATTAGTTCTTCTTAGAATGCCCCATTTTTTCAGCTTCTCAAGCCTGTCTTTAAGGAAATTCTGCAGATATTTTTTAGCCTCTAAAAATACTTTGGGTAATTCTACCTCAACCCAATTAATCTCAATATCATGAACATAAGGCTTTACATCAGGGTCTTTGTCTGTTCTTATTTCAATTTCTTCTATGTACAGATTCTTGCAGACTTCTTGAATCTTTTCCATATCAGAGCCAGGACTAGCTGTTAATCCTATAATCCTTGGATATTTTGATTTTTTATGGTATTGCTTAGCAACCCATGTGTAAGAATAATCCTTGACAGCATTATGCGCCTCATCAGCAACAATCAAAGAAATATTTTCCAGGTCAATCCTGTTGTTTATTATATCATTCTCAATACACTGAGGTGTGCTTACAGTCACAATAGAACTTTTCCATAACTCTTCCCTTTTCTTTGGCGTAACAGAACCTGTAAACAACGCTATTTTACCCTCATCCAAATCAATGCAATCCTTGACCTCATTATAAATCTGCTCTGCCAGTGGCTTAGTTACTGTCAAAAATAAAATTTTGGAATTCGGAAAAGAATTAAGGCGATGAACAGCCGCTAGTATGGCAGTTTTTGTCTTTCCCAAACCCGTAGGGAGTATAATCAGGCAATTACCTTTAGCGCAGGAAGCCATAATTGTTTCCTGATACAGTCTTGGAGTAAAATTTCTTATACTTGCCATGTGTTTAAAGAATACGTTTTTATTTATATATATTATGTACTTCTAAAAATGCACATCCTTGATATACCCCTTATTATGCAAATGGTAGCTGAACAATATGCCTAGAACAAATAACACAATAACTACTTTTCTGCTACCATAATAAGTTCCAATTGTATAACCTATCATAAATCCTATTAAGATGATATAATATGGCATTGTAATCTTCTTTTTCCTTTCATACAGCAATCTCCCGCCAATCATGCCGCTTAAAAAAATAACAATGTAGCTTATAACTGCACTCATTGTAGTGGCCCATAACGCAACTATTAAGCCCAGGACCATAAGTACAAAAAAGAAAAATTCCGCCCAGCTTTTGAAAAAAAAGTGTGTCATTTTTATTTATTATTAACTTGGTTGTGCACCGCCACAATCATGTGTTGGGGCGGGCTTATATTGATGTACATCCTGTGGTGGGGAGGTTTGAAAGACTAGCGTAGCTAGTCTTTCCATGCCTTATGCTCAAAAAATATGTAATATAAAAGCCATAATACTACCCCAATAAAAAGTGAGGATATAATCACAATACCTATACTTATGCTGGAGTTTAATAATATTGCCATTGCTATAATGACTGTTGTTGTAAAGGCATAAATCATCCTGCTGCCAAAAAAAGTCTTGCTTCCATCCATCGGAGGTATAGGTAGCAAACTGTAAAGCGCAAATGCAATATTAAAAACAATGATCTTTTGTATTAGTGAATTAACTATAACTGCACTCAAAGCCTTGAATATTACAGCAAGAAACATCGTAGCAAATATTCCTGACAATGCTATTAAGCCAACAGCTACATAATTGATTCCATACCTGAACCAACCGAGCCTGTGTCCGGCCATATGGTGCACAATAAAGCCTCCTGGGAGTATCATCCAAACTAACCCATTAGTCAAAAAAGCCAGTATTAAGCCAAATAGCAATCCAAAACTCCATATCTTCCATTCTAACCTATACCCTGTACCTAAGGACCATAGTCTTTGTGCAGAGATATGAACCAACAAGGACAGGGCAACTATCAAAATAGCATTAAAATAATTAAATAGCCCTATTCTTAAACTAAAATTTGTCCCATAACCCCATTCTTTGAAAGAAATGATAAACGCAACAACCAAAATAGCAATAATAATACTTCTTATCTCTAAAGGTGTGAATTTAAAATACCTTTTTATCTTATCTATCATATCAACTATTTCTGCCATGAACTTTATTCTTGTAAATATTATATATAAAGATATTGGTTTATAAGAGCAGTAAATAACAATTACCCTATCTTAACAGAATAAGTAATACTTGGCTTCTTAATCAAATCCAGAATATCTTCTTCATGTCCTGCTCCAATTATTGCAAGTATTTTCTTATCCGGGCACTCTTCTATTATTTTCTTCAAATTCTCAGCCATAACATGGTTTCTTTCTTCAATAAGGACATTGTAAACATTAGGATACCTTTTTTTAACCTTTCCAACAAGATTTTTAATGACTTTTTTGCTCGGAACTTTTGTTAAGTCAAACTCAATAACATTTTTCCTTACAAAAAATGCCTTAACAATATCCACAAGAAAATTCCATTTCTCCTTCCACGTTAAACTTTGTGAAAATCTTTTTAACGTAATTTCTATATCCTGGTCAATCAAAGCTAGCTTGATTTTATGTTTTTTTGCCAGTCTTACAGCTTTTTTCATCTCAGACCCTGGTGCAACCCCAACCATCTTTCCAAGCTTTTTTTCAGCCCATGCACCTATTAAAGCAAAGATAAAACCCTTAAATCCAATTCTTTTGATATCATAAATCCTTAACCTGCCTGGTTTCTTGAATAAGCTGTATAATCTCATTCTGTCAAGCTCTAAGGCAACTATATCTGGTTTCCCCCCTACAATAGCCTTTTCTACATCTTCTAAACTCTGCTTTGCTATATGCGAAGTCCCGATTATTGTAAGATTCTTGTAATTCATATTGCTTTAAAGGAGCATCGTTTTTAAAAAAGTTCCTAATCCAAAACGAAGATTTTATACAATGGGAAACACAATGCTTAGAAATTATTCGAATTTCCAGCACCACATAAAGTGATTTCCGAGTTTAAAATTCCCAAAATTCTTCGAATTTCGATAATTTTAAATACTTGTTCAATTTATATTAATTCAACAATAGTAAAGGTGATGTTGAATGCTTAAGATGAAAAAAATAACTGAAACTTTTGATATGAGAGTATTTACTGATACAGGAGAATATTTTGGAGATATAGAAGAATCCATTATAACCCAGAACAAGGTATTTGGGTGGCGTGTAAGGGCAACAAAAAATTCTTTCCTTAACAAGGTTCTTGGTTCTGCAAAGGGTGTTATTGTGCCTCATCAGCTTGTAAAATCCATGGGAGATATAATGATTATAAGCCGTGCAGCAATACCTTCTTATTCAGAAGACGAAGAGCAGCAAAAGGAAGAATAATTTTTTTCTATAGGATATCTGCTGGAAAATACTTTAGTCTTGCCAGCACATAAACTACATACATAGAAATCATTATTATTTACGCTTTCTTAATTGCTGAACCAATCATAATTCCAGCTACTATAATAGCAGAAGACAAAACAACCCAGTTTGCATCAGGAACATAGCCAAGCAAGCCAGAACTGAATCTTACAATTATTAATGTGGCTATAAAATAGATTACACCCATAGCAACAAGAATTAATGAGGCTATTACTGTCACAATCAAATTCTCAAAAAGGCTATCTTTATGCATAACCTAAATAATTTCTCCATAATTTAAATATGTTGTGTTTTTCAGATGCCTTACGTTAAAGAAAATTATATAAACCCAGCTCTATTAATAAGGTCTATGTCTAAAGAAATTTTTCAGGAAATAGGAAAAAAGACAGTACACATAATAATTTTAATAGCGCTTATATTCTTTTTTGCAATAAAAAACCGGGCAGGACATCAGGCAGCGCTTCTGTTCCTTACGTCCTTATTGATAATATTCCTGGTTTTGGAATACCTTAGGCTGGACCTTAACTTAAAGATTCCCTTCTTCCATCAGTTCATAAGGCCAAAGGAAGAGCATAGTGTTTATGGAATCATATTTTTCCTTTCATCTACAATAATAGCCCTTGCTGTCTTTGACACTGTTATTGCCCTTGCAGCCCTATTGATGACAACTTTTGGAGATATGTCAGCAGCAATTGCAGGGAAAAAATACGGAACAACAATGCTTTTCAGGAATAAAACAGTTGTTGGATTTGTAACAGAATTAGTAACAAACCTCATAGTAGCAGTGGCGATAAGCTTGTTTTTCTCAATTAATATTTACATTCCAATAATTATGGCATTTGCAGCAACTATAACAGAAACACTTGTTGACGAAATAGAGGATAATCTTGCAGTCCCAATAGTAAGCGGCTTTATTGGCCAGATTCTTCTTTTAGCAATTTAACCTTTTTATTCATCTCATCCATGCCTATAATATTTACCATCTCAGCCATAGCCTTTAGGCCCAGTTCTAAAGATGCTTTATCGCATACTTTATCATGGATATAAGGGTTTATGACCCAGGCCTTATCTGCACTAGAAAATGGATTTACAAAATAAATATTCAAAAATTCAAAATCAGCTAATTTCTTCCATTCGTTTATTACAGATCTGATATTAGATGGGTTGTTTAAGGTAACAACTCCAAAATGACCCTCATTTTTTATTCTACCAGACGCATTATTATCAAGAATTGGTGCAATGATAAAGCATTTTACCTTATCCTTATAATTAATAACAAAATCAAAACCTCCTTTATCTTTTTCTATCTTAACTATCTCTCCCTTTATAGCGTCCTTATTCTCCAGAAATCTTATTGTCCAGTCAGCCAGAAAAGAATTGACATTTCCCATAAAAACAAAAATAGAAATAATTATTTATAAAACTTATGCCTACTCATTCTCAACTCTTGGAGCAAGGATGAAACTTAACATGACTTTATCAACTGTCTTGTATTCAATCTTTAACGGATAATCATTGTTGAAATAAATAGAAACCTCATCAGCTATCTTACTTCCGTTTATCATCTTTTTAAGGTATTCAATACTGTACTTTGCCTTTACTTTTTCATCACCATCTACCTTTATTTTTACGTTATCGCTCTCTTTGACCTCAATTTTTGCCTGACTTAAATCTCCTTCTGCGCTAACAGCAAATTTCTTAGGCTCTGCAATAAATGTAACAGACTCTGCAACAACATCAACATCCTCAATTGTCTCATTTAGAATTTCAGAACCAAGTTTTATAGCAACTGGGAACTTTAATTCCGGTATTTTCTGTTCTTTCTCATCAAGTTCTATTATTGGTAGATTAAATGTTCTTAAATTATTTCCTTTCAAAATTATCCTTAATTTGTTTTCTGGGTCTAATTCAAGAGTAAGCATGTCATCTGGCTTTGCCCTTCGCATTATCTGCTTTAGATTGCTTAAATTAATAGCAATCTCAACATCCTTTTTTACATCATATTCTGTAAAAGAGCTGCTCAACAGCTTAAAGATAACCATGGCAACATTTGCAGGATCCATAGCTACAAGCTCAATAGCCTCCTTGTTGACCTTAAACCTTGCTTCATTAACTAGCTCAGAAATAATTGCTATGCTTTCCTTTAGATATCTTGGCTCTGCAAGAGTAAGTCTCATAATATTCAACCCCCCACTAATACGTAGAAAATGGAGTTTGATTTATATATTTTTAGGTTTAAAAGCTAACCTTCTGCCCATCTTTTATCAAAAAAACATTCTTATTTAGATTATAACCCATCTCCTTAGCCAAATCTCCTAATGCTTCCTTCATCTCCTTGTTCCCATGAGAAGGGATAATATTCTTTGGTTTTACCAGCTTTATGAAATCCCTTAAGTCTTCTCTGGCAGCATGCCCTGATTGGTGTATGTTATCGAAAATCCTCACTCCAGTCATCTTTAATTCATTTTCCAGAGTCTCCCTGTTTGCTATGTTTGTTGGGGTAGGAATGGTTTTGCAGGAAAAAACAACACTGTCTTCAGGATACAATTTAAATTTTAACTCCCCTCTTGCAATCTTGCTTAAAACAGCTTTAGGCTCCCCTTGATGGCCTGTCGTAACCAGCAGATATTTTTTCCGGTCCTTATCAATTTTTTTAAGCCTTTTTTCTATCTGCCTGCTATACTTTACAATCTCAACATCCTTTGAAAAATTCACTATTCCGATATTTTCCGCAGCTTTTGTATACTTTGCCAATGATCTTCCTAAAAAAACAATTTTCCTGTTTAATTTCTTGCCAAACTCTATTATCGATTTAAGCCTTGCAATCTGCGAAGAAAATGTAGTTACAATAATTAAATTATCCTGGTTATTAGTTCCTAATAAAACGTCCTTAAGCATCTCTCTTGCAATATTCTCAGATGGCATTTTTCTTGCATCATTTGCATATGTTGATTCAACTACTGAAGCAATAACGCCTTCTTTTCCAATCTCTTCCAGTCTTTTGAAATTAGGCTTCTTTCCCAGAACAGGGTATAAATCAAACTTGAAATCATTTGCATAGAGTATTATGCCGTATTTTGTATGCACTGCAACTAAAGCAGCTTGGGGAATAGAGTGAGTTACATGTATAAACTCAATTTTTATATTCTCAGAAACTTTATAAAAAGAATTTATGTTTAATGTCTTTATTTCATTATTAAGTTTGATTTTATCATCTTTCAAAATACTTTTTAGGATCTCAGCAGTGTAAGGTGCACATATAACAGGTGCATTAAACTTACTTGCAATGTAAGGAACAGCACCTACATGATCCAGATGAGCATGCCCTATTACAATAGCTTTGACATTCTTCTTTACTTTATCTAAAACAGAAATATTTGGAACAGCACCAATAGCAATCAACTTGTCTGCACTTATCCTTACAATATCCTCATCCTGTGTCAGTCGAATATAATTTTCAAGATTCAATCCTAAATCTATTATTATAACTTCCCCATCAACATCAATAGCAGTGCAGTTCTTCCCCACCTCATTATAACCGCCAACTGCATATATTTCAATCATTTATTATTAATAGGATTGTTTGTTTAAAAAATTATTGATTAGAAAATAAAATATGCGGGGAGCAGGGTTCGAACCTGCGTAGGCACTAAGCCAATAGATGACTTACAAATGATTTTCTCATCGCACTCATAATGAGCACTCAACACTCAACTGCCTTGAGTCTATCCCGTTTGGCCACTCCGGCATCCCCGCGTAGTGAGCATAGCGAACGAAGCGGGGGCTCGGAAAACTTTGTTTTCCCGTTGTCCCCGCGTAAGCGAATAAGGGAACTCGAAAATCTCTGATTTTCTACTGTCCCCACATAGCATAACCAAGAATAAACTTTCAATTTAAAAACATTACTAAGAATAATAACATTACCTCAAACCCTGCAATTTACCTTCTATCTCGCTTAACTCAGACTCAAGCTTTTGCAGTTCAGTAACAGGCTTCTTTACTGCCTCAGTTTTTTCCTCTTTTCCAGCACTTGTTTTTTTCTTTTCAGGGGATTTATGTTTCCTTACTTTAACAGCCCTTAACTTTGCTTCAGGCAATGCAGACTTTAAATTTGGAACCAGCTTGTTTATTTCTTTTAGAATATTGTCAAGCTTGTTTATATGCTCAATCTTGTCCTTTCTTGTTTCCTTGAACTTTTCAAACCTCTGCAGAGCCTCAACTATGTCTTTGAGAGACTCTAAAATATTTCTCCGTACATCCTTTGACCCTCTAACTTCAACAAAAAAAAGGTCCTTGCTTTCTTTTTCCATCTTTTAGTAAGTGCTTTCAGGCTCAAACAGAGTTCTGTCAATGTCTTCCAGCTTTTTTTCTATTTCATTTAGTGTTGAGCTCCACAATTCAAGTTCAGAATCTTCATCATTCTTCAGCTCATTTATATCTGCCAGAGTCCTTTTCGCTTCCGATAGTCTGTCTTTTATAAGATCCAAAACATCCAGTACATCTTTATAACCATCTATTTTAACAAAAACCGGGGCTTCTCCTGTCATGTCATTCACCTCTTAAATAATGTTTTATCTATAAAAATAAGTTTTTTTTGCAAATCCATCATGGAATCATGCCATTTTCCAAGCACCTTGTCCCTATCCGCATCTATTTCATTCATTTTTGTAACAGATTGTCTGGCTGTTTTCAAATTGTTCGATATTTCCCTTGCTCCGGCTAAAATATTCTTAAATCTCTCAATCCGGATATATATTGGACCTTTAGTTTCTTTATGCCTCAACACATCCCTTTGTTCTCTTACAGCAGCCTTTTCAAGCCTTTCATAGTGATGTATTTCTGGTTTTTGCTCCTGTGTTTCAGGCATACTGGGCATAGGCACTGGTCTCCGCATACCAAATAAGGGTCTGCGTGGCTGTATAGGTTCTGGTTCTTCTATAATTCTCTCTGGCCTAGGCAATTCAGGCATACTTGGCAGAGGTTTTGGAACCGTAGGTTCCAAATGCCTCGGAAAACTCTCATTTCCCACTGGTTTTGGACTAGGAAACTTTAATTCTGGAGTTGGTTTAGGAGGAATATCCAACCCCGGAACAGGCTTTTCTTTTATATTAGGAATAGAATCATCACCGTCAAGTTCAGGAAGCTCAGGTAATTCCGGAAGTTCTGGCAACTCATTTCCTCCACCTAAACCTGCTTCTCCAATATCGGGGGGCAGTGGTGGAACATCTAAGTCTCCCAGATTCTCCAAATCTAAACTGGGCTCTTTGCCTTTATCTCTTTTCAAGAACTTCAAAAATCCCATACAACACCCCTTTAACTTACATAAAAGCACTTCTTTATTAAACTTTTATTATCATTTTAAAATAGTAAAGTGACAAATATTTATATATTGATTAAAAAGTATATATTTAAAAAATGAAATATCTGTTTTATTTGATGTTTTTTATAATTTCAATGCAGATTTCTAATGCAATAATAATAAATGAAATAATGGCTGATACAATAGCAGATGAAAGCCTTAATGAATGGATAGAGCTCTACAATAATGAAGAAACAAGTATTAATGTAAGCAGTTGGATAGTAGGCGATGATAATGACAATGATACAATAGAAGGAGGTTTATATAATGAAGAAGGCACTATAATAGGAGCTTTTGGCTATGCAATAATAACTGATGAAGCAACAAGGGTTTATAATAATTTCAATACAAGTGATAATGCTGTTAGGTTGTATGTTGATGATGGTGCCATTGGAAATGGACTAATCAATAGCGGTGAAACAATTTATTTATATGACAACAATGAACATTTAATAGATAAAAAAACCTATAATGCAACTACTGAAGATTTAAGCTGGGCATATCTAAATGAAAGCCTGCATAAAGCTGATCCTTCACCAGGTTTCGCTAATGATGAAAGCGTTATAATTGATCAAGGCTGCGATTTTGCTGTTGAATTTATTCTTGCAAAAACAGTGTTTGATAATTCATCAGAATTCTCTTTTAAAATAAGGGCATCAAAAGTATCTGGCCAATCAACAAATTTTACAATGAGGGCAAAAATAGAAGATCTTAATGGCAAGCTAATGAAAGAATATAAGCCGTTTACCAATACCTCAATAACAAAGCAAAGGACATCATCAGAATATACTCCAAACATAGAGGAAGGAAAATCTTATTTCATGGGTTCTAATATAACTACGCAGTGCAATGACACCAATATAGAAAATAATTTTGATACAAGGCTTATAACAATAAAAGGAAAGCCATTGCAGGAATCTTCTTCCATAGATATAGCCAAGATTTATGATTTAGGTACTGACAAAAAAGCAAAATTCGGCCAGACAATAAGGATTAAGTTAAATGCTTACAAAGGCAATACAAATAAAAAAAGCATAGCTGTCTGGATAGAAGGCAATGGAAACAGGATAAGCAAGCAGTCAAAAACCAATCTAGAGTTGAAATATACAAATTATTCTTTAACCTTGCCAATACAAATAAAGCCTAATTGTGATGAAGAATTTGATGATGACTATTACATTATTGTAGCTAAAGGTTTAGATTCAGAAGATGAGGAAGAAGTAGAAATTGAAGATTTAACTGATGATATGTGCGAAATCAAAATAATAGAGTCCAAACCATTTTCTTCAAAAGATTTCAGTTTTGACATCCAGAATTTTAATGAAAACATAGAAGCAAATGAATCTTTTAAAACAAAAATAGTGCTGGATAACAACAACAATCAAGATGTACCAATAAAGCTATGGAGTTATGTATATAGCGGCTCAAAATCTTACTCAGGAGTCAGAGAAGAGAACATGAAAGAAATTATTTTGAAAGCCAATTCACTGCATGTTGTAGAGTTAAGCAATATGGTTGATGAAGCAGATCCGGGAAATTATAAATTAAAAGTTCTAGTCAACAAAAATAACCAAAAAACCAACAATGAACTAACAAAAGATATAATTATTAATAATAAATTAAAGAATGATGATATTGAGAATTCAGAAAATGAAAATACTGAAATAAATAATAATAATTTAGTCACTGCAAATACTGTTCTGATGAACCGCGGTCTTGTCTATGAATCAACCACACAAAAAGCAAAGAACTTAATTCCAATATTCCTGATTATTTTATCTGTTCTGATAAATGTTGTTTTGATATGGAAGCGTTAATCAAATAAACAAACTAATCAAAAAATAACTAATTCCAGAAACAGTTGCTGCAGCAGGTATTGTAATTATCCATGCCCAAACTATATTTCTTGCCAACGACCATCTAACAGCAGATAATCTTCTTGTCATTCCAACTCCGGCTATAGAGCCTGCAATAACATGAGTTGTTGAAACCGGAATTCCTGTCATGCTTGTAAAAGACAAAACCAAAGCTCCGGCACTTTCAGCGCAAAAACCATGAACTGGTCTTAACTTTGTTAGCCTCATGCCCATTGTTTTTATTACTCTCCAACCTCCAGCTAAAGTCCCCAAAGCTATAGCTGTATAAGATGCCATAATAACCCAAAGTGGAACATAAAACTCCTCCCCAAGAAAACCGGAGCTGAACAATAAAAGAGCTATTATTCCCATAGTTTTCTGCGCATCATTTGCTCCATGGGTTACAGCATAAGATGAGGCTGAAATAAGTTGCAAGCGCCTAAACCATTTGTTTATTTTGCTTGGATCAGC
>Ga0187833_10002514_pt1 | contig 19538 bp, 16 predicted proteins | sample ETNtaG_37_FD_167968 | JGI IMG/M metagenome (GOLD analysis project Ga0187833, IMG submission 167968) | Marine microbial and viral communities from oxygen minimum zone, Eastern Pacific Ocean - ETNP2014_SV_400_PacBio MetaG (Illumina Assembly) | ecosystem: Environmental > Aquatic > Marine > Hypoxic...
ATCCGGTGCAGCTCTCAAAATTGACTTTAGGTATATCATTGATGTTTTTCATTTCTATACATCCAACTTTGCAGCTTTCAAGGCATGAGTCGCAAGGTATCTCTTGATGACACTCAAAGACCACAACAGGTCTCTTTCCGTTAATCCTCTTTGCGGAAGGAATTAGACCTAATTGCTCTAGACTCATCATTGTCACGGCACCTGTCTTTAGATATTCGAGAGAGTCCATTCTAATTCACTTTATCAACCATAACTTTGACTAAGCCTTTTCTAATCCTTGATCCAAATGGACCAGATCTCTCTTCATCGAGTTCTTTCAATAATTCTTTCATCTGCTTATCAACATTATCATCGTCATATCCTAGATTCAGTGAAGCATGAAGTCCTGCTACTTGACCTTCAAGCATTGCGGTTGTTGCCTCTTCTATACCTGATAAGTCTCCGGCTACGTAGATCCCATCGGTAACCTCTGAATATTTTGTTCTAAGTGGTACGAATCCTCCAAGTTCTCCAGAAAACCTAAGTTCTGCTCCAGCTTGCTGGACAAGCTCATATGTTGGGATTAATCCTACAGCTATGCAGATAGAATCGCATTTGATGGTTTTTTGTGTGCCTTCTATTGGTTTCCATTTCTCGTCGAGTGCTACGAGGATTGCACCTTCCACTTTCTTTCGACCTAGTGCTTTGGCTATTGTATAGCGGGGCATAAACTTGACACCATATCTTCTTACTTTTGCTGCGTGTACAAAGTATCCTCCTATTGTTGGAAGAGCCTCAACTACCGCAGGTACATCTACACCTGATTGCAAGAGTTGATATGCGAGAATAAGTCCTACATTTCCTGAGCCAATAATCAGAGATTTTGAACCTGGGTTTACCGCATAAGTATTCATCAGGGTTTGAACTCCACCTGCACCATAGATGCCGGGGAGGTCATTATTTTCAAAGACTAAAGTTCGTTCATAGGCACCTGTTGTGACTATGATTTTCTTTGCTTGTATGTTTAGAAGTTTATTTTCTTGTACCGCTCCGATTATTTTGTTTCCGAATACTCCAAAGGCCCAAGTATTGGTTAGTGACCTAATACTTTTCAGATCATCTATGGACGTGATAAGTTCTTCCGCAATTTTTGTTCCCCGTATCCCTGCATAATATTTCGCGGCTCCAAAGAACCTGTGAGTCTGTTTTACTAGTTGACCACCTAGCATCGGTTTATCATCAATAATAATCACTTTTTTACATAATTTTCCTGCCTCTAAAGCTGCCATAAGTCCAGCCGGTCCTCCTCCTATTATCACAACTTCGACGTCCAAATTCACAGTTTTAGGTTTCAAATCATGGTTTTCGTTTGTGTCTTCAGGAAGTTTGCCTAGTCCACCGAAACGTGCTAAGCTGTTCATAGATAGATTTCTAATGAAGGATGGCTTTGTGAATCTTCTGTGGTAAAAGCCACTTGATTGGGAGAAGTAGAAGCTGAGTTTGTCTACTATGTTAAGTATATCGTGTTCTGCGTTGGGGAATGCGTTTTGTCTAGATATCTTCATACCGTTTTTGACTGGGGTTACGCACGTTCGTATATTTGGAAGTCCGTCAACAGTCATCATACAGGAGGCACATTTTCCTATTGCGCAGAAGAAGCCTCTTGGACGGTGGTACTTGAAACTCCTGCTAAATATTCTCAATCCTGCTGCATATAGTGCTGAAGCTACGGTCTCGTTTTCATAAGCTTTTACAGGCTTATTTTCTAAGTATATTGTGACCTCTTTACCCCTGTCAAATTTGACTACTGGGTGATCATAAATTCGTGCATCATCTTTACTATTCAAATAATTGTCTTTCCGAGTAATGAGGTGGATTTGAGTAGACTAAAAAGTATAACGTAAAGTCTTATTGGTGTCCATAAAAAGATTTTACCTTAACACAATGAATGAGTCTTCCTCTTTAGTTGCCGTCTGCGAATGAATGTATTGTGACAAATTTTAGATGTGTTGCTGCTAGGTATTGTTGATATATGGTGGTTTTTTGTTGTTTTGGTGTTGAAGCCTTTTTTTCACGGTGCTGTGTCTGTTGTTTTAGCTTTTGTTCTATTTGTTTTGGAGGGTGAAGCATATGCTTTATTGTGGGTTTGGTTACTTTTTGGGTTTATAGTTGGGGTAGGTGTAGATATAGACCATGTCTTTTTGGCTTTGATCTTTAATTGGAAAGTTGCAAAAGAAGATATTTTGAGTTTAAATCCACTTAATTTGTACCGAGACTTTATGAATGGGCGAATATTAGGTGGTAAACCTACCTTTAATCAACAGGTAACGTATAGTTCATTTCATCTTATTATGATGATTTTGACGAATCTTTTAGTGAGTCTATATTTTCCTGACTTCATTAGATTGTCTATGATTATTACAAGTGCACATTATCTCATGGATCATGTTACTTTATTTCAGAAGGATTAAATTCGTTAATCTTTTGTTGTTTTAGGCTTTTCAGTTGCTGTAGGTTCAGATGAACTTGTTGTTTCAGGAACTTCTCCCATATCTAGTGGTTCAGGTGGTGGTGTAGTTGCCATTGTGTACCCTATCCACGCGATTATAACTAGAATCATAGCTACAGCTAAGAATGCGGTAATCTGTAAAATCAGGGTTGTCATACTTGCATTATACAGGAAGAGTAACCAACTGTAAATCAGAATACCTGCTAGTCCAATGATTAGAAGTAAAGTCCCAGTTCCTTTATCACTAGCCAAATTGAATCATTTTACTGTTTCTTATGGTGTATTTATACATTAACTTTCCTTAATCTTTTTTTTATGTGTGTAGAGTTTTCTTATTTTTTTATGGACAAAAGTTTTCTTCGATTATTAATCGTGTAGTTAAGTTGTTATTGTGTTTATCTGAAAATTGATTAATTTTTATGAATATCTTAATATCTATGGTTTTTTATTGATTATAATTGAATCTAGATAATATTCTTGATTTTTATTTGTTAGTTAAGATGTTTGTACTTCTGTATGATACGTTAGTGATTTATGTTTATTCGTTAAATAATTTCTGTTTTAGGGTGATTTAAGAAGGTGGTTGTTTGTATCTATGTAAGTGATGTGATGTGAGGATTGCTGTTGTTGGTACGGGGTATGTTGGTTTAACCACTGCTGTCTGTTTTGCCTTCCTTGACCATAAAGTGAGATGTGTAGATATTGATGAATCTAAAATAGAGAAGATTAACAATGGTGTTTCCCCTATTTTTGAGGAAGGAATGGATTCACGACTAAAAGAGGTTGTTGGATCAGGTCAACTTGTTGCTTCCACTGATTTAGAGAAAGCCGTTATGGATTCAGATCTTTCTTTTGTCTGTGTTGGAACTCCCGCTTTGGACGATGGTAGTATAGACCTTTCTCAGATACGTGCAGTTTCAGTCTCTATTGGTAAGGCTTTGAAGAATTTTACGGGAAGACATATTGTAGTTATAAAGAGCACGGTATTACCTGGAACTTCTGAGGAAGTAGTTATTCCTGAACTTGAGGGGAATTCTGGTTTGAAGGTTGTTGAGGATTTTGGGGTATGTGTTAATCCAGAATTTTTAAGGGAGGGCCAAGCTATCTCTGATTTTTTTGATCCTAAGAATACCGGAATTGTGATTGGTGAATCCGATAATGAATCTGGAGGTGTGTTAGCTGAACTATATAGTGGATTTAATGGATCAATTCTACGTACTTTTTTGAGGACTGCTGAGATGATAAAATATGCTCGAAATGCTTATCTTGCAAAAGATGTATCATTTGCAAATGAGATTGCAAATATTTGCAGCAAGTTTTCAATAGATTATCTTGATGTTAAAGCAGGATTGGAAATGGATTCACGAATAGGTAAAGGTGGATTTCTTTCAGCTGGATTAGGATATGGTGGATCTTGTTTCAAAAAGGATGTTTCAGCAATTATAAGTAAAGCGGAAAGCCAAGGATTTGAACCTAGTCTTCTAAAGATAACTGAAGAAGTTAACGAAAAACAGCCTTCAGTTGTTTTAGAATTGACTAAAAAAGCTATTGGCAACTTAAATGGAAAGAAAATTGCGGTTCTCGGTTTAGCCTTCAAAGATGGAACTGATGATGTCCGTGAATCAAGAGCCATAAAAATTATTGATCTACTACTCAAAAAACAGGCTCATGTTGTGGTTTTTGACCCTAAAGCAATGGATAATGCAAAAAAAATATATGGATTGAATGTTGAATACGCAGAAAATGCTGAAGAAGCTTTGAAAAATTGTGAAGCTTGTATAGTGGCTACTGAATGGTCGGAATTTAGGAACCTTAATCTCTTCTTAAATAAAGAGGATTTGATAATTATTGATGGAAGAAGAATCTTGGATTGGAAATCGCTTCCAAAAAATATACGATATTATGGAGTTGGCTTTCCCGTTTTAAATAACGTAATCTAAATGGTTTATCTGTTATTTGCTAGATATTCATAGGAAATTTTTAGAGCATTCCAATAGCTTTCCGGTGTTCCGATATCCAGATGTAATGCTTTTTTCAGTTTGATAGCCATTATTTTTTGGTTATATCCAATTTGCTTTTGTATACCATCTGTAAGCTGAATTTCATTTCCTTTTCCAGGTTGAGTTTCTTCAAGTGCTTTGTATATCTTATCTGAAAACAAATAGATTGGCATAATTGCTAGATTAGTTGTAGGCTTTTTTGGTTTTTCTTCTACTCTTTTTACCTTATAGGGACTTTTTATGCCTGTGATTTCTGCAATTCCATAGTGTTCGGTATCTTCAACTTCAAGTAAGCATAATGTGGTATCAGCATTCACTTTCGTTTGAATGATTTGTTTGATATGCTCTTCACTGTTGGATGTTATGTATGTATCTCCCGCATGAACTAAAAAAGGTTCTTGGTTTGTAAACGATTTTGCTTGAAGAACTGCATGTCCAAACCCTTTTGGTGTGGGCTGATTGATCCAAATAATTGTTGATGTTTCAATTTTTTTATAGAATTCTTCAAGATCTCTTGATGCTTGGGATCTACCTGATTCCTCTAATTTATCTAAGTATCGTAGGTCCGGTGAGAAGTGGTCTTCGATAGTTCTTTTTCCTCGGCCAACAATAAAACAAAATTCTCTGAAACCTGCATTGAAAAGTTGCTCATAAACTAGTTGAACAACAGGTTTAAGGCAGATTATTCCATTAGAATTTTTGTTATGAAGTGGTAGCATTTCTTTTGGCATTTCTTTTGTGGCTGGCAGAAGTCTAGTGCCTATTCCTGCTGCGGGTATTACGACCTTTTTTATCATCTGCTAACATCTCTTTCTGAAATAAGAAACCTACCAATTTAGTTTGAAGAAGTTATTTAACTATTTTACTGTAAAAATACGCGATGTCGTAATATACTTCATTATTGAATTAATCTCATCTATCAATAGATGAGTTTTTCTAATAGTATATCTATTAGATAACTATTACACAAAATTATTAAATCAGATTTTTTGAACATTAATAATATGTTGATAGAGTGGTTTAGTCTTTGACGATAATATCTCTCATTGGAATAGATGGTAGTGGAAAATCTAATCATTCTTTCCTTCTTCTTAAGAAATTAATCGCAAAAGGTGAAAAAGGTAAGTATGCCCATATTAGAATGGGTGTGTTTAGATTTTTTTCGCTTCCTTTGCTTAAGTTATGGAAATTAGCAGGTCTTCCAACTGAGTCTAATCACCCATCTTTTAAACGACATACAAAATTGTCTTCTTTCTGGGCTTGGTGCTTTTTTATTGATTATCAATTATTTTATTCTGCTTTGTGTTTTCCCCAATATCCAAAAAATGAAAGTGATTTTGTTTTTGTATTTGATAGATATATTTATGATGCATTGGTAGACTTGTCAATTGCAAGAGGGAATTCTTTTTCGATGAAGAATACTTCAACTAGAACTTTTTTAAAAATATTACCAAAACCTTCAATAACACTTCTACTTGATGTTGAGCCTGAAACCGCTATTATTAGAAAAGGTGACACTGAGATTCACGATTTAGATTATTTAACTAGGCGGCGTATAATATATCTGGAATTAGCTAAGCAATTTGGCTTTCACATTGTAAATGCTAATAAGAGCTTTAATGAGGTTCATAGTGACATTTTGGAAATATTGAAGATTGAAGGATTGAAGATCTTTGAATAGTATAAGTACATCATTATTGAAACTTCTATTAGATGATAACAAGAGTTGGGACCAAAAAGAAATAGATCAACTGCAGTATTTATCCAAAAAAGGTCCTGAATTCATTAGTATTGCTTACGATAATAGAGTTTTATTAAGGGCATTAACAAAAATTATTCCTCTTGTCGAAACAACATTGTGGCCTGAAAAAGATGATTTTTTATCTTTTTTACGAGAAAAACAGAATTCTGGGTGGGAGAGGATAAGGAAAAATATTGCTCTTGCTCACTCAGTTCAGAAAGCCTTTGAAGAAGCTGGGGTTAAATCAATTGCTTTCAAAACAATGGATAACTTTCCAGATATGGGTCGAGATATCGATTTATTGATTCCTGATAAAGAACAATTTCTTCTTGCAAAGAAGATAATGTTAAGGGATTTTGGGTGGGATCCTGCGAAAAAATTATCGTTTTGTGATTCTGTAGTTGGAAAGACCTTCTATACAAAAGAGCAAAGCTTTGATATATCTGTTGAGATTTATCCACAGCATTCTCAACTAGGTGAAACGTATATGTCTGATTCAAATGTTGTTAACCGTAGGGTGAAAATAAATATTGAAGGTTATGATTTTTTTGTTCCCACAATTGAAGATAGAATTTTAATTATGGCAATTCATCGAATATATAGACACGCAGTATTGAGAATTTCTGATATTCTCAATGTTTCTCAGTTGGCCACATCAGATACCTTGGATTGGGATAGTGTGGTGAAGCAATCTATAGAATCTGGGGCTTGGGCAGGATTACATCTATTCTTAAGTACAATTAATAATGTTTATCAGCAAATTGTTGGAGAACAATTACCTATTCCTTTTTTGAAAGCGACTAATATGTTCCAAAATAATAACTCTATAGATATGTCGCTGCAAGATTTTCCATCAAAAATGCCATACATTCCTACTGCCTCTGTTCTAATGCAAAAGATTGGTGCGGATTTTTCAAATGGAAGACTTATGAGTGGTTTTACAGTATCTTTAATGCCCATTCTAATAGGTATGACTTTCATTACTTACACCTTTTTTAAAAAGAACTTTATTTGGTAAGATAAAATATAATGAAATAGTGAAAGATATCTTCTCATATTCAAAATAATAACTATCTTTACATTGAGGGAAAGGACTTGAGTCTGATAAATCAGGTAATAATGACAATGTTTATTTTTCGATATAGTATGCGATATTTTTCGAGTTATAGAATTATTTGTATGCTAAGAAACTGAATTATCTTTTTTTATTGTTTCGTAGATGCTTAATATTTTGTTTGTGCATTCGTTCCAATTATATTTCTTCCTAATTGATTGTTGTGCGAGTTGACCCATTTTTTCTCTTTTCTGATCATCGTGCAATAAGCTAATGATTGGTTTAGATGCATGTGCTGAATTGGGATTTATTAGGATTCCATTCACCATGTTAGTAATGATTTCTTTGTTACCACCTACATTAGTAGTTATCACTGGTTTTCCCATAGACATGCTTTCGATGATAGTTAATGGAGGTTCCATTGCATTTATTTTAAATGGCAATACTATGATGTCACTCGTTTTTATTGTCTTTAAAAGTGAATCAGATGTCATGGCCTTATCTATTATTGTTAAATTGTTACAGTTTCCCTCAATTTTTTTGGCTATTATTGAATCATGATAATTCATTCCACGAATGGCAGCTATAAATCGTGTTCTTGGAAATTCTTTCAAAACATCTTTAATAGAAAAAAGGAAAGTGTAGAATCCCCTAGAATAGCTGCCGTCACCCAAGAATAGTATGGTCTTATTTTTATTATGGGTCAAAATAAAATTATTATGTTTTATTGGAACCAGAAAAGTGTTCTTTATTCCGTGAGGTACAACAGAAATCTTATCTGAAACTTTCTCTTTTCCGATTATTTGTTGTTTAACGAAATTATTGCAACAAATAATGTGATCTAACGTGAAAAGTAGTTTACGCTTAAATAAATCAAATGATGTATGATTTTGTGAACTTCCCTTACCTAGTGATAATGTTTTAACTACATATGGTGGATATGAATAACCAACGAAATTCCTTGTCACCGTTATTACCGTTGGCTTTTTAGTCAGAGTCTTTATTAGAATGGCGAAATAGCTCATAGATATATCACCATAGGTATGTATTACATCGGGCTCTATCTTCTTTATTTGGCTTACAATATGTGATGTCGATTTCAACACTGAAATAGCTTTTCCGGCAGATATTATGGGAAATATTTGCACTTTTTCTAATGGATAGTTATCTTTCAACAAGTAATCGCTTGAGTTTGTGATTATTGAGATATTGTTTCCTCTTTCTATTAGTTTTTTGATTAAACCCCAAGCAAGGGTTGGTGTACTGGGAAGGCTTGAGTATTGATCAGTTCCTAGCATATGAGGTGCGATGAAACAAAGTCTCAAAAATCATATTCCTCGATTTATCTCTACCACCCTGTCTTTTAATTTAATTATAAAAATATTATAAATTCATTTGGTAAAAGAATGTTTCAAAGAAGTGATTGATTCTTATTTTTTTCTATCTCATTCATCATAAAAAATGGTTAAGGTATTCTCAATTAATTTAAGCAATTATTAATCAGTATTGCACTACTTTAGAAAAAAGCTTTTAGGTCTATACCAAAAGAGAACGGACTTGTGAGTATTTTCAAATCAAAGCATGTTGCACAAGGCTCAGTCTTAATAGGTGCACAAAATATTATTGAATTTGCAGTTGCTTTTGGTTTCTTCTTTTTTTTAGCTCGTATTGTCACTGAAGCTGAGGTTGGACAACTTTCTCTCCTTGCGTTCGTTATGACAATCTTCACAACTTTGACTCAGCTTTCTTTTCCTGTAGCTATAACAAAATATGTTTCGGAAATGGTGGATAATGAAGAAAGGTCTAATGCTGGGGCTGTTTTTAGAACAGGATTAAAGTTAATTCTTGCTGTTTCCATCCCATCTTTGATATTTGGTTTAACCCTATCGCCTTTTCTATCAGAAGTTGTTTTAGATGGTATATCTCTTAATACTCTAATTGTTGTTTTTTTGGCTTCCTTTATTTTGGATATTGCAGTAATTTACGGACACGGATTATTAGGTTTAGGTCTTTATGGGAAAATGATTACGACTAGTCTCAGTTATGTTGTTGTTAGCCGTAGCTTAGGACTTGTATTAGCCTCTATCGGTCTTGGATTATTTGGGATTGTATTAGGTTGGTTGATAGGTGCAAGCGTGTCCTTAATTATTTCAGTGGCTTTGTTAGGTCGAAGATTATATAGTACAGAAAAATTTTCTTCCAGGAAACTTATTTTCTATAGTCTACCTGTTTTACTTTACTCTACAATATTTATGTTTCAGAATTGGTCCGATGTGATTATTTTATATGCCGTTAACGCAGATATATCTGAAATTGGTGTATACTATTTGGTTGTTAATGGTGCTAGAATGCCATCTTTCATTTGGGTTGCTATTTGTTCAGCTTTATTTCCTGCGCTTTCTTCCTACCATGGAAAAAGAGGATTAGCTGGATTGAAGTATCCTATATTTAGGGCGATTCGACTCTTAAATCTTGTTGTTATTCCAATGGGAGTTGTTTTAGCTGTAGTTTCTGTTACTGGACTTGAAGTTGCTTTTGGAACTTCTTACCGTGCAGGTGCAATGGCATTTTCGCTACTTACTGTAACAATGGTCCTGCCAGCATATGCTTTACTTATTATAACAATATTTCAATCCATTGGTAAAACAAAGCCATTAATTGTTATTGGATCTTTATCCGTTATCGCTCAACTAATTACAGTCGCCATTTTGGCTCCAACTTTAGGTGCAACCGGAGGTGCGATATCACGGGTAATTATGAATTTAGTTGGTGTATTAATAGGGTACTATTACGTTCGACATTGGGTATCTTTACCGTTTCTCACTGAATTGCCTAAATCCTTTCTTCTTGGTTTAATAATTGGTATACCTTTATTCCTTGTGGAAGTTTATACAACATGGATTAATCCTCAATTATTAATCATCCGTGTTACTGCAGACTTGATTGTCTTTATTATTATGGCATTTATCAGCTATAGATTACTTAGAGTTTTTACTGAGGATGACTTTAATCTATTAAGGTCAGTAGTGCCTTCTCAATTACATTTTTTTGTAAATCATGTTGCAAGGATGCTCGTAAAATCTTGAACCTTTTTCAGTTCAATAAATGTTCTACAATTCAATTTATATTATGCGCGAACAAATTTGTATCAGGTAATTATCCCGTGTTAAATAAGAAAATGTTTATGGTGAATACTTTTAATTATTATCTATCCTTTAGGTATTAAAATTGAAAGTTCTGATTGCTAATCCTCCAGCATATATGGGTGACCACAAAAGACATTTCATTCAAGCGGGAAGTAGATGGGCTTTTAGTATGTTTGTTCCTAAAAATTCAAAAGAACATTATTTACCTTATCCATTTGGTTTAGGTTACTCTTCCGCGATTCTTAAAGAGAACAAAGATTGTAACGTGGAAGGTTTTGATGCGTGTGCATTAGATTTAGATTCTCAAGAGTTTGTGCGAAAGGTTGAATCTCAACATCCAGATGTATTATTTATGGATGTACCAACAATAAGTTTTCCGTTAGTTATGGATATGCTGAAAGTCCTTAAGGATTCAGTTAATTGTAAAATTGTTCTTTCTGGGGGACATGTAACTGCGCTAGCTGATAACGTGATGAATAATTATCCTCAGGTTGATTATTGTGTACTTGGAGAGTATGAATTTACATTAAAGAAATTGGTTGATCAATTTATCAACAAAGAAAACGATCTTAAGAAAATTGAGGGTCTTGCTTTCCGCAGAAGTGGTAAAACAATTGTGAATCAACCTGTGCCTCAAACTTTTAATCTTGATACGTTACCATATCCAGACCGAGATGATTTTCCCGTAGATCATTATCATGACTTCGAAATTGCGGGTAGACCATGTGTTCAAATGTTGACTACACGCGGTTGCCCATATGATTGTTCTTTCTGTATGACTATTCGTGTACTTTATTGCGATTCACATAACTATAGGAAACGAGAACCTGACAAAATTGTCGATGAGATGGAGCAAGTACGGGATAAATATGGTGCGAAACAGATTTATTTTGATGATGATACTTTTGCTGTAGATAGAAAACGCTTAAACAGAATATGTGAAGAAATTATTTCTAGAAAATTCGATGTTCCTTGGACAGCAATGGGTGATATTACTCTCGATGATGAAACTCTGAACAATGTTTCACGAGCGGGATGTGTAGGTATAAAATTTGGAGTAGAAACTGTTAATCCTGCTGTACTGAAAGGAATCGGTAAGACATTTATCAACCAAGAAAAAATAAAAAACTTTGTCAAATCATGTAGAAACTTTGGGATATGGAGTCATGCCACCTATATTGTTGGTTTACCTGAGGAGCGAAGAGACGATATAGAGAAAACGATTGAATCCGCAAAAGAATTAGATACAGATAGTGTCCAATTCGCGATAGCTACTCCATTTCCTGGGACTCCATTCTATGAGAAAGCTAAGGCACAAGGGTGGTTAGTTACAAATGATTGGACAAGGTATGATGGTGCTAATTATTCAGTTGTGAGTTATCCATGGTTGTCAAATACAGAAATAGAAGAGCTTCATAAAAAAGCTCTTAAAAAATGGTATAGAAATGCAATGATAAAAGAATTGACACATTTTAGAAGAACAAGACTGCTAATAAAAGCGGGAAGTGTACGATATTCAACTCGTAAAATCCTAAGTCATCTGAATGGAAAACTCTAGTTTTCAGGAGCAAGGTTAGGTGAATTCTTACTTTACTTTAAGAATTTCTTTTTTTAACAATTCCCCCATTTTTCTAATAGATTCTTCAGATAATTGAGGGTCTACAGGTAGTTCCACTATAGTGTCGATTAATAATTCACAATTTTTACAAAATACTTTTTCGTAATTTGGCCAATTTATTTTTTCAAGTAACCAATGTCGATAGCGAAGTTGTTTGTACAATGGTTGTGAATATATTGGAAGTGAGTATCCTTTAGTTACATTCCATCCCGATTGGCAAAGTGATTTTAATATTGTTGATCGTTTTTTAGATATTTTCTCGTGTAATCGAACAGCATATCTATAATAAACATGTTTGATATAATCTGAATTAGGAGGCAAATCTAGATTTGAATTATCAGCTAGAATGTCATTTAATATTTTCGCGTTTTGCTTCCTTGCAGAATTTATTTTTTCGATTTTCGTAAGTTGTATGCGACCAATGGCGGCTGATATCTCATTCATTCTATAATTATACCCAAGATGTTCGTGAATATTTTTTTTTATTGATCCATGGGAACGAAGGACTCTACACTTTGAAGCTATTTCTTTATTATTTGTTGTAATCATTCCGCCTTCTCCGGTTGCTAAGTTTTTCGTTGCAAAGAAAGAAAAGCAAGCTATATCCCCTAATTGCCCTACCTTTATTCCTCTATATTCTGCTCCTATAGCTTGAGCTGCATCTTCAATTAAAACAGCATTGTTTTTTTCTGCTATTTCTCTAATGTCATTTACTTCAAATGGAAAACCATACAGATGTACTCCGATAATTGCTTTCACCTCATTTGAAATAACTTGTTTAATCTGAAACGGATCAATATTGCCTGTTGAAGGATTAACATCTGAAAAAATTGGTATTGCGCCTATTGAAAGTGCTGCATTGGCTGTTGAAACAAAGGATAACGGAGAAGTAATCACTTCATCTCCTGCAGAGATGCCTGAAGAGAGTAAAGCTAAATGTAAAGCAGCAGTTCCAGAATTTACAGCTATTGCGTATCGGGAGCCAATATAATTGCTGAATTCGTGCTCGAATTCTTGAACGTTTTTTCCGTTAATTAGATCTCCAGTTCGGATGATTTCGGATACTTTGGAAAGTTCATCATCTGTTAGCCAGAAAGGATTCACATTAGTTATCCCCCATGAGTCAGAAGACGTGGAAATAAAAGAGCGGTTGGAAGTCCTCTGAAATATAGACAAAAATATCTAGATAACTCAAGGTACAAATTCCAAACAACCATTTTATTTTAGTGGTGCCAATTTCTTCATAATGTTTACAATTAACATTTCTGAGTCTTTATCATCTAGAGCTCGAGTAGAAACATAGAATAATAGTGCACCTCTAATGGTTTGTGCAACCGCTATCGCAATTAGAGCAAAAAACAACTGATTGAGAAGTCCTCCTACTATTACAAAGAACGGTAAACCAAAGAAAAGAGCCCACGGCCAAGCATCCGGTATCAAAATATTCAGGAGTAACCTCTCCTTCATTTTTGTATCTTTATGTTCATTAAATTTCTGCACAATTTTTCGTGAATTGACACTGAATCTATACTTATTCTCGAGATAATTTGTATACATAAAGACAAACATTTGCCCAAAAATTGCGGTGAAACCAAGTATCATCACAATTATAGTCAAATTATAAAATAAGTAGATTTGAGAGATGAAGAAACCTGGATTCGAATTGAAAGCCCCTAATGCGACACCTCCAATTAGGATGCAATTACCTATATCATCAGTTCTCTGATCTAACCACTGGCCCATAGGTGATCCCATGGATTTCATTCGAGCGAGACTACCGTCAAGAGAATCAAGGATCCAATGCCCTTGGAAAAAGAGTATCCCAACTAGAATCCACATATAATTCCCAGTTGAGAAAAAGAAAGCTGTTAAAGGAGTCCAAATAAAGAAGTTGAAAAGTGTGATCTGATTAGGTGTAATATTTGTCTTCGCAACTACTGGCGTAAAAAATGATGCAATCTTACTATAGAAAGCATTCACTTTGAATTCAAAATAATCCGAACCACCTTCAGGTGTCTTTTTAATAACCCAAGACTGATCATCATTTTGTTTTTTTTTCTTATTTTCATGATTTCCCATAATAGGTCTGCAAGTGATAGTGGTCTCCATTATATTAATAAGTATTCTATAATTCATGTGGCCGAAGTGTACGTCAAGGTTATGTTACAACGTTAAAGTAGACATCGAGAATTATAATTAGTCTATAAGTAAATTTCTGAAATTTCGATACTTTCTAGAAAAGTAAAGAGGTCTTTTTGGTATCTTGAATATTGTATTGTAAATATTTATTTTTCCAGAAATTCCAAGTCGGTCACTGGCTTCCAAAATATCGTTAATCCAATATATCTTTCACTTTCTCATGGACATATCTTTTTGCATTATCCACATCTTGATGGAAGTCTATTTCAGTCCAGAGGTTCGATGAAACCTCTAAATACATAACTGGAACATTCTGTTCATCGATAATCTGCTGTATAGCTGAGAGCCAGAATGATTGATGAAACTCTTGATTCCTAATCATCATGTCTAATGTTTTCCTAACAGTTTTTGCACCCTTACCCTTAAAACAAATCATTCCTATCGATTCGCCATTGGCTGCTTCCTGGTCTATTTCTTTACCAACTCGGCATACCTTTCCATTTTTCAAAATCACCTTCATATCTTCTTCAGAATATCGTTCTTTCACTGAGACCACCATTGTAATCCCTTCCTTTGATTCGTTCAAAAGTTGACTTAATACAGATGCTTCAAAGATGTCATCCCCATTTATAACTGTGAAATCTCCATCTAGATACTGAGTGGTTAACCATAGAGATACGAGGTTATTGGTTAAATAATAAAATGGATTATAAATAGTTTTTATGTTCAAGGAGTATTTATCACTTTTAGAAAGTGTATCTTCAATCTTATCTGCAATGTGACCAATCACAATAAGAATGTCTTTTACTCCGCTCTTCCTTATTTCTTTTAGTTGATAACTAAGAATTGTATATTTATCGCTTATTTTTATAAGGCATTTCGGGATTTCTTTAGTCAACGGTTTTAATCGTTCCCCCCGACCTGCTGATAGTAAAATTACTTTCAATCACAATACACCCTATTTTGTCCCTTTTTCTATGAATATATCTGACCACATCTTTATATTTATTAGCATCCACAGTGTTATTAAAGACTTTTTGTTATCTGTATTCTCTATCAATTTAGAGATCTGTTTTTTATTGAATATTTGATTCAAAAAACTGTCATTCAGTAGCAGATGTTTCAGAAATTGTTTTCCACCCATGGAGTCTAATATGTTATTTATCGGAACAGGGAACCCAACCTTCTTTCTATCAATGATTTCATTAGGAAGCTGATTGCGGTATGTTTCCCGAAGAAGATATTTCGTCGTATCGTATTTTTCACTTATCTTATTACTGGATAGAAATATGCTTTTTATCCTCGCGAAAACGGAGTTCCATTTTAGTTTATGATTATTGGAAATATTGAGAGCAAATTCAACAAGTTCATGATCTACGAAGGGAACCCTTCCCTCAACACTTGCTAACATAGTCGCATTGTCTAACCGTGCTAGCAGTACAGGGAGATGAAAATGTTCGAATATGTACTCGATCTGTTTGCTATACGGTAAAATCGCTATTGTTTCGAAGAGATTTTTAAAATAATCTTGAATGAACTTATCTTCATTAAGATTTTCTTTCCATATTTTTTCAACAAATAATGTTTTTTTGTATTCGGTTGGAGTATATTGATACTTTTCCAAGAAGTGATTAACCTTATTTTCATAGGATTTATTTCCATACGCCTTATAGATATTACGAAATATAAATCGTTTCAAGAATTTAGGAAGTCTAATGTTCATTCGCTGGAAGTCTGATGAACTCCGATATATCCGACCATATCCCCCAAATAATTCGTCAGCACCCTCACCAGAGAGTACAACTGTTGCCTTCTTCTTAATCTCTTTAGCCATTGCATAAATAAGGACTTCATTTGGGACTCCGAGAGGCTCACCTCTATGTGTGATCAACTTGTCCATCATGCTGAGATATTCCTCTGGTTTTACAGAAACTTCAGTGTGTTCGCTGGAAATATGTTCAGCAACAACATTAGCATAATATGTTTCGTTGTAATCCTTTAGACGGACAGTATAGGTGTTTATCTTCTTATTCATTATATCTTGAACAAGATAAGCAATTATGCTCGAATCCAGACCTCCGCTTAAGAAGACGCATATTGGCACATCTGAGATTAATCTATTTCTTACAGATTCACGCATCTTTATGTGAAGAAGTTGCTTATATTTCTCAATAGAGGCAGTTTTTTGTGATCTCCGAACTGGAATATCCCAATATCGCTGAATTTTTATTCCGGTCCTTGTCGCCTTCAGAAAAGATCCTGGTGGGAGAGAGTATATGCCTTCAAAAAATGTTTCCTCAGCTAGGGGTCGGCGGAATGATAGATAGCTAGAGATTGCCCGAATGTTTGGTTTTCTAGGGACATTCCGATTTGTCAAAATGCTGGCTACCGAGGATGCAAAAATCAGAGAACTATCAATCTTAGTATAAAATAGGGGTTTGATACCGAGTCTATCACGGAAAAGAAACAGCTCATCTTGAGGCTTATTCCATATTGCGAAACTGAACATACCATTGAAATTCGATATCTGTTTTACCCCTTTTTCTTCGAAAGAATGTATTATTACTTCGGTGTCTGAAGAAGTTTTGAATTTGTGTTTATGTTGAAGATTGGAGTAGATTTCCTTAAAGTTGTAAATTTCACCATTAAAGACCAGCCAGAGTGTTTCATCCTCATTAGACAGAGGCTGGTTTGCTTTATCAGAGAGATCCAGTATCTTAAGTCGAGTGCTACCTAATCCTATGCCCTCTCCAATAAATGTGCCAGAAGCATCAGGACCTCTGTGTTCCATTTGTTGATTCATTTTTTCGATTTTAGTTTTAGGAATGTTTTTCCGTTGAGGCAGAGAATATATTCCACATATACCACACATTTTTATCACTTCCTTGGCTAGAGAGTAAATTCTCCTATGAGTAGCGTTTCCTCCAGTTCATCGGCCTCTGTGATAATGATGCCCTTCCTATCGATAATCATACTATTACCCAAAGAAATCTTATTATCCATTAAACCTACTGTGTTCGATTTAGCCACCATTAACCTGTTATCTATTGCTCGAGCTATTGGAAGTGCTCTATTTTTATTCAACTTCGAATGTGCTTCAGCCTTAGTGTAATAATGAGCAGCTAAAATAAACAAGATCGAAACTCCCTTTTTTTGATATTCTTGAATTAGAGAGTGGCTATTCTGATCTCGACATATAATAACACCGCATCTCACAAAACCTACCTTGAATTGTAAAAGTTGATGCCCTGATTTAATTACATTTTTTTCGGATTCAGTTAGATAATGTTTATGATAGATATATTTATCCCCGTTGGGTGATAATATAACTGCAGAGTTATAGATATCTTCCCTCAATTTGAGGGGAGTCCCAATAATTATATACATACCTGTTCTCTTAGCCTTCTCAACTATCTGATCTAATCCATTCTTGACAAGAGAAAAATCGAGATTTTGGTATTCCACAAGATATCCTGTTAACGCACATTCAGGAAAGCAGATTACATCAATATACTTATCGCTTCCCTGATTAATCATATTGGTGATTGCATGAATATTCTCTTGAATATTTTTTGATATCCTTATCTGGGCAACGGCTATCCTGATCTTTTGCATAGTCATCATAAAAATCTTTAGTAAGATAATCTTTACTGCATAAAAAATTGATTTAGTGATTATAAACAGTTACCAGAAGTAATATAATTGGCAATTACAATTTGATAGAATCAATTATGGAGTCTCCTTTCAAATTGATGTTGTGCTTAATATTATACTTTTTTCCAGTGTTTCTGTATGACCCACAGGTTTCTTATGTAATCAACTGCTAATCTGATATTTCAAATTAATTCCTTCTTTTCGCGATTACATTCCTACCACTAGATTTTCAGCAAGACATAACGAAAATGAACATTTTGTTAGAGAAGATTTAGATATAGTGCAAGGACTTGGATATGCTGGATTGTTAAGACGAAAAATTGCGCATAGAGGTGGGGTTACTCAAATTGTGAGGAGATACGGGTTGCTTCATTCTATCGATATTTTCCTCATTTACTTGAATAATTTACTAGCCAAACGCTTCTATAGGCGAAGAGAAATTAAATTCGGATTCTCAGAAGCAATATGGTATTCTCGAAGCATCGATGGATGGTGCAGATATGCAGATATTGCACGTGAAATCGCAAAGATTGATTCTGCTGATATTATCATACTAGATGTTGGTTCAAGTGGGCATCGTGGGTTGGATCTTTTTCGGAATTTTAAATTAACAATGGTTATGTTGGATGTTGAAAGAAATGCTTTTGAAGAATCTGAAGATAAAAGTTTTTCAGTTGTTGCTGATGGATGCTATTTGCCATTTAGAGATAACGCCATTAATATTGGATTATCCGTAGCTTCAGCTGAACATTTTCCAAGAAATATACGTAGCAAATTATTTCAAGAACTTAAGCGAATTGCTAATCACAAAGTTATTCTGTACATGCCTATAACAAGTGAAGATGGAGAGTATCAAGGTAGGATATACGATATCAAATTTTTAAATGCTTTCAAAAGATTATTAGGTTATGAGGAAGGAAATACCGTAGAACATATAACTTCTCTACATCCTTCTGTTGACGATCTTAAAAATGAGTTTCCTGATGCTCAGTTTATAGGTAAAAAAAATTGCGATGATTGGTACAAATATATGGTGTTTTCGAGCACTTACATCATTGGCTTTCTTGCAGGATTTGTTTACTACCTGTTTTGGAGAGAACATGACCGACCTCCTTATTATGAATGTATGGTAATATATGATTCTAAACCTAATGTACCAGTTAATTCCACATAATATTATTCAAAATAATTAAATGATAGATTAATAAATTCAAGTTGAAGAATTAAATGCCGAAAAAAAGAGCTTTAAATTTTGCTATTTTCGTTGAGACAACTTTTCCTCCTGTTTCACGTGCGAACCTGCGAATGTATCGATTAGGATTATCTCTTACCGCCAAGGGTCATAATGTCTATGTTATTGCTCCAAATCAATTCCTGCATTTAGAAAAAAAAGTTTTCAGGAATTTAAATGCTCATCTATATCCGGGGTTTGCATATTTTCTATACCGCCGATTCTTAAGATTATTCGTTCGTGTTTTTCATATAATTATTTCTGTAATTTATTTGCAGAGATTAAATAAAAAAATACGTTTTGATGCTATTCATGCTTGGAATCCAATAGCCGGATTAGCATCCATCATTGGAGGAAAATTAGGGAGCTTAACTGTATTTAATGATCTTACTGATTTCTATTCTGATATTGCAAGATATGAGTCTATAATGCTAATGCCATTATTTAGATACATAGAACGAACCATA
>Ga0187833_10002515_pt1 | contig 19535 bp, 19 predicted proteins | sample ETNtaG_37_FD_167968 | JGI IMG/M metagenome (GOLD analysis project Ga0187833, IMG submission 167968) | Marine microbial and viral communities from oxygen minimum zone, Eastern Pacific Ocean - ETNP2014_SV_400_PacBio MetaG (Illumina Assembly) | ecosystem: Environmental > Aquatic > Marine > Hypoxic...
GAGTGTTTGTCGTATGATCCAAAGGTTCCTTCATGGGAGGATAGGGACAGACTAATTTTTTCCAAGGCACATGGTTGTTATGCCCTTTATGCAATATTGTCGGATATAGGTGTTATGCCCAAAAGGGAATGGGAACAATTTTATACGGAAGATAGTTCGCTATCTGGATGCATGGAACGGAGAATAGAATATGGTCTTGAAGCTGGTTGTGGCTCTCTTGGGCACGGTTTGCCAATTGCTGTCGGAGTTGCCTTTGGAGCACAATGGCAAGGTAAAGAGTATCATACATTTTGTATTGTAGGGGATGGAGAATTACAGGAAGGTACAATATGGGAAGCATTGCAGTTTGCAGTTAAGCATAAGGTAGGAAATATTACTATAATTATTGATCGTAACCACCTTCAAGCCATGGATTTTATTGCTAACGTTATAGATAGTGAAAGGGATGATATGATTAAGAGGTTGCAGGGTTTTGGGCTGTCACCTGTTATATGTTCAGGTCATGATGTTGTCGAGTTGACCAAGTGTATACATGAGTGTAAATCGTTAATGGATAAAAAACCAAAAGTTATTATTGCTGAAACAGTGAAAGGATTTGGTCTAAAGTGTATGGAAGGGATGTCTAAATTTCACTTTCGACTTCCTGCCTGTGAAAAGTTAACAAATGGATAACAGTATGCTTAATGCCAATAATTACAGAAAGGAAATAGTTAACAGCATTATACCATTTTTTCGCAAGGATAAGCGGTTTCAGCTTCTTGTTTGCGATATGGGTTTTGGTGTTACTGATCAAATAAAGAAGGAGTTTCCTGAAAGGGTAATCAATTGTGGTATTATGGAGCAGGGTACTGTGGGAATAGCCGCCGGTATGAGTATGAGCGGCTTAATACCTATTGTCTATTCAATAGTTAATTTTCTGGCTTTTAGGGCGCTTGAACAAATCAGAAACGATGTAGTCTTACAGAATCTTAACGTGAAATTTATTGCTACTGGAGTAAATGATTATTTTAAATTTCTAGGCCCTTCACATTGCTGTGGTAACGATGATGTTGCCATAATGAAATTGATTCACATGAACGTGTATGATCCTTATTCTGGAACAAAGCATTATAATGAAATTATTGAAGAATGGATTCTGGACGAAAAGACAGGGTACATACGAGTATAAAAAATATAATGCAGGAAAAACAAATTCTCTTAACTATTATAATGCCGGCTTTAAATGAAGAGGCAAACATTCTGCATGCTCTTAATAATACGCTAGAGGCATTTACAAATTATAATATCGATGGTGAAGTTATTGTTGTAAATGATGGGAGTAAAGATAAAACCTATGAGATAGTAAGCAACCTTATTTTGCAGTATCCAGATAAGGTTAGAGTTATATGCCATGATTTTCCTGAAGGTATTGGAGCTTCCTTTTGGGATGGAGTGGAGAATGCAAATGGAAAGATAGCGTGTATGCTTCCGGGTGATAATGAGAATGATCCTTTGGAAATATTGCGATATATGGAGCTTTTGAGACATGTGGATATTGTAGTGCCTTTTATTTATAATAGATGGTCTCGGTCTTTATTTAGAAATATTCTATCCCTTGTTTATAGGATTATTATAAATACCACATTTGGGGTTAATCTTAACTATACAAATGGAACGGTATTATACAGAAAGTCAGTTCTCAAAGATGCAAGGTTTATGAGTAAAGGGTTTTTCTTTCAGACAGATATATTGATTAGATTAATCAAGAAGGGTTATTTATTTGCTGAGGTTCCTTATCGTCTTGGATTAAGGAAATCGGGTGTATCTAAGGCTATAAGCTTTCCCAGCCTGTTACAAGTAATCAAGGGATATTTGCTATTGATTCAGGACATTTATTTTGCCTCAAAAGTAGATAAAGATACAGAAGGCTTCAGCGCTGATTCGCTATCAGCAAAACGCTACGGTGTTCACAAAAAGTAGGACTATGAAAATGGAAGAATTAATACTTGACGGACACAAGTTGAATTGGCACAAGGATAGAGTAGAAGCATGGTTAAGGGGCGAAAGGATAGCGCCGATTACAATTGATTGTGCCTTGACACGACGATGTACATATAGATGCAGTTATTGTTACGGCCAGCTTCAGGCTAATGACGAGAAGCGAATGACAAGAGATGTGATATTCAGATTTCTTGATGATGCTGCTGAAATTGATGTTAAGGCCATTAGTTTTGTAAGTGACGGAGAAAGTACATGCAGTCCTCACTTATACGATGCTATTTTGAGAGGAAAATCCAATGGCCTTGATATGGCATTAGGAACCAATGGTTATCTACTGAAAGATGAGCGTTTAGAGGATATATTACCCGCTCTGACCTACCTTAGATTTAACATTTCTGCTGGAGAACCGGATCGATATGCCCGGATAATGGGATGTCAAGAGAAACACTATTTTAAGGTGATTAATACCATTAAAGAATCTGTCAGAATCAAAAAAGAGAATAATCTTGATGTGACCATTGGCTTGCAAATGGTTTTATTACCTGATTTTGCTGACCAGATTGCTCCTTTAACTAGATTGGGAAAAGAGCTCAATGTAGATTATCTTGTCATTAAACATTGTAGCGATGATGAAATGAGCAGTCTTGGAGTAGATTACTCGAAGTATCATAATATGGTTGAAATACTGAAAAAAGCGGAGGAATGCTCAGATAATGGTTACTTTGTCAGAGCAAAATGGTCCAAAATATTAAGCGACGGAAAACGCTGTTATAGCCGATGTTATGGGCCTCCTTTTATTACACAGTTCTCCGGTTCGGGTCTGGTGGCTCCCTGTGGTATGCTTTTCAATGACAGGTACAAAGAGAAATATCATGTAGGTAATATTGTGGAGAAATCATACAAAGAAATCTGGCAGAGTGATAGATACTGGGAAGTGATGGATCGCATTGCTTCAGACGAATTTGACGCGAGAACAATGTGTGGTTCATTATGTCTGCAACACAAGGTTAATGAGTATCTGTGGAATCTTAAGGACGTAAATGGCATTCTAGAAAGGCCAGGCTCCATCCTTCCTCAACACCTCAATTTTATATGATAACTGATTTACTTTGTGACAAATGAAATCAGTTATCAAATTGGTCTGGTAACAGTCTATATAGGCTTAGATCATGTGATTGAATATTTTCTAAAGCGTAAAAAGAAATAAATGTGCTGTTTCTATAAGAGATATTATCAATACTGATAATTTTAATACGGTGTGGATTAGTAACCTGGACATGTGGTTAAACGAGTGGAATACCAAATGGAACTAAGCATTAACATAATAATTTGCTGAAATTTAGAGATGGATGTCTTATATGTTTGACTTGCTGTTGATTTCACCGAAAAATACACAACTCGGTTGCTTTAAGAGGTTTGTTCCCGTGAGTGTTCCAATTGGTGTGGGGATTCTTGCCGGTTTTCTCAGGGAACAAGGCTTTCTGTCAAGGATTTTAGATACAGATTTGATAGACATTAACCTGAGTACAATAGAGACCGAACTGAATCACTGCAAAAAACCACGTATTGTTGGTGTCAGTGTGATGACTGCTAATGTGGCAAATGGATACAAGATAGCATCATTGGTCAAATCGGTTGACAAGGAGGCTATTGTTGTATTTGGTGGTATTCATGCTACCGTTATGCCGGATGAGGTTCTTCGGAATAGTAATGTCGATTTTGTTGTTAAAGGGGAAGCGGAATATACACTTCTTGAATTAATCAGACAGATTAAGAGTGGCAATATAGAACAAGACGAGTTGGCAAATATCGGTTTTCGTGAGAATGGACAAATTGTTTATACAAAGACGTCTACAAGAATGTTGGATATTAATGATGTCCCAATGTTTCCTTATGACATGTTTGACCCCTCAAGGTATAATCTTGGCTTTATCTTAACCTCTCGTGGATGTCCGTTTGACTGTATATTCTGCAGTCAGAGGGTAATTACAAAAAGGGTGTACAGGTATACGGATTCAGAAAGGGTGATGGAAGAGCTTGACTACATAATAAATAAGCTGAAACAGCCAAACGTAACCTTTTTTGATGACTATTTTACAGGTGACAAGAAAAGGGTCATGGAACTCTGTTCCATGATACAGGAAAGGGGTTTTCACAGGAAAGCATCTTTTGGTGTGCAGACGCGTGGTGACAGTATTAATAGAGAACTAATGGCTGCCATGAGGGCGGCCAATTTTGATAGTTTGATGTTCGGGATTGAGACTGCTGCAGATAACTTAATGGAATTGATCAATAAGAAGGAGACTGTTCAGGAAAATATCGATGCAGTAAAACTTGCAAAAGAGATGGGTTTTACAGTTGAAGCAACGTTTATCTATGGGTTTCCCACTGAGACCTTTGATGACAGATTTAAGGCACTTGCATTATCACATGAGACAGGAATTGATAGGGCAAGATTTAATAATGCTACTCCATATCCAGGGACAGAGATGTATAATATGGTCAAAGACAAACTGAATATTGAGCCTGGATGGATCAATTTCAGTTCAGCAGGCGCTGTTACAGCGGGGATCAGAAGAAAACACTCTTTACCATATTTTCCTGAAGGCTGTACTGCAAATGAGTTAGAAGGGACTGTCCTATTGGCGAATCTGCTGTTTTATCTCAATCTTAAAAACCTTAAGAAACTCTTTAATACTGGGCAAGGTGGCAGTGGAAAGTGGTTTGAAGTTTCTAAGAAAGAGATGTTGTCACCACTAGTGTTAATTCAACTATTGGTGTTAGGTGGTACTGTCTTGCTAAGGACAATATATTACATTTTTTCATCAAGCAATTGTCGTAAATTTTTTTTTAAAGGTATCAGGATAACGTAATATTTCCAGTAGAAACTAAGTGAAAGACGTAAACAATTCCAACCGCATCGAAGAGATGTAAAAAGAAATAATACAGATATTTTTTTTTAAAGTGAATCTTATTTTTAAATCCCTCCAAAGAACTGACTGTAAGCTATTAATCACACTTTACGTAAATTCGGTCCATGACGCCTTTCTTAAAATGATTTATAGCAAGTAATTTTTGTCTACACCATCTTATTCAACGATAAATGATGTACTTGCAAAATCTATCAGAAGCGAAGAAATCACATAACTGTTAAACGTAACGTCAAAATGTAATAATCTCATGAGTGTTTTGTTTTATGGTTTATTTTTAATTATTGTTGCCTTTCTAACCCAGATTTCCATCTGGAAAATACGTTTACCTCAGAATCATACAAAAGTACTGCTGCAGATTTTCCTTGGTACATTAATAGTTGGTATTCTAATATTCTTGAGATTTAGAACTTATATCACATTCTTTGGAATTACACCACCGGCAACAGTCTATGAATATCTGCAGCTTATCTTCTTATTTTTTTCTTTAACCATGGCCTATATAACTACTTATTCTGCATTGGAAGTAGATAGTCCATCGCTTGTAATGGTGATGAAAATTGCTAAAGCGGGTAGTAATGGATTGAGAAAAGAGTCATTTGAGCGGGAAATGAATGATGACATTCTGGTAGTACCCAGAATAAGGGATCTTATTACTGGTGGAATGGCAAGTATAGATGAGGGTAGATATAGGCTTACGCCAAAGGGTGTTCTTGTATCACGTATTTTCATAGCGTATAGAAAACTCATGAACAGGGATGGTAAAGGTGGGTAATATCTTAAATTCTGCCGGCTATTTGCATCTATTTTCTCCTATTATCAGCTTGGGAATAAACGTATCGAGTCAGGTTCTCATTTCTCGATACGTAGACAGGATTGGTCTTCTAAAGTCTATTTTTGTTGGTTTTGCTATGGGAGCAATTACTTTACTAATAATTGAGTTGTGTTTCTTGGATTATGTATCCTCGTTTGTTGTTAATATATTAACTTATTCGGCTTTAGGTTATTGCTATTTTCATTTTGTTAATTTGGGTGAGACTGCTCGCCGAATAAGACTCTTAAGGGAGTTGGCAGGTTTAGAGAATGGACTTTCAGAGGAAGAGATTTTGCGACGCTATAATGCTGAAGAAATAGTAGCTAGAAGGCTTGGCAGACTCATTAAAAACGGGCAGATAATATGTAAGAATAATCGCTATTATATAGGTAAGCCACTTATGTTATTTATATCCAAACTTATAGTAAGCATGAAGATTCTTGTGCTTAACAAGAAGAGCGAATTTGATTAAAATTAAAGATTACCTTCGTAACAAGGTTTATTGTGTTAAATAATAAAAAAGATGAGCATGTAAGAAAAATAGAGTTAATAACTTCTCTATTCTTATACGGTATCTTAACGCTGTTGTTCTTTAATAATATTTTTTCCGAAATATATTTAGAGTCAACAGGAGATAGTTATTATAGTTTTTATAGCTGGAATACATTTTTCAGAGATAGCATAAACAGGGGTATTTTTCCATTATGGAATCCTTTGGTTCTTTGTGGCCATCCTTATGCATCGTCTATTAGCAATTTTAGTTTGTCCAATATATTGCTCCTTTTCTTAGATGTTAATTGTGCATGGAATGTAAAGTTGTTTTTTTCAACTGTCTTTTCAGGTTGGTTTATGTTTTTGCTATTAAGGAAATATATGCATATTTCTTGGTGCCCAGCCTTTCTCGCCGGTTTTATTTTTATGTTTCTGTCGCCGAATATTACAGACGAACCCTTCCTCTATTTACCCTTAATATTTATTTTTGCTAACAAATGGATTAGTACAAGAAAATTCTTATGGATGTTTGTGTTGGCTACTACAATTTCAGTTTTTTTCATCAATGCTAATCCTCAAATTGTGTTATATTTTTGTTTCTTTGCATATGTATACATTTTATTGTCATTTATCAATAAAGAAGATTCTAAAAATAGAAAGATTCTGCCTTATATTCTTAAAACGTCTATACCTTTCTTGATAGCTCTTGGATTGTCCTCTTTTCGGATATTTCCAATGCTGGAGATGTTGCACATTTCTCACAGAGAGACTATAGGAGCCCTTTCCTATGTACTGCTTCCCACGCATCTTATTAGCTTGTTGTATTCTAAGTTTTTAATGGGTTCATCGTGCCCTGATCTTAATTTTTTTCCAGCAAGAATATTGAATGGAATCTCATTTTATCTGTTTGGACATGAACGACTAACTTATGCAAGTGCACCATACATAGGGGTATTGCCGTTTGTATTAGCTTTAGTTGTAATCGTGAAAAGGAATAAGAGCTTTTTGGAGAGGTTTTTTGTGTATTCATCGATTATTATCATATTGTATGTAATGCTTAATCCCGTATTATCTATATTAACCCAGTATATTCCTGTATTAGGAAATATGCCTTTTATCTGCAGGAGTTACATGGTTTATAATTTTAGTATGGTTATATTGGTTGCTATTGCAATTGAAAATTTGTTTACAGGAAAACCATTTGAGTTAGAATCAGCCAAAAGATTGCTTTTTCCGTTTTTTTTGTTCCTGGTTATCCTGGTATTATTTAGGCTCATTATATATATTGTTTTGTTGATATTTGATCAAAATATATTATCTGTATTAACCAATAACATTTTACCATATGTCTTAAAACAATCGTTTTATAAAGCGTCACCAGAATTTTATTATGATCGATTAGAGCAATTCATTGTCTTTTTAAGATGTTGGGCATCACCTGCCAACAGTTATTTTCTGGTTCCTACCATTTTATTGATATTTTCTCTGGTTTTTCTGCTATATTATTTAAGAAAAAATATTCAGAGATATTTATTTACAGCCCTAGCCGTTATCATAATCTTTGTAGACCTCTTTTTAGCCTTTGGATTACCTTCCTTTTCTCCCAAAGAAATTGTTACACCATTTAAAGTAGTTGATTACATTAATAAACAATCAGGTGTTTTCAGGGTTATGCCACTAATGCATGATTATGATATTAAGAATCCATCTACAATGAATGTAAGGACATTCTTACGGCCAGAAAGTAGTATGATATATAATATTATGACACCAGAAGGATATCGATCTTTATACCTGGATAGATATGCTGATGTTATTGGATTGTTAATCGGTGAGCCATCTCATAGTTTAAGAGCAAGAGTAGGAGAATTTGACAAGGATAAAATTAACGACAAGATAGTAGATCTTCTAAACGTAAAATATATTGTTACATCTGCTGGTAGTGACCTGAATGAAGGATATAAGCTTGTTTATAAAGATGAGATACACAAATTGTTTGAAAATGAGGATGTTCTACCTCGCGCATTTCTGGTGCATAATGTGAAAATAGCAAAACAGAAGGATAAGATATTATACTTGCTTAAGTCAGATATAGATTATTCAGATGTTGTTCTCCTGGAAGATGATGATGTTAACCTTACGCTTGGCAAGAAGGAAGAGCCTGATAAAGAATCAAGGGTATTGGTAAAGAAATATGAACCCAATTATATACAAGTAAGTGTAGAAAACCCAAAAGATGGTTTTCTGGTATTTCTGGATTGTTATCATCCAGGTTGGAAGAGCACTGTAGATGGCAGATATTCTAAGATATATAAGGCAAACTATATTTTTAGGGCAGTTAAAGTTCCGGAAGGTAAGCATATAATAGAGTTTTCGTATCGCCCGAACTCGTTAAAGTTGGGGTTCTTGGTGAGTTTCGCTTTCCTGTTCTCCGGGCTTGCAGCCTGTTTTTTCTTGAGAGAGAAATTTTAGATGTTTTTCTCATTATTCACATTTATACATAATAAAGAAGGGAGTATAATCCGTAATTGACTATTCGCACCAGCCATTAGTCAGGATATAAGCTTGTCTTTACAGATTTCTTAGAGTAAGTCTTGAAGAATTCAACCTCAATGAAGCTGAAAAACATGAAGGTACTGGTAACCGGAGCAGATGGTTTTATAGGCTCACACCTTGTAGACACGTTACAGAAGGCAGGTGTGAAGGTAAGGGCATTTGTATATTATAATTCCTTTAATTCATGGGGCTGGCTTGATACTTTTTCTAAAGAAAAGTTAAGTAAGATAGAAGTGTTTTCTGGTGATGTACGGGACCCAAATGGTGTTAAAAAGGCAATGGAAGGCGTTGATGTAGTATTCCACCTTGCGGCATTAATAGGAATACCGTTTTCTTATCATTCTCCTGACTGTTATGTTGATACTAACATTAAAGGCACACTAAATATATTGCAGGCTGCTCGTGAGTTAAAGATTTCGAGGTTACTTGTAACTTCAACTTCTGAGGTATATGGTAGTGCTTTATATGTGCCCATTGACGAAAGCCATCCACTCCAGGGGCAATCTCCATATAGCGCAACCAAGATTGCTGCAGATAAAATATCAGAATCATTTTACAGATCATTCAATCTTCCAGTTACCATAGTGAGACCATTTAATACATATGGGCCAAAGCAATCGGCAAGGGCGATCATACCAACAATTATAATCCAGCTCTTAGCTGGCAAGAAAAAGATTAAACTTGGTTCGACAAGTCCTACCAGAGATTTCAATTATGTGAAGGATATTTGCAGCGGGTTTCTTGCCATAGCCAATTCAAGCAAGACAATTGGAGAAGAGATAAATATAGCAACTGGTAAAGATGTCAGCATAGAAGAGCTGGCAAATAAGATTATCAAAAAAATTAATCCTGAAGCGAAGATAGTTTTGGATAAGCTACGATCAAGACCTGAGAAATCTGAAGTAGAAAGACTCGTAGGTAGTAGAAAGAAGATAAGCACACTAACGGATTGGAAACCAAAACACTCTTTAGATAAAGGGTTGGATAAAACTATTGCATGGTTTGAAAGCAAGGAAAACCTGAAATTTTATAAACCGGGTATATACAATGTCTAGTAAGATCTATTTAGATGCTCCAAGTGTTGGGCAATCAGAAAAGAAATATGTTAACAATGCAATAGACACAGGTTATGTCTCAACAATGGGACCTTTCGTTCCAGAATTTGAAAACAGGTTTGTTGAATATTTAGGGGTAAAGAGTGCAGTTTCAACGCAAAGTGGAACAGCCTCTATTCATATGGCTTTGTATGAGTTGGGGATAGGTAAAGGTGATGAAGTAATTGTGCCTGCTTTGACATTCGTTGCAACAATAAATCCTATTTTCTACGTTGGTGCAAAACCTGTTTTTGTAGATGTAGATATTAACACGTGGAACATCTGTCCGAATGCTATAAAGAAAAGCATTACACAAGATACTAAAGCAATACTTCCCGTTCATTTATACGGTAATCCTTGCGCTATGGACGAGATAATGGAAATAGCAAATAAGTCCAAGCTCTATATTATCGAAGATGCTACAGAAAGTTTAGGAGCAAAATATAAAGGTAATTATACAGGTACATTTGGAGACATGGGGTGTTTCAGTTTCAATGGAAACAAAATAATTTCTACAGGAGGAGGAGGTCTGATTACGGGAAACGATGTGCATAAGCTGGAACACATAAAATTCTTGATCAATCAGGCAAAAGATGAAACAAGAGAGTACTACCATCCTGAGATAGGGTTTAACTATAGGATGACAAATATTGGGGCCGCATTAGGCTTAGCTCAAATAGAGAAATTAGAAAAGTTTTTAGAAAAAAAGAGAAGATTCAATGAGATATACAAGGAAGAGTTGGGAGAGATTGATTTTATCCGGTTTCAGAAAGAGTATGAAGGGTCAGAGTGCTCCTTCTGGCTTTCGTGTATTCTTGTTGAAGAGAATATTAATTTATTAGAATTGCAGAAAGAATTAAAGGAGAGAAAGATTCCTACGAGAAGGATATTTATGCCTGCAACAGAAATGTCTCCCTATCAGCACTGTAAGCAAGGCGAAGTAAAGAATTCTCACCGAATTTATAATAGAGGCTTATGTCTACCAAGCTCTACTCTTAATTCTGTAGATGATATATATTATGTATGCAAGATCATAAAGAAACTTGTAATCAATGGGCTTCTAAAGGTGTCTTTGTGATGAAGTATTTAAAAAGATTTAACGATATCGATATAAATTATATCCATTCGGATAAGCATATCCATTCAAGCTGGACAGATGGCGAAGGAACTGTACTGCAAATAACGGAACGAGCTGAAGAGTTGGGTTTAAATCATATAGCTATTACTGAGCATGTAAGAGAGGACTCAACATATTTTTCTGATTACTTGGATGAAATTGAAGATGCCAGGAAACAAAGTCATGTAGATATTCTTTCCGGTTTTGAAGCGAAGATCTCCAATTTTTCTGGAGATATAGATGTTTCACAATATGCCCTTGGAAAGGCAGACATAAAGATTGCCAGTGTACATAGATTTCCTATGGGTAGAAAATTATTTTATTCTAAGCAGTTTGAGAAGAGAATATGTCAGGAGATAGAGCTGGAGTTGTCCATACAGGCATTGAAGAATGGGGGATTTAATATTCTTGGCCATCCGGGTGGAATGTCTCTACTTGCCTATAGTGAATTTCCTTTAGATTATTTTGAAGAGATAATAGTTGAGTGTGTAAGATGCAATGTCGCATTTGAAGTGAACAGCTTCTACCATATGTCGGTTATGGAAGAGTTTAGACCTTTATTAGAGAAAAACAACCCTTTCGTTTCAATAGGTTCAGATGCACATAAAATTGATGATATAGGAAGCAGTATTAATGTGTTTAAAGAAAAGATGGGGTTTAATGGGTAGGATTAAGGTAGGTATTACTGGAACAGGTTCTTTGATTGGCCAGGCGATAATTAAATCAATAAAGAGCTCAAATATGTCTAAGGATATTTATATGATCGGGTTTGATTATTTTGATGATACGGTAGGGGCATTGTGGGTAGAAGAGAATTATTTGTTGCCTGATTTCTTTAGGGAAGAAGTAACGGTAGAAGACTGGTTGAAAGAGGTTATAGAGATTATTGATTCTGAAGGTATAGAAATTCTTTTTGTCGGCATAGATTTTGAGCTAGAGTTATTCGCAAAGTATAAAGATACAATTGAATTGAAAACCAAGTGTAAAATAATTGTTAGTAGCCAGGATGTCATAAAGATAGCTGATGATAAGTACATGACGTATGAATTTTTAAAGGAAAAAGGATTTTACTATCCGCAGACATTACTTCCTGAAGAGCTGGAAAAGGAAAAAATTGACTTTCCGTGTTTTGTAAAACCGAGAAAAGGAAGTAGGAGCAGGGGTGCTTCTATTGTAATGGATAGACAACAGCTAAATGAAGCATTATCCGGGATAAATAGTCCTATTATTCAAGAACTCATAGGTAACTCAGAAGTAGAATATACATGTGGAGTTATACATTTAGACAATGAAGTTAAAGGTGCAATAGCTTTAAGAAGAGAGTTAAAAGATGGAAATACGGAAACAGCATCATTTCGCAAAGATACGCCAAGAATAATTTATGATTATATTTATCAGGTGGCGTCAGAGCTAAAACCTTTTGGCGCCTGTAATATTCAAATTAGATTGGATGCTAACGACATACCAAAGATTTTTGAGATTAATTGCAGACATTCAGGCACAACATACATCAGGGCTCTGTTCGGCTTTAATGAGGTTGAATATATTTTATCTTATCTTTTAGGGAAAAAGCCAAAGAAATTCATGTTAAAAGAGGGGGTAGTCAAAAGGTATTATGAAGAAGTTTTTGTTGGATCCTAAGAGAAAAAATATACTTATAACAGGTGCATCCGGTTTCATAGGACACCATCTATCCAATCGTATAGAGAAAGAATGCAATATATTTAGTATCGTATCAAAAGTACAGTCTTCCGGTATTAAGAATAGGATCAGGTTAGATTTAAGGAAGAAAAAACAGGCAATGGCATATTTTAAAGAGTTTGAGAATGAATATAAGATTCATACCATAATTCATCTAGCCTCCAGGTTGGCTACAGCCAATGAGCTTGAAGACATGAGCGTCTTCTACGATAATCTTAAAATTACAGAGAGTATAGTTGAGATAGCGAAGTTGATTAAACCAGAAAAAATAATAAATTTCTCATCTATTGCAGTGTACCCAAATGTAGAAGGTACTTATAGTGAGACATCGATTGTTAGAACTTCTGACAATTCTGAGTGTTTATATGGATTGTCCAAATTTTCTAGTGAAAATATAATTGATTTTCTGCTTAGAAATGAAAATATCATCATTTCTCATTTAAGAGCTTCTCAGGTTTATGGGGAGGGCATGAGAAGTGACAGAATAATGTCCATAATGATAAAGGAGCTTAAAGAAAAAAATAGAATAACAGTATTAGGTGATGGAGAAAGAGTCAGTTGTTTCATTCATATTAATAAACTTTTGGATATGGTTGATTGTTTTGTTAGGGAAGACGTAAGAGGTGTTTTTAATCTTGGTGATGAGCACCTGTCTTACTTAGAGTTGGCACAAAGGCTCATCAGTCAGTATGGAAATGCAAAGTCAAAGATAGTTAAAAAGCCTAAAGGCTCCAGAGCAAAATTTTATATAGATTTGACAAAGTTCAGAGAATGCAGGAATGGATAGAGTTTTTATAATAGCGGAAGCTGGCGTGAACCATAATGGAAGCGTTGAGATTGCAAAGAAACTAGTCGATGCTGCAAAAGATGCCGGTAGTGATGCTGTAAAATTTCAGACATTTAAGTCAGAAAAGACTGTGAGCATATTTGCTGCAAAGGCAGAATATCAAAAGGGAACTACTGATGAGAGCGAAACACAGCTTGAGATGGTAAAGAAGTTGGAACTTGATATGAATGAACACAGGGAAATTATGAGTTATTGTAATCAGAAAGGGATAATGTTCTTTTCGACACCATTTGATTTAGAAAGTGTAGATATGCTTAACGTACTTGGCCTTGGAGTTTTCAAGATTGCTTCGGGAGAGATAACTAATCTTAAGCTATTGGAAAAGATTGGCAGCCTTAACAGGGAAATAATCCTGTCTACTGGTATGGCAGATCTGACTGAGATAAAAGATGCCTTAACCGTGCTGAATGAAGCAGGGACGCCAAGGGAGAAGATAACAATTTTGCATTGTAATACTGAATATCCTACTAGTATGGAAGATGTAAACCTTTTGGCAATGCAGACAATTAATAAAGCATTTAATACAAGGGTTGGATATTCCGATCATACCACTGGAATAGAAATATCAGTTGCTGCAGTAGCTTTGGGCGCAACGGTTATAGAGAAACATATTACGATTGATAAAAATATGAACGGACCCGACCATAAAAGTTCATTGGATCCGAGAGAATTTAAGGAGATGGTCATGGCGATAAGGAACATCGAAGTGGCGCTGGGCGATGGAGTTAAGAGAGCTTCTTTATCAGAATTAAAAAACAAAAACATTGCAAGAAAAAGTATAGTTGCAGCGAATGATATCAAACTGGGAGAAATCTTCTCAGAGAGCAATATTACAATAAAAAGACCAGGTTGTGGCGTAAACCCTATGAAGTGGTATAACGTGATTGGGGAAGTTGCTAAAAGGGATTTCAAGGAGGACGAAGCTATAGAGTTATGAAGAAAAAGATATGTGTTGTTACAGGGTCAAGGGCTGAATTTGGTCTTCTGGCACCACTTATGGAGGAATTCAGACACGATAAAGATATATTGTTACAACTCATAGTAACAGGCATGCACCTTTCATCTGACTACGGATTGACATACAAGGAAATTGAAAATGAGAATTTTGAGATTAATGAAAAGATTGATATCTCGTTAACATCAGATACCGTAGTTGGCATATCAAAGTCAACAGGCCTGGCTATTGAAGGATTTGCAAGAGCATATGAGAGGTTAAAACCGGATATTGTTGTGTTGCTTGGAGATAGATTTGAAATACTCGGGGCAGCTTGTGCTGCGTGTATTTGTAAAGTGCCTATTGCACATATAAATGGAGGGGAGGTTACAAGAGGTGCTTTTGATGATTGCTTTCGCCATTCTATAACCAAGATGAGCCAGCTCCATTTTGCCTCTGTAGAAGAATATCGAAAGCGAATAATACAATTGGGTGAGGATCCCAATAGGGTGTTTAATGTTGGAGCACTTGGTGTGGATAATATAAAAAGTATAAAACTACTAACGAAAGAAGAGTTAGAGGTTAAACTCAATTTAAGATTAAAGAAATATAACCTGCTTGTGACTTTTCATCCGGTTACACTGGAAAATGATACTTCAGAGAAGCATTTTCAAAATTTACTAGATGTACTTGTAGCGTTAGAGGATACCTATATTATATTTACTAAGGCTAACGCCGATACAAGTGGTAGGATAATAAACAAGATGATAGATGAATATGTATCAGCAAATGATACCAAGTCTATAGCTATTACATCCATGGGGCAAGTTATGTATTTATCAACTATGCAGTTTGTGGATGCGGTAGTAGGTAACTCATCAAGTGGTATCATAGAGGCGCCGAGTTTCAAAATAGGTACTATAAATATTGGAGACAGGCAAAATGGGAGAATTAGACTAGGAAGTATAATAGATTGTAGACCTCTTAAAGATGACATCAAGGAGGCTTTCAAAAGATTGTATTCTGAAGATTTCCAGAGAGGCTTAAGAGATATAATTAGCCCATATGGTGATGGAAATGCCGCCAAGAGGATTAACAGCATAATTAAGAACTATAATACAGACGCTGGTTTGAAAAAGAAATTTTATGATATAAACTTTGAGATTCAGGTATGAAGAAAGTAAGGATTATCGCAAGATTAGATATCAAAGGCCCAAACGTTATAAAAGGGATACAATTTGAATGTTTGAGGGTCTTGGGTAAGCTAGATGAGATAATATATATTTTAAAATATTTACAACATAGTAAATGGTTTAGCTTTGGAATTATGAGATGAATGACTCAGTATTAGCAACGTTACAGTTACAGAAAGGAATTTCCATAAAAGAAGCGATGAAACAGCTTGGAAAATCCTCTTGGAAGACACTCTTTCTTGTAGACAGAAATAAGAGGCTGCTCGGCTCGTTGACAGATGGTGATATACGCCGCTGGATCTTACGTGATGGGAAGCTGGATGAAAATGTGGAGAAGATATGTAACAAAAGTCCAGAATATGTGGAAGAGGGGAAATATAAAATAGAGACAGTGAAAAGAATTATGGTTAATAGAAAGATGGAATCCGTTCCAGTAGTTGACGATAGTAAGGTTATTCGTGATGTGCTCTTTTGGGAGAATATTTTCGGAGAAGAATATAAGAAAACAAAGAAAGAGTTGAATGTTCCAGTAGTCATTATGGCTGGAGGGCAAGGGAAACGAATGAGTCTCTTTGCAAAGATATGGCCAAAACCATTAATCCCAGTAGGTGAGAAGCCTGTTATAGAATTGGTTATGGACTCTTTTTATGAAAAGGGATGTGATAAATTTACTTTATTGTTGAACCATAGGGCTGAAATGATTCAATCATATTTTGATAATACAAGACATAACTATCATATTCAGTATGTTCAGGAAAGTACCCCTCTAGGGACTGCTGGAGGACTTAAGCTGATCTATAAAGATTTACCGGATACATTCTTTTTGTCTAATTGTGATACTATTATTAAAGGAGATTACGAAGAAATGCTTAATTTCCATAAACAGCACAAAAATAATATAACCATAATAGCATCATATAAACACTTTTCATTTCCATATGGTGTAATTAAGAAGAGATACGGAAAATTAAAGAAGATCATAGAGAAACCAGAGTATGATCATCTGGTAGTTACTGGTCTGTATGTGATGCAGAAGAAGGCAATAGAGTTAATACCTAAAAACAATAAAGAGTTTCATATGCCCGATTTAATAGAGGCAATGATAAGCAGTGAAAAGAAAGTAGGGATTTATCCTGTTAACGAAAAAGCGTGGACTGATATTGGCGAAATGGAGAAGTATAAAGAAGCGATAAGAAATATGGAATTGTAAGGTTCTTTTTTGTGGATTTGTATTTACTGACCGTGAAAAGCTAAAGATATTTCAATGAAGATAGTAGTCATCGGATACGGCTCTATAGGATCCAGGCACGTACGAATATTAACAAACCAGGGTCACGAAGTGTCTGTTGTGAGCCAGCGAGAAATTGAAAATATAGATTGCTACAAGACCATAGAGGAATCTCTTCAGAAATGTAAACCAGGCTATGTTGTTGTTGCAAATAGGACCAATGAACATTATTCTACACTCTCAGCATTAGCAAGGGCTGATTTCAAAGGTATTGTTCTTGTTGAAAAACCGCTGTTTGATAGACATAGAGATATTCCTATAAACTCATTTAGTAAAATCTATGTAGCTTACAACCTGCGTTTTCATCCGATAATGCATAAGCTATGTATGAAACTGCAGAATGAATCTATTGTTTCAGTTGTTGCTTATACAGGGCAATATCTCCCCCAATGGCGTCCACACACAGATTACCGTAAAGGATACTCGGCACACGGGTGTTTAGGAGGAGGTGTGCTCAGAGATTTGAGTCACGAATTAGATTATCTGAATTGGTTACTAGGTGGCTGGAAGGCTTTAACAGCGTTAGGAGGACATTTCAGCCACTTGGAAATTGAAAGTGATGATGTGTTTTCCTTATTAATGCAGACAGAAAGATGTCCGGTAGTTACAGTGCAGTTGAATTATCTTGACCGTATTGGTAGACGAGAACTGCTGATTAATACAGATTTGCACACATATAAAGCGGATTTAGTAAAAGGCATACTCCAGGTGGATGATGAAGTAGAAGTATTTAAATTAAACTTAGATGATACATACTGGCTACAGCATGAGACTATATTGGCAGAGAATGGTGATAATACAAGATATCTGTGTTCGTTAGAAGAGGGACTGAAAGTTATGTGTATGATAGAGGCTGTAGAAAAGTCGGCTAAAGAAAAAGCATGGATTGTTGGATGAAAAGAATATGTACAATATGCGCCAGAGGTGGCTCAAAAGGCGTTCCGGGTAAAAATATTCGAGATATGGCAGGCAAGCCACTTATCGCTTATAGTATTTTACAGGCTAAATCTTCGGGCCTCTTTGAGAAAATTGCTGTTAGTAGTGATTCGAGGACTATTCTGGATGCTGCACAAGAGTGGGGTGCAGATTGTTTGATAGAACGTCCTGTAGAATTGGCGACCGATAATTCATCAAAATTGCCGGCAATCAGACATTGTGTGGAAGAGGCAGAGAAGGTTCTGAATAATAATTTTGATATTGTAGTTGATCTGGATGTAACGTCACCCTTACGGACAACAGATGATATACGAGGTGCGGTAGAATTATTAGAGAAAAAGAATGTTGGCAATGTTATTACTGGTACACCCGCAAGGCGGTCTCCATATTTTAATATGGTTGAGTTAAATCAACAGGGGGTAGTAAGGTTGGTTAAATCTCCAGATAATCCTGTGGTTTGCAGACAAGATGCACCAGAATGTTTTGATATGAATGCTTCTATATATGTTTGGCATCGAGAAGTACTCTCTAAAAGTGAAGGTGTCTTCAGTGAAGATACATTGCTTTATGTAATGCCTGAAGAACGTTCAGTTGATATTGATTCTGAATTAGATTTTAAAGTAGTTGAGTTTTTGATATCCAAAAATAAGTCTTTATTTTCAGAGACTAATAAAGGAGGCAGAACTAATGTATAAATGCAAGTCTTTGGATCAACTTTACAGCCTAAAAGGCAAGACTGCAGTCGTAACTGGTGCCGCTGGAATATTGGGAAAATATTTCTGCTCAGGTCTTGCTGAAGCAGGTGCAAATGTAGCAATCGTAGATCTCAGCAAACATAGTGTAATTGCTTTGGCCAAAGAGATTACGGATTCTTATAATATAAAAGCTATTGGAATAGAAAGTGATGTGTCATTACCAGAATCAGTGAAGAGTATGGTTGATAATGTGGTAAGTGAATTTGGCGAGATCAATATTTTGCTTAATAATGCTGCCACAAAGACATCAGATCTTGAAGCATTTTTTGCACCATTTGAGGAGTATTCCTTGGAAACGTGGCGTCAGGTAATGTCTGTAAACATAGATGGAATGTTCCTGGTATCCCAGGCTGTTGGTAAGCAAATGATTGCTCAGGGGAGTGGTGGAAGTATTATTCAAACATCCTCAATTTATGGCCTCTTATCTCCGGATCATCGAATTTATAAGAATTCTCTTTATCTTGGGCGGCCTATTAATTCACCAGCTGTTTATGCTGCTTCAAAAGCAGCCATTATTGGTTTAACGAAATATTTAGCTACTTATTGGGGTGAAAAGAGTATTCGGGTTAATTCATTAGTTCCGGGTGGTGTTGAAGATGTACAAAGTGATGAATTTAAAAGAAACTATTCAGAGAGAGTTCCTATGAATAGGATGGCAAAGAAAGATGAATTGATTGGTACGTTGCTTTATTTGGCTTCTGAGGCTTCAAGTTATGTAACTGGTCAGTCTATTGTTGTTGATGGCGGATTAAGTGTTTGGTGATATGATTAAAGATCCGAATAAATATCAGTTCTATGATTACTCAGAGAGTGAGATAGATTTTGAAATAGTGTTTATCGTTGGCCCATCCCGATCTGGTAAAAGCAGTTTAGGTCGTTTGCTGGGAAGCCTTCAACA
>Ga0187833_10002517_pt1 | contig 19525 bp, 16 predicted proteins | sample ETNtaG_37_FD_167968 | JGI IMG/M metagenome (GOLD analysis project Ga0187833, IMG submission 167968) | Marine microbial and viral communities from oxygen minimum zone, Eastern Pacific Ocean - ETNP2014_SV_400_PacBio MetaG (Illumina Assembly) | ecosystem: Environmental > Aquatic > Marine > Hypoxic...
TCATTTTCAGGTTCCCTTTTTTTTTAAATATCTTTTTTCTTGATAACTTCTGTGTATCCCAGAGCAGGCTGTACCAGGTGGCCATCAAGTGTGACAGGATGGTGTTGTGGGTGGCTGTAGAGATGGCGACATGTAAATCGGCATCCGTTTTTGCATCATCACGGTTCTTTTTTAGATTTGCCTGGTCCTTGTGGATGATCTCTTCTATCCTCTCGATATCTTTTTTATTGGCTCTCTTGGCTGCGAGATAAGCACTCCAGCCTTCCATGGCTCGCCTGACCTCCAGAGCCTCAAAAACCTTGTCGATATCTTCCGCGATAAGACGGCTTAGCGGGGTTTCAACAGGTTTTTCAGTGATGGACTTGACGATAATCCCGGTTCTAGGCTGGATCTCGATAAAGCCCATGGCCTGAAGGGCATTCAGCGCTTCCCGGAGAGGAGGGCGGCTCACGCCGGTGAGTTCCGAGAGCTCCCTTTCAGAGGGCAGTTTGTCGCCCGGTTTCAATTCTCCTCTACTCAGGAGATTCTTAAACTGATCGATAATTTCATCGGATATCTTTTTTTGGGTAATTTTTTTAAACATGCTGTTTTCCCTTTATGCGTATTTTATCTGTCCATACCATTTCTTCGTATCATATGCAAGCATTTTTTTCATAGGGCACAATGAAATATATTATTGTAATATCAAGAGGTTAAATGTAAATCAAGAGCCCTGTAGAATTGCCAGCAATTTTTTTTAAATAAGTCTGGTTTTTTCTCTTGACACAAAACAGTATACATTATAACAGTATACATTATATAGGTATTACCAGATAGATCATTTTTTTCTTGACAGATGACTTGATAAATTTGTTATAATCCTGTTTAATTATAGTTATACCTAAAGAAAGAGGAACGGAGATTATGCAGGCAGGCCTATTATACGGCGAGCAGATCGTTAGTTTAGAACTTCCTGATAGGGTGACTCTGCTGGACATGAAACCGGCCGAACCCCTGCCTGACCAGACAAGCGCTGTTCAAGAGGCCCTCGCCAATCCAATTGAAAGCCCTCCATTAACAGAACTCGCCAGAGGAAGAAAAAGCGCATGCATCGTCATCTCTGATATTACCCGTCCGGTACCCAACAAGATTATCCTTCCCCCTTTGCTTAAAACTTTAGAAGAGAGCGGAATCGGTCGAAAAGACATTACCATTCTGATTGCAACCGGCATGCATAGACCAAACCAGGGAGATGAACTTGAATCCATGATAGGTCGAGAAATCATGGATCATTTTACCATTGTGAACCACTACTGCCAAAAGCCGGGGGGGTATAGAAAGATAGATGAAATAGACGATGCCTCCATTGAGCTTAACATTCATTACCTGGATGCGGATCTGAAGATATTGACCGGCCTAATCGAGCCCCATTTCTACGCCGGTTATTCCGGGGGGCGCAAGGCGCTGCTGCCGGGGATCTCCAGTTATGAGACCATGAAGTTCATGCACTCTTTCAAATTAATCGATAACCCCAAGGTGAGAAACTGCCTGCTGGAAGGCAACCCCTTTCACGAGTACGGCATCCGGGTGACGGAACTGGCGGGCGCCGATTTTATTCTCAACGTGGTGATCAATAAACAACGTGCGATTACCGGAGTTTTTGCGGGGCACTACAACCATGCCCATTTGGCCGGTTGCGAAATGGTTAACCACCACTGCACGGTTCCGGTGGACGGGGAGGCGGATATGGTCGTCACTTCCGGCGGCGGGTTCCCGCTGGATTCGACTTTTTATCAGATCAGCAAGGCCCTGATCGCGGCCCGGGATATCCTCAAAAAGGGGGGAACGATCGTGGTGGCCTGCGAATGCCGCGAGGGCCTGGGAAGCCCTGAATTCAGTGGCATCATGACATCGGTAGACAGCCCGCAAGCGTTTTTCGACGGCTACTGCGCTCCCGAGGATTTCGTCATTGACCAGTGGTGCGCCCAAAAAATCTATCAGGCCCTGGACCATGCCGGCCGGGTCTACATTTATTCCTCGGGTCTTTCCAACAATGACTTGCAAAAAATGGGGGCCATCAAGATAGAAGATATACAGGAAACCGTCGATGAGTTGCTTCCAGGAAAAGAGAATGTGGTGGCGATTCCTGATGGACCATATGTGGTTGGAATGGTGCATTAAGTGATTATTGACAGTTGAAGGGAGGTGATGAAAATACGGAAGGCACATTGCCTATTTGCTAACACCAAGATCGATAAAATAAGGAGGAAGATCGATAAAATAAGGAGGAAATAAGAATGAAAAAATTTACCTTTTTCACAATTACAGCGTTTTTGTTTGTGACCATTTTAAGCTTTACCCCGGGGCCGGCCATGGCTGGAAGCCACGAAAAACCGGTACTTTTGAAGGTGCCGATTGCCTTTCCCACCAAATTGCCCGGACTGGGTTCGACCATCAAATGGGTGTCCGAAAGGATAGGGACAGCCAGTGGCGGCAGCGTCAAAATGAAAGTGTACGAACCGAAAAAACTGATCGCGCCGTTCGAGATCCTCTCGGCTGTTTCAAAGGGGAAGGTCAACGCCGGTTATTCCACGGCCGGGTACTGGCGCGGAAAGCTTCCGGCTGCGGCGATATTTTCAGCCATTCCTTTCGGCCCGGAGGCCGGGGAATACTTGGCATGGCTCTGGTACGGAAATGGGATGAAGCTGTATCAGCAGATGTACGACGATGCGGGTTACAACGTAAAAGTATTGCTCTGCGGCATCATCGCACCCGAGACCTCGGGATGGTTTAAGGAACCCATCACTTCGGCGAAACAGTTGGATGGTATGAAAATGCGCTTTTTCGGTCTTGGCGGCGCGGCCATGAACAAGCTTGGTGTGCAAACCAGCCTGTTGCCCAGCGGTGAGATTTTTCCAGCTCTGGAAAAAAAAGCCATTGACGCGACCGAATTCTCCATGCCCGCCATTGACAAGCTACTGGGCTTTCATAAGATCGCGAAATACAACTATTTCCCCGGCTGGCATCAGCAGGCCACGACATTCGAGCTGCTTATCAACAAGAAAACGTGGAATGGCATGAGCGACCATCAAAGGATGGTCATAGAGATGATGTGTTATGCGGCTACTGCAGACTGCTTCGCGTATACCGAAGCCATTCAGGGTGCGGTCATCAGGGAAAATGCTGAAAAACGCGGTGTAAAAAACATGTACTGGTCGGACGACATGCTCGCCACCTTCAGGGGCGCGTGGGATGAACTTCGGGAAGAGCAATATAAAAACGACGCGTTTTTCGCGAAGGTATGGGATGATTTTTCGGAATTCCACAAGAACTATGCGTTCTGGTCATCATTGGGCTTCCTGCCACGCCCCAAACCACCTAAATGATCAGATACTTCTGATCTTTTGAACTCACACCACAGAGGTAAGGCAAGGATTTGACGGAAAAAGCATTCTTGAATGCCTCTGTGGTGAAATATATAATACCTAACTTGATCGGTTTTTGAAATAAAAAAGTCCTTCACCTATGGATAAATTATTGGTATAATAGTTAAAAGCGACTAAAACAGGGATACTGCAAATCAAACCCAACAGGTGGAGGACTCTATGGCTTACAATAGTAAAAAATATCGCAAAAAGGAACTGCAGATCAGCGCAGGGGTAATTGGAAAAAATACTGACGTGCGCTTTACTGTCGGTTGATCAATGAAGGCAATCAGCTTTATTTGCCCATCTGTTGGCCAGACACGGTTATCATTGCCAACTTTGGACAATGCAGTTTGGTATTATACGATGCTGGTGGGTCATTTTCTATTGGAGACTTTTAAAGAAGACGTTGCGGCTTCTGTAATTTCAATCGGCGCATATGCCAATACAGTTCTAAGAAAGCTCATCGATCCATAGTCCGTCTGTCCACTATCTCCTTATAGAAAGAAGTTGGCGAACGTAATGATAGTAATAATTTAATAGAACTTATTCGACAAATAACAACTGAATTAGAACCGAATTTCAACCGAATAACAGCGAAGCGAATAACACATGGCAAGTGAAAAATCTAAAATGCAGAGGTGGCCGTTTACAGTATAACAACACATAAAATGAGGCTGAGTCGTTAACGGAACGGCTAAAAGTTAAGTTCGTTTAAATATAAGGGGCATCGACATGAACGAAGAGGTTAAAGAGGCACCAAGATTTTGCAAGATGATTGATGAAACTATCCGGCACATCGGAGAGTATTTTTCCTGGCTCAATGCAATCCTGGTCGTTGTGATTATCCTTCAGGTTGTTCTGCGCTATGTCTTTGGGCAGGGCCTAGTGGTGCTTGAGGAGTTGCAATGGCATCTTTATGGTGTAGGCATCATGCTCGGGCTTTCCTATTGCGTTGTTACGGACTCTCACATTCGATTAGATCTTCTGTACGACCGTTTTCCCCAGCGCGGCAAAGAACAGGTTGAGCTTTTCGGCAATCTGGTTCTCCTGTTGCCCATAGTCGCCATCATTCTTTTGCATGGCTGGCCTTTTTTGATGGAGTCATGGCGTGTTGGAGAGTCTTCTGACTCTCCCATAGGAATCTGCTGTCGGTACGTCATCAAATCATTTCTTCTCATTGGTTTTGGACTATTGGGCGTGGCTGCGTTATCAAAAACGATGAGGAGCTTCGCATTTCTACTAAAAAAAGACTAGAGGAAGGAAGCGCAAGATGGAAATAAATGATTATCTAGTTATTGCGATGTTCTTAACTTTTATTGGCCTCTTGTTTACCGGTTACCCAATTGCACTAGTCCTTGCCGGCATCGCTGCACTCTTTACCCTTGTAGGCTATCTGGCTGACCTCTATCTGGGTTCGATGACAGGGCTTGATTATATGTATGTGGGGATGGTGGTCAACCGAATCTACAAATTGATGGACAACTGGGTCCTGGTGGCTATCCCCATGTTCATCTTTATGGGGTTGATGCTGGACCGGTCAGGCGTTGCTGAAAAGATGATGAGTTCCATGCAGGATCTGTTCGGTAAGGTCCGGGGGGGTCTTGCTATTACCGTTGCCCTCATCGGCATTATTCTTGCCGCCTCAACCGGCATCATCGGTGCATCGGTTGTACTTTTGGGCTTGTTATCAGTTCCGACCATGTTAAAGCAGGGCTATGACAAACCCCTTGCCGTCGGCACTGTCTGCGGATCAGGGACCCTGGGCATTCTGATTCCGCCCAGCATCATGCTGGTGATCATGGCGGATCAGTTAGGACTTTCTGTGGGCGACCTGTTTATGGGCGCTGTCTTCCCCGGTGTGATCCTAGGCGCCATGTATATCGGATTTATCCTCATATATTGTTATCTCAAGCCCGATGTGGCCCCTCTTCCTGCGGAACGACGCCCCATTAGTTTCGGAGTTGTTTGGGATGTCTTTAAGACTATCTTGCCCACAGCAGGGCTCATATTTGCGGTCTTGGGATCTATTTTCGCAGGCGTTACCACCCCTACGGAGGCCAGTGGCGTGGGCGCCATGGGCGCCACCATTCTGGCAGCTCTCAACAAGAAAGTGAACTTCAAAGTGATTAAAGAGGTCACACACGCCACGTTTAAGACCACCGGTTACATCTTCGGCATCTTCATCGGGGCTACCTGCTTTGCTCTGGTGCTGCGTGGCATGGGGGGCGATGAATTAATAGAGAGGGCCCTCACAGGGCTTCCATTGGGCCCATACGGTGTCATGATTGTCATTCTCGGATCCGTCTTCCTGCTTGGTTTCTTTCTGGACTGGATCGAGATTACCCTGATCGTCCTGCCGCTCCTTTCCCCGGTTGTTGCCGGCCTTGACATTGATATTAACGGTTACGGGGTAGTAGACGATCCTGCGTTGATCTGGTTCTGTGTACTGGTTGCAGTGAGTTTGCAGACATCGTTCCTGACGCCTCCTGTGGGGTTTGCCATATTTTATCTCAGGGGCGTGGCGCCGAAGGGGGTGGAACTTATCCACATTTATAAGGGCGTGATACCGTTCATCATATTACAACTCATCGGCTTACTCATTGTTGCTATATGGCCGCAGTTGGTCATCTGGTTGCCGGCATTAGCGTATGGTTAGTTGAATGAAGTGAGCTAAAGTGTCTAAAGTGAGCTGAAGTTAACGAACCGTTATTGTATCGTGATGGCCTATGACGGGGTCTATGCGCTCAAACAGGGGATTGAAAAAGCCGGCAGCACCGATACGGAGAAGGTTAAAGATGCCATGAAGGGAATGGCCGTCAATACCACCCGCGAGAAGCTCTTTTTCCGTAAGACCGACAATCAGTTGAGCTGTTTGGCATACTTCGGAAGGCGCCGGATAACTGGCGTCATGAAAAAGAGATTAGGGCTGCAAGGGCCGAGCAGGAAGTGGTACGGCGATGCAAGAAACCCGTTCTTGTAATGCGGCTTCCCGAATAGGACATTTGGTCCGTTTATGCCGCTATGGGCGGGAATGGGCCCAAGCTTCTAAATCTTTAAATCGGCCGGGGATTATTTTTTAAAGATGGTTTATGAGGGGGAACAAGAGCTTGGTGGGGAAAGAAGGGCTTCCGTATTGTAACGTAAAAATGTAAATAGCGTCTTTAATTTCTTGACATTTTGCGTTTAATGGGCCAGATCCTTTCCAAATTAATCTTGGAGAGGATTTTTGTCTATTGACTTTGCTTACCATAAAGAGACAAAGATTACGATATCAATTAGGTAAGATTTGACCATTATACTATAAGCCGCAATGGATAAACCAAAAGATATCTGGAATCTTGAGGGGAATAAGTTTTAGAGTTTCCGAAACGTATGACCAATACCTAACCGTTCACGGGTTCACTGAAAATCTAACCCTGAACGGTGATTTCTGAACTTGTGAACGCTTAATCTAACACAATAAGGGAGAAACGTAATGGCAACAATGAAGACTTTGGAAGGCAACGAGGCCGCGGCCCATGTGGCCTATGCTATGAGTGATGTGTCTGCTATTTATCCCATCACACCTTCGAGCACCATGGGTGAATACGCCGATGAATGGGCTGCCTATGGGCGCAAGAACATCTTTGGACAGGTCCTGAAAGTTGTGGAGATGCAATCGGAGGCAGGGGCTGCCGGTGCCGTGCATGGGGCGCTATCGGCTGGCGCGCTGTCCTCAACCTTTACGGCATCCCAGGGGCTGCTTTTGATGATCCCTAATATGTATAAGATCTCGGGAGAGATCATGCCCTGTGTCTTTCATGTCTCCGCCCGGGCCCTTGCAGCCCATGCTCTTTCCATTTTTGGAGACCATTCTGATATCAATGCGGTCAGACAGACGGGGTTTTCTCTCCTGGCCTCGGCATCGATTCAGGAGGTGATGGATCTGGGACTGGTGGCGCATCTTTCCAGCATCAGGGCAAGCCTTCCCTTTGTCCACTTTTTTGACGGATTCAGGACCTCCATGGAGATCCAGAAGATAGAGATGATCGATTATGACGCCATGGCAAAACTGGTGGACTATGATGCTATTGACAATTTCAGATCGCGCTGCATGAATCCCGAACATCCTCAACTTCGGGGAACAGCCCAGAATCCCGATATCTATTTCCAGAACCGGGAGGCCGCCAATTCCTACTACGCTAAAATTCCCGGTATCGTCCAGGAGGAGATGGAAAAGGTGAGTAGTCTCACAGGCCGTTCTTACAGTCTCTTTGATTATGTTGGAGACCCTGAGGCGGATAGAGTAATCCTTTCCATGGCGTCCAGTTGTGATGTGATCGAGGAGACTGTTAATAATCTCAACAACCTGGGCGAAAGGGTGGGGCTCGTCAAGGCGCGACTCTATCTTCCTTTTTCAAGCGAACACTTTTTTAAGGCAGTTCCCGCCACAGCCAAAAGCATTGCCGTACTGGATAGGACCAAGGCGCCCGGATCCTTAGCCGAACCACTTTACCAGGATGTGTGTACGGTGTTTCAGGAAAAAGGCGAGGTTCCGCTCATCACAGGGGGCCGGTATGGGCTTGGCAGTAAGGACTTTACCCCGGCCATGGTGAAGGCCGTCTTTGATAATCTCCGCTCCGATGCTCCCAAGAACCACTTCACTGTCGGCATTGTGGATGACGTGACCCATACGTCGCTGGAAGTGGGAGAAGAGATTGACACATCTCCCGAAGGGACCGTGCGGTGCAAGTTTTGGGGATTGGGGGCCGATGGAACGGTGGGTGCCAATAAAAACGCCATAAAGATCATAGGTGAGAATACGGACATGTTTGCCCAGGCCTATTTTGCCTATGATGCCAAGAAGTCCGGTGGAACCACCATCTCCCATCTACGGTTTTCGCCACACAAAATCCAGTCCTCTTATCTTCTTACCAACTCTGATTTTATTGCCTGCCATAACCCCGCATATGTGACCGAGTTTGATCTCCTGGATGGTATCAGGGAGGGCGGATCCTTTCTCCTCAACTCCCCCTGGAGTCTGGAAGAGATGGAGACCCAACTGCCCGATCCCCTCAAAAGGGAGATTGCCAGGAAAAAACTGAATTTTTATAATATTAACGCCGTCAAAATTGCCGCTGATCTTGGGCTGGGAGCGCGCATCAACATGATCATGCAGGCCGCCTTCTTTCAGATTGCCGACGTAATCCCCCCGGAAGAGGCATTTAATTACGTGAAGGATGCCATAAAGAAGACCTATGGCACAAAGGGGGATAAGGTGGTTCAAATGAATTACGATGCCGTAGACGGTGCCGTCGATGCGTTGAACAAGATTGAAGTTCCCGAGTCCTGGTCCGTCGCCGGGCAGGAGGCATACATGGATGGGGACGAGCCCGAGTTTGTGAAGAATGTTATAAGGCCCATGATGGTCCAACAGGGGGATAAACTCCCGGTGAGCGCCTTCAGCCCGGATGGGATATTTCCCACAGGAACGACAAAATATGAAAAGCGGGGCGTGGGCATTATGGCGCCTGAGTGGATAGCGGAAAACTGTACTCAGTGCAACCACTGTTCCTTTGTCTGCCCCCATGCGGCGATCCGCCCGGTTTTGGCCCGGGAGGAAGATCTCAAGGACGCGCCCAAGGATTTTGTAACGGAAGAGGCCAAGGGGAAGGATTTGAAAGGGCAAGGGCTCAAATTCAGTATTCAAGTCAGCCCCCTAGATTGCGTGGGCTGCGGCAACTGCGCGGACATCTGTCCCTCCAAAAAGAAGAGCCTGGTCATGAAGCCCCTGGCAACACAGGTGGAAGTACAGGTTCCCAATCATAAGTTCTCCACCGAACTCCCTGTTCTGGATGACCTGATGCTGGCGACATCGGTAAAGGGGAGCCAGTTCCAGCAGCCCCTTTTTGAATTCTCCGGTGCCTGTCCCGGATGTGGTGAGACACCCTACGTAAAACTCATCACCCAGCTTTTTGGCGACAGGATGCTCATTGCCAATGCTACGGGGTGTTCCTCAATCTACGGTGGATCGGCGCCGGTCTGCCCCTATACGGTCAATGAAGATGGCCATGGTCCCACCTGGGCCAACTCCCTGTTCGAAGATAATGCGGAGTACGGGTTCGGTATGGAATTGGGGGTTACCCAGAGGCGTGAAAAGTTGACTGACCTTATCCGTGAGACCCTTGAAAGGGGCGCCTCAAATGAGCTTCAGGAGGCATTCCAGGGGTGGCTTGACAATATGAATGACGGGGCCGGGTCAAAGGGGTTTGGCCGGAAGATCGTGGAATTGATCGAAGGTTATATCAAAAACGCTAAGGCTGAAATAAAGACCTTGCTTCAGGATATCTTAGACAGGAAGGATTATCTCACTAAGAAGTCTGTCTGGGCGTTTGGCGGAGATGGATGGGGCTATGATATCGGCTACGGCGGCCTGGACCATGTCTTATCCATGGGCCATGATGTCAACATACTGGTTATGGATACGGAGGTCTACTCCAATACAGGTGGTCAGGCCTCGAAAGCAACACCGACAGGGGCAGTGGCCAAGTTTGCCGCCGGTGGTAAACCGACCCTGAAAAAGGATCTGGGGAGAATGATCATGACCTATGGTTATGTGTACGTGGCATCTGTTTGCATGGGCGCCAACAAGAATCAACTCATGAAGGCCCTGGTTGAGGCCGAAACCTACCCGGGCTCCTCACTGATTCTGGCCTATTCCCCATGTATCAGTCACGGGATCGACATGGGAAAGGCCCAGGCAGAAGGAAAGAAGGCCGTTGAGACAGGTTATTGGCCCCTTTACCGCTTCAATCCCAGACTCAAAGAAGAGGGAAAAAATCCTTTTATCCTTGACTCCAAGGAACCTAAGGTCGATTTTAAGGAGTTCCTCATGGGTGAAGTCCGCTATTCCAGCCTGGCAAGAGCCTTTCCGGAGAAAGCGAAAAGCCTCTTTGAAAAGGCTGAAGATGACATGAACGAAAGATTCGAAACGTACAAACAGATGGCAGCGGACAAGGGGGTTTGAAATCGCAGATGGGATTTATCCCGCTAATAAAAAGCCTGACTATTAGGGTGAAACATGAATGAACAACAGCAAAAGAACAAAGGTCCCGAGTCCCTCCTTGAGGCTTGGATGAAATCTTCAACTGAGTTTTGGGGGTCAATGGCCAGTAAGTGGCCCGGTGCATCCGGGACAGCCTCCTCAAAAAGGGGTGATCCGGTTCGGGTGCAGGAATCGATGGACTCGGCATTAAGAATGTGGCAGGCCTTGTCTTCCAGTCTTAGTGATGAAGGGACCAGGGACTCCCTTCTCCGGGGAATTAATTCATTTCCAGAAATCCTGACAAAGATGATCCAAACAGGGTGGGACAGATATTTTCAGATGCAGCAGCAGTGGATGGAAAAGACAGGGAAGATAGAAAAACGGGCCGAAGCCTACAAGTTTGAGGACGTGGATCAGGATGCCTTCAAGGCCTGGAACGAGATATATGAAGAGGAATTCAGGAAGTTTTTTTACGCCCCGCAACTGGGGTTGATGCGCGTCTATCAAGAAAGAGCGGGGCGTTTTACTGACAAGTCCAACCTTTTTCAAGGGGCCATTGCCGAGTTTATGCATTTGCTCTATCTTCCCATGGAGAAATCCTTCAATGCGATGCAGGAAAAGCTGGAGGATTTAGCCAAGGAGGAGCTTCCTGAGAACCCGAAAGACTACTATCAAATGTGGCTGAAAATACTTGAAGGCCACTATATGACCCTCTTCAAATCACAGGAATACACCCAGGCCCTGGGCAAGACACTGGGTTCAATGGAAGAGTTCACAATGGCCAGGCAGGAGTTGCTTCAAGACGCCCTGCAATCGCTTCCTGTAGCCACCGACAAGGACATGGATGAACTCTACAAAGAACTCTACGAACTGAAGAAAAGGATCAAGCAGCTCGAAAAAAAAGCGTAGGCAGTAAGCAGTTGGCATCCGGGAGGGGCTTTCCGCCCACTGCCGACTATGTAATGAAAGGAGGTATGTTAGATGGCGCAGCCCAAAATTCCAATAGACCTTATCCTGTCAAAGATGGCAGAAGATGCCGGGAAGGCCCAGGCCCGTGCCGAAAAGGCGCCTGACGTCCTGCTTGGTCCCCTGGATACCCAGATTGCCGCAACGCCCTACGATGTTGTCTATGAGGAAGACAGGGTGAAGTTAAAGCATTATCGGCCTGTCATCCCGACAGAGGCGGTACTAAAAACCCCCCTTTTGGTGGTCTACGCCCTGATAAACAGGGAGACAATGCTGGATCTACAGCCCGGAAGGAGCGTGGTTCAGAATCTTCTCAAAGATGGCATTGATCTCTATATGGTCGATTGGGGTTATCCCACCCGCAAGGATCGATATCTCTCTATCGACGACCATGTGAACGGCTATATGGACAACATTGTGGACTTTATCCGCAAGGAGCACAATCTCCCCAAGATCAACCTCATGGGAATCTGCATGGGGGGGACCTTTTGTGTCATCTATTCAGCCCTTCATCCTGAAAAGATCAAGAACCTGACGACCACGGTAACCCCAACCAATTTTGATACGGATCAGGGGCTTCTCCATATCTGGATGAAGGATGTGGATGTGGACCGGATGGTGGATGCCTTTGGCAATATGCCCGGAGATATGATGAATTTAGGTTTCCTGCTTCTCAACCCTGCCCGATTGATGATTGATAAATATGTGGGCTTCGCAGAAAACATAGGCAACAAGGACTTTGTAGAAAACTTCGTCCGCATGGAAAAATGGATCTTTGACAGCCCCGATGTGCCGGGGGAGACCTTCCGCCAGTTTGTCAAAGATTGTTATCACAAGAATCTGCTCATCCAGAGCAAGATGGTAGTAGGAGGGAAAAGGGTCGATCTCAAAAAGATCACCATGCCGCTTTTAAATTTTTATGGAAAATACGACCATCTGGTTCCACCTGCCGCCTGTGAAGTTCTTACCAGTAAGGTCGGCAGTAAAGACACCGAAGACATCTGCCTGGATACCGGACATATTGGTATCTATGTGAGCTCCAGGTGCCAAAGAGAATTTGGCCCCAGGATTGCCGGATGGCTGAAGGAGAGGGAGGAGGAGAAAAAAGAGAGCCGGGTCAAAAAGCCGCCGGCAAGGAAAGCAATCAAAAAGAAAACCAACGCTAAAACTAAAGCCTCTTCAAAAAAGAGCAAGAAATAGAATGAATTGGTAAACAAGGGGCAAGGAGATGAGGAATGGCAAAGAAAAGTGATTATTTCGAGAGCATCTGCAAGGTTAGCAGGGCCTTTGGAACGGCATTGGACAAGGATGAAATCCTGAATCTGATCGTTCAAAGCGCTATTGACACTATGAATGGTAAAGCGGCCTGCCTTTTTCTGGCCGATGAGGAAAAGGATGTGTTTGTACCTGTTGCACAGAAAGGATTATCTGATAATTATTTGCATGCGAAACCGATGCATGCAAAAAAGGTAGTAAATGATGCTCTTAAAGGAGGTTATCTTGCCGTGCGTGACGCTACCACAGACACACGGCTGGAGAACCTTGAGGAAAAAAGAGCCGAAGGCATCGCTTCAATGCTGGTGGTGCCAGTGATGGTAAAAGAAAAAGCTATCGGCGTTCTTTCCCTTTATACGGTAAAAGAAAGGGATTTTAAGAAAGAAGAAGCGGAGTTTATGAGAGCCCTGGCCGAGCAGGGGGGAATGGCCATCGAACAAGCCAGGCTGCTTGAGCGGATCCGGAAATACTCTGCGCTTTTTCACGACCTGTCATCCGCCATCAATTCAAGCTTGGATTTAAAAAAGATCATGCACATCATGACGGCCGAAATCGTTCAGGCCCTGGGAATGAAAGGCGTCGCGATCCTTCTTTTAGATGAAAACACCGGACTGCTTGGTCTCGTGGCAAGTCATGGCATTAGCGAAGAATTTATAAACAAGGGCCCATTATCAGATGAAAAAAGCGTGGTCCAGACATTGAAAGGCGAAACCGTGGCAATAAAGGATGCAGCAGCCGACAAATGGTATTCATCCACGAGGACTGTGTATGGAAAGGAAATGAAAAAAGAAGGGATTGTTTCAATGCTCAGTGTCCCAGTCAAGTCCAAAGACAAGGTCATTGGCGTGATGAGGCTGTTCAGCAGCGTTAAGCGAGAATTTTCTGAAGATACGATTAATATTGTGAGCGCTCTGGCCCATCAGGGAGCCCTGGCCATCCAGAACTCTTCCATGTACATGATGCTTCAGAATGACATGGATAATCTGAAGAATGAATTGTGGAGTCATAAGTCCTGGTTCTAGCTCGTATTTGTTCAAAAGCATATACTGTAAACGGCCATAATCTGCGCTTTTGGATTTTGGTAAACGTTCACAGGTTCAGAGATTCCGAACCTGCGAACACCTACGTATAACTTTATGTATCTGAAGAATATCACACATGATCGGGAGTTTCTATATATTGCGGCGGAGATCACATAAGACACCCTCAAAACGATCCCTTCCATCAAGTCCGGTCGTTCCGCGTGGTTGAATACCATTTTAGCGGCACTATTATATTGCAATGCAGCAAAAATATCGTAACTTTTCCGTTTAATAAAATGCACTCTTTTTTAGAGAAGATATAACACTTTGAAATAATACAATATAAGTGTTTAATACGCAGTTAATAAAAGTTGATAATTTTTTTAATAATTTGTGCAGTGCAACTTTTTTCTTGACAACTCAAAAATATGCCTTACAATTTAACATCTTTGATCATGAAAATAAAAATAAATTGTAGGAGGAAAAAATGGACCAAAAACAAATTCTAAAACAAATGATTGACGCCAACAAGACTACGTTTGACAATACTTTTAATGCTATGGTCTTGCTCCAGGAGCAGACGGAGGGAATGGTAAACACCCTTTTGGATCAGGCCACCTGGCTTCCCGCGGAAGGGAAAAAAGCTATCGAAGAATGGGTAGGAGCCTATAAGAAAGGGTGTGAGACCTTCAAGGACATGGTAGATGGGAGCTTTAACAAGGTAGAAGATTTCTTTTAGTCTCTAAATTAAATAACAGATTAAAAAAAAGGGGACACACGCCGTTCTTATAGAAATTACCATAAGAACAGCGTGTGTCCCCTTACATCACCTTGCGGAGGCGACTTCTTTCCCCAAGGTACATGATGGAGCCACAGCCGAATCCTGGTCTAACCCTGAATCGGCTTGTGCACTACACACGCGTTTCGGTGATCAAAATTACCGTGGACCAGTGCGCTTTCAAATGGATTTGGATAGAGAAACGGATGCAACCACTTCAAATTCCCCAAAAGAAAATCGACGCCCAGTTCCGGCAGGCGGAAATCGAAGGCCAGGTCTGGTGAGGTGAAATCGACACCCACATCAAAAAAATAAGCTCAGACCTAAGTTGAGTAGTTAGGTTGTTGAGTGGTTAATATGACGATATATGAAACTAAAGCGGAGGAAGAAAAATGTTAGAAATTAAAGATTCTGTAGCGGTTATTACCGGCGGTGGCGGTGGTATTGGCCTGGCAATCGCCAAATACTGGATACAAAGCGGCGGTAAAGTGGTAATCGCCGATGTGGCCGAAGAGATGTTGCAGCAGGCAGAGGCTGAACTTAAGGACTTAGGTGGTGAGGTGGTGGCTGTGGTGTGCAACGTGACCGATGAGGACGACTGCGCCAGGTTGGCCGATGCGACTATTGAAAAATTCGGAAAAATCAATCTAGTGGCCCCGTTTGCCGGTATTATTAAAGATGGATTGATGCTGTCAACGGACAAAGAAACAGGGAAGGTTAAAAAGAAAATGGCACTGGATAATTTTAAAATGGTCGTCGATATCAACTTAACCGGCGTGTTTTTAACAGTGCGTGAATGCGCCGAACGGATGATCAATAATAACTGCAAGGGGCTGATTTGTCTGGTTTCTTCCACCGGTTCACTGGGAACGGCCGGCCAGATCAATTATTCAGCCACTAAGGCGGCCATGTCTGTAATTCCCAAAGTCATCACTGCCGAGTTTTTCCGTCGCGGTCTGGCCGATAAGATCCGCTGCGTGGCCGTTGCGCCAGGTTATGTAGGCACTCCCATGGTAAAGGGGATGAACCAAAAAGCCTTGGATTATATTATCGGTCAGGTTCCTATTGGCCGTCTGATTGATCCAGAGGAAGTAGCTGCATTGGTAGGAGATATCTATCGAAATGAAGCTCTGGCCGGCGATGTTTTTTTCATCCACGGGGGCTTACGTCTGGGTTCAAAAGGATAGACACTATCTATTTTTTCTTTTCCTTTGTCTCTGTTGAATCGGAAAAGAGATCGAAAAATGATTTAAAGGGTGTTATCATAGTTTTGCCAGCCATAGATGGAAAGTCCATGCCCTGCTCGAGCCAACTTTTAAATTGTTCGTCAACTGACTTTTTATATGCAAGGTAATTTCTGACGATTTGTTGCAGATATGTTCCGAAAAATTCGGAAAGAATATTTTCTCCATACTGTATGATCAAATGAAGAAAAGGCACCGGTAACAGGGCGTTATTTTTTTTTGCTTCTTCCATGAGAATCTGAGTAAGGATAAAAGCTGTCACATCCTCCTCGGTTTTTACTTCCATAACTTCCACATGACAGCCCTGCCTGACCATGTCGGCAACATGATTAAGACTAATGTATTGACTTTTTTCCGTGTCGTATAGCCTTCTGTTCGGGTATTTTTTAATGAGTATTTTTTTGGCCATTTTGTTCCTCCAGAGAAAATATATAAAATTATATGATTAATTGCAACAAAAAAGTGATTAATATTATTGTTAATTTATATTATATTCTTTAATTTCCTTAATTATCACTGTATTAGAGTTCTTGATCCTATAATTAACAATTTATTGCGTTGCAATATTTTTTTCCTTGACAAATATAAATTATGCGATATATTTGGCTAAAGAACATAAAAAAGTCACTTTCACAAGGAGGAAAGAATGGACGGCATACGCACAGAAATACTTAAAGGATGGAAGTCAGCCTGGGAGGGTTATGTAAAGACTCTCACCATGATGCAGGAACAGGGAGAAAAGATGCTTGATCCACTCTTCACCCATAGTGATACTGCTGTACATGATGAAGCAAAAAAGCTTATCAAAGATGGAGTAGCCAACACCCAGAAGGTGCAAAAATCCTATGTTCAAGCGGTTGAGGAGAACCTTAAAAAGATCGAAGAACTTATCGATTGAAAAGGCGGAAAATAGATGAATCAGAATCCTCTTGAGCTCTGGGGGCAAACGCTCCTAGAAATGGCAAAAATTGCAAAAGGCCCACAGGGTTTTTTCGATCTTTTTCAAAACGGCTTTGCTAAGAAAGAACCTAAACCTGATTCTATGCAGGAAGAGTTTATCGAGCTATGCCGGAAGGCCTTTGGAAAAGAAGGGATCGGAAGATTTAATGAAATCATGAAGGAATTCTACGAGAATGCCGGGGTCGTCCCCCTCACTCAGTACAATGAACTTCATGATAAGTATGTTGACCTGAAGGATAAAATGCGTGAACTGGAGAAAAAGATTGAAAAATTGAAAAAGCGACTTGGGAATAATACTGAAACGCCGTCTGACTTGATGAATCAATTGACCGAAGCAGCTAAAGAGTATGCCGATATCAATCAACAATTTTTCGAAGAATTCAGTAAATTTTTTAAACAATAAGGAGCAAGGAATTTAATGGAAAAGCAGGAACAGAAAATGATTCAGCCGTGGATGGATGTCACCAAGTTCTGGCAAGGCATGGAAACGCCTTTCGCAGGACCCGATTTTTTTTCTAAATGGAACGAAATGATTCAGGAGACCATCGGAAAGGCTGCAGGACAGTCCAAAAAAGGCCTGGGATCTGATGTTCTATCCAGAACAATGGGGGCGAGTAACGTATTCGTCGCTCTCAATGAGTTCTGGTTAGAGGCCTTAAAGGATCTTCCTGAACTACACCGGGCCAAGCGCGATGATATCAAAACTCGGAAGATTTTCAATAGATGGTCCAATGGCTATAAAAAGGTCTTCGAGCAGTTAGTAGGACCTCCGGTCTCTGGTACGGCCCAGGAGATGATGACATTCTGGCTCAATACCATACAGAAGAGTCAGGCTGCTACGGGATTGATGTGGAATCCATGGTTCCAGGCCATACCCCAATTGCAGGCTCACGTTGAAAAATTCATGAAAGGCGATTGGACGGCATTATCTGAAAGTCACAGTCTCTGGCGAGAGGTCTATGATGAAACCCTGGGCAGAGTATTCAGGATGCCTGCATTTGGCATGACCAAAGAGCAAACAGAAAGACTCAAGAGAACGTACGATGCATATATTCAATTTTTGTATTCTCTGCCTAATCTCCATCAGTTCCTCTACAGTGCTGGAATGGAGGCATTAAAAGAAGCCTTTGACAAGGTAAAAAAACTTAAATTCGAAGAAATGACGCCTGAGAGCATGCGTGAGGTTTACAAAATCTGGTGGACAACCAATGAGGATACCTTCTTCGAGCTTTTTAAGAGACCCGACTTTAGTGATGCCATGGCCGAAGCTCTAAACCACGGTTTGAGACTAAAAATGCGGCTTAATGATCTCTCTACAGACTGGTGCAAGGCACTACCCATACCGTCGAACCAAGAGTTTGAGGAAGTTGCCAAGACGGTTCATGAGCTTAGAAGGAAAGTACGACTGCAACAAAAGAGTATCGAGCAACTTCAACAAAAACTTGAAAAGACCCCATAAGAAGGAGGAGAGAGTGATGGAATCCCTTTTTGAAAAACAGACTTCACATTTTTTAAGTGAAATCGAAAATTGCAGCAATCATCTTAATCAAATTACAGAGACTCTCCTAAAGACAGAGGATGTGGATATTGCGATATCGCCGAAAGACCTGGTCTTTCAGGAAGACACAATGAAGCTCTATCATTTTCGTCCCAAGAAAAAGGGAATATGCTCCGTTCCAATGCTCATTACCTATGCCTTGGTGAATCGTGAAACAATGATGGATCTGGAAGAAGGTAGAAGCCTCATTAGTAACTTGCTTGATAGGGGTCTTGACATCTATATTATTGTCTGGGGATATCCCAAGAGAATAGACCGCTATGTAACGCTGGATGATTATATCGAGATATACATGGACGATTGTGTGGAATATATTCGAAAAGCAAGGGGGCTTGAAAAAATTAACCTGATGGGCGTTTGCCAGGGAGGCACCTTTTCCACAATCTATACGGCACTTCATCCCGAAAAGATACGAAATCTGATTACCATGGTAACACCTATCGATTTTGATACCGATGACGGGCTTTTAAATATATGGTCCCGAAACATGGACGTAGACCTGATGGTGGACACCCTGGGAAATATTCCAGGTGATTTCATGAACCTTGGCTTCATGATGCTCAAACCTTTTCAACTGATGATGGACAAGTATATTGGATTTGTTGACGGTGCCAAAGATACGGCACGGATCGAGAGCTTTCTCAGAATGGAGAAATGGATTTTTGACAGTCCTGATCAGGCTGGCGAGGCTTTCCGAAAGTTTCTAAACGAGCTTTTCAAGAAAAACAACCTCATCAAGGGAGAGCTCGAAATTGGGGGGAAAAAGGTAGATTTAAAGAAGATCCATATGCCTCTACTCAACATATACGCTGAGCAGGACCACCTGGTTCCTCCTTCTTCATCCAAACCCTTGGGAGACCTTGTCTCATCAAAGGATGTAACGACCAAAAGCTTCCCCGTCGGCCATATCGGGATGTATGTGAGCTCAAAGTCGCAGAAGGAACTTTCACCAACAATTGCGGATTGGATTACCCAGCGGTCTTCCGGCATTGAAAAGGAAAAGGCAACCAGTCGACAAGCTACCTCAACAAAAGCAACAAAAAAGAATCACCCTGCGACTATACTTAAGAGGCCTGTAAAGAAGATCAGTGATCAGTAGTAATCAGTGATCGGTCACTGATTACTGATCGCCTGCGATAATGTGCCGGCACTGATCCAATCGGCAGTTTCGCCCAAGGAATTCCGGAAAAACAGGGCTCATTTGATCCGGAAAATTTACCGTGTAAATCCTTTGTTGTGCCCTGAGTGTTCTGGACCTATGAAAATAATATCATTTATTGATCAGGATGAG
>Ga0187833_10002518_pt1 | contig 19516 bp, 20 predicted proteins | sample ETNtaG_37_FD_167968 | JGI IMG/M metagenome (GOLD analysis project Ga0187833, IMG submission 167968) | Marine microbial and viral communities from oxygen minimum zone, Eastern Pacific Ocean - ETNP2014_SV_400_PacBio MetaG (Illumina Assembly) | ecosystem: Environmental > Aquatic > Marine > Hypoxic...
GCTTCGCTTACAGATAGATCTTTAATTTATTCAAAAAAACTAGGACTAACTGCTGAGATTCCTAACAAAGTTCCATATAGACTTGCTCCACTCGCGGAAGCACTTAAAGCTACTTTGAATTATTTAGAGGAAAGAAGAGGAGTAAAGATAGAAATGGAATCTTATCTTCCCGTCTCAGCTGGACTCGGCTCATCCGCAGCCGGATCAGTTGCCTTAGTAGCGGCAGCTTCATCAGCACTAGGTCATACCCTGAAGAAAGAAGAAATCACTAATCTGGCAATGGTTTCTGAGAAGATTATTCATGGTAATCCATCAGGAATAGATCCTGCAATCGCAACACAGGGTGGAGTCATGCTCTTTAAGAAAGGTATGTTTCAAAGACCAATCAAACTAGAGACACCTTTAGATTTTATTGTGTGTTTTAGTGGGTCGGGTCAAAGTACATCCAAAATGATTAGAAAATTTGCTCAGTCTAAATATGCTAGTCCTTCAACCTTTAAAGCTCTAGTAGATTCATCTTCAAAGTTAGTCGAGACCGCTGCATCCGCTTTGGCTACTGGAGATATTAAACTACTTGCTTCCATTCTAAATTTTAATCATACTGTTCTATCTTCTCTAGGAGTATCATCAAATAGACTGAATGCACTAGTCGAATCTGCACTCAAAGCAGGATGTCATGGTGCAAAAATGACTGGAGGCGGAGGCGGAGGTTGTATAATAGCTCTACCTAGATCTGGGGAAGCCCATAATGTTCTTGAGAAAATCTCAAAGAATGTTGTAGAAGCTTGGCAGGTGAGAATTCCCAAGACCGGAGTAAGTGTCAGGAGGGATAAGGAATAAGCCAAGATGCATCTAATGAGTTGATGCTTGTTAAGCTTGGTGGAAGTGTAATAACTGACAAATCCAGACCATTCACTGAAAGAAGAGATGTTATCAAGAGACTTGTAGAAGAGATACATTCATCCAAGAAAGATTCATTGTATAAACTAATAGTGGGGCATGGTGGAGGTTCTTACCCCCATATACCTGCGAATAAATATCAAGTTCATAAAGGCCTGAAGAATGAGGAAGATTTCAAAGGTGTAGCATTAGTCCAGGATGCAGCCGCCAGGTTGAATCGTCTAGTTGTAAGAGCACTCATTGATGCAGGTGAAAATGGGATGTCTATACAACCATCTGCTTCCATATTAGCTATGTCCTCAAGAATCATTAAATGGGATGTAAGGGTTATTCAAGAAATGTTGAATCTTAATCTACTCCCTGTTGTATATGGAGACGTTGTTATAGATGTTAAACAAGGATATAGCATAATATCAACTGAAGAGATTTTTTTCTATCTCGCCAATAATCTTGATGTAAAGAGAATAGTGATTGGATCCGATGTAGATGGAGTTATAGATAAAAGCTCTACAAGTGGAAAGAAAGTTGATGTTATTACACCATCAGATAAGAAATGGATATCAGCATCTCTTAGAGGTGCAGAAACCATTGATGTGACAGGCGGTATGAAATCCAAAGTAGAATTATTGATTACTTTAGCGGCAGAAAAGGGAGTCGAAAGTGAGATTCTGAACGCCACTAAACCTGGTCTTCTCGAATTAGCTCTCAGAGGCAAAAAAGGGGCTGGAACAATAATTCGTCCCAATTGAGACGGTAAATGAAAGTGTTAAAAATAGTCACCTGCATTAAACCGCCTATTGGGGTCTTGCTATGGTGATAAAGAAATTGAAAAACCACCTTGAGGAAAGAAAACGTGAAGGGATTGAGGTGACACTAAAAGAAGATGTTCAAGCTAAGAATTCAACTACTCTTCTTGAAGATGTTACTCTCATTCATAATGCTCTTCCTGAAATAAACTTCGACGAAGTAGATACATCAATCAATTTCCTAAACCACAAATTTTCAGCTCCATTCATAATTGATGCGATGACTGGGGGAACTAAAGAAGCGACCAAGATAAACGCCAATTTAGCATCTGCAGCTGAAGAGCTCGGCATTGGTATGGGAGTAGGAAGCCAAAGAGCTGGCCTACAATCTATAAAGATGGCGGAAACATATGCCATTGCAAGGAAGAAAGCCCCTTCAGCATTCCTTATAGCAAACATTGGAGGTGTTCAACTTATAGATGGTCTAAACCTCAAGAAAATTAAGAAAATCATAGAAATGATAAATGCGGACGCGATCGCAATACATCTCAATCCTCTTCAAGAAATAATACAACCTGAAGGTGAACCGAAATACACTGGGGTACTGGATAAAATATCCTGGATATCATCTGAGATCAATGTTCCAGTTATTGTGAAAGAAACTGGTTGTGGGATTTCTAGGGAAGTGGCTGCCAAGCTTGAAATTGCAGGAGTTTCAGCTGTGAATGTCGCTGGTCTTGGTGGTACAAGCTGGGCAGCAGTTGAACACTTCAGAGCTAAAAAAAAGAAGATACATAATAAAGCTGAATTCGGCAAGCTCTTCTGGGATTGGGGAGTACCAACAGCTGCATCCCTCATCGAAGCAAAGAGTACGATTAATATTCCAATAATTGCATCTGGAGGAATAAGAACTGGTCTAGACATAGCGAAATGTATATCGTTAGGCGCCAGCTTGGTTGGCACTGCTCAACCTCTCCTTTCTCCCGCTGTAAAATCCAGTAGAGAAGTAATAACGATAATAAATAAAATGTTCTTCGAGTTTAAAACATCTATGTTTGTAACAGGTTCAAGAACTGTCAGAGACTTAACAGATTCAAGGCATGTAATAACTGGAAAACTCTCAGAATGGCAGGCATCTCTTTGACTATTAGATAATGATAAATGAATGAAATGCTTAGTGAATTCGATTGGGCACATTAACTTTGCTTGAACAATTAAAATTGAATAAGGATTCTATTGACAAATTCATTTTTGATTTTCTACCTAAAAAAGGTGATGTAAAGGAGGTACAGAATTTTTATGATATGATGAGAGATTATCCATCTAGACTCGGAAAAGGTCTCAGATCATCGCTGTGCATCCTCACCTGCGAAACTTTTGGAGGAGAAAAGGAAAAAGCTATCCGAACAGCAGCTGCTCTTGAAGTTTTTCAAAATTGGATATTGATACATGATGATATTGAAGATTCTTCCGAGATGAGACGTGGAGAACCTGTTTTACACCTAAAGTACGGAATTCCTATGGCCATAAACATTGGCGATGCATTACATGCAAAGATGTGGGATGTGTTGATGGATAATCAGAAGGTTTTAGGCCAATCTAAAACTTTAGAATTAGTCAACGAATTTTTACAAATGATTAATGAAACAACTGAAGGTCAACACATAGAACTTTCATGGGTCTCAAATAATAGATGGACCCAAACGGAAGAAGATTACTATCTAATGGTTGATAAAAAGACTTCTTGGTATACCTGTATCTCACCTATTAGACTAGGCGCAATAATAGCAGATGTTGATAAGAGTGATCTTGATGCACTAATACCATTTGGATCCATACTTGGCACAGCCTTCCAGATACAAGATGATATTCTAAACCTAAAAGGTGATGAGAAGAAATACGGAAAAGAGCAGGGTGGAGATATTATGGAGGGTAAACGTACTCTTATGCTGATACATCTACTAAATAGATCTGGTCCAAAGGATAGGAGAATAGTGTTGGAAATCATGAACAAAAGTAGAAGCAAAAGAACATTATCGGAAGTCGATGAGATTCTAAACTTCATGGAAAAATATGGTTCGATTGATTATGCAAAGGCTAAAGCTGAAAAATATGCTCTTGAGGCAAAGAAACGGTTTAACAAAATATTTCTAAATATACCAGCTACTCACTCAAAAACCCTTGAAGAATTAATAGATTTCATGGTTCAACGGGAATGGTAGCCTCTTCAATTCTTTAATACTAAAATAACAGGATTAGACTCGAATGATTGAAGCCTCAACTGAAATCCTAATACGAAAACATACCTATGCAAATGCGTATCTACACGGGGGGAAAGCTGATATTGGTGCCGTAATCAGTAAAATGGCAGCTGATCAACCTGAACTTCGGTCCCAAATCAAGAGAATGATCCCGAGTGTGAAGGTAATAATTCAGGAGATTAACAATATGACTCTGATTGAACAACGAAAACATATTGAAGAAGATTTTCCTGAACTTCTTGAAAAACCAGAAAAAAAAGTTGATAAAAGAAAACTTCCTCCTCTTCCAAATGTAAGTAGAGAGAGAGTGGTAACACGTTTCCCACCAGAACCTAATGGGTACCTCCACATAGGACACGCCAAAGCCGTTATGATTGATAAAACATATGCTCAAATTTACAAAGGAAAGATGATACTTCGTTTCGATGATACTAACCCCACAAAGGAACGATTGGAATATTATGATGCGATAAGGGAGGACTTGAACTGGCTTGGAATAAAACCCGATAGTGAAAAAAACTCATCTGATGATATGGAACTCTTTTACAAATATGCTGAACAAATTATAAACTTACATCGAGCTTATGTTTGTATTTGTCAAGCTAGATCAATAAAGGAAAACAGAGCTCAAGGAAAAGGATGTGCCTGCAGATCCCTATCTGCAGAGAATAATCTAAGAAGATGGCGTAAAATGTTTGACGGTTATAAAATGAATGAAGCTATACTTAGATTAAAGGGAGATATAGCTAGCCTAAACACAGCTCTAAGAGACCCTACACTATTTCGAATAATTGATTCAAATCACCCTCTAAAGGAGGACCAATATAGAGTCTGGCCAACCTATGACTTTGCAGCACCCATAGAAGATAGTTTAGATGGTGTGACACATGCACTACGAACTAAAGAGTATGAGCTTAGAGACGAAGTCTACTTTCTTATATTGAAACTATTGGATCTACGATCTCCGGAGCTAATTGAGTTTTCTCGCCTCGAAATCAAAGGTACCACAATATCTAAAAGAGCATTAAACCATTTAGTTACAGAAGGACTAGTCAAGGGATGGGATGATCCACGTTTACCAACTCTCTCTGCTCTGAGGAGACGAGGTTTTCTACCAGAATCTATACAAGAATTTGTATTGAGTCTTGGTGTGGGAAAATCTGAGTCTGAACCTGACTGGAGCTTAATTGAAAGTGTCAATCGAAAAAAACTGGATCCTATTGTGAAACGGTTCTTTTTTGTCCCAAATCCAGTAAAGCTTGAAGTAATTGATGCACCTAATGCTACAGCCAAACTAAAGCATCATCCAGAAAAAGATTTTGGAGAGCGAAGTATTGAAACAAAAGGAATATTCTATATTTCGAAAGAAGATGCTGAACAATGTAAAGAGAAAGATATACTCCGATTGCTTGAACTGTATAATGTAAAAATTGAATCATCTAGCCATTCGAAATGGATAGGTAGATATGCTGGTAAAGAGCTGAAAGATGGGGTACCAAAAGTTCAATGGGTTTCTGATAACAATGTGGAGTTTTCAGTTTGGGTTCTGGGGCATCTTATTGAAGATGGAAAGTTCAACAAAGAGAGTTTTAAGATAATTCGGGGGTTTGCGGAACAAGCCTGCGAAAAAATTCAAATTGATGACAAAATACAATTCGTAAGATTTGGTTTTTGCAGAATAGATTCCCCCAACATAGCTATTCTCACACATAAATAAATTGGAAGACCAAGATGAAATCTCTCTGTTCCAATGCTGAAGTGATATACAAAAATATTCTAAAAAAAAGTTGGTTAGAAGGTTTCGTTACACCTGATTATGATGAATATTGTATTACGAACATTCCAGCAACAATACTTGAAACATTTGGAATAAGCCATAAGAATGGTAACCCCCTCGTAAACCCAGAACTGAAATCCGTTCTGGATGACGTAAATCGAGTTATCCTCCTTATTGTGGATTCACTTGGGTACAAACAAATGTTAAACGTTATAATGGAACACAACTCAATCTTAGATCGCTCCATAGATAAAGCAACATTATTGCCACTAACTTCAACATTTGCATCAACAACTCCCACGGCTCTGGCATCCCTTAGCACAGGTTTAACTCCGCAGCAACATGCTATAACAGGCTATTCGATATATCTTAAGCAACTCGGGTTGGTAGCCAACATGGTGAACTTCTCACCTTCAACTGAACCAAGGCGAGATTCTTTAATGGATGCAGGTGTAGATCCATCGCAATTCCTAGGCACAAAGACTTTGCATGAGATATTTAATGAAGAGGGTTATCAGTCACACGTAATTACTAGATGGACTTTCCGAAACTCTGCGTTAACACGGATGCTCCACAAAGGAGCTAATCTAGAATTTTATGTAGATACTTCAGATCTTTTCGTAAAGCTAAAACGACTTGTCGAATCCAATCCATCTGAAGAGAGTTACATTTTAGCTTACTGGGATACACTTGACGCAACATCACATGTTTATGGACCGAACTCTGAAGAGGTTGAGGCAGCAATAAGGAGCCTATTCTATTCCTTAAAAACTGAATTCCTGGACCGAGTAAATAAAGACTCCACAAAAGAAACCATCCTATTAGTTGCAAGTGATCATGGTCACCACACATTTGTAAAGGATAAAACTGTCAATATTTCGGATCATAAGGAGTTATTCCAAGATCTTCAGATACCACCAACAGGTTCTTCAAGAGCACCGTATCTATACCCTAAACCAGGAAAACTTGAATCTGTAAAAGATTATTTTTCTAAACATTTTGGGGATTGTTTTCATCTATTAGAGTCCAAAGAGGCATTAAACCGAGGATTATTTGGACGAGGCAAGATATCTGATCAAACTCAAGACAGAATTGGCGAGTTACTAGCCCTCCCTAAGGAAGGTAGCTCTCTATACTACCCATATAGACCACATAGATCGAACCAAGTCTTAAAGGGAGGACACGGTGGACTAATGAAGGACGAAATGATGGTTCCTCTATTAATTCTTAAATTAAAATAATTAATCTATGTCCCAACAAATAGGTGTGGAACATTAACTAAAATTCTGCATTTTTCAGATAAACAAACTCTTGATTCTATTTTTTATAGGAATAATTCTTCCGTCCCTGACCATCTTTAAGAAGCTTATAGAGTCTAAAATTTGTAGATTGTCCGCGTGATAACTGATTTCCACAGAAGCTACATTTAATTCCAGCATCCAATTCTTTTAATGAAAAACGTCTGCATTTTGGACACCGCATATCGACGTTATCTCTATCTATTACCAGTTTGCGATCACTTGATTATATCGTATAACTAGAATGTCATTTAAGTAATATGTAAAGTTAAAAGGTATCCATTACAAATATCCTACATATCTCTAGATATTCAAAATGATCAAATATGTGAATACCTTTGTCTTGAATACATTGACCAAGATAGGTTTTATTGTGTGTTTCGACTTATTCCCAATGCAGTAAACAAAGCAGAACCCACAATAGTTGCTATAACCGTAATCATGATTCTCTCGATTGGATATAGATAAAAGATGGTTGTCCATATAGACGGCCAACCGTCAGCGGGAATTTCACCCAATAAAAAACCAAAAACATTTTCGAATAACAGAGCACCTGTAAGGTGCTGCATCATTGTTCCAATAAAACATAGAATGAGTAAACCTTGCGGTAGATATTTTGGTGAAGTAACAGTAATCCAATCTAGGGCTTTACGGCTTAAAGGAGAAATAAGAATAATGAATGCAAGTAAATGAAACCAATTAAAAGGGATAACCATTCCATATGGAAGTTCAACAAAGATAAGGGTTAGAGGATTTACTAAGAAAATCAAAATTATTGCTGCATAAAAAAGGGTTACTTGATGAAACCTTTGTCTCACCAATAATCCCAAAGCGACGGCGCCTACTAATGCAGGAAGAAAATCAAGTCCTAAGAAAATTAGAGGCCGACCAAAAACTATAGAGAGAAATGTTCCTAAAATGATACTCGCTCCTCCTATGTACGGTCCAAGGAGTAGACCATAAAGCGGTGAAACTACATCCGATGCAGAAAAAGTTCCGGTTGCGCCAATCATCGGAAAAGTTGGAATAAGTCTAAGTACAGTATAGAGAACAGTAAAAAACGAAATTAATGCAAGACTCCTGTTATTTGATACATATTTATTCCTCAGCAAAACATTTTCTAACCCCTATCGCCTATCCAGTTGAATAATCTTTTATTACCTAATCGTTATGAAAAACAACTATGCTACAAAATATTAAGTAGATTCAGGACTATTAACCATAAAGACTTTAGATTGATCCCACTTTTCTAGCCTTATAATATGTAGAATCGAAGCTGTGTGTTCTATGTGCTTAGGTTTGGGCTTGCTAATAAGCCCAAACACTAATATTATGAATGTGTATAAATGATTATTTATGAGAGATATTACTTTATCCGAAAATTCTGGTGTGATACTTGATCAGAATAGACTCCGTTTACCTGATAATCTAGAAGAACAAATAACAAAACAATATACCAATATTCTAAGAGTAAGCAAAACTGAAGGCCTTGAACAAAGGATAGGTGACGACAAAATAGGTGAATTTTGTAAAAAAGAAAAACTTGATTTAATAACGTGCGATAATACAGCACACTTAGAATTCTTTGATGCTGGGATAAAAAAGGTTCAAGTCGAAAGAATATTGAAAGTAGATAATGCCCCTCATATCTATCGCTTGCACATCATTGAATAAATCCCTCCCTTAAGATCCCAATCATAATACAATAATCAATTATTTTGCCTTTTTACTTTTCCAGTCTGCACGTATTATTGATTTTCCCCTCAATCTTTGGAGGTAGTTATATGCTGATAAAGCAGCCACAGATCCTTGTCCAGCGGATATTACTAATTGTCTGAAGGGCATATCAGTTACATCTCCTGCCGCAAATACACCTTTCCGTGAAGTATTACCTTCTCTATCAGTGATTATCTCTTTTCTATCAGTAAGATTCACGAGATCCTTTACAAAATCGGTCTTTGCAATATACCCTAACTCTACAAATATTCCATCAACCTTGTACTCTTCCTCTGAACCTGTCTTAGAATTCAGTATTTTGATTGATTCAACAATTTTATCACCTTTTACTTCCTTGACAGTGGAGTTTGAAACAAAAATAACATTCTTTCTATTCTCTAGATTGGTGATAAGATCAATATCCCCAACCGGTTTATCCCTTAAAAATATCAAGTATACTTTCTCCGCTAGATCACTTAGCATAACAGCAGCTTCCACCGCATGTTCTGCTGACCCCACAATCGCCACAGTCTTTCCACGATAAAGCGGACCATCACAGGTTGCGCAATATGATAGTCCTCTTCCTTTTAATTTATCTTCACCAGGTACCCCAAGGTCTCTCGGAGTTTTCCCAAACGCCAGTATCACAGATTGGGATACAAATTTTCTTGATGATGTATGTACAATGAAGCGGCTATTTTGATCGGATATCTTTGTAACTTCGTCATAGATTATTTCAACATTAAGGTTCTTGACTTGTTCTTCGAATTTTGATATTAAGGAGAATCCATCAATGTTATCATACCCGGGGTAATTCTGAATATCATTGGTGAGGAGTGCCTGACCACCTAAATCTTTTCCAATAATAAGGGTTCGCATACTTTGACGGGCTGCGTAAATAGCGGAAGTTAGACCTGCTGCTGCTGCTCCCACTATAATAATATCATAATCAGTATCTTTTATCATATGCATCTAGAATAAAAGATATGAAATAAACCTTTTTCGATGAAAGAATTTCGATATTAAGAATTTGTGGATTATATGAAGAGTCAGAAGCATTATTAGTTTAAACGTAGAGGGTATGTTGTCCAACATTGACAGATACAGGTTCAGACGCGAACCGGCTACAGGAGATAGAATCCCAGCTCAAAGGTAAATCTCTCATAGTATATTGGCATCTTCTTAAATCAGGTAATGCAGTTGGCGTTCGCGAAATTCAAAGAGAATTGGGAATGTCTAGCCCAAGTGTAGCATCCCATCATCTCGATAAGCTTAGAGACCTTGGTATTGTTGATCAAGATTCTTATGGCCGCTACTTCTTATCAGTGACCGTTGAAGTAGGGGTCCTACAAGTTTTTACTAAAGTAGGACGGTTCATGCTTCCCAGGTACTCATTCTATGCAGCGTTTTTCACAACCTTACTGATATTGTACCTTGCAATATCATTTAGCTCCATCAATTACTTTGCATTAGGTTTTGTTTTAGTGGGATGTGGTATCTTTTGGTATGAAACTATGAGAATATGGCGGAGAAGGCCAATATGATAAAAGGAGTAGAGTTATCTACTGTTCTAAACTCTAGAATTATATCTATTTGTACCTATTAAGATAGCGGAGTACCACAGATAGACAGGTGATATAGATGAGTGGCAATAGGAGAATATTACTGAACACCATCCTGGGAGTGATACTAGCGGCAAGCATGGTTACAGGTTTATCGTCCCTAAATGAATTCACTCAATCCCAGAATAATATCCAACTGATACCATCCAATGAAGATCAAGAACTTAAAGCAGGTGTAGCAGATGAAAGGGCTCCAGTGATGGAGGATGTCCAAGTAGAAGATCAGAATTTAGAACTGGACAAAGGATCTGTGGTTGTCGCTCCAGACCCGATGAATGTGGGAACACCGTTCGCAGTAGCCTTGGTAGCAGGGATAGCTGCTTTTACATTAGTACGTCGAAAAATACAGTAAAATGGTACCAACAAATAATCCAATGATCCAACCATGATATTCCTAGCAATCCATACCCATTTACCTGAGAATTGTATTATTGACAATCCTGAAGAAATTAAGAAGTTTCGAGCAGCTTTATCAGAAGAAGAGGCCATTAAGAACGGATGCCGATTGATAAGTGTCTACGTGTCACCAACTGAACATGTAGATTACATAATCTTCGAAACGAAAGAACATGAGAACATGCTAAGTTTCCTAAAACCTCTAATAAAATTGGGTATAACTGAAGTAAAACCTGTAGATGAGTGGAAGAAAGTGTCTAATTACCTCTAACGATCATTATAATCAATAATTATTGGGTAAACATAGTTGTTACAAAAGGCTATTGAAACTTAATATAGTAAGGAAATTAAATTATTATTGGGATATTCTGAGAATGACAACGGATAATAAAACGGATGATACGCTAGATTGTAAAGGAACTTTATGCCCATGGCCATTGGTTAAAACTAACGAAAAGATTGAAAAAATGAATACGGGTCAAACTCTTGAAGTTCTTTCAACCGATCCTGCAGCTGTCCCAGACCTTCAAGCTTGGGCCAAACGGACTGGTAATGAATTTATTTCATCAACAAAAGAAGAAGATGTGTGGAAGATTTATGTCAAAAAAGAATAAAGATACTAAGAAACTAGTGATAGTCATATCCAAGGGTACACTTGACATGGCTTATCCTCCTTTGATTTTGGCAACATCAGCAGCAGCTATGGGAATGGAGGTAGATCTATATTTCACATTCTGGGGACTAGATCTTCTAAACAAGAAAAAAATTAATTCTATCAAGATGGCGCCTGTAGGAAATCCTGGACTGCCGATGCCAAATATTATCGGAATGATACCAGGAATGACTAGTATGGCTACATCCATGATGAAAGGACGAATAAAGAAATATTGGCCAACTATTCCAGAAATGATGAAATCGGCTAAAGATGCCGGAGTAAGGATTCATGCTTGTTCACCAACTATGGGTCTTATGAAAGTTGATGAAAATGAATTGATTCCTGAAGTTAACGATATTATTGGTGCTTCAACCTACTTAGATTTAGCCATAGATGCAGACGTTTCACTCTTCATTTAGGACTGACCCTAAAAGAATAGAGTTGGTTCGATGAACAAGAATCAGTAAAAGGAATAGGTAATTCAATAAATATTCAAGATTTGGTAATAATCCCAATTAATATTGATAAAGCTCATAATTTAGCATGTGTTGATTACCATATCTTATCACCAAACCCGGATGGATTAATTGATGTCCCAAAGTAACAAAACAGTTCTAAAATCAAAGAGAATCAAAAAAACCACAGTAAGAGGAAGTGGAACTAAAAGGACAATTCTTTGGAAGTCATTAATACATAATGGGGTACTCTTTCCACCAGCTTTTGAACCACATGGTCTTGCTCTCACGATTAATGGAACAAAGATAATTTTATCACCTCAGCAAGAGGAGATGGCTTGGGCTTGGGCTGCAAAGAGAGATACACCATATGTTCAAGATGAAGTTTTTGCATCAAACTTTCTTTTAGATTTCCTAAAAATATTTCCTCCAGAGTATTCCAACGTGAAGATCCGAGACATTGACTTCTCAAGAATTATAAGATACCAGGAAAAGGAGAAAGAGCGAAAGAGCCAACCTGAGGTAAAGAAAAAACTTGCAGCTGAAAGAAAAAAAATACGTGAGGCACTAAAAGATAAGTACGGATTTGTAGAAATAGATGGTTATAAAACCGAAATTGCAAACTATTTAGTTGAACCACCTGGAATATTCATGGGACGAGGAAAACATCCACTTAGAGGAAGATGGAAACCAAGAATTTATCCAAAAGATATCACACTAAACCTAAGTAAAAAAGGTGAAAGTCCACTCCTTCCAGAGGGTCAAAAATGGGGTAATAGGATTCAAGATAACCAATCCATGTGGCTTGCCTCATGGACTGATAAGCTCACCAAGAAAAACAAGTATGTTTGGCCTCATGACAGCTCAAATATACGACAACAACGTGATAAAATGAAGTTTGATCACGCAAAAAAACTTGCACCTAAACTTGGAAGAATTAGGAAACACATAATGAGAGGAATGAATTCAAAGGATATTAAGACACGAAAGATTGCAACTGTATGCTACTTGATAGATAAGTTATGCATGAGAGTTGGAGATGAGAAGGATGAAGATGAAGCGGATACAGTAGGTGCATCTACCCTACGGGTAGAACATCTGCAGATTACACCTCATAATATAAAATTCAATTTCCTTGGAAAGGATAGTATTCCATGGTCAAAGAGTATACCAGGAAAAGCTGAAAAGATTCAGCTATTTAGAAAGAATTTAGAAATTTTTATGGATGGAAAGAAAAACGGAGAAACAATCTTTGACGGGGTAAGATCTTCTGATATCAATAGGTTTCTAGATAAAACGATGAATGGACTTACTGCTAAGGTATTTAGAACATTTTATGCAACAAAAGTCGCAAGTACCTACCTTCTACAAAATAGTAATTGTCAAGAAGATCCTGAATTTCAAAAAATATTTTATGCCAGAATGGCAAACTTGGAAACTGCAATAACCTGTAACCATAAACGAACACCTCCCAAGAATTGGAAAAAAGGCATCGTCAAAAAGAAGGAAAGACTAAGAAAACTGAGAGCAAAACCGCCCAAGACTGAGAAAGCTCAGAAAAGATATGGTGAACGATTATTGAAGGCAAAACTATCACTTCAGTTGGCCAAGAAAACAAAAGAGTATAACTTGAATACTTCTCTTAGAAACTATATAGATCCACGAATTTACAAATCTTGGTCAGATAGTGTGGATTTGGATTGGCAGAAAATCTACGCAAAGACCCTTCAGAAAAAGTTCAGTTGGACAGCAAAATCCAAAATTAAGTGGTCTTCGAACTACTAGAAGATGCCCATTTACCGAGTAGAATTGATTTCATAGGAATCAAGACTGCCAAGATGTATGTTACAAGACCTATGATATCTAGTCCTATTGTTAGAATACTTCCAAATAATAAATCGGAATAGAGAAGACCAAACCAAGCGACACCACCACCTGTTAGAAAAAATATCCAAGATAATCTTGATCCATATTTGTATCCTGTTAAAGCGACATATATTGTAAATAAACCAAATGATATTAATAGATAACTGGTGGAGACAGTCAAATTCAGATATTGATTCAAAATACCCTCTTCTAAAGAACTAAAAATAATACCAGCTGCTTGGATACGACTCTCTGCAATAAATCCCGTTAAGATCCCTAATATTAAACCATAGATAATAGCGTATCCACCATTAACTAAAACAAGTATCCAGCCTCTCTTTTTAGGTTCGTTAGATAAGATCAACATCACGCTTCTATTTTTTTCCAGACTTCAATTGTCAACAAATTCTATGTATGATATTAGATATCTTCATCTTTGCTTGATTACAGATACTTAAGCAATTCCCTCATATCAGGTTTTGTAATAGTGACATCAGCTTCTTTTGAAAGACCTGGATATTTTGGGTTGAAAGCGATCCCTAATCCAGCCTGACGAATAATGCATAAATCTGATTTATTATCTCCAATTGCTATTGTTTGCGACATATGAATACCATAATGTCTTGCATAAAAATCCAAATGATGTTTTTTACAAACAGATCTTTTACAATCACATTTTATTTCTGACCATCCTAAGGGCATAATCACTTCTCCAGTCAGTTTACCATTGATTTCCTCTAACTTGTTTGCTATATGGAAATCCATCTTTAATTTATTGCAAAAAAATTCTGTTGCTAATGTGTAGCTATCACTCATAATTCCAAGTATCCATCCTCGTTTCTGAAGATTTTCAACTGTATCTTTCACCCCCTTTGTAAGAGGAATCTTCATAATAATATCCCGAATTTTATTTACAGGTAATCCCTTTAGCAGACTGGCTATTTTTTCAGATTGTTTATACTCCTCTAAATCACTTCTCATTATATCTTTTACTTTGTCATCAAAGCCCCAGTTTTTTGATAATGCAAAAATCACTCTACCATTCAGTAATGTTCCGTCCATATCAAATACTACAAGCTTCAATATCTACACCTGTTAAAAAAATCAGACTTGAAACATTGATTCATGGGTACTAAATAGAGAATCTGCGTGCGATTCCAAATATTCCTGAAATTTCTTGAAGTCAAGATTTTTTATTGGACGCATAATTGGAGGCTTAGGTAACTTTGTATTCTTCATAATTAGTCCTAGTTCTATCAATTCATTTAGCATAGATTTTTTAAGGTTATCCGAACAAATATGGCTATGATAAATTGATCCAATGGAACTTAGTAACATATTCCCAAGATGTTCGTCCTTCTTATACACCCGAAAATATGGATTTCTTGTCTCTATCTGGAATATCTGTACTCCGTTGTCTTTAAGATCTTTATTCCCAATTGAAATTGATTCCCCCATCTCTTCAAGAACACTCAAAAATGAATATGGTTCTACCGATGAACCGGATGAAAACTGGAGAGATTCTGCCAGACTCATACTGATAGCATACTCACTTGAATTTCCTGTCTTAATTATCTCGGTTCCAAAACCGGTTCGTAACGAAATCAATCTGTTTAGATACTTGTTTGCATATTCGTTCACCCGACCCCATTTGCTAAAATAGAAACTGGTTTCAGTTACCGTTGGTTTGTATAACCAAGATATACGAACCATAGAGTAAGGTGAAGATGCTAGTGAAAAGCCAGTATCAAAGTTCTTAACGTATTCATTTACGGCACCTGGAACATAATTATCTGCATCTACAAATCCTACATAATCCTTTTTGGCAATTTTAGCCAGTATTAAACCCACAAGGACTCCTTCCCCTTTTCCGCTTCTGACTTTCTTCCCCTGCAAAATATCAGTATATCCTACTTCATTGAATGCTGAATATAATCCAGGATCTCTTTGATGAATCAGAATAATCTTACGATTTACGAATTTATTAAACTGATTTATTGTTTCCTTTTCATTTTTATATTGATCAAATGGTTTTCTTCCACTATTTGAGACAATAATTATTAGACAGTCATGAGGAATTCCACTAATTACACCTTCAAGTAGCTTCAACGATTCATTTTTTGTTAAAACTACGATGGCCATACGCCTTTCAATATTGTTCATAATATCATTCCCAATATTGTAGACTGTTTCGGTGTTTTTATCTGGAGTTATCGATTTACTTCCAGAATCAATTTCATAAACTCTTTGAACTTCATGTATTTGTACAGCCCCAAACATTAGTGTATATCGTGGCGATTCAATTTTCATGTTTGATTTTACCTTAATTTGACTCTTCTAACCTTGAATAATTAATATCTTTTTAAAAATTCAATAAGTTTGTAGATTGGCATATGATATATTAACAAGTTTAGCTATTTATTATAGTAATGCAGGTTTCTCGTTGGAAAAGTTTCAGTACAGGTTACTTAGCTGGAACTGTAATTCTTGCTGTGACTTTAATTATAAGGTTTATTTTTAATGGTCCATTTCTTCCTGAAATAATTGCTGGAAATATATTCGCGATAGTTCCTGGAGAACTTGAGAGTTTCGCTGTTAGCTTTCTAGGAATATATGCAAAATATTTGACGGCTGTCGGTGCAGCGTTTGCTTTGGTGATGGTATATGGGCTATCTGGCATTCTTTATGTTTGGTTTGATGAGAGGTTTGAAATTGGAGGAAAGATTAGCAGAGGTTTTCTTTTTTCATTACTACCTTGGTCACTGCATTCAGGGTTTGTTATCCTACTAGATACAACCTTCCCAAGACCAGATATTGTAAATACATTGATGTATCTATTCCTTGCTCACTTATTTTATGGAGCAACACTGATTGCTTTTTATCCAAAACCAACCATAATTGATGAATAAACAGAAATTAAAAAACGTGGAGCAAAAGCAAGGCGGATATTCATACGGAGAGTGAGACCAGCAGCAATAGCTATAGCAATACTAATCTATGGCATAGACAGATTTCTCTTACCCTTTTCTGGAACTCCACAGATAAAAGAAGAAACAATTCCAGAATTATATTCAAAGGAAATTACACCTGTAGAAGATTTTTACCGTACAGATATATCGTTAATACCACCAAGAATCGATTTATCAAATTGGACTTTAACTATAGATGGTGATGTAGAGAATGCAACAACTTTCACAGATGATCAATTAAAGGCGCTCACATCAGTTGAAGAATACGCTACTCTTACTTGTATTAGTAACAGTGTTGGTGGTCCTTTGATTGGAAATGCATTATGGGAAGGGTTCATCTATCAACTGTTCTTGAACAAGCTAAAGTTAAACCAGAAGCACAATATGTTGTTTTTTACAGCGCAGATGGGTATAGTGTAGCTATACCTCTAGAAGTCGCTCTGAGAGAAGGAACAATTTTGGCGTATAGAATGAATGGAGAAGATCTTACAAGTATTCATGGTTTCCCATTAAGAGCGATTGTTCCAGGGATTTATGGTATGATGAATGCAAAATGGATTAGACGAATTGAACTTGTTGCTCACGAATATGTTGGATATTGGCAGACCCGTGGATGGTCAAAAACCGCCAAAATAGAAACAACATCTGCAATTAGGATACCTCAATCTGGTATGACATTGTCAGAAGCAACACCAATTGCTGGAATTGCTTTTTCTGGAGATAGAGGTATTTCTAAGGTGGAAGTGAGTACAGACGGAGGAGAGACTTGGAATGAAGCACTGAAAAAAGATCCATTATCTAAATACACATGGATATTATGGGCTACAGAATGGATACCAACAAAAGACGGATTAACTAGATTGATGGTGAGAGCCACTGATAATAATGGAGATGTTCAAACTTCGAGTATTAGAGGCACATTCCCTGATGGGGCAACCGGTTATCATGTAATAGATGTATTAATAGACACTGATGAGACTTAATTAAATTACTTGCTGATAATTAACTTAATATCTTCGAAATAATTAATTATTTTACTTCGAATTATCTCTAAATATGAATCTTCTTTTTTTGAGCAAAGTATAAAGATACCATGTATGGGGGAATATCTATGCCCAAGAAGATTAAGGTCGCCATTATAGGAGTTGGAAATAGTGCAAGTATTTTTGTTCAGGGTATATTTTTTTATAAAAAGGAAGGCAAGCTTCCAGGTCTCTGGCACCCCAATCTCAGTGGCTATAGCATAAATAACATTGAGATAGTTGAAGCATTTGACATTAATCCTGACAAGATCGATAAAGATCTTGGTGAAGCTATTTTCATTGATCCAAACAAAAGTACAAAACATTTGGAAATAGGAAATCAGGACATTTCTGTCCGGAAAGGTGTAATGTTAGATCAGCTTCCAGAGAAGGTTGCCAAAATGATTGGAGCTGAAAGTAGATTAGGCGGTGATGAAATCACATCAATTCTAAAGAATAGTGGGGTTGATGTAGTTTTGAGCTTAATACCATCGGGTTTGGATAAAACGTCAAAGGCTTATGCTGAAGCTGCATTACAGGCTGGATGCTCTTTTGTTAATTGTGCACCATCACCAATTGCTTGTGATTCTAAAATAGTTTCAGCTTTTGAAAAAGCAGAATTACTTGTAGTTGGCGATGATCTGATGAGTCAATTTGGAGGAACCGCTTTTCATCGAGGAATTCTTGAATTGATGATAGGAAGAGGAATTAAAGCATCAAAAAGCTATCAGCTCGACGTTGGAGGCGGAGTAGAGACGTTGAATACAATTGATGAGCAGAATAAAGGCATCAAAAGAAATGTCAAAACTTCTTCAATATCGGTTGAAGTTCCATATAAGATGGATATTGTAACCGGTACCACTGAATATGTTGACTTTATGGGGAGCGACCGAACTAGCTATTATTGGATAACAGGTGAAGGATTCTTGGGAAGCCCAATTCGTATGGATCTTTACTTGAGATCAAATGATGGAGCCAATGCTGCAAACATTCTTCTAGATACAATTAGATCCATTCAAATTAGTAAAGAGAGAGGTAAATATGGTGCACCAAATGATATATGTGCTTATGGTTTCAAAAGTCCTCCGAAACTTAATAGAATTGATGATGCACAAAGAATATTTTCTGAAACATACCTGTAATAATTAAATTATCAAGAATAATTATCAATAACATAAGTTATAAATACCAAGTAACATTCCAATGTGAATGAGTAGAATATTGAATGTTCAATGGCCAATAAAAATATTGCTTGCACACCCTCAGGCACCATTTCTCCAACAAGATAAGTTCACAATTGCTGCTGATTGTGTAGCATTTTCGAGTGACAATTATGGGAAAATGGTGGGAAAGAATGAAGGTGTTATGATTGGATGTCCTTTACTTGAAGACCCTGATAAAATGATGAGCAAGCTTACTTCGATGATGAAGGAGACATCAGCAAGAAACATCGATGTATACACTATGGAAGTCCCGTGTTGTCATGCCATTCATATGATGGTGGAAAAAGCAATCAATGGAGCTGGTAAAGACAGTATTAATAAAAATAATTATATTGTTAGAGTGTCTTCTGGAGAAATTGAGCCTTATAAACCTGGAGTAATTGATGACTCGATGATTGATAAAGAGAAGAAAGCTCATGGACATGGTCATGGAACCCACCACGAGTGCTAAAACTAAACGGCTTATAATCGCTGTAGATTCGGACAAATGTATCGGTTGCGGTGATTGTGTAGATGCGTGTTTAACTGGTGCTCTTCAATTATTTGATGGAAAAGCTAAGCTAATCGATGAAAAAATTTGTGATGGTTTTGGTTCATGTATTGCTGCGTG